>Ga0134127_10001163_pt1 | contig 20196 bp, 20 predicted proteins | sample KB31753_FD_96459 | JGI IMG/M metagenome (GOLD analysis project Ga0134127, IMG submission 96459) | Terrestrial soil microbial communities with excess Nitrogen fertilizer from Kellogg Biological Station, Michigan, USA - KB3-175-3 | ecosystem: Environmental > Terrestrial > Soil > Unclassified ... | reverse complement strand
CAGGTTCTCCGCCAGCAGTTGTGGAGTAAGTCGCTTGAGAGAAAAGCAGTTAGGTCTGGTAGGCGCGGCAGGACTTGAACCTGCAACCCTCGGATTAGAAATCGAAATCCGGGAGTCTTATTTTGTGTAAGTTAAAGGAATTAGATGAGATATCGGCGAGGCCAGATGTGGTCAGGAGAGGTGAAATGCGGTCTGAATTGTCACAAACTGTCACAAGTTGTTCGCCGAGCGGTCGCAAGAACGTCTCCAGGACCTTTGGGCCGCATGTTGTGGAAATTCCTTAACCTGGATTCGTAGCAAAGACCTTCGAATCACTTGAATGGATTAACCACGGCGATTTCCAGGTTTCGAAAGTCGCGTTCATTACGCGTAGCTACCGTCAGTCCATAAATGCGAGCTGTGGCAGCGATCATGGCATCTTCGCGTATGGTGTCCGAACGTCTATGCATTAAGCGCGCATATTCGCGGAAGCAGGTTGCGTCCATGGGTAAAATTTCAGATGTACTTGCCAGTTGTGTGGCCCAAGCTTCAATTTCATTGGCTTTTGCAGAGTCTTGCTGGCGAGTAAGCTCAACTCCCTTCTGAATTTCACCGAAGGTCACCGCCGAAAAAAAAGCCTGCCCTACGTCCAGATTCTTGAGCCAAGCGAGCGCGCCCGCGTGCGCCTTCGGCTTGCGCGTCTCGGAGACCACGTTTGTGTCGATAAGGTAGCGAATCAAGCGAACACCACTGGTTTACGCCACTTTCCTGCGCCGCGCTTTGGAAGAGGAATCTCGAATCTCGGCCCTTTCCCGAGCAGCACATCTTTCCATGTGGGTCTCTCGTCATCTTTTAGTTTGCGCCACTCTTCGACCGAAACGACGACCGCTGTATCAATTCCGCGACGGGTGACAATTTGCGGTCCTTTTTCGAGCGTGTCATCGATCAGTTCGCTGAACCGCGCCTTGGCGTCCTGCAATTGCCATTTCGTCATTAACAATCCCCGCTAGTCTTTGGTGTTAGACAATCCATTATATGTCTAGTCAGATGTCTAGTCAATTCCAAATGCTGTTTGTTGCTCATGAGCAAAATGCCCCCAACCTCGCGGAATCAAGAGATGATCAACTAGTGCTTTTCAACGGATTAGTGGTAGGCGCGGCAGGACTTGAACCTGCAACCCTCGGATTAGAAATCCATCCCTGCCCTGCGCGCCCATATGCACGTAGATGCAGCGCTCTGCAATATCAGCGGGATAGCGGGTTACGCATATGCACTCCCGCGCGCAAACATGCGCTGGAACGCAAAACCAACTGCCACCACAACTGCCACCGCCGAGCGACATTGAAACCACTCAAGCAGGCGGGCGTTCCGGAATGTTGTCATCCACGCGATGGTGAAGGCATAAATCCACCATGTGGCACTTGCTCTTGTGAGGCTGCGCTGCTCTGTGCCATCGCTTGATTGCTATTAGTCATTTTTCTGCGGTAGGACTCCCGGGAGCCTAGTCGCTGTATCATGTTGGCCCTATGATAACGGTCACGATTGCATTCCTCGTCGCTGTTGGCATCTTTGGGGCGCTATGGGCTTTTGTGAGATCGAAAGCAATACGAATCTGGGGCAAGGACGCGGCTATGACTTTCACGCCAGTAGCCTTCAGGCCAGTGCTCAACACCGACGGTACTTTGCAGTGTAAGGCAGACGGTCGGCTTGTACATGTTCCTCCGGGGAGTACACCTCCTTCGAACCGAGGCACGAACGTTACGCAAAAATCGCTGAGGTTGTGACGGCTCTCGCTTCAGCCTCTCTGATCTTCGTTCCGAACTCCCGATTGAATGTCTATCCCCACTCCTGCGCGTTTGCGCTGGTGCTGCTCGGATTTTCAGTGCTCTACACTGTTGGCTTTATGGCTATGCTGGCCTACTTCTACGAAGACTTCCTCTACAGACCAACTTCGTATTCGCCGACGAGGTACGGCTCTTCGTGAACGCCTTAGGGTTTGGCGGTCTGGCCTGCTTCGTGCTCGCTTATCTATGCCTAGCGGCCCGCGTCGGTTGGGCATTTGTATACGCCGCCACCCGTACCTAAAAAATGAAGAACTTGATACTGATAGCGTAGAGAGAAGCCGAACGCCTGAACGATAAAAAGGATTAGGCGAATTTCGGGTTATCGGCAAAATGCGACTCCGGAATCGGCTTTGCACGGTAATGATGCGCCCGTGGTCCTCTGGCTTGCTCTTTCCGGATTCTCCTGCGGTCGCGCTCATCGTCGTCGTCCACCTGCGTCAGCACCCATGCCATCGCGCCGGAATGCAGTGACGCCTTGATTCGCTCAAAGAATGGCGTTTCCCTCTTGCTATAGCCATCGGCAAGGATTCCTGAGCATGGAACTGTCTTCTGACAGCACGGACACGCGGGAACACTGATCGCGTGCAAAGAGTGGGCATCGTACGCGATGCGCCAGGTTCCACAGCGAAGACAATTGAGCTCGAAAAAGCAGATTTTGCGAAATCCATACTTCAGGAGCTCGATCGCGAGGGAATCTAGGGAAGGCGTTTGCAAAGTGGGAATCCTCTGCTAGATTGTTTTTGCGTCAATAGCAGAGAGAATTTCCCACCATCAGGCCCGCCGCCAGCGGGCTTATTCATTTAAGCATACAAAACAGGCAGGGAGAATCGCCGAACCTCCGCCCGCGGTACGAAAAGGGGTTTTGAGGCATCAGGGTCTCACTTTCTTCTCCGCCAGTATTTCGACCATAGCGAGCCCCTTGCCAGCTAAATCTTTGCTAGCGACTTCCTTTTCCAAACGCGTCAATCGCAGTTGCTGTCCTTGACTTTGTCCCTCTACCCAGAGTTGATACAAGAAGTAGGTAGTGCCATAGCGGTGAAAAACCAGCTTAGTACGCGACGAAGCTGCAAAGGTTTCCGCAGCGTCGGAACTTACGAACACCCCCGGTGAACCCTTACGGCTGAACAGCAGTTGATTATTTCTAAAGTTAGTTTTGTCAACTTGGTACTCACCCGCAGGAAGAGAGATGTTTCCCAAATTGAAGTCGAACGGAATGTTAATTTTGATCAAGCTTGTTTGAGCAGAGGCCGATGCGGCTGCCAACAGAACGATTAGTGTGAGCAGGCGGAGCCCGTTGTGTTTTTTCATGAATAGTTCACCTTCATGGTTTGAGTGGTACTCTAAGGGGGCTGACTTCAGATGGTCTGACTTAGTTCAGAGGACCTGAACGAATGAGGGGACTTGCAACACTCTTTTACAAAGTACACGGAAGTGTTCATGTGAAACTGAGCAATTATGCTCATCTTTAAAATGTTATTGCGCTCTCAATATTTAATTCCAAACAGAAGGCGACCCCATTCTCTGCGTTCATGACGTTGAATTTGACCGTGGAGTAAGTTCGTGGAAGGGCGACTCCTCAATCTTTGTCGGCGAAACGGCATTTTTTCGACGGGCGAAATTGTCTTGGCGCGATCAGCGAGCGCGCGGCACTGATCCGGAACTAGGATTTATGAACGTGAACGCCTTTGCGACCTCCGTTCTGTCCGTTCTGACAGTAGGCAGATTAGCGTGAAGGTGAGTATCATCATTGGCGCAAGACAAGCACAGCGTTCAAGAAGCCGCCCCGCCGCAAGTTCGGTACTGGACCTGAAGTGCAACTAACTCTTAATTCCCACATGAAGGCGCGGCAATTTCGCTGTTAGTTGTGACAACAAATAACTTATCAACCATCGTCCTGACCCAACCCCCGAAAGCTGGACCATCTAGAATGTTAGTTCTCCCCGACCTCAGGAGAGGAGAACCGCAATGAAGGGCACGCGACACAGCGAAGAGCAGATCATCGCGATCCTGAAGCAAGGCGAAGCAGGATTGTCCACGGCCGATCTATGTCGGCAACACAACATCACGGAGCAGACCTACTACCGCTGGAAAGCGAAGTACGGAGGGATGGACAGCAGCGAGGCGAAGAAGCCGGCGATTGAGGTGGACACTTCGCTGGGCGGGTTGCGAGTGCGCCGTGTACTGGATCGGATTGCCAGCGAGCGAGGATTGCCGGAAGCGATCGTTCTGGACAATGGGCCCGAGTTTCGCGGTCGAGCCCTCGCGGCCTGGAGCGAAGAACGAGGGGTGCGACTGGAGTTCATCCAACCTGGCAAGCCGGTGCAAAACGCTTACGCGGAGGGCTTCAATGGCCGACTGCGAGATGAATGCCTGAACGCGAACTGGTTTACGAGTTTGAGAGATGCACGACGAAAGATCGAAGACTGGCGGCTGGATTACAACCAACAACGACCTCATAGTTCGTTGAACTATCTGCCGCCCTTGGAGTTTGCCAGGACCGTAGTGGAGATGCGGGCATGAGTAAAAGCTTCTACAGAGAGGGTTCGAAGCAGGGGACTCAAGCGCCGTCCCCTGCTCCGCGCCTCATCCCCGCTGAAACCGAACATCAACTGAGAACTAACATGCGGTTTGGCATCACAAACGGGGGCACGTCAGTCCCGCACAGAGACTGTCAAATTTCGCGTTCAGAACGTTCAACGCGTTCAATGACTTACGAACATGCTTTTTTTCGTGCGACACAAAGTCCCCATATTCCGAATTGAATAACTTTATGTGTATGATGCGTTTAACGAATTCAGACTATGAATGTTGACCTGTGGCGAAAAGTTGAAGGAATCTTCCGCGCAGCGTTGGAGCGAACTCCGGACGAGCGTAAGGCATTTGTCGATGGAGTTTGCGGCGCCGATACCAATCTGCGAAGACAGGTCGAGCGACTACTTGCGCGGGAAGCGCAAGCTGGGAGTTTTTTGCAGGCGGCTGCAACTAAGGACACGGCGCTCACTCTGACGGCCACGGGCTCCGTCGTAGATCGGCACCTCGGCTCCTATCGTATTTTGTCTCTCTTGGGCGCCGGTGGCATGGGCGAGGTGTATCGGGCGCACGACGACAAGCTCGGGCGCGATGTCGCAATAAAGATGTTGTCCCACGAGTTCGTGCGCGACCCGGAGCGCCTATCCCGCCTCCGTCGCGAAGCGCGCACGCTGGCTTCCTTGAACCACCCCAACATTGCTGCGATCTATGGACTAGAAGAGTCCGAGGACGTGGACTATCTGGTGCTGGAATTGGTCGAGGGGAAAATGCTGCGTGGTCCCCTGCCGGTTCAAACCGCGCTAGACCGTGCCAGCCAGCTGGTGGCGGCACTGCAAGCAGCGCACGAAAAAGGAATCATCCACTGCGATCTGAAACCAGCCAATGTAATGGTGACGCCCCAAGGCAGGGTGAAAGTCCTGGACTTCGGTTTGGCGAAGGCGATCTGGGGGACGGAGTCGAACCAGGACCTCTCGAAGATACTAATCACGACAGGTGAGGAGTCCGTCGCAGGGCAGATTGTCGGTACGCCAGGATACATGAGTCCGGAGCAGGCGCGCGGAAGAGACGTCGACAAGCGGACCGACATCTGGGCCTTTGGGTGTCTGTTATACGAGTTGCTCACGGGCAAGCGTGCCTTTCGGGGTGAGACCGTGCGGGACACGATCGCAGCCGTTCTGGAACGTGAGCCAAACTGGCAGGCTCTACCTACGAAAACCCCCGCGCAAGTCCGCGAACTGTTGAGGCAGTGTCTTCAGAAGGATGTGGGCCGCCGGCTGCCTAGCATGGACGATGTCCATCGAACCATCGAGAAGGCACAGCGAGGATCGAATCATTGGCGAGTCGCCGCGATTGCGGCGGCGATCCTTGCGATGTTTATGATTGGCGTTGCCCTGTGGATCCGCGGCCCCACACGCCTGCCCGAGGGGGCGAACCCTGCTGCGCGGATTCAATCACTCGCCGTGCTTCCGCTGGAAAATTTGTCGGGCGATCCGGAACAAGAATACTTTTCCGAGGGGATGACGGAAGCTCTGATCACTGAACTGGGAAAGGTCCAAACTCCTCGCGTGATCTCGCGTCAGTCCGTCATGCGTTACAAGGGCAGCAACAAGCCGCTGCCGGAAATTGCAAGTGAGCTGAAGGTGGATGCAATCCTTGTAGGCGCCGTGGAGCGCTTCGGCGATCGCGTGCGCGTGAGCGTGCACTTGGACCAGGGCTCCCCGGAGCGTCAACTGTGGTCCGAGAAATATGATCGCAGCATCAGCGATGTATTGGTGTTACAGGACGAGATTGCGCGCGCCGTAACGGACGAAATTCAGGCCAAGCTAACCCCACAGGAGCGGACCCGCCTGGCGAGTGCCCATCCGGTAGATCCTAAAGCGCAGGACGCTTTCCTCCGTGGCCAATTTTTCACGAACAAGGGCACTGAACGAGAGGTGCAAGCGGGGATTGGGTATTTTAGGGAAGCGATCGAAAAGAACCCTGAGTACGCTCCGGCATACGCAGGTCTGGCTTCGGCTCTTCTTCAACTTGGAGATGCCCGCTGGGGGGGACATTCCACGACAGAGGTCTTGCCTGAGGCTAGGGTAGCTGCGGCAAAGGCATTGGCGCTCGATCCCTCTCTTGAGGCCGCTCATACTGCCCGCGCTTGGATTCAATTGCTTGCTTGGAATTGGCCGGAGGCAGAGAAAGAGTTTCAGCTCGCTCTCAAGCTGGGTCCCAATTCTGTGAGGGCTCATGAGAGTTACGCGCTCTATCTGATGGACGTGGGGCGATTCGACGAAGCCAAAGCGCAGATACACTACACGATTGAATTGGATCCACTCAGTCCTGAACACCGAGGCCAGTTGGCATTCGTGGCCTTCTGCTCGCGTCAGTATGACCTTGCGCTTGAGGAATTCAAGAATGCCGGAAATGACCATGGCCTGGCAAGGACGTACGCAGCGAAGAAAATGTATCCAGAAGCCATAGCCGCTGTTCAAAGGCTTGAAAGCAACTTGGGGCGGCGACCGATGGTGGTCTCAGATTTGGCTTGGGCCTATGGCCTCGCTGGTCGAACGCGCGAGGCACAAAAATTTATTAGTGAATTGAATGAAATCGCGAGGCATCGCTATGTTGCCCCCGTTCTCTTCATGACTGCTTATATCGGCCTCGGTGATAATGATAAGGCTCTAACCTGGCTTGAAAGAGGGTATGAAGAGCACGATGCTTGGCTCGTCTTCCTGAAGATTGGGCCGACCTGGGATCCGTTGCGTTCCGAACCTCGCTTTCAGGCTGTCCTTCGTCGCATGAACTTTCCGCAATAAGAATGCTGGCAAATCTCACTTACGTTCACATGCTCGAGTTTTTGGTTTTCTTCCATCCGGGCGAAGGCCACGGCCAATCGCTCCAGTGCCGTGGCGTGCTGGCGTGGATCGCAGGCGTAGTTTCCAAAAATCCTGCAGTACTTTGTCGATTTTTGCCGTTTCCTCGCTCATTTGTAGTGCTCCCAGTAATTTTTCCCGTACTTTGCCTCACGCCACTCGACCGGCGCCTGAATCGTCCTGCAGGAACCATCACAGCGGGCGAAATCCTTGTCGAAGGGCTTGCCATGAAGGTGATCTTGCCCAGGCGCACGACCTCCACACTGCCATCCAGCACGGCATCACGAATCGTTTTCCAGACGCATGCGTAGGACCAGGCCGCCTCACCCCCGGCACGATGTGAAGATTGTTGTAGGCCCGGTATCTTCCGCCGAAATCAATAAAGAAAAAAAGTTCCAGAGATGTTGGTTTATTTCGAGCATGTATAAAATTGAACAGCCATTGGGACTTAGTAAACAGATACTGTTTCCGTGCTGTGGGAGCCCGGAACAGCGCTCATGGGTTAGCGTCGGACATCCGACATTCGGACCCTCACGAGCCGCGCCGCGGTGCTGTGCCTCACAGCGCGCAACTTCAGGCCGGGCTCATGGTTCGGCCTTTTCTTTGTGGAAGCTTACCCATCAGCTGCACGCCCAGGGTCTTAATTCCGTCATTCCGCAGCCAGCGATACACATCTGCAGGTCTGGCAACGGCACCGACGATGGACGTATTCACAATGTGGCAAGCCCGCGCTCCTGGTTTGATCCCGCAGTGAAAAAGTCAGGAGTGCAGGACTTTAACTGGCACGCGTTGAGGCACACGTTCATCAGCCGACTAGTCATGAACGGTGTGGATCTCAGAACCGTGCAGGAACTGGCCGGGCATAAAAGCATCGCGATGACGATGCGCTCCGCGCACTTGGCGCCGAGTCATTTGGATGCAGCCATTGAAAAAACCATGTCGCCAACTGCCACCACAACTGCCACCGAGCAAGAATCACGGTCAGGTTCTCCGCCAGCAGTTGTGGAGTAAGTCGCTTGAGAGAAAAGCAGTTAGGTCTGGTAGGCGCGGCAGGACTTGAACCTGCAACCCTCGGATTAGAAATCCGATGCTCTATCCGCTTGAGCTACGCGCCCGTTTTCTGATAACTGCTTGATTCTACAATGTTACTGCAACTGCAAAGTCGCCGGATTCGCTGATTCTAGGGCACAAGTAGGGCACAAAACAGCGTCTAACGACTCCAGCGCCCGCACCGAATCCTGATTCGCTGTTTTAATGTAGCAAGCCTGCGTCACACTCACATTCGAGTGGCGCAGAATCCGCTGAATCACCATGTCCTGAACCCCCAGGCGATGAAGATTCGACGCAAGGCCCCGGCGCAACCCGTGCCAACCGGACCAGAAAGTGATTTTAGCTTTCTTGAATGCAGGCTGCATTCTGTCGCGCAGCAAATTGTTCGGGTCAATTGGCGATCCGGTAGCAGTCCGAAAGATTGGCCCAGTTAAATGGTTCCCGCTATGCGCCCGATACTGCGCCAAGACTTGCGCGAGTGAGGGCAGCAGCGGAACAGGCGCTTTACGCGCCCGCGTCTTCGTTTCTTGCACCCGGCCTGCGACTATGGAGCGGAGCACCTTGCTCAGGTGAGGTGATCGAGTACGAAGAATTTTCGATGGGACAGGTCCGCGTTGCGATCTGCTCAGGCTGCGGAACGGAGTTTCGATACGTGCCGGATTCAAACTGGCTGAAAATGATTTCTCCCGGAATGCGAAACCCGACCTAGGCCGTAATGAGCAGAGACGCGATGTTTCCACAACTAAGGAAAGGCTTTATTCGAGAGGATTCTTAGGCAAAGGGCTGCTGCCGACAGTGTCAAAAGCATAGCGGCAGGTCCAATACCCTTGGCGTCGCCTACACGCAGATGCGATACAACCGCTCCCACAAAGTAGATTACGAGTCCAATACTCGCGGCTATGCTCAGAAAGGGTAACCAGATTCCAAGTACCAAGCCAGCCGCACCAGCAAGTTCGCAGGCTGCCAACGCCGGAAAGTATTTCATCGGTACGCCTACGGTCTCGTGAATTACTTTGACAATATGTGGATCGTTGCGAAGCTTCCCTATCCCGGAGAACAGCACAATCGCTGCCAGCACTATTGTGACCACTAGAGATGCGATGCCCATCAAATCCCTCCGCTTTGTCCTGAATATGGTACGGCAGGTTGCCTTCCTTCTCCCACGTCGGGGTTTTGAGTGCTATGGGGATTTTGCGACAGGAATCTCCGTTGACAAGCTACAGCGTTGGAAGGGAGAGATGGGCGTACAATCTTTTGGGATTTCGGGGTCAAAAGGGAAATTCTGTCTTACGAGCGAGGATGCAAGACCGACAAGGGCACGCGAGAGCTCGTTGCCAACCGTCTTGGTTTCAAGGAGGATCGCAGAAATCCGGCGATCACAACGTCTCGGATCTAAGATCACGGCTTGACAGGAGGTGTTATGGAATTCTTCAGAAATCTCCTTTCTTCGAATGGTTTTATGTCTCACGGATATTGTTACATGTGGAAGCCAGGGCTAGTATGGTTGCATGTTGTGTCCGATTCTCTGATCGCGCTAGCCTATTTTTCGATTCCCTTCACGCTCATCCATTTCATCCGCAAGCGCCGAGATCTGCCATTTAACTGGATCTTCGTGTGTTTTGGTGCGTTCATCTTGGCTTGTGGCGCCACACATGCCATGGAGATCTGGACTCTCTGGCATGCGACCTACTGGCTGTCGGGCGCCGTCAAGATCATCACCGCTTTGTCTTCGGTTCCAACAGCAATTCTGCTTATCCAGGTGGTTCCTCAGGCGCTGGAGTTGCCCAGCCCTAAAGCACTGAGACTTGAGATCGCCGAACGTACGAACGCGCAGGAGGCGCTGCTCGCTGAAATCGTGCAGCGAAAGCAGACGCAGGAAAAATTGCGACGAAGCGAAGAAGAATTGCATAGTCTGGCCGGCAGACTCATCACGGTACAAGAGGATGAGCGCAAGCGCATAGCTCGCGACCTGCACGATGACTTCTCGCAACGTCTTGCCTTGCATTGCGTCGATTTGGATCTCCAGCGCCAGAGCCTGCCAGTCGGTTCAGACATGTCGCGTGAGCTTGAGCGACTGTTGAGTGATGCCGAGACGCTAACGCGTGAGGTTCGGCAGATAGCCCATGACTTGCATCATCCCCAATTGGCCCTTGGGCTCCAGCAAGGCATTGCCAGCTTTTGTCGCGAGTTTTCCGAGCAGTATGGAATCGCGGCAGAACTCCTCAACGACGGTAATCTAGAGCAGATTCCTGCAGCGGTATCCATCGTTCTGTTTCGCGTCTTGCAGGAGGCGCTGAGCAACGTAGCCAAGCATAGCGGATCGGATCGGGTTACCGTCTCCGTTAGCGTCGGGGACGATCAGGCCCGCATGTGTGTGACGGACCGCGGACGAGGTTTTGAGACCAAAGGAGTCCAAAGCGATGGTGGTCTGGGATTGATCAGCATGCGCGAACGGCTGCGGCTCGTGAGAGGCACGATGAGGGTGACCTCCTCTCCAGGCCGAGGCGCTGAGATCGAGGCTGTGGTTCCCATCCCGATGCCTGAGAGATCAACACCTACTTGCGCCTGAAATTTGCATGATGTTCGACACCATTGCCCGCAGCGAATGAAGCTGAATTCTCATCGCAAATAGCATGAAACCGAAACTGTTGATAGCGGAAGATCATCTGGCCATGCGCGCGAAGATTGCCAGCCTCCTTAACGGCGGCTTTGATGTAGTTGCGTCCGTCGGAGACGGGGACTCAGCCGTTGAAGAGGCAAACAAGCTCATGCCGGATGTTCTCGTTCTGGATGTTTCGATCCCGATGCTGAGTGGGCCCGATGTGGCAAAGCGTCTCAAGGCTCACGGTTGTAAGGCGAAAATAGTCTTCCTCAGTGTGTCCACGGATGTCGATCAAATCAACACTTGCTTCAGCGCAGGAGGCGACGCGTATGTATCAAAAATGCGGATGGCTACCGACCTCTCCTACGCAATCACAGAGGCTCTTGCTGGAAGGACATTTGTTTCTCCCTAGGTGGGGCTGAGCCATTTCGGGCAGAAATCGGCGTGCTTTGCCACCAACTCACCGACTGACCGCATTCCAAATTCAACGAGACCCCTCCAAACACGATCTGTAATCCAGGCTCCCAAGTATCTTCACGCGAGCACTCTGTGGCAGCGGTTGAATGATCCCCGCAACTGTTGAAACCAGGCGTTGGTGTTGAAAAACTCCGATTTCAACTGAAACAGTCGAAATTCGTGTGACCGGAAATGCCTTGAAATTCGAGAAGATCGCTTATAACGCATCCTGACGCAATTTTGTTTTTGCGATTTTAGGGCGAAAGACTTTTTCAACACCCACGCCTGATAGCGTCAGTTGACGCCGGACTGGCGGTATCGTCTAACGAGCTGTCTCGAACCCAAACTGAATCTCAACCCTCATGAGTACTGCCACGGGCTGCTTATCGAGCTTCGCAGGTTCGAACCTCCATTTGTTCAAGGCTGCGAGTGCTGCCTTCGCAAATTCGGGACTTGGGCTCACATCAACCGCTGGTTGGCGAACTACTCCTTGGTCGTCCACTACCATGTGCAACCACACCTCGCATTTTCCCGACAACATTCTTCCGCCACCGGGATATTCCGGTTCCTCAAAGTGCTTTACCTTGGGTGGCTTGATGGCCTTAGTTACGACGTAAATTCTGTGATCACCATCCAATAGGCCTACTACAATTGGGTCTCTCAGCTGCGATACTTCCAGCCATTCCTCCGTGCCTTTTCGTCGGACCAAGACCCCTTTTGTCGTGCTGAGCTTAACTTGAAAATCAGAACTGGAAACGGCCGGAGCGGTCTGCTGATTGTTCGTATTAGCTACTTCCTGCGGGAATAGCCGGGCCGGTAGCCAATGAGCAGCCGAACAAGCGGCTACGAGAATCAGTCCAAGTCTTGATGCTCTCATGATTTGGTTCATCGTCCCGTTTGCTTTCAATGCACTTTACACTAACTCCGTTCATGGCTGGCGAGAAATTGTTTCGACAAGAACGCTTGAACATCAAGCGCGAAGCTTCGTCGTTGGCCAAGCTGGATGCGAGCCCAGAAGCCGCTTTAGAGCCTCGCGCAACGCCCGTTCATCGCCAGACTTCACGAGATTTCGCAGCCTGGGGCAGTTGTGTCCTAGTGTGCGATGACGCGCACGAGAACTATAACGACGAAGCCCACAAAATTGCGCAATATCGCTAATGAGGCTCTGACTGCTTGGGAACACTGCGATTCGTCTGCGTACACTTGTGAGCCGCGAAGCGACCTCTAATTTCAGTTTCTGCAGCGAACGGTGCCGTGAAAATAGATTTGAATTGAGCAAGGCATCCTTGGCACACTCCGATAATCGGCGGAACGCGCTTCAACACCCTTAGTCTCTTCTTGGTCATGACGCCCAATCCTCCACGACTGGTCTGGTTGGATGCCGTCAATGCTGCAAACGTTTAGCGATTTCAACGCGGGGAGAGCTTAATTGCGAGAGACAGGCCTTTGCACCACAAAACCTTGGCTTGTCAGGAGCGCCATGCAAAAGGCGTTGCGTGTGTAAAGCAGGAAATCGAGCTTACGGTTGCTGTCTCGTTTCCTGCTATTCTCGAAATCGTTACTAGTCGTGGGTTAAAAAAGTAGGCCAGCCTGGGGATGATATGAACGTCACGATAGTCAGGCTACTGCTAGCACTTCTACTCACCGTAGCCTCATGCCTGGCCAAGGATAAACCCCTGCTGAGCGAGGGATTCCAGAAGGCTGGGCTGAGGGCTCTCATCGTGGTCATGAACGAAGACGACCCGGACAGCGACCGCGTTAAAAATGCAATGGATGATGCAGAGGCACAGCAGAACAATTCCAGCGACGAACTGATGTTCAGCCATCTCCTAATATTTGAAGGCATGCGGCGCTTGCAGCGCCCGGCTGCCCTTAGGGAATGCAAAAATGATATTGAATCTGCCCTGCGACTTCGCAAGGCGATTGATCTGCCCAAGTCCTGCCACTATTAACCAGCGAGATCCTCGCGGAATAAGAAAATTGTTAACCGCACCTCACTCGCACCGAACCGGAAAGCGGAATTGCTCGCAGACGGATCCGGACAAAGTGCTCACGGGGAAATAACATGCCACACGGTCGAAGCGGAGGAAAAGCGAGGGCACAAATTAGGGCACAGAACGCGGAACGTGAGAGCAATCCATGGCACGCAGGAGCACTCAGCGGAAAGTTATGTGATTGAAAATTCACGGGCGCGCAGTCAGACTAGATAATTAGAAATCCGATGCTCTATCCGGTTGAGCTACGCGCCCACAAAAGAAGAATGAACGCCTACGATTGGCCGACTTGTCAGGGGTTTGTGACAAATGTTCTCACGTCTACGCCCTTGCCTTCAACGCTTAGAGGGCTTGCGTCGCACCGGCTCGGGGCAGGCTTGTTTATGAAGAAATCGCCTCCGCTATTTTTGACTGTATCTATTCGGCTACGAGCCCCCGGTTCCGTGACAAGGTGATGTTCGTGCCGCTCGCCGCGAACACAAAACCATTCTACCGGGGGGCATCCGAATACATCTTGTGTAGAGCAGCCTCAGCCGCCATGACCCCTCGGTACTGAGCCTCTTCAAAAATTGAGAAGCCGCTCAGGTCGGAGTTTGCGAACAGAACCCGACCGGCAGTCTTTCGAAGATTTCGATGCTCCGCCGAGAAGATTGCCCCCGGTTTTGGTCTTGCCATGGCGTGCCCCATACGCATGATGTCTACGCGCGAAACGCATTTGCGAATCTCCGGATGAACACGTTCTAGGTCGTGCAGGATTGCTTCCTTCCAATAGCTCCACTCGCGGTTCAACAGTAATTGACGGTTCTCCGAAGGCGAGCCTTCTGCCAGTGCCCAATAAAACGTCCAGACGGTGCGATCAATATGAGTGCGCAGGCTCTGGTGCGTAGCGTCGACGTAGCCCAAGGTCGGCGATTCCATGAAGACGCTGTCCCAGGTTGGATCGCCTCCGTAAGAGCTAGGAATGCGGTCCAGGGTGAGATTGGCCGTCAGCCAGGGTGAATATTCGAAGTCGCGCAGAGGGGCCAGACCTTCGATGAGATAAGGAGCAATGAAAGTCGGGGCGGCGAAGATAACGAACTCGGCGAGGTATTCCGTGTCGCCTGCGGATACGCTGACCCCGTTTTTCTGCGGAGCGATTCGATGGACCATCTGTCCGGTACGCACGAACCGGCCTACCCGCTCGAGCAAGCGTTGGACGATCCAGCCATTCCCTTCGGGCCAAGTGAGCGGACCCTTTTCTTCCGGCTCGCGCGAGGCAAAGTACTGAATACCGGCCCAGGCTGAAGTCTGATCACTCGTCGCACCGTAGTCATCGCGGCAGCAGTAGTTCATATACCAACGGAGGACTTTGGAATCCATGCTCTGTTGGCGGAGCCAGTCAGAGAAGGAGATGCGGTCAAGATCTGCATCCGAATCCGAGAGACCGATCTCCATAGGCACTGTAAATTTGCCGGTCGCCCGAAACTCGTGGACTTTGTCTTCGAACCGCTGAAACTGCTCTCGATCTTTTTGGCTGAGCGCAATTGCAGGTTCGATGCCCTCCTGCCAACGTCCGAACATAAAAAGGCGCTCCTGGGGTGCAAAGCACAAGTAGCGCTCCTGCCACTTGCCGTCTTTTAGAACCCCGAGTTCCTCAAACAGTTCACGAACATAGACCGCTTTCGGCCCAGGAACGGGGACGTAGTGCGCAGCCCAGGGATAGGCGCTGATCTCGTTTTCTCCCCAGCGTGAATTGCCACCCGCCTGATCGTTCATTTCAAGAAGAATGAAATCTTTAAATCCCTTCTTATGTAGCCGCCAGGCAGCGCTGAGACCCGCAATGCCACCACCCACGATAACGATCGGAATTTTCAACTTTTGCTTCGGCGGGGGGAAACTTGCCCGGTCACGGAGGAGATGGCCCTGCTGAAACGAGTCGTTCACGAACGAACCTCGCATCGGCTGGTCAGTTTTGAGCGAAAGCCCAACTAGGGCGGCGCCGGTGGACTGCAAAAACTTCCGCCGCGAGGGGCTCAATGGCTGATGTCCTTCCAATCCTTGTCGTAGAGCCGCACTAGAACCTGATCATTCAAGTGGTTTGCAGGAACCTCCATCGGAGCCATGTCCGGTGGGAACTGAAACAGTGCGGCCAACCCTTTCGCATCGACAAATCGCAATCCCTGGGGAAGGGCGGTTGGGGGCGAATAGCTGTGGGTGCCGGCGATGACGAATCCCCACTCGCCGAACGAGGGAACATAGACGTGATAGGGATAAGTCCGGAGTCCAGCGTCCTCGATTGTCTTCGCAATGCACCAATAGGAGTCGCGTGCGAACATCGGCGACGTGCTTTGTACGACCATCAGTCCCTGTACGCTGAGATGTCGGGCTGCGGCCTTGTAGAACGCGGTCGTGTAGAGCTTGCCGAGCGAGTAGTTCGTGGGATCGGGAAAGTCGATGACAATGAAATCGAAGCTGTCGGTATTCGAGTCTATCCACGGGAAGGCGTCGGCATTGATGACATGAACCTTGTGCGACAGAAAGGACTTCTGGTTCAAGGCCGTCAGCATCGGGTGGGTGGAGAACAACCGAGTCATCTCAGGATCGAGATCGACAAGGGTGATGGTCTCCACTTGCGGATACTTCAGAATTTCTCGGACGGCAAGGCCGTCGCCTCCGCCTAGCACCAGCACATGGCGCGGCACGGAGACAGCTGACAATCCGGGATGAATCAGGGCTTCGTGATATCGGTACTCGTCACGCGAACTGAACTGCAGATGGCTGTTCAGGAAGAGGCGAATGTCGTCCTTGAAGCGGGTCAGAACAATGTGCTGGTAACGCGTGTCGCGAGCAAGGATGATTTCATCGGCGTAGATGTTATCTTCCGCCGCGATCGTGATCTTCTTCGCTTCCGCGAAACCCACTCCCAAGGCACACAGCGCGACAAAGCTGATGCCGCGCAGAACTGGCGCTCTCGCCAATTGATTGGCGAACAGAAACGTGCTCCACAGAGCCACCCCAACGTTGAGGATTCCAAACAGCATCGCCGAGCGAACCAGCCCGAGATAGGGCACCAGCAAGATGGGGAAGAGCAGGGATGCACCGAGAGCGCCGAGGTAATCGAACGTCAGGACGTGCGCCACGACGTCGCGGAAGTGGTACCGGCCACGGATGATCCGCATCAGCAGGGGAATTTCAAGGCCGACAAGAATCCCGATGATTACGACCAGCGCGTACATCAGGAGCTGAAATCCTTGTGTATAGGCAAATGCTAGGAACAGGAGAGCCGAGGAGGATCCGCCGATTACACCAAGCAGCAGCTCAATCCACACAAACCGGTAGGCCAGTCCGCGGTCAATATATCGTGAGATTGCACTCCCGATGCCCATCGCGAAAAGGTAACAGCCGATGATGGTGGAGAATTGGAGAACGCTGTCACCCAGCAAGTAACTGGCGAGTGTGCCGGCGATAAGCTCATAGATCAGGCCGCAGGCGGCGATCAGCAATACCGTGATGAAAAGCAGGATTCCCAAGGCCTAGTGCACCGCCGCTGCAATGATGACGCAGATGCCAAGCGACATAGCGCCCAGCAGAATCGCCAGCGCCGTGTTGTGTTCCTGGACAATTTCCTTCCACAGGTTATAGGGCGTGAATTTGTCGATGATGAGGAACGCGAGTCCAAAAACCACGATTCCGATACCTGCGTAAAGAATGGCGTTAACAACGTTCGTTAACTGAATTCCCATCATTTGCCTCCTGTGTAATGGTGATAGTAGCCATAGACGGACCGATAGGACCCTGGGTTATCGCGAACCGACTTCGGTACGTTCAAGACCTCATCGACGCGATTCAAACTCCAGCCACGATACTCGGCGAATGCTACGGCCGAGAGAATTGCGATCCCGTAAATTAAAAAAGCATTGCGCATCATTCGTCCGTTAAATCCACAACATCCTCGATCAAAGCTGCTACTGTTCCGATTCCCCCCGCAATTGCGGCTGCCGTCCCGGGGGTATTGTTGTCGTCAGACCCACCACTCGAGTCCCCATAGTCGCTTTCCGCCCAGCGCAGATGCTCAAAATTCATGAATTTCCAGGTGATGACTCCTGCCGGAATGAGTATGGCAAGAGCAGCAATCCCGAAGAAACTGAATTGTGGGACATCCCGGTGCACCGTAATGGAGTAGTAGAGCGTGCCATGGTAATAGTCGCTCTCCGGCTCAACGCGGAGATAGTAACGTCCGGGCGGAACACTGGGTATCGTGACCGAGTCATTCTGGCTGCCCTCGGTCCATGATCCGTCTGAGTCGTAACCCGAGTAATAACTCACTTCCCGTCCAAAGTCGTAGGCGTGCCCGGTGTCCTCATTGATGAGGGCATAATTCAGATAAATCCAGTTGTTATTGACACTGGCATGTGTGCTGAGCTCAACGTCAGAGGTGTGTCCTTTCAGTTCGAAGACATCCGTCACGAAGGACGCTTCGGTTTTACCGTTTGTATTGAAGGAATAGGATTGCGAAAACACCTGCTGATTCTGTGCCGTAGAGTAAAACCCGATGATTAGGACAACCAGCGCCACCAGGAGAGCAGCACAGAGCTTCCACACGGCTTTCACATGGCCGATTAAAGGGGACGGTTGATTTTCGTAGACGCCGATCGCTTGGGGAGGATCCCCCGCCAGCTTGAAAGCCTTCCACACGTCGCGGCCCGTAATGTACTCGCCCATGGACCAGGTAATTTCGTTGCCAGTTTTCTCGCTCGAGATCACTCGCGGCGGAGAAACGTAATCCGAGACCTCTGCCGATTCGCCGACTCGTACTTGCCAGGGGAATTCACCAAGCACATAGCTAGTTTCGGCTTCGCAAGTCTGGAACAGGCGGTAGGTTCCTCCAAGATAGTTCAGGGTACGGGCGCCTGGAGCGCCGAGGGGAAGTGACCGCAAAACGCTCACGTCATTCCAGTGGCCGTTGTACTCGGTGAGGTAGCGGAATCCTTTGAAGGGGTTGAATAGCAGATATTCGTGCCAGCTGTAAAAGGTGCCATCTACCTGAATCGTGCGGCGCTGAAATCCGATGACCTCATAGGGCGCGCCGCGGATTGTCCCGCGGGTGCCGAGCGGGATCAGTGGCGGGTGCTCGCCGGTCTCGACGTTGAACGTCTGCAGGAGTTTGAGGCGCGGATCTTGAGCATCGAGAATGGAATGACAACTATCGCAGACAACCGTCACCGCCTGACTGAAGGACCGAAGGGTCAGCGGCGCGCCGCAACTCGGACAGTTCAGCGCCTTGACCTGCGGAGCGCCGGCGGGGGTTGGGCCACTGGAGGTCACGACCATCCCTCGAAGCTGCGAAGATTTTTCAGCTTCAGACGGTCGAAGTCCACGAACTCACCGAGATAAAGTGCTGGTTCATCGTCGCCGTAGTCGATGGTTGCGAACTTACTCGTGAACGACATAAGATCCACGAACACCACGTCGCTTTTGTCCCAGTATTCGAACGGCAGCTCCCCCTCCACCCCGCAGTAATGCGCCTTTGTGATCGTGCTGACGGTGTATGGGTTGTCGTCCCAGGTGTATTCCTGACCGACAGTGCACTGTTTGGGAAGTTTTCGGCCGGGAGCCGGGAAGGTGACGGCGTATTCGTCTTGCGCGTCGGAGAGCCAGCCGCTGGTGCCGTTATTCATCATCAGGTGCCACTCATTCCAGTTACCCTGGTCGTATTGGTAGATAATTCGCCCAATGGCGACAAATGAGTGTGGGCCATAAACGCCTTCGGTCCCGATCTGAATTGGCGAACTGTTTGGCGGTAGATCGGCGACTTGCCCCACTTTTTGCAGATCAACGTCGGTACGCACAAGAATCGATTTGCAGTATTCGCAGACCGTCTGCACGCTGGCGGACCAGCGGAAGGTGATTTTGGCGCCGCAGTTGGGGCAATTCGCGGTGGGTTGGGTCACCCGTTCTGACCTCCTATGGCGAGGAAAGTCTCAGCCTTAACCGCAACCGTCGAGCCGTAGGGCCTCTCGATCGTCCGAACTTGTACCGAGGTCGCGGAAAACTTCTCTCTCAAGTACCACTCGAAATCCCACGCCTCCCTGGGCAGGCAGCAGAAGAGGTTGAGGCAGAGCGATCCGTGCTCGGGAAAGGTATGGCAGGCGAGATGAGATTCCGACAGAAGACACAACCCCGTAATTCCCCCGCTCCCGGGAAATTGGTGCCACTGCGTGACCCCAACCGGGCGAAGGCGCAAGTCCCCTATCAGTTTGTCGAACAGGCTGCGCAGGAGTCGTGAGTCCCGTAAAGATTCAGCACTACACCCCTGCGCATCAACAACCCACTCAATACCACTCATAGTTCAACGCGACAACTATTGCTGTGCATGTCCGCATTCAGGGCAAAACTTGCCGGTTCGCGGGATGGGTTTGCCGCAATTGATGCAGAATTTCGTGTCGGCAGTCGAACCGGTTCCCGCTGGTGCGGCCGGTTCTCCACCGCTGGTTGTACGAGCCTGCTTCACTGCATCCATCATCGCCTGGCCCATAGCTACACCAGCGCCCAATCCAGCGCCAAGTCCTACTCCACCACCACCCTCGTTCGCGGCGGCGATTGGAATTGACTGGGCGACCTCGAACTGCGTGTAACGACCCATGTCACCGACCATGTTCATGCTGATGCGCTGATCGAGAATCTTCTGCAATTCATCGGGAAGCGAAAGATTCTCGACCACGAAGCTGTCGAGCGCGAGTCCAAGCTCGACGAATCCCGGTTTGAGTTGGCCGGCAATTTTTTCTGAGAGTGCAACCTGATTGGCTGCCATATCGAGAAACGGCACTTGGCTATTGGCGAATGTATCTGTGAGCCTTCCCACAATCGTGTTGCGCAACTGGCCTTCGAGATCAGGCACGCTG
>Ga0134127_10001162_pt1 | contig 20202 bp, 18 predicted proteins | sample KB31753_FD_96459 | JGI IMG/M metagenome (GOLD analysis project Ga0134127, IMG submission 96459) | Terrestrial soil microbial communities with excess Nitrogen fertilizer from Kellogg Biological Station, Michigan, USA - KB3-175-3 | ecosystem: Environmental > Terrestrial > Soil > Unclassified ... | reverse complement strand
TACCAGTACGGCTGCTCGATGTGCGCAATGTCCGGGATCGGCAGGCCGCCCTGCGCGTGCATCGCGGCCATTCCGCCGAGGCTCGCGGCCGCCACCGTGCTGCCGTGGTACGCGTTCAGGCGACTGATGATGACGCTGCGCTTCGGCTGGCCCATCAGGTCCCAGTAGCGGCGCGCCATGCGCAGGATCGTGTCGTTCGCCTCCGAGCCAGACTGCGTGAAGAACACGCGGTGGAACTGCGGCGGCGTCAGCTCATCGAGGAGCTGCGCGAGCTCGATGGCGGGCGGATGGGCGCTCTTGAAGAAGCTGTTGTAGTACGGGAGCTCGCGCATCTGTTTCGCGGCAACGTCCGCGAGCTCGTTCCGGCCGTAGCCGATATTGACGCACCAGAGTCCCGACATCGCGTCGAGGATCTCCTGGCCTTCGGAATCGACCAGGTGCACGCCCTTGGCGTGCGTGATGACGCGCGAGCCTTCCGCCGCGAGCGCGCGGAAGTCGGTGAACGGATGCATGTAATGCCGGGCGTCGATCTCCTGCCACTCGCGCGTTCCTCTTCCCGTGATCCGTGGTTTCGCGCTCATGACAAGTCCCCTGGCTCAGACGTTCAACAGCAGGTGTTCCCTTTCCCAGGAACTGATCACCCGGGAGAAGGTTTCGTACTCGTTTTCCTTGACGGCACAGTATGCCGCAACGAAGCGCTCGCCGAACACCTCGACGAGCGGCTTGCTCGCCTGCAGTAGCGCGAGCGCGTCCGCGAGCGAGCGCGGCAGCGAGAACGGCAGGTCGTAGGCCGAACCCGTGATCGGCGCGGTCGGCTTCAGGCCCTCGATCATGCCGAGGTAACCGCAGGCGAGCGAGGCCGCGATCGCGAGGTAAGGATTCGCGTCGGCGCCACCGAGGCGGTTTTCGACGCGCCGCGACTGCGGCTCCGAGACCGGCACGCGCAGGCCCGCCGTGCGGTTGTCGAAGCCCCACTGCACGTTGATCGGCGCGGAGTGGTAGCGCGTGATGCGCCGGTAGCTGTTCACGTTCGGTCCGAACAGCGACATTGCCGAGGGCAGGTACTTCTGCAGTCCCGCGATGAAAGCCTCGAAGAGCGCCGACGGCTTGTCGTCCGCGTCGCTGAAGATGTTCTCGCCCGTCTTCGCGTCGACGATGCTCTGGTGGATGTGCATCGCGCTCCCCGGCTCCCCCGCAAGCGGCTTCGCCATGAACGTCGCGTACATCTTGTGCCGCAGCGCCGCCTCGCGCGCCGTGCGCTTGAAGAGGAAGGCCTGGTCGGCGAGGTCGAGCGCGTCGCCGTGGTTCAGGTTGATCTCCATCTGCGCCGCGCCTTCCTCGTGGATCAGCGTATCGATGTCGAGATCCTGCGCCTCGCAGAACTGGTAGATGTCGTCGAACAGCGGGTCGAACTCGTTGACCGCGGCGATGCTGTAGGCCTGGCGGCCGATCTCCGCTCGGCCCGAGCGGCCGATCGGGGGCTTCAGCGGATAGTCCGGGTCGGTGTTCGGCTCCACCAGGAAGAACTCGAGCTCGGGCGCGACCACCGGTCGCCAGCCGCGTGCGGCGTAGAGATCGAGGACGCGGCGCAGCACGTAGCGTGGCGCCATGGGAACCGGGCGGCCGTCGTCATAGAAGCAGTCGTGGATCACCTGTGCGGTCGGCTCGGCGGCCCAGGGCACGACACGGATCGACTTCGGATCGCCCGTGAGGGCGATGTCGATCTCCGATGGGTGAATGGAACTGTCGTCCTCCGGGTACTCGCCCGTGACGGTCTGCAGGAAGATCGACTCGGGCAGGCGCATGCCCTCGTCTTCGGCATATTTTTCCGCGGGCATGACCTTGCCGCGCGCGACGCCCGCCATGTCGGGGACCAGCGCCTCGACCTCGGTGATTCCATGGTCCTTGAGGAACTGATGGATCTGGCTCATCGCGGCCGCCTGCTCGCGTGCTCGCGGCCCGCCCTGCCGAACTCGGCGAAAAGCGCGCGGGAGAACGGGTTTTCCATCACCTTCCACTCGGGGTGCCATTGCACGGCGAGCGCGAAAGTCTTCGCGCCATCGATGCGGAAGGCCTCGATGACGCCGTCCTCCGCCTTCGCCTCGGGCACCAGCGTCGGCGCAAGACGCTCGACACCCTGGGCGTGCAGCGAGTTCACCTTCATATGCCGCGTGCCCGCGATTTTGTGCAGGATCCCGCCTTCCACGAGCTCGATGTCGTGGATTGGGCCGTACTGCTCGTCGAGCGACTGGTCCTTCTTCTCGCGATGGTCGAGATTGCCCGGAAGGTCCTGCAGGTTCTGGTAGAGCGAGCCGCCGAGTGCGACATTGATCTCCTGGAAGCCGCGGCAGATCCCGAGAATCGGCAGCCCCGCTTCCACTGCGCCGGTGATCATCGGCAACGTCGTGGCGTCGCGCTCCGGGTCATGCCAGGTGCCGGGCGCCGATTTCGGGCCCAGGTATCGGTGTGGCTCCACGTTCGAGGGGCTTCCCGTGAAAAGGATGCCGTCGAAGGCCGCAATCCACTCCCGCAGGTAGCGATCCCCGAGCGCCGGCACGAGCACCGGGACCGCATCGGCCGCCTGGACCACCGCATTGATGTACTTCTCGCCGACGCAATGGAACCAATGCGAGTTCAAGAGTCGGCGATCGGCCGGGATTCCGATGATCGGCTTGCGCATGTGCATCTGTTAATTATTTTGAACAAGCCCCGGTATTGAGGCCGGTTCGACGGGGGCCATTGTCTCACAAAGCCGGGGGGAAGCGCCCCGCAGGATCCCGAGGCCAAGCTGCGTTCTGTCAGGCCGCAAGGGGCCTTTTTGGGCCTTTTATGTTGCATCGCGGGAACCTTGCCGGGGGCGCGTGCGGCTGGTTATCCTGCCTCGCGGCCCTTCCCGGCACGCGATACAAGATCTTAAACGCCAGGTGAGAGATGGCCCTCGTCAGGGACGAAATTTCGAATGCCGAGGCCTTCCTCGCGGCGCGTCCCGCGGTGCGGGTCGTGGATCTCTTGCTGCCGGATCTCTGCGGCGTCCTGCGTGGCAAGCGCGTGGACAAGGCGGACCTCGCCGGCGTGTACCAGCGCGGCATGTTCCTGCCCGGCTCGATGTTCGCGCTCGACGTCCTCGGCGGCACGATCCAGACGACCGGACTCGGATTTGACGAGGGCGATGCCGACCGCGCCTGCGTGCCGGTCCCGAACAGCCTATTCCCGTCGCCCTGGATGGGTCCGAGCGTCGCGCAGCTCCAAGTGCAGATGCTCGACCACGATGGCGGCCCATTCTACGGCGACCCGCGCCATCTGCTCGACGCGGTCCTCGAGCGTTACGCCGCGCGCGGCCTGACGCCGGTCGTCGCTGTCGAACTGGAGTTTTATCTGGTCGACGTCGAGCGCACGGCGGCCGGCCATGCGCAGCCGCCGCGCTCGCGCTACACCGGCCGGCGCGAGAACCGCACGCAGGTTAATTCGATGACGGACCTCGAGTCCGTCTCAGACATCCTTTCCGAGATTACCGCCGCCTGCGAGGCGCAGGGCGTGCCGACCGGTGCTGCGCTCGCCGAATGCGGGCCGAACCAGTGGGAGGTGAACCTTCGTCATGTCGGCGACGTTCGCCAGGCCTGCGACCAGGCGATCCGCTTCAAGCGCATCGTCAAGGGTGTCGCCCACCGGAACGGCATCGAGGCGACCTTCATGGCCAAGCCGTATGCCGACGCGCCGGGCAGCGGCATGCACATGCACGTGAGCGTCCTCGACCGCAATGGCCAGAACGTCTTCGCCTCCGAGGACGCGCTCGGCAACGACATGCTAAAGCAGGCTGCGGCGGGCCTCGTCGAGACCATGGCCGACGGCATGGCGATCTTCGCGCCGAACGCGAACAGCTACCGGCGCCTCCGGCCCGAGCTCTACGTGCCGATGAACGCGACCTGGGGCTACAACAACCGCGGCGTCGCCGTTCGCGTGCCGGTCTCGGGCGCCGCCGACCGCCGGCTCGAGCACCGTGTCGCGGGCGCCGACGCGAATCCCTATCTCGTCGCGGCCGCCGTTCTCGCGGGAATGCTTTACGGCGTCGAGAAGAAGCTCACGCCGCCTCCTCCGCTCGTCGGCAATGCCTACACACAGCGGCTCAGCGCACCGAAGCTGCCCGGCGACTGGCCGACGGCGCTCACGCGCTTCGGCGAGAGCGCGTTCCTGCGCGAGTACTTCGGCGAGCGCTTCGTGACGCTCTACGAGCGCACGCGTCGCGGCGAGATGCAGGACTTCAACTCGCGCCTCACGGCGCTCGACTACAGCTGGTACCTGGAGCAGGTGTGAGCCTGAAGCCCGCGGACAGCTGGTACGAGGCGACCGCGCGGCGCGACGCGCCGCTGCCCCATCTTGAGGGGGCAGTCGACGCGGATGTCTGCGTCGTCGGCGCCGGCCTCTCCGGCTGCTCGACCGCGATGCACCTCGCGCAGCGCGGCTACAAAGTCGTCGTGCTCGAGGCCGAGCGCATCGGATACGGCGCCTCGGGCCGTTCCGGCGGCCAAATTATCCCTGGCTGGGCCGGCGGCATGGACAAGATCGCCGCACAGCTCGGCAAGGCCGACGCGAAGCGGATCTGGGACTACAGCATCGAAGGCATCGAGCTCACGCGCGACCTTATCGCACGAAATCACATCGACTGCGAGCTCGCCTGGGGTCACATGCACGTCGCGCTAAAGCCGCGCCAGCGCCAGGAGCTGCTCGACATGGAGCGCGAGCAGGTGGAGGACTTCGGTTACGGGAAGCTCCGCTTCATGGAGCGCGAGGAAACCGGATCCTGGATCGCGAGCAAGCGCTACATCGCGGGGCTCCTCGACTCGGGGGCGGGCCATCTGCATCCGCTCCGCTACACCATCGGCGTCGGCAAGGCCGCGATCGCCGCGGGTGCGCGCGTCTGCGAGAAGAGCGCCGTCACGGACATCCAGTACGGCTCCACGGTCACGGTGAAGACCGCGAAAGGCAGCGTCCGTGCCAAATTCGTCGCGCTCTGCGCCAACGTCGGACACGTGGAACTCTCCAGGAGGCTTGCGCGCAAGCTGATCGGCGTCGCCTCTTACATCGTCGCGACGAAGCCGCTCGCCCAAGAGCGCGCGAAGGCGCTCCTCAGGGACAACATCGCGGTCGCCGACCTAAACTGGATCATCGACTACTATCGCCTCTCGGCCGACTACCGGTTGCTGTTCGGCGGGCGCGTCAGCTATTCGGGGCTCGACCCGCTCGGCACCGAGCGCGCGACGCGCCTTCGCATGCTGAATGTCTTTCCGCAGCTCGCCGACGCCGAGATCGACTATGCCTGGGGCGGGATGATCGACATCACGATGAGCCGCCTGCCGAACTTCGGCCGGCTCGAGCCAAACGTGTATTTCCTGCAGGGCTATTCCGGCCACGGCATGGTCGCGGCGACGATTGCCGGCCGGATCCTCGCCGAGGCGATCGCCGGCCAGGTGGAGCGCTTCGACGTCATGGCTCGCCTCAAGCACCACGACTTCCCGGGCGGCACGCATTTCCGTCGCCCGACGCTCGTGATGGCGATGACCTGGTTCCGGCTGAGGGATCTGATGCCCTGATGCCTCAAAGGGGACGGTCACTTTGAAATGTGACCGTCCCCTTATCAGTGGCCCGTGGTCGGTTCGAAGCGGCGGTCGGGCCGGAACGGCTTCAATTCTTCAGCGAGCGCGCCCTCGACAATTTCTTTCGTTGCCAGCAAGCCCGCTTGTGGCGCGAGTGTTACGCCGCTGTGCATCACCGAGAGGTAGACATCCGGTCGCGAGGGTGATGCGCCGAGGACCGGAAAGCCGTCGATCGGCATCGGCCGCCAGCCGATCACGATGTTCTCGAAATTCACCGCCGTGAGGTCCGGCACGTAGCGCTGCGCTTCCTTGAGCATGCGCGCGGCGTGCTGGAGCGCGATTTCGCGCGAAGGAAAGTCATTCGGGTGGCCGGCGAGGCGGTCTGCATGGCTCGCCGGCGGTCCGTCGTCCTCGCCGAGCACGATGCGGCCGTCGTCGCGCTGGTGCAGGTGCACTTTCGGCATCCAAAGTACGCGATTGATGATCGGCGGCATCGGCGCTGTGACCGCGGTGGCCCCCGGTGCATCGCGCAGCGGGACGTCCCAGTCTGCAAAGCGCTTCGCGGCATCCGCCGCGGCTCCGGTCGCGAGCACGAGGCGATCCGCGGCGATGTTGCCGCCGCTCGTCGTAACCGACTTGAGCCGCCCGCCTTCCAGGTTCACGCCCGTCAGCTCGCATGGGTACAGCAGCTTTGCGCCGAGCGCGACAGCCGCGCCGAGAAAGGCCTGCGTCGACGCAATCGGATTCGTCGCACCGTCATGGGCGGAATAGACCACCTGACTGAGCGAGGTGAAGTCCACGTTCGGCTCGAGCTCCGCGAGGTCGCCGCCCGAGAGGATCTTCGTCTGCTCGCCCCAGGCCATCTGCTCGGCTACGTGAATTGCGAGTTCCTTTTCCTTGCTCGCATCCGCGTTGCCTTCAAGGGAGCCGCCCCAGCGGACGGGCAGGCCCAGTTCCGGCTGCAGCAGCTTCCAGCGCGCGACGCCCGCCTGGTTCAGCGCATGGTATGCCTGCGGCTGCTTCGACCAGGTGGCGTTGATCCAGGCGAAGGATGCGCGGCTTGCATGCGTCGCCGGCCCCTGCCGGTCGATTACCGTCACCCTTGCGCCGGTCTTGGCGAGGTGCCAGGCAATCGAGGCGCCGATGATGCCGGCGCCGGCGACGACGACACGCAGGCCTTCCGCGGCGCGGCTCTCGGGTGCGAGCGCTACAGCCGCGACGAATTGCAGGAACCGGCGCCGATTCAGCTTAGCCGCCATCGTAGGCCTGCCGTTCGAACCAGTTGTCGCGATAACAGCGCCGACCGCAGAGGAGCTGCCAGGCACTCGAGGCGAGATAGGCCGGCAGGAAGAACGGGCCCCAGGCCTCGTACTGGCGGACGTGGACATGCTCGTGATCGCGCGCGGCGTCGAGCGCTGCCCTGTCCGTGCCGAGGATCACATGGCCGAAGGTGATGGCGCGGAACGGGAAGCGGCTCGTGGGATGGCGCAGTCGCGCGCCGATCCAGCCACCGGAAAATTCGAGGACACCACGGATCGCGCGAACCCGCGCACCCGCGACGGTCATAGCAGAACCAAGCAGCAGACCGATTGCCGTGTTGGGGCTTGCCCAGACATATGCGGCGATTCCGGCAGGGCCTGACAATTTCACGGCATAGATATCTTGATTCGCGTCGATTGAAGCATGCGTTCGAGCGCGGGACCCAATTCCGTTCCCTTGGAGGAGTAATGGTATTGGATGACGGCTTCCCCCTGCCCTAATCGGGTGCTGAGGAGTCGCCAGAAGACTCCGGGCGATTCGCGGACGCATTCGTGCCACGCCAAGCCATTCTGCTCGAACTCGATCTCCTTGGTGCAACCACTCACTCCATCGGTGTCCGGAGCATCGAATACTTCGATGTCGAATGATGCGGGAGATTGGGTCAAGACCGGCTGTGCAACCAACCGCCGGCCACCGCGATCCACGCCGACGTTGAAGCCTCCTTCCACCGTCACCGAAAAGTACGGCGTCTCTATCGCTTCGCTTTTCTGGAAGTAGCAATACTCCGGCTCTTCGCTGTCGCCTTTCGCGGGCTCTTCCGCGCAAAACTCGGATGTTGCTACGGCGGCCGTCAGAATCAAATCGATCATCTCTTGGCCCGTTACTGCGGCATCTTCGTGATCTGCACGCTCACGACCTTCCATGCGCCATCCCGCCGCACATAAGTGTCGATGTAGCGGTAGTGGCTCGCAAAGTCCTTGCCGTCATAGCGTCCGGTCATGCGCGTGCGCCCGCTCAGAAGCGCGACATCGCCGTAGAGCCGCACTTCAAAGTCCTCGACCGAATACGGATCGATGGTCAGCTTCTCCGAGACGATTCCTTCGACGAACGAGGCCTTCGTTTCGAGGTTGCCGTATCCGTCGATCTGGCGAAAGTCTTCGGCCATGTTCGATTCGACCGCGGCACGGTCCTTGCGCACGATCGCCTTGTCCCAGGCGTCGGCCTGGGCGGTGAGCGCCGCGATCGTCGCGCCCTCATCTTCAGCCGCAGGACCATCGCCCAGTATGGACCTGATCTTGCCGGCCACCGCGAGGCCCACCTTGTGGTGCGCAGCCTCGCTGAGATGCAGGCCGTCCACGCCATCCGTCGCCGTGATGGCGGCGACATCCAGGAATTCCGCTCCGGTTTCCCTTGCTACGGATGCATATAACGCCGCAAGCTGCCGCGACTTCTCCACGGCACCGGCGTATGCCTCGGCCGGAAATTTTTCGGTCTTCACGAGCGGAGGCGGCGCGAGCACCAGCACGCGGGCCGGCCCGTACTCGGTCAGGACACCGCCGTCGGTCGTCTTCACGAGCTCGATGAGCTTGCGCAGTCCCTGCGCGGTCCGCTCCGGCGAGCGCTCGTACATCGCCTTGAAGTCGTTGGTACCCAGCATGATCACGATGAGGTCGAGCGGCAGGTGCGAGGCGATGGCCGACGAGAGATAGGCGGCGCCGTCCATGCCGGCGCCGGAAACCTGTGGCGCAGTGGGATCCGGCAGGTCCGTCGTCCTGCCACTCAGGCCCTCTTCGACGATGTCGTATCGGGACCCGAGCGCGGCGCGGGCAACGCCCGGCCATCGCTTGTCTTCCGGATAGCGAGTCGTCGGGAACCCGCGCGAAACCGGGATCCAGCCCCAGGTGTTGGAATCCCCATAGACGAGGATGTGCTTCGCCGCGGCGCGCGCGGCCGCCACGTCCTGCCGTTGGAAGCGCAGGTCCCACATCCGGTCCTGCACGATGCTGAAGCTCGTTACATGCCCCGTGCCGTCCCGATGGAAGACGATCGTCCCGAGCTCGCTGTCGAAGGCATCGGCATAAAGTGGCACCAGCGGGAAGACGCCATCCGGCCGGCGCGCGATCTCGAGCCTGCCGCCGTTCACGCGCGCGGCCAGCGTCGTCTCCGCATCGCTGCTCGAATAAACTCCGGCCAGCGCTTCCAGTTCCGCCGCGGTGGGCTTCGCAGGCTCCAGGCGTTCGATGGGAACAGGCCAGCCATCGCCGATATCGAGCGTCCCGCGATCCGGTCCATCAAGGCTGATGAAATCGCCCTCGCCATCCCACAGGCGCTTGTGCGTCAGCGCAACGACGGCGACGCCGTCCGGCCGCTGCAATGCCTTGCCATTCCGCACGATCCTGAAAGCGTCCCCGCGGTCGGTCCTGCGCCAGAGACCTGCGATTGCGTCGAGCTCGGTGCTGGAAAGCGAGACGGTCTTCGGTGGCGGCTCAGCCTTCAGCGCGTCGCGGAGGTAAAGGTCCGCGACTGCATGCAGCGTCTGACGCGGCGTGCTGTCGCCCGCATTGCAGAGGACGGCGACCGACAGGTGCTGGCCGGGAAAGCGCGACAGGTACGCGCGATAGCTCGCCGTCGTTCCGCTGTGCCGGATCTCCGGCAGGCCCTTGTAGCGGTCGATCGAGAGGCCCATGCCGTAGCCGAACTCGCTGCCGTTCGCCAGCTTTCCCGAGACCTGCATCTCCTGGACTAGATCAACGTCGCCGACCTTCGGGTCATCGAAGTTTGCATTCCAGCGCAGCAGGTCGCCGACCGTCGTCAGGAGGCCGCCATTGCCGTGCACGTTTTCGAACGGCATGTCCTGGCGGTAGATGCCGTCCGATTCCGAGTAGGCGATCGCGCGACCCTTGACGACGCGCGCATAGTCATCGCGCCAGGACGTGCGGGTCATGCCGAGCGGCTCGAAGATCCGCCTGCGCGTGAACTCGGCGAACGGCTCGCCGGCGACGCGCGAGACTAGGATTGCGGCGAGGTTGTAGCCCGAGTTGCTGTACGACCAGCGCGTGCCGGGCTCGAAGTTGAGCCTGCTCTGTCGGCTCAGGACATCCAGTACGTGCGCGTGCGTGTGCACGCGTGTCCCGCGCGGCCAGCCGGCAATTTCCACGACATTGCCCCAGTCGCGCAGGCCGCTGGTGTGCTGGAGCAGCTCGCGGATCGTAATCGGCGCGCTGTAGACGGGCAGCTCGGGGATGTACTTGCGGACCGGATCGTCGAGGGAGAGCTTGTGATCCCTCTCCAGCAGAAGGACCGCGGCAGCAGTGAACTGCTTCGAGACCGAGCCGGCTTCGAAGATCGTGTCTGGCCGGTTCGGCACATCGTGCTCGAGGTCAGCCGTGCCGTAGGCTTTTTCCAGGACGACCTTGCCGTCCTGCGCGACGCCGACGGCGCAGCCGGGTGTCGAAGTCGTCCAGTCCGAGAACAAGGGATCGATCGCCGAATCGGGAACGGCCTGTACGGAAGCAGCGAGGGCCGGCATCGCAAGCGCAGACGCCAACATCCCTGCGCAGCGTGCGGCGGACCAGCTAATGGGAAGGATTCCTCTTGAGTCGCGCGGCGATCAGGGCTGCAAAGACGCCGGGCAGCGCAAGTATCCCGAACATGATGAGTCCGAGCGACGCGAGGTTACCAATCTCGCCGGAGCGCAGCGCCATCGCGACAAACTGAGCGGCGAACAGCGCGACGGCCCATCGCCAGGACCGCTCCGGGTACAGGTAGCCCAGCAGTCCGCACGCGCCGATCGCGAGCGGATAGAACAGCGACCAGTAGAGGCCGGAGTCCCAGGCTTCGCGCCGATCTGTCATTGCGGCGCCGGCGAACCACAGCACGGCGCCGGCGATGATCGCGATCGCGAATGCCGTCGAGCCCTTCGTGCTGCTCAAGCGTCTGGCCTGCGGAAGCGGCGGTATAGCGACACGATCCAGCCGATCATGAGCGTCAAGAAGGCGCCGAGCCCGATCAGGAGCAATTGCTGGTCGAGCTCTGGCTCATCTCCCGCATTGGCGCGCATGACGAGCAAATGGACGAAGCTGATGAGGAGGATCATCGCGATGGCGAGGAACGCAGTTCGAGCACGCAGCGAAGCCAGCGTGTCTGCGCTGCGTTCGGGCGCCAGCCAGTATTCGCGGTTGGGTATGTTCAGGAGCATTGGCCAGCGCCGCGACACCCACACCGGCAAACCCGCGACCAGCAGCGGCACGACGATGACCAGGAAAGCCATGTATCCGCGATAGACTCCGCGGCTCATCGTGGCGTTGGGCTCACCGCGCGCGTCGAAATGCGTCGCACCGACGTCAGGAAAGCCTGCGCTCGAGAGATAGATGAATGCCGAAGCGGCCACTGCGACGGCAGCGACGAGAATCAAACTCGAATGACCGGAACGTCCGCTCATCGATGGTTACTGTGGCCTAAGGTCCGGGAACTATGACCCCGACGCCGTCCGAATAGCGAATGTTGAGCGCCGGCAGGCCGAATTCCGAAGTCCGGCCGGCGACCTGGCCCAGGATCTCGCGCGCAGCGGCCTCGTCCGACACCAGTCGTGGGATGCCGCTCGTCGTCACCTTGTCGCCATATCCAAGCTCGACCGGGTGCAGCCTGACTTCGGAGAGCTGGTTGCCGTCGAACCGGACTTCCGCGACGACGCTCTGGAAGGTGAACGCGTGCGCAAATGTTTCCTTGTTGAGCGGCGCGCTCAGGTCGTACTCGGTGGCTTTCTCCGGGTCTTTCCACGTACGTGCCATGAGATCGCGATTCCGGCTGAAGAGGTCGTGCGGCAACTGCTCCTGTACGTCGCTCCAGAAGAAGTTGCCGAGGCCGTAGAAGATGGGCCTGTATCCGCGCGCGGGCGACTTGTAGATCTCCATCGCTCCGAGGTTGTGGTTGCCCGACGTGACGAAGAGGTCCGCACCGGAATCGATCGCGCCGTGCGCGAGCTCCTTCAGGAATCTGGCCGCCCCGCGCGGCGCGTTCTCGTCGTCACAGGCCAGCGAGCATTCGTGGGAATGAATCGCGACGATGACGAAGTCGGCATTTAGCGCGGCAGCGCGAACGGCTGCATAGATCTCGCGCAGGTCTTCCGGATCCATCTCGTGCTGGTACGACAACCGATCGGCCTGGCGGTAACTCGTGCCGAAGAGACTCCCCTCTTTCGGCACCTCGCCGCAGTGTTCGTCGTAGAGGGCGCACTGAACCTGTGCAATCGCCTCGATGGCATCTCGGGGCACCAGCGCGGTTTCCTCCACTCGAAGCGCGCTCAAGCCGGGACGACCCGGTGCGTTCGATGCAGGGGGCAGCGACTCGCTCGTCGGCCGGAATGTGGATGCGATTGAGACCAGGGCGATACGCCCTTGTGGACTTTCGAAGTATGCCGGCGCTCGGGCGCTGCGGTGGGTTTCACCGATGCCAGCGTATGGAATGCCCGCTTCATCGAGCCACCGCGAAGTCTCTCGCATGCCTTCGAGGCCCCAGTCCATGCTGTGGTTGTTCGCGCGGCCGACGACGGAGATACCCATTGCCTTGAGATCGCGCGCAACCTCCGGGACTGACGCATTTGTCCAGTCGCCATTCCACGAATAGGGGGCGCCCGAAAATGCGCGCGGATCGAAGATCGTGGTCTCGCGGTTTCCGGGGGTCACGCTCGCGCCGCGGAGGAGCTTGATGACTTCTCCGAAGGCCCGCAGCGATTCGGAATACTGGGAGAGCGGCCGCGAGATGATGAGATCGCCGACCGCCGCGGCCGTGAATCCGTCCGGTACGCTGGCCTGCAGCTCCGCCTGGATCGGACGCTTCGGATCCAGCTGCCCCGCTTCCTTCACGCCGGGGTCGCCGGGCCCGAAGCCCGGCTCGGCCGCGATGGCGCCCGAAGCGACGAATGCCGATACGAGGCCGAGGAGTCGTTTCATGGTTCAGCCGAGCAGTTTCGAGTCGTACGGATATTGCGAAAGTACCACGGGCCCTTCGGCAGACACCCAGACTTCGTCTTCGAGCTTCACGCCATCAGCCGCGCCGACCTTTCCCGCGTAGCACTCGACGGCGACCACCATGTTTTCCTGGAACTCGCCATCCGGCATTTCGGTATAGGGATCCCCGGGCATGGGGATGTTGGGCGACTCGTCGTCCGTGCCAATACCGTGCACGATGACGCCGTACGCCTGCTCGCGATACGCCGCCGGCAAATCCGGGCAGCGGGCGACGAAATCGGAAAATGCGAGCCCCGGCGCGATCAATGCCGCGCATCCCTGCACGAAGTCGTGGGCCACGCGATAGGCTTCCTTCTGTTCCGCGCTCGGCTTCTCGCCACACAGGAAGGTGCGCGAGAAATCCGCGACGTAGCCATCGGGACCGGTCATGTCGGTATCGATGGCGACGAGCTCGCCCAGCGCGACCTTCTTTTCGTCCGCCTCGTGATACCAGGGATTCGTCTTTTGCCCAGAGACGATCAGCCGCGTGAAGCAATGCTCGCCGCCCAGGGCGAGCACGCGGTGCCAGAAAACCGCAAGCAGCTCGTTCTCGGAGACGCCGGGCTGGATGGCTTGCTCCAAGTCCCGGAGTGCAGACTGCGCAACCACACAGGAGCGTTTCATCAGCTCGATTTCGTCCGGCAGCTTGATCATCCTTGCCGCCGACATCGCTCTATCGGCGTCCGTGAGCTCAAGTCCCTGAGCATCCAACGCTGAATAGCCGTTGTAGTCGAGCACGTCGATGCCGATCCGCGCGCCGGCCAGCCCGCGCTCATCGAGTACGCCTTTGATATCCTTTGCCCAGACCGCTGCCTTGGCCGGCGAATCGGCATCTGTCAGTCGCGCCTGCCAGAACATGGAGGGCCGCACGTCCGGCCAGAACTTGCGCTGCCGGAACTCGGCGCCACCGTACTCGAAGATGACCGGGTCGCCCGTCACCGGCACCACGACGTAATGCGCGATGTTGACCGCCGTCCAGAGCGGCATGACCGCGACGCCGGTGCAATAGCGGATGTTGACGATGTCGGTGAGGACGAGCGCGCCGATCTGGCGCGCCGTCATCTCGCGCTGCACCCGGGCGAGGCGGCCGCGCCGCAAGCGATCCAAATCGACCACGCGTTCCCCCCGCGGCGATTATGATTGCGCACCGAACGGGCAGCAATCCGGAGCACCCATGCGCAGCGCCGCTGTCATCGCCATCACTGCCCTCCTCGCCTGCGGCCGTGCCGCCGCCGAACCTGTCGCGCTCATCGCGGACCGCGTGATCGATGGCGTCGGCAAGGGCCCGCGTGAGAACACCGTCGTAGTGACCGACGGAGAGCGCATCGTCGGCGTCGGCGACCGCTCAATCATTCCCGCGGGGGCAAAGGTCATCGAGCTCGCGGGCATGACCCTCATGCCCGGGTTCGTCAATGCGCACGAGCATCCACTCATGTTTGCGGACGACTACCAGAACTCGCACCTGCAGGCATCCTCGGCATACAAGGCGCTCATGGGCCTCGCGGCGCTCCAGCGCCAGCTCCTTGCGGGCTGGACGACTGTGCGCGTGATGGGCGACGCGGATGTTTATTACGCGAACCAGGACATCCGCAAGACGATCGACAAGGGCGTCTTCATCGGCCCGCGCCTCACCGGCGCGGGGCATTACCTCTCGATCACCGGGGGTGGCGGCGACGTCAACTACTTCTCGCCCGAGCAGAAGATCATCGCCGACGGGCTCGTCGTCGATGGTCCCGAGGAGATCCGCAAGGCCGTCCGCCAGGAGATCAAGTACGGCTCCGACTGGATCAAGCTGCTCGTCACCGGCGCGTACCAGTCCGTGGGCGACGATCCGCGCAACGTCGCGTTCAGCCCGGAAGAGATCAAGGCCGCCGTCGACGAGGCGAACCGGCACGGCGTGCCTGTCGCCGCGCACGCGCACGCGACCGAGGGCATCAAGCAGGCAGTCGCGGCCGGCGTGCGCTCGATCGAGCACGGTACGTTTATCGACGACGAGGGCATCAGGATGATGGTCGAGCACGGCACCTTCCTCGTGCCGACCATCTATGTCGGTGACTATTACGCGGAGGGCGACAAGCTGCGTGCGCAGGACAAGGAAGATGACTACATCAAGAACATGCGGGGCAAGTTCCTGGCCGCCATCGGACGTGCGCATAAGGCGGGCGTGAAGATCGCAGTCGGCATCGACCTCGGCGGCTACATGACGGACCCGACTGTCTACGTGCGCGAGATGGCTGTCCTCGTCGAGGCGGGCTTCACACCAATGGAGGCCATCCAGGCCGGTACGCGCGTTGGCGCGGAGTTGCTGCGCTGGGGAGAACGCCTCGGAACCGTGGAAAAGGGCAAGCTCGCGGACCTCGTCGCCGTGCCCGGCAATCCGCTCGACGACATGAAGGCGCTCGAGAAAGTCTCCTTCGTCATGGTCGGCGGGCATATCGCCAAGACGCCGGGCAGCGGGGAGGCCCTGGCTGGCCTACTGCAAAAATCGCCGTAGCACGCGTCGCGCGAAGGCGCGCCACCCGTACATCGCAAATGCGACCTGGGCTCGCGCGCGCTTGTCATCGTCGCGCGTGTATTTCGAGTGCACCCAAAGCAGACGCTTCAGATGGCCGGGTATCCTGTCCAATTTTGTCGGACGCTGCGCTAGGAAATCCGATCCGGCGAACAGACGGGCTGCCCCTTCGCGCAACGCAAATGTGGTGGGCGCCGACTCTATGGATGCGACGATGTTGGCCGTCGAGTACTCGAGCAGCAATCGCTCGGCGGCGATCTCGTAAGCCGGAAAGCCGGACCACGGGCCCGCGCCCGACCCGAACCACTCTAACAGCATCCGAATCCTGCCGCGCTCGTCCGGCAAGCTGCTTTCGATGGCGGACTTCAAGGGCGTTACGTCCTGCATGCCCATCGAATTCTCTGCGGCCGGCCAGAACGGGACGAGCGCCGGTGGCATGGCTGCACGCCAGCGTGCGCGATCCACTTCCCATTTGCGATCAGCTTCGACTTCTCTCGCGAATTCCTTGATCGAACTGTCGATGCCACGTTCCGCCAGCCACACCGCCAACGCGACTCCGTCGACCAGCCGCGCGTCCGACCGCCATTCCTGCCAGCGGATCGACTTTCCGTGATGTATCGAGATAAGCGCCAGCCGCGAACCATCCGCAGCGACGAACTCCAGCGAGGGATCGCCGCAACACATGCAATGTATGCAGTGCTCCCCCGGGTCGACAATCTGGAGAGTTGCTCGCAGCGATGCCAGCGCTGCTGGCTCCGAAGTTTCCGCGAGCAGCCGCCTCTCCTCGCCTTCGCGGTGGCAATTGCCGCCTTCTAGTACGCGCACCGCATGCGTTTTCGTCAAAAGCTCGTCGATTGAGACCTGCGAGGGTTTCGCCGCACTTGAAGCGGCGAAGTCCCCCATGAGCGAGTCCCAATTCGCGAATTCTCCTTGCGATCGCGTTGCATTGGTGATTTCCATAAGGAGCTCAACAACACGGCTAGATCCGTGTCAGCCTGGGATTTCCGGCTCCACGAGATTCGCGAGTTGCAGCAAGGACTCCTGCCAGCCGAGGTAGCACATCTCGAGCGGAATGGCGTCGGGAATCCCGGCTTGGACGACATCGAGCTCGGTTCCGCAGCTGACGGCAGCCAGCTTCACCGTCACTTCCATCCTGCCGGGAAGATTTGGGTCGTCGAATTTGTCCGTGTACCGGATGAGCGTGTGCGGCACGAGCTCGAGGTACTCCCCGCCGAACGAGTGCCCATTCCCCGTCGAGAAGTTGTGGAATGACATGTGGAAGGAACCGCCGACGCGGGCATCCAGGTGCTGTACTCGGCATGTAAATCCATACGGCGGCAGCCACTTGGCCAACCCGTCAGCGTCGGTGAACGCCCGGTAGACTTTCTCGGGCTTCGTGCGCAGGACGCGATGCAGTCGGATGCTTCTTTCAGCCATGAGTTCTTATCCCAAGCCAGCGGTCGGTCGAAGTTTCAGAGAATAGTCCGGCTCGAGTGCCTGCCGACAGGCCCAGCGCACCGGATATCGGACGCCTTTGACTTCGAGCTCCGCTTTCAGGCGCAGACCCTTCCACTCCGTGCCGGCCGGCAGCGGGAAGCGCGCCTGCCGGATTTTGCCGGGGAGCGGATAGCCTGGGTCGAGGCCGCCGGCCGCAAGAATGCGGCCATCGTCACTGTGCACTTCGACTCGCAATATGCCGGGGACGCCGGCGATACCGTCGTTCGCGAAACCGATGACCAGGCCGTTCTGCTCGCCGCTTTCGTAGCGCCATATGAATGAGGGGCGCACGCGATAGCCCACGCGTCGCGCGATCGCGTCGATCATGTCGGGATTACGGTCGTAGTAACTAAGAACGTTCTCCGCCCGCTCCGCGTGCCAGTTCCAAAGCGACCAGTAATTGGCGCCGACGTCGATCACGTGCGCGATGACGTTGTCCGTGTAGGACACGCCTTCGCCGGACGTCTCCTCCTTGGGCGGCCCGTGCGACATCGGCGCTTCGACGACCGCAGCGACCCAGGGCGGGCGATTTGAAATCGCCTCGATCTGCTCGTTCTCGATGAAAATCGTGTCGGTGCGGAGCCAGTTGTAAGTCCGGATCGTGCGATCCACGAGCTCCGAATTTCCCACACGGCTCCAGTCCGGCTGCGTGTTCGTCGCGAGCGGGGTTCGCTTCCAGTGATCGAGCTGCGCCTCCAGCATGCTTATGAACGTGCGCTCGGCCGCCTCGCGGTCAGGAAACGGATTGTCGATGAACGGCCAGGTGTGGCCTTCGCCCCAGAATCCGTACATGAAGGTATCGAAGTATTCGACCAGCACACTGCCGTCGAATTCAGCGGCAAGCAGCCCATTGAGCTCGCGGAAAGCGGCCTGGAAATAGGGGTGGTCGTAGCGCGGCTCGACAAACGTCTTCGGGTGCGTGCCGCGCTTCCACTCCCCTTCACGGAGCGGGACCATCGGCACGTTCTCGAGCACGAAGTCCGGAAGTGCCGGGCCGTCGACGTCTGGGTCGCTCATCATGACGCGGAAGCCGACGCGCTTGCCGTACTGCTTCGCCATCGCAAGCGTGGTCAGCCAATAAGGATCCGGATCAAGCCGGCCGGGGCGCTTCTGCAGCTCGCGCCAGGTCGGGCGAACATAGAGCTTCTGTCCCAGCGGAAGCTTCGCGAATGCCTCGATCTCCTTTTCCATGTCGAGGCCGCGAAACGTGGCGCCAGCGAAGTCGCCGGTCACGTAGGTGGTAAGCCCCATTCCGAATCCCGGTACGACCTCGCGCGTCGGCGTCGTTGCCATGACGACTTCCGATCCCGGCAATACTTCTTCGGGCGGATACTGCGGGAATGGCCCCTGGTCGAGACGGTCGCGGACTGGCGGTGCCGTTCCCCAGTCGTAGCGGTCCCAGTTGTGGGCCGGCACGAATCCCGATACTGAGGGCGCCATCGCCGCGCCGACGCCGGCCGCACCCAACTTGAGCAGTGACCTGCGGTCCATGTGGCGCGCTACTTCATCATCCGTTTTCCAGAGCGACGCTGTACAACGGCTTGATCTTTGGCGATTCCGCCAGGCATTCGGCCATCACGGCGCGGTGCTCGGCATCGATCTTGTGATGCGAGGACGCGTAGGCTTTCGCTCCCAGCTCGAAATCCTCGGCTTCGATCACGTAGATCAGGAGCGGCCCATCGCCTCCCTGCACGATGTACGCCTGTTCTGCGCGTACCGTCTCGTCCCGAAACGTTTCGCGCACTTCATCGATGCGCGTATTGAGCTCCGCGAGCCACGCACGAAGTCGAGCCTCTTTTTCAGGACGAACACGACTGATGGCAACCTGAAGCATGACCTTGCCTCTGCGAATGTTCCGATCACCCGAAATTCAATCAAGCCGGGATCGCCTGTCCAGGATAAGCAGGCTTCGCAAGTCCGGAGGGATCGACATTTCACGAAATGCGCTGATATTCGCGCCGCCGGTATTTCCGCGCGGCACCCGTCCCAATGCGGAGCCAAGCATTCCACCGGGGATTCTCAACAGCTGGCCGACAAGCTCGCGCAGGTCACGCCGACGCCACCCGATGCGCAGCATGCCGAGGTGTGCAAGCGTGTGCGTCCGGACGTACCACTGGCCAAGTACATGGGCTCGCTCAAAGTGGGCGAACGCCGAGTCCAGATCGTTGCCCGCGAGTGCCTGTCGGGCAGATCGCATCTCCGAGTCGAATGCCGACCGCAACTGAGGGTGCATGATGGTCCGGTCAGTGCCGCCTCAGGTGGCCACGCGAACGCGGCCGCTCCTGAGCGACCAGGCAAGAAAGGCAGCCGCAGCAACATCATAGCCAAGGCAGAATCCCGGCCACCATGCCGGCACGCCCGGATCGGTAACGACGGCGCGATGGAAGTAGTCAAAAATTCCGTGGGCCGCAAGCGCGATCACGACCATCCAAAGGGACCGCTTGAAACCAACCACCGCGACGATCACGAACGCAATCGAAATCAACGATTCGCGCCAAAGCGCCTGGTGGGATTCGCCCAATACGGCAAACAGGATGTAGTAGGCGGCAATGACGATGGTGACGACCGGATAGAAGGCCCGATCGCGATCAAGGCCGGTCGCCATCGCGAACACGCCGACCAACACTGCGAGCACGACTCCCACGATCATTGGCATATCGCGTCGGTCCCCATTGTCACTGCTGAAGACACGCATATCTAAGGTAACGCGTTTCCCGCGAATGCGCCCGCCGCCGCTGGCCACCGGCACAAATGGAAAAAAAGGCGCCTTACAGGCATCCTACGCACTCTTTTTTGCCAGCCGGACCCCAAGACCATGCCGCCCTCGAAGGGAAGCCTGAGCAATATCGAGATCGCCCAGCAAGCCAGGATGAAGCCGATCGTCCCGCTTGCGACGGAGCGGCTCGGCATCCCCGAAGAGCACCTTTCGCCCTATGGCCATTACAAGGCCAAGGTCTCGCTCGACTATTGCACGCACCTCGGGGGCAAGAAGGATGGCAAGCTCATCCTCGTCACCGCCATTTCCCCCACGCCGGCGGGCGAAGGCAAGACGACGATGACGGTCGGCCTCGGCGACGCGCTGAACAAGATCGGCAAGAAGGCCATGATCTGCCTGCGCGAGCCGGCGCTCGGTCCGGTGTTCGGCATGAAGGGCGGCGCGGCGGGCGGCGGTTACGCCCAGGTCGTGCCCATGGAGGACATCAACCTCCACTTCACCGGGGACTTCTCGGCGATCGCGCTCGCGAACAACCTGCTCGCGGCGATGATCGACAACCACATACACCACGGCAATGCCTGCGGCTTCGACGTGCGCCGGATCACCTGGCGCCGCGTC
>Ga0134127_10001161_pt1 | contig 20204 bp, 20 predicted proteins | sample KB31753_FD_96459 | JGI IMG/M metagenome (GOLD analysis project Ga0134127, IMG submission 96459) | Terrestrial soil microbial communities with excess Nitrogen fertilizer from Kellogg Biological Station, Michigan, USA - KB3-175-3 | ecosystem: Environmental > Terrestrial > Soil > Unclassified ... | reverse complement strand
CCGGTCAACCATGCCGGGGAATGTACTGAAGATCCTGCCACCACTTCCCATGGGCCTTGAGTACCGCATCGTCGACAGTCACCTGATCCTGATGGACCTCGACGCCAAGATCGTTGTGGACTACGTCCTCGACGTCATGTGCAAGACCTGTTGATGTCTTTTGCGCGATGCGTCTTTCGCAATCCGCTTAATGCCAACGCGCGTTTGAATTGCGCCTTAGGTTTTGATTGCAACGTTAGGTTTTTTGAAATGCGGTCTAACGTATCGGCAGGTTAGACGCCCCCGTCGCTCTTAAGCGTCTCTCTGATGAACGCGGCGAGAGCACCAGCATCCGAAGACTTCTCAGCGTCCAGTCCCTTTAGCATCCCAGCGCGATCGTCCCGAGAGCGGTTCTGACCCAGCTTGAATTTTCCCTCAATTCTATCGATTGGCATTTCGAAGGCGACGATGGCTTTGACGAGCTTCTCGTAGAAGTCTTCGCCAGGTCTTCCGTACGCCACGGCTTCGCCCGAGAGCCCTCGTGCTGAAGGTGTCGTCCAACGTTCCGAGCAAGAGCGCGAATCCGTGGCACGGCGGTGGTCCCTTCTTTGCTCCTTCGTCGGTCTGCGGCACGGAGAAAAGGCCGCGTCTCAGTGTTACGCGCAGAAAAGAATGAGGAGACGACCATGGCTGACCCAGGAACTCTGCACGACGCATTCATCGACGAATTGCGTGATGCATATGACGCCGAAAAGCAGTTGACGAAAGCGCTTTCCAAGATGGCACGAGCGGCAAGCTCGCCCGACCTGCGTGCCGCGTTTGAGCACCACCTCGAGGAAACACGAGGACAGATCGAGCGTCTCGAACAGGTGTTCGAGAGCCTCGATGAGAAAGTACGTGGCAAACACTGCGACGGAATTGCCGGCATCATCGAAGAGGGCAACAACGTCATGCAGGAGAATTTCGACGAGGCCACGATGGATGCGTGCCTGATCGCGGGCGGTCAGCGTGCGGAGCACTACGAGATGGCCGCCTATGGGACGCTGATTGCGTGGGCAGAGGTGATGGGGCACGCCGACGCCGTCGATCTCCTCCAGCAGACACTCGACGAGGAGAAGGCGGCGGACGAAAAGCTCTCGGCGCTCGCCGAGGGGGGTATCAACCAGAATGCTGCGGACGCTGCCCATGCGGGGGAGGATGAAGAAAGCGAAGAGGAGCCAGCAGCCGTCGGCGCTGGCGTGAAGAACAGACTGGCGTCGAAAGCCAAGGCTGGTTCTCGCAGGTAACACGTCCGCAGCGGCCGGGTCTTCGGGTGGGTCACTCGTCGGGTTCCTCCTGGGTCAGTCGGCGCGGGACTTTCAAAGAGGCCCCACGGCGCGAACCGACCCAACCGAAGGTCTGCAGGTCCACCAGTAGGTGCGACCGCGTCACTCCATCATCGCCTGGGGTGAACACTATTTGAATGGTTTCAGTAGCTCGCGGTCGTCGCGCGGTTCAGGACGGCATCGGTACCGGAACATCAGCACTTCGTCCCACTCGTATCGGCACACCGCACAGAGCAGCCGGCTGACCTGATTGCCGAAGCCGGATATTCCGACGACGTAACACTCGCGCCATTGGCACGCGGGACAAATGGGAGCCGCCGGAAAATCCCACTCGGGCGACAGTTCTACCGCTCGATCCGCTTTGCGATCCATACCTTCTTACATGCAAGGCACGCGTACCACGCCCGGCGGTGACTGAGAAAGTCGAGGGTCGTTGCGGCGGCGTTGCAATGGGGACAGTGGACGCCCGACCATTCCGCCTCAACAACGTTTCGCCCGGAGTGAAAACGACGAAATGAGTGAGCCGTGGCGATCCGTGCGCGATTGTCACGTTCGCGCTTCAGACGGCCCAACCGCGCGAACAGGAGATTAGGAGGAAACGGCTTCAACAGTACGGCGTCGCCGCCGGAGAGCAGCGCGTCAGGCAGTTGCTGCACGTCAGCCGTCGTCACAAGAATGGTCGGGGGTGCCGCACATGATTTCGCCGTGCGAAATACCCGGAATGTCTCCTCCGCGTTTGCACAAATGTCGCTGATGAGGAATTGACATTTCGATGTCGTGCGTCCTAGATATTCGACTGCAGCGACCATTGATTCTTCGGTCGTCACGTGGAAGTGCTCGCGGAGACGCAGGAGATGAGTCGTCGTGCTCGGATCGGTATCGAGCACGAAAATCTCTGGCTTGCCCGGCGGAGTTAGAGGCCCGTCAACGGACATACCAAGGCGGATGGTAGGCCCGAAATCGCCATCGTCCTAACTAATGCCGTCAAGATCGAATGCGATCGCGTCCCGTTAAGTCCGCCGCCACGTCGGCGCGGGCTACAACTTGGGCAGACCCACGCCGACACTTGCGCTCGCTAGCTCATCGCGGACACGCCACCCGACGAGCTTTTTCGGACTCCTTAGTCCCGATATAGTGAGGCCGTCGTGGGCGATCAGAATCCCCCCAATTCTGAACGCGATCAACCGGCTCGCGAGCAATGTCCTAGCTGCGGGCATGCGGGCGACGTCGAAGTGACCCCATTTCATTGGGACGGTCGCCTTCATCTCACTCGCCGTTGTGCCCATTGCCGGCAGGTTTGGGTCACTCGTGATAGGCGTGAAGAACCGCGCAAATAGTGACGGGCATCGTTCCTGCCTTCATGCCTCTTTTCGCCACAAAACGAGGCTGGAGTGCGTATCCGCATTACACAACCCCTGTCTGGGAGTATTGACGGCATACAGTTGAGCCGGTTCGTGGTTGGCCTGACCTACGAGGTCGGGACCACGCTGGCCAACTACCTCCTCGCCCAAGGATTCGCCGTGCCGGTGGACGACGATGTGCCGGCTCTGGTTCTTCCGATACGTGAAATCTCTAAGGCTGCGGACCGGTCTCGCCAGCGTCGGAAGGCGAAGCGATGACGCGCTGGCGACGATTCGTGCGCTTCTATCGCGAGGCGCGCTTCCTCGGATTCCCGGCGATTGATGCGTACTTCTCCGCCCGCTCCCGCCTTTGACCGCCGGTCCTAATCCCTGCCTCACCGCCAGCCTGCGCTCGCGCGACTAGGAGCGAGCTTCGGCTAGGCATTCGTTTCGGCCTTCCGGATCGCCATCACCTGCGCCGACACGATGAGATCGGCAATCATTGCCGACACCGCGGACGCCAGCTTCGCGCCTGCCGATGCGGGCGGAGCGACGCCGCGTCGCAGTCGCTCGAACACCGCCAACGTAAACTCAGGCCAGATGTCTTCGCCGTACTGCTCGTTGGTTCTCCAGGCATCGGGCTTCTTCACGCTGGAGTGCGTATCCTCGATGACGTAGATGCCGCCCGGACGCACGTGCGGCAACAGAAGTCGGAGTGTCCCGGCCACGTGATCGCTCACATGCGATCCGTCGTCAATGACCAGATCGAACGGGCCGTGCTTTGCCGCGATTTCCTCGAGACGGGCAGCGTCGGTCTGATCGCCCTGCAGGTACAGCACGCCGTCTTCTGAGGGCTGGCGCGTCAGCCATCGGCGCAGCTTGATGTCGATGCCGACCACTGAGGCCGCGGGAAACAGTTGTTTCCAGACCGCCGTGCTGCCGCCGCCTTTCACGCCGATTTCCAGGATGCTTGCGGGCTCGCGATCGAGGCCTGTCAGCAGCCGTCGGTAGAACGCGAGAATATGCGGCATCTTCTGCGGAAAGGCGGCGTGATCGAGGATGCCGGCGTCGATCATCGCGGTCAGCTGCGCGTTGGCCTCCCACGGACGCTTCCGCGCAAAGAACGCCGGTGCCATGCCTGCGGCGGTCTGCGTGCGGATCAGGTCAGCGATCGCATCCTGCGCGCGATGCCAGTCGCGCTCGACGCCGCGACGCATCTCCTTGAGCAACTCTTCCATCTGCCGCCATAGCGCCAGAAACTCCTCCGGCTTTGATGGACCACGCTCACCCTCTGCCATGACCATATTTGGACGGACTGTAGCATGGGGCAACCGCCGATTTGAGACGGACGCCTGAGCCCGTTCTCCTCGCGATCACGCGTACGGAGGCAATGGGATCATCGGCGCGGCTCGCAGCAAGTGGCCGAACCGAAGAGAAAAACCTGCAGCGTAAGTAGAATCCTCGAACGAAACATGGACGAACCGAGTTTTCAAGGATGACTCGCGAACAATGGCTTCGCGTCAAGACCATCACGGCGGCCGCTCTCGAACAGCCCGAGTCGAGACGGCCCGGCTTTGTCACTGACGCGTGCGCCGGCGACGAGCCGCTCGAGCAGGAAGTCCGTTCGCTCCTGTTCTCGGCGGTGAGCGCGTCAGCGTTGTTTGAAGCGCCGGTGTTCGCCGCCGCGTCGGCCGTCAACGTCATCGAGCAGGCGACACGCGCAGCCGCACCACGAATCGGCGGCCGATTCGGTCCCTACCGAATCCTCAAGGAGATCGGCCGCGGCGGCATGGGACGGGTCTTTCTCGCCGAACGTGCGGACGAGGAATACCGTCAGGTTGTCGCGTTGAAGGTCGCGCACGACGCGAGATCCGCCGCAGGGCTCCGGTTGTTCAGAGACGAACGGCAGATTCTCGCCACTCTCCAGCACCCGAACATCGCGCGCCTCATGGACGGCGGAACCACCGAGGAGGGCGTTCCCTATCTCGTGATGGAAAACGTCCAGGGTGTGCCGATTGACGAGTATTGCACCGCGAACGCCCTCAGCGTCCGGCAGCGCCTCGAGTTGTTCAACACCATCTGCGCGGCTGTCGACGTCGCGCACCGTAATCTGGTCGTCCATCGGGATCTCAAGCCGAGCAACATTCTCGTGAGCGGCGGCGTGCCGAAGCTGCTCGACTTCGGCATCGCAAAGCTCCTCGAACCGCCAGGAGATGCGGCAGCCGCAGGGCAGTCCCACACGGGGCCGGCGATGCTGACACCCGAGTACGCAAGTCCCGAGCAACTCAAGCACGAACCAATTACGACCGCGACGGACGTCTACGCACTCGGCGTGTTGTTGTTCCGCCTGCTCACCAATACCAGTCCATATCGCGTGCGATCGTATGCGCCGCACGAACTTGCGGCTGCCATCTGCGATCAGGACCCGCCGCGGCCGAGTGCGGCTGCTTCCACACGCACGCTTCGCCGGCAGTTGGCCGGCGATCTCGACACGATCGTGTTGAAAGCGATGCGGAAGAATCCGGGAGAGCGCTACTCGTCGGCGGGCGCCCTAGCCGACGACATCACGCGTTACCTCATCGGCCTCCCGCTCGCCGCGCGCGACGACGGGTGGTTGTATAGGGGCGCGAAGTTCATCAGTCGCCATCGCGTGGGTGTAACCGCGGCAGCGCTGGTTGTCGTCTCGCTCGCCGGCGGCCTTGCGGCGGCGTTATGGCAGGCGCGCGAAGCGGAGCAGCAGCGTCAGCTCGCGCAGCGGCACTTTGACGATGTCAGGCGGCTCGCCAGCTCGTTGATCTTCGAGGTGCAGGAGAGCATCGAAAACGTTCCCGGTGGCCTCGCGACGCGTGAGCTGCTCGTCAAGCGTGCGCTCGAGTACTTCGACGGCCTCGCCGCAGAAGAAAAAAACAATGTGGGCCTTCAGCAGGAACTGGCGCAGGCCTACGACAAGTTGGGGAATGTGCTCGGTCGCGCCTACGCGGCGAATCTGGGCAATACCGCCGCCGCGCTCGCCAGCTACCAGAAGGCGCTTGCGATTCGCGAGCAGCTCGCGACGAGCGGTGCGGTGGCGTCCGGTACGCAGCTCGATTTGTGGTCCAGCTACTTCAACGTCGGCGGGATTCTTCGTGAGACAGCCGACACGGCCGGTGCGCTGAAGCTCCATCAGAACGCGCGTGCGGTGCTCGACGATCTTCTGCGGAAAACGCCGGACGATCCGAAGCTGATCCGCTCCGCCGCACAGACCGCGTCCACATTGTCGTTGTCCTACGTTCAGTCCGGCCGCCTCGACGAAGCAACGGAAGCGGCGCGACGAGCTCTGTCGCTGGACGAACGACTGCTGAGCGCCAATCCAACCGATTTGGCAATTCAGAATGAGGTCGCGACCGCTCGAGGGCGGCTGGGACAGATCCTGCTGAAGCTCGGCGATCTCGCGGGTGCGCGTGCGCAGTTCGAGCCGGCATTCGACGCCGCGTCGAAACTGGTAACGGCACAACCTGACAATGTCGCATTCCGCCGGCGGCTCTCGAGCACCCACTCCCACTTTGCGCAACTGTTCGTGAGGCAAGGCGATCTGATGTCGGCATGGCCACATCAGCAGACGGCGTTGTCGCTGCGGCAGGCGATCGTTGCCGGCAGTCCGACGGACCGGCAGGCATCAATCGACCTCATGGTCTCGCAGCTCGAGACTGGTGAAGTGCTTGCGCGTCGCGGCGATTACCGAACGGCGGTGGCGCACTATCGATTAGCGCTCGCGCGCGGCGAGCCGCTCGTCGCCTCCGATCCCTCGTACGTTTTTTTCCGCCTCGCGGTCGCCACCGCGTCGACGCGACTGGCCCAGGCACTCCTCGCCGGCGGAGACGCCGCGGCGGCGGAACCGATTTCACGCCGCGCCGTTGATCTGGTCGAGACCGCCTCGGCCAGCGACCTCGCCGACGCGAGACTCCGATATGAGGTCGCGATGGCGTACGCCACCATGGGCGATATCCTCGATGCCACCATTCGCTCTCGCGCCCTCCCGACCAACGGGGACGACGATCGGTCGCCACGTGCGTGGTACCTGCGTAGCCTCGAAGTGCTGAACGACCTGCGCACGACCGGGCGGCGCGCCGGCGGACCGCTCGACGAAGACGAACCGCAACTCATAGCAACGATTGAACGGAAACTCGTTCGGCTGCGGTAAAGCGCGGCTTTGACTGACATGGCCAAAAGGTGCTTAACTCACCCCGCCTATGGACGCGGAGTCGCCGCCTCCCGCCGACGTCACACGGATTCTCCACGAATGGAAAGACGGGAGCCGTGAGGCGCTCGACCGCCTGATCCCTATCGTCTACGAAGAGCTCCGGACCATCGCTTCACGACAGCTCGCCCGCGAGTGGCGTCACGACCGCCTGCAGACGACGACCGTCGTCAACGAAGCCTACGTGAAGCTCTTTGCACAGCGGCGGGTCGACTGGCAGAACCGCGGACATTTCTTCGCGATCGCTGCTCAATTGATGCGCAGGATCCTCGTCGACCACGCGCGGCGCGAGCTGCGTGAAAAACATGGCGGCGGCGCCATCCATCTTGAATTGAACGACGCGCTCTCGACGCCAGCGGAACCTTCGCTTGACGTGCTCGACGCCGTCGCCCTCGATGCGGCGCTCCAGAAACTCGAAGCGCTCGATCCCGACCAGGGACGCATCGTCGAACTCCGGTTCTTCGGCGGCCTGACGGTTGAGGAGACGGCGGCTGCCCTCGGAATCTCGCCCGCTACGGTCAAACGTGAATGGGCTATCGCGAAAGGCTGGCTTTATCGAGAACTGACAGGCTCCTGAGCCGATTTTCTGCGAGACGCGCGTAACGGGTCATAGGCTCCCCCCAGCCTTCCTGTTCAACAAACGCGGCTCGCACGTTTGAAGGAGAGGCGTCTATGTGCAAAGTCGTGTTCGCGTGTGCGCTCGTTGCCTTCATGTGCGTCGTCGTCCACGGTCAGCCGCAAACCCAGGCGCAAATGCAGCAGATGCAGATGCAGCAAATGCAGCAAATGCAGAAGCTGCAGACGGCCATGGCCGATGCGCAGACGAAAGCAGTTCGCCCCGCCGACGGCCGCATGAGCTGCGAGGCGCTGCAAACAGAGCTGCAGGCGGCCGTTCTCGATCCGGCGGTCCAAGCCGTCGCAAAAGAAAACGGCGCCGTCGCGAAGGAGAAGCTCGACGACATCGAAAAGGGAACTGCTGCGGCAAAGGCGGCAGCGGCTACACAAATCGCGTCGGGCCTGGTCGCCGGTCTGACGTCCGCATTCGTTCCGGGTGTGGGAGCACTGACGGCCGCGCCACAGCAAGCCGCGGCGCGGGCGCAGGCCGCACAGGCACAGGCGCAGGCGGCCAAAAACGTTCAGGACATCAACGCGATGATGGAGCGGATGATCGTCATCCTGCCGCAAATCATGCGGGGACAGCACGTCATGGAGCTGGCGTACGGAAAGCAGTGCCCGTGGTTCATCGGCGCGATTCCGCCTGGCGCGAATCCGTTTGCCGCGCCGTCAGTGCCGCAGGGTGTGAACCCGTTCGGACAGATTCCCGCGCGCTGACGATGTCCGCAAGGCGATGGACACTCGCGGCGCTGATCGGCATCACGATCGGCGCAGCCGCGCCATACGGCTCTTCGCAGACGCTGCGGCCAGTCGATCAGCCGTGGACAGGCTCCGCGCGCTGCCAACTCGACATTCGCGGCCCCGGCTACACCGACCAGCAAGTTCATACGTGGACGCTGATGGGCGGCGCGCCGACTATTCAGGGTGCGTTCCGCGTGTACGAAGGGACATGGAGCGTCTCTGGCGGCGGCTCCTGGCAGAGAACATACGGAACGCAGATCACGAGCAGCCGATGGACGACGAACGCTCAAGGTGTGAGGGCACCGATTGCGGTGCTCGCTCGCGCCTCCGACGGTGCGGTCGTCATCCAGTCGTACCACGGCCAACTGGCCGCGCGAGGCGCGATCACCGGGACGCAGCAAGTTGTCGTCGATGGTCGCGCGCAGCCGCCGACTCAGATCGTCGCCGACGCGTTCGAGTGGGCGTTTCCCACGGCGAGCGCGCCGCCCACGAGCACCACTCTGAGCGGCTCCAGCGCTCCCGCGGCAAGCGGCAGCCTCGGCTATCTGCAGCCCGCCGGTTCGTCGACAACGGTCGCCTGCTCGTGGAATTTCACGGCAGGTAGTCAGGCGAGCTCGTTGTCGACGCCGCAGCCGGTGATGACTCAGTCCGGTGCTCAAGCGGTAACCGGAAGCCAGGTGACGTTGAGCACGGCCGGAGCGACAGGGAGCATTCAGCAGGTTGGCGCCACAACGACGACGGCGACCGCGGCGACAGTGGCCACCGCACCCACGGTTTCAGGCGCGGTCATATCGCCGACGACTCGCAATGTGTTGAGCACCCCGACGACCACGCTGTTGTCCGGCCCTGCGCCGCGGACCATAACGCTCGCTGGTTTCACGGCGAGCGGGTCGTCCGCCGTTGTGTCGCCGCGCACCATCGCGCTCACCGGATTCACCGCCGCGGGAACCGCGGCGGCGATCGCTCCGCGCACGATCACCTTGGCAGGTTTTACCGCCGCCGGCGCGTCAGCCGCAGTGGCCCCGCGCACGATCCCATTGACTGGATTCACCGCATCGGGCACTGCCACCACCGTGGCGCCGCGGACGATCCCGCTCGCCGGATGGACCGGCACTGGCCCGTAAGACTGCAGGAGGACGGACGTATGAAACCCGGAGTCTATTGCGCGATTCTGTCGGCGGTCTGGCTGATCGTGATGCCGGCAACTGGTGTTGCTCAGTCCAGCGACGTGACGTTTCAGGTGCCGGTGAACGTCACACGGCTCTCGTCGGACATCACAAAGGTGGAAGTCTTTTGTGAAATCACTAGTAGCGCGCTGCCGGCGCTCGCCGGGCAGGGCTCCGCTGGCAAGGCGCGTAGCCAAGTCGACCTCACGCCGTCCGCGGGCCAGGTCGTCCAGACCGTCGCCGTGGTCGTTCCCATCCCGAGTCTCGATACTTCCGGCGGAAAGACGTCCGCGACGTACCAATGCACTTTTACGGGCTTCAGTCAGTCGCGGCAGCAGTGGGCCAGGTTTGACGCCGCGGCGACAGTAGCAGCATTCCGTCTGTCGCCGACGCCGGCGGACCTTACCGGAAGCTTCACGTGGTGAAACGGCACCAGGTTCGGTCGGTGAGCCGGTTCGCCGTCGAACCGCGCGTATTTCGTTGGCGACCGGTTCTCGAGTGGCCCGACCCAAGCCGCGCAGGTGTATGATCCGCTTCCGCTCGGCAACGCCAAATCCGTTTTTTCGTAATGAGGCTCCCCATGTCTGCTTCGCTCTTCCGCTTGAACGCCGTGTGTGCATTCGCGCTCTCATGCTTCGTCGCTGTGGCGGCCTCGCCGCTTGATGCGCAGACACAGCAACGTCCCGGCGCTCGAGGCCAGACGCCGCCCAGGCCTGCGGCACCCCGCCAGCCTGCGAATCCGCAGCGTCCGCCGGCGCAGCCGGCAGCCAAGCCGGCGGAACCGCCGCCGCCGCCGAAGCCGGTCGCACAAGACCTGCACATGAAGACGGTCTACACGACGGGCGACCAAAAGACCGAAAGCGTCACGTATCGGAAGGGCGAGCGCGAGCGCTTCGAGTTCGGCGACGTCGTGCTGCTCAAGCAACACGATCTGAAGCGGACCGTTCAGATCATGAAGGCCGCGAACTCGTACATGGTCGTCCCGGACGGCAGTGCTCCCGCTCCACCCGTCCCGGCAGCCGCCCCGAGCGCTCCTCCGCAAAAGCCCGGCGTCGTGACGATGACCACGACCATCACCGACACCGGTGAGCGAAAGATGATGTTTGGTCAGCAGGCGCGCCACGCCAAGATGGTCATCGACAAGCAGCCGTCGCCTGGTGCATGCGATCCGGCGAAGCAGCATATCGAGACGGACGGTTGGTACATCGATCTGGCGATGCCCGCCCAGCCGGCGCCCGAGGTTGCACCATCACAGGCGCCTGCCGGTTGTGTCGACGAGATCAAAGCAACCCAGAACGGAGACCCGAAGGTGCTCGGCTTCCCGATCTCCTACGCGACGACGATAACCGGCGATGACGGGAAGCCCAACGTGGTGTCGATGGAAATCACTGAGTTGGAGATCACGACGCTCGATCAAGCGCTCTTCGACGTCCCGCCTGGAATGAGCGATGCGGGCAACCTTCAGGCTCTCACGCGTGCGGTCAGCGACGCGAACGAAACGAAGCTGTCGCAGGAACTCACCTCGTCCACGGCACCGCCTGCCCCAAAGATACCGGGTGCGGCTCTGGTCGGTGTTCCAGAAGTCGTGAACAAGACGACGCAGCAGGTCGATACCCGCGCGTTGCGAGGCCGCCTCGTATCGGAACTCGCTGAAATGAAGTTGAACGCCGCGCCGCTTGCTGGATCGCAGACCGACATCGCGCAGGTAGCGGGATCACACGGGTACGACTATGTGCTCGTCGCCGAGATCACGGATCTCAAGGTATCGAAAGGCGGCGGTGGTCTTGGAGGTCTCGTCAAAGCGGCATCGAAGGTGGCGGGCGGCGGAACGACGCAGGATCCGACCGAGGCTGCGGTCACGATCAAGCTGGTTCAGCCCGACGGAAAAGCGCGCTACACGACGACCGCCAAAGGAAAAGACGGCGGCTTCGACATGAAGACCGGCCTCGGCGTCGCGAAGTTCGCCGGCACCATGTACATGAACATGATGACCGGCAAGATGATGATGAACGCCCTCAACGGGTCCATGGCGAACAACCTTGGCGGCATGGGGATGCTCGGCAACCCCGCGATGATGAACATGCAGGCGCAGGGGCTCGGCATGAAGGGCGGCATGCAGATGGGCATGGGGATGGGCATCGATCCAACAGCTGGCGCGGCCTCGTTCCTCATGCAGCAATCAATCGCGAGCAACGCCGCCGTGAGTGCCGTGGCCGGTCAGGGTGGTCCGTCCTTCGACGCGGCGCTCGGCGAGGCGTTGCAGAACGCGGCGAAGTCGGTAGCGGACAACTTGAAGAAGGCGCAGCCGCAGAAGAAATAGAACCGCCCCCGCATTTCTCAGACGGCCTGGCGTCGGCACGAGCCGATCGAGCTAGACGCAGGGCCGTCCTCTAGCAAGTTTTCACTCCCTGCGGCTCGCTGCGCCAGCAGTCGGAAAAGTACCGGTGAGCGGCACACCCATCGGACCGACCGGGATGTAGACGACGGTGTTGTTCGGCGAGTTGACCATCAACTTCTGTGCTTCGATGGCCTCGTGCTGCACGTAAATCGGGTTCAATTGTCCTCGAATGATCTGCATGGCGTTCGCGATGCCTTGCGCCTGCACCTCGCGCTTCACGCGCTCCTTGCGCTCGATCTCGATTTCAGTGTCCTTGCGCTGCAGTTCCTGGGTGGCCGCGAGCTTTCTCGACACCGCGTCGGCGATTTCGGACGGATACTGCACATTGCCCACGACGACACTCGAGATGACGAACGGCGTACCGGCCGCGTAGGCGCGGATGCGCGACAGCACCGCCTCGCCGATCGGAATCAGCGCGTCCTTCACTTCGAGTCCGTTCCGTCGCTGCACCTCGTCACGCGCGAACGTGCGGAGCGGCTCGCGAATGAAGTTGGCGTACGCGGTCTTGACGACCGCGTCCGGATCCTTTTGCAGGGCGCCGGCGGAAACGGTGGTGCTGTAGCGCTCCATGAACAACGGCACGCGCTGGTCATCGATGCGCCACACCGTATGAACCGCAAAAGCAATCATCAGATTGTCGCGGCTCAGCACGGCCTCGTCGTTGACGAAGTTTTCCGTATAGGTGTACGGCGTGATGCTCACGTTCATTGCGTCGAGCAGCCACGACCGGCCGGCGGAAGTCGGACCACGCTGAATACCGTAAAACGTCGCACGGCCGAACACGGCGCCGCGCGTGAGATAGCCGACATAGCCGGCAGGCGTAAACGGATTGGTTGAACCCAGCAGCCACACGAATGTGGCGACCGACGCGCCGAGCAGGAGCAGCACCAGACCTCTCGCCCTCCGACATTCATCGACACACGACGAGCGTCAAACGAGGAGAAATTGAAGATCGACACGGCAGGCCTCCAATCACGCCGACGGGGTTAGCTGACGGGCTCGAGGTTGGAAGTCCTCGTCCGTTCCGTCTCTCAATCGAGACTGCAACGGATTCGCCCCACTTTCATGGTTCCCCCGCGACGCCGGTGGCGTCTTAGGCGTACCGACGACGCTACGCCCCCGCACGTACGAGGTCAACTGAATTCGAGGCCTGCTGCGACGGCGCAGCTTGCGTGTCGCAAACCGGAACTTGGCATGATCATGTCAGCTATGTTCGATTCGGTATTGATCGTGTCATTCGGCGGTCCGCAGGGGCGCAACGACATCCGTCCCTTTCTCGCAAATGTGCTGCGCGGCCGGCGAGTTTCCCCCGAACGCATCGAAGAGGTCGCGCATCATTACGAGCTCTTCGACGGCGTTTCACCACTGACCGAACTCACACGGAGGCAGGCCGATGGTCTGCGCGAACGGCTTGCGGCTGCGGGTCACCCGTTCCCTGTCTATGTGGGCATGCGTAACTGGCATCCATTCCTGGCGGATACCCTGAAGAAAATGCATGCGGATGGAGTCCGCCGTGCCATTGGTTTCATTGCCGCCGCTCATCATTCCTACTCGAGCTGCCAGCAATATCGGGAGAACGTCGCATCCGCGCAGGAGGTGCTCCGCAACGAAGGCGGTTGCGTCGACATCACCTTCGTCGACAGCTGGTTCGACCACCCGCAGTTCACCGCCGCCAACGCCTCACACATCCGCGAGGCGTTGAAACGCCTGCCAGGAAACGTGCGTGAAGCTGCGCGCATCGTATTTACCGCGCACAGCATTCCAAAGACGATGGCTGAAGCCTCGCAGTACGAGCATCAGCTGTCGACGTCGTGCGCCGCGATCGCGGAGCAAGTCGGGCTGCCGTGGGCGCTGGTCTACCAGAGCCGAAGCGGCCGTCCACAGGACCCGTGGCTCGAGCCCGACGTTTGCGATTACCTGCGGCGCGAACATGCGCAGGGACTGGCCGCAGCCGTGATCTCTCCCGTTGGTTTTCTCTGCGACCACATCGAAGTGCTGTATGACCTCGATCGCGAAGCGGCGGACCTCTGCACGTCGATCGGTCTTCCGATGGTTCGCGCGGCGGCTGTCAACGATGATCCGCTGTTCCTCGACATGATGGCGGACGTCGTGCTGCGGACGATGCGGAGGTACGAGACCGGCCGTCCGCTGCCGATTGTCAATCGGGCGTGATCGGTATCCAGCGCCGGTTTTCCAGCAGGAACCTCGTTTCGGTCGCCTCAAATCCCTCCACCGGCGGGTACAACGGATCACCTGGGTAGAAGAGCAGCGTCCTGTCGCCGCGTTTTTCGAATCGCGGCTGCACGCGGGGAATCAGTTTCCGCCGCGCCCAGTCGAATACCGCTTCTATCGAATCAAACCTCGCGAGCATCTGCAGCGTCGTCCATGTTGGCGGCGGCAGCGAGATGAGGCCGGCCCGGCTGCGTTCGATGGCGGCCGCGGGTGCCACCCACTCGCTGTGGGTTGTCTCACCCTCGTCGTGAATCGGTGTTTGCCCGTCCGGTGCGTGCGCGATGAAGAAGCGCGTGTCGAATCGACGGATTTCGATCTCGGGCGTGACCCAGTGGGCGAAATACGCCAGTTCATCGAGCGCCAGATGCAGGTGCTCGCGCCGAATGATGTCCGCGAAGGCGATTCGCCCGCCTAGAAGATCGCGCCGATCCGTCGCGAGTCGCGCGACCGACGCAGTGGTCAGCGGCCCGGCGAGCAGGACGCCGGCCTCCTCGAACAACTCGCGCACCGCGGCCACGTGGTGCGCGACTGCGGCCTCCGCCGGCACATCAGGCATCCGCGCGGTGAGGGCCACGTCCGGGTCCGCCTGAGTGCGGACCCCACCGATCAAGTCATGGCTGTAGTCCGACGGATCGACCCGCCCGCCTGGAAAGACGTGGGCGCCTCCCAGGAACGCGATGCTGTCGTTGCGCTGTACCAGAAACACTTCGAACGGGTGTTCGCCCCGGAGAAGAACGACCGTCGAGGCGGCAACGGCGGCGGCGATGCTCATCGAATCCGTTTATATCGCGTGTTGGGCATCGACAAGAAACCGGGTTTGATCCTTGGCGAATGCGGCAGAATTAAACCCGGTTTGTCATGAGGACTTGCGCGGCTGCAGCGCTGCTGCTCCTGATCATCGCTCCGACACCTCTCTTCGCTCAGGCTCCTATTGCTTATCGTTTGACCTTCCCCGAGCCCGAGCACCGTTGGATGCAGGTAGAGGTCTCCTTCGCTGACTTGTCCACCGATCCTCTCGAGCTGCACATGAGCCGTGCCTCGCCGGGACGCTATGCGGTCCACGAGTTCGCGAAAAACGTCTCCGACGTGGAGGTGACCGATTCGTCAGGGGCATCTCTGGCCGTGGCACACACGGCGCCCAATCAGTGGACGGTGGCGACTCACCCTTCGACCCTGCGCCTGAGCTATCGCGTTTTCGGCGACCGGACGGACGGGACGTATCTGTCCGTCGATTCCACCCACGCCCATATCAACATGCCCGCCGCGCTGATGTGGGCGCGCGGCCTTGAAGCTCGGCCGGTGAGCGTCCGGTTCGAGCCGCCCTCAGGTTCCAACTGGCGCGTGGCGACGCAGTTGTTCTCCGGCGTCGATGCGCAGACCTTCACCGCGCCGAATCTGCAATATCTGATGGACAGCCCATCGGAGCTCAGTTCGTTTGCGCTCCGCACCTTTACCGTCCCTGACGGGTCGCGCCAGGCGACGTTTCGCATCGCCATCCATCACGATGGCGACGATGCGGAGCTGGATGGATTTGCGCGCGATGTCGAGAAGATCGTTCGCGAGGAGCGCGGCGTGTACGGCGAGTTCGCGCCCTACGACGGTGGCACCTACACCTTCATTGCCGACTATCTGCCCTGGGCCAGTGGCGATGGCATGGAGCATCGCAACAGCACCATCGTCACGTCCGCATCCTCAATCCGAATCAATCGAGCCGGCCTGCTCAGCACCGTCTCCCACGAGTTCTTTCACTCGTGGAACGTCGAGCGAATCCGTCCGAAATCGCTCGAACCGTTCAACTTCGACGACGCCAACATGTCTGGTGAGCTGTGGCTGGCGGAAGGCTTCACGAACTACTACGGCCCGCTGGTGCTCCGGCGCGCGGGGTTGACGCAGCTGTCGGAATTCGCCGCCACGATTGCCTCTGCAATCAACGACGTCACCTTCAGTCCAGGTCGGGAGGTGCACACAGCAGAAGAGATGAGTCAGATGGCGCCATTCGTCGACGCGGCGACATCGATCGATCGGACGAACTTCGACAACACCTTCATTTCGTACTACACGTGGGGCGAATCCATAGCGTTAGGCCTCGACCTGACGCTTCGGCAGCGCAGCGACGGCAAGATCACGCTCGACGATTTCATGCGCGCGATGTGGCAGCAGTTCGGGAAGCCGGGTGGCCGGGCACCCGGGTACGTGGATCGTCCTTACACGATGGCCGACGCGAAGGCAGTACTGGCGTCAGTCGCAGGAGACCGCGCGTTCGCGGACGATTTTTTTGCCCGCTATGTCCAGGGACACGAGGTTCCGGATTATGCCCGGCTGCTCGCCGCGGCCGGGCTGGTGCTGCGCCCGCGCGCTCCGCGGTCAGGCTTCGTCGGCGAACTGCGTCTTCAAGATGCGCCGGGCGGCGTACGCATCAATGGGGCCGTTCCGGCCGCTTCGCCCGCATATCGCGCCGGCCTCGATCGCGACGATGTGATCACGGCGATCGGCGGAACGTCGATGAGACGTGCGGAGGAGGTCGACGCGGCGATTCGCGCCACGCCGCCCGGGAGCACGGTGATGGTCACCTACCTGCGCCGTGGCCGCGGGCAGGCGCTGATGACGACGGTTCGAACGGTGCCCGACCCGACGCTTGAAGTCGTTCCTGCCGAACAGTCGGGCGCAACCCTTGGCGATGCGCAGCGGCGATTCCGGGACGGCTGGCTGAGTTCCCGCGCGGGGAACACGTTTTGAACGCACCGCATTGATGAACCTCGCGAACCTCTTCCGGGCGTACGACGCGGTCGTTGCATTTCGCGACGCCGCGCGGCGTTTCAAAGATTCCTCGTCTGCATCGAAGCCGGAGACGTCGCTGTCGCAAAGCGCCGCCGCGCAGGGCCTCGCCGGCCAAATCGAATCGCGCTTGACCAACGTCGTCGTTGCCGCGCTGAAAGAGGCGTTCGACCGCGATCACGCGAGGCTGGAGCTCGAACGGGCGCAAATCGAGGAGCAGCAGCGTCGAGCCGCGGAAGCACTTCGTCTGGAACTGCGGCGACAGATCGTGGACCGCGAGATTGGGCGGCTGCGCCTTTTGGCGGGCACGGCGCTCGTCGGTTGGATTGCGTCGATCGCGGTGCTGTTCGTCCACGCGGCCAGCGTACCGTCGCGTGTGGTACTCGGCGCGGGGTGGCTGCTGCTGCTCGGCGCGCTCGGCGCCGCGTTCAACGCGCAGGGACGCGTCAACGCCGAACAGATCGACAAACCAGGACGCGCGGACGCGGGTGCACTGCCGTTGTGGCTGCTGATTGCGGGCCTCGCCGCGACCGCGATCAGTCTGCTTTTGTAGTTCGGAGGACGAGATGACCAATGTACTCGCGGGTGCGGCTTCGGGCGTGGTGGCATCGGTGCCGATGACGATCGTGATGGAGACGCTGCACGCGCGTTTGCCGGGTGAAGTGCCACGTCCACTGCCGCCACGAGAGATCGCCGAAGGACTCGCGGTGAAATTCGGCGTCAATCGGACACTGTCCGAGCGCGACATGCAGAACCTGACGCTCGCGCTTCACGTCGGCTACGCGGCGCTGACGGGCGCGGTGTTTGCGATGGTGCCGTGCCGACGAACGGCGACGGGGATGGCGGCCACCGGCACGATGTTCGGCCTCGGCGTCTGGGCGACGAGCTATCTCGGGTGGCTGCCGGTGTTCGGCGTCCGTCAGCCGATTAGCTATGATCCGCTGCCGCGTACCGGTCTCATGATTGCGGCACATCTCGCGTGGGGCGCGACGGCAGGACTGCTGCTTGCCGCAGTCGCCTCACGGAAATAGCACTCCGACAGCGAACTTCGCTTCGGGATCGAGCGCGCGCTTGACTCTGCGCATCTGCTCGATCCCGTTCTCGCCGTACATCTCCCGAAGAAACTGCTGCTTCAGCTGATTTCGGCCGACGCCATGTTCGGCAAGCGGGGCGCCGCCGAGCGCCATGACACCGCTCGCCATCTCGCGCAAGGCGTCGCGTCCGTTGTCGACATCCCGGAGCGATCGCGGAATCACGTTCGGATGCAGGTTGCCGTCCGAAATGTGTCCCCAGATCGCGTATTCGAGATCCCGCCGTTCGAACGCCTGGCGGTAGAGTGCCAGCGCAGTCGCCATCGCGTTGAACGGGACGATGAAGTCGCCCGCCACTTTTTGAATCGCGTCTTCCGCGTGCGCCTTGGCGATCCCGACACGGGCGTTGACCGCCGCAGGCACCGCTTCGCGCAGCTCGAACAGCCGCATTGCGGTGCGCTCGTCGCCCGGCAGCGCGATGACCGGATCGCCGCTGATGCCAATCGTCTGCAGGACGTCCTGCAGCCGCGCCAGCGACGCGTCGGGATGACCTTCGGTTTCGATTTGGACGAGCAGCATCGTTGTGCCGTTCGTGGGGCGCCCTACGCCGGCGCGACCGAACACCGATTCATCGACGAGCGCGAGCGACCTCGCGTCCATGTATTCGATCGCCGCAACATCGAGCGGGCCTCGAGCGGTGGAGGCTTCGGCACGAATGCTCGTGGTGACGGCGATCGCCTGCGCTTCCGAGCCGCACGCGATCAGCGCGACACAACGCAGCGGGCGGCGTTTGATCCGAAGCGTGGCACCGGCGATGACGCCGAGGGTCCCTTCCGAGCCGACAAACAGATCGACGAGGTCGAGGTGCGGCTCCGTGAAGTAGCCCGCCGATACTTTCGGGAGCATTGGTACGTGGTAGGTGGGGATATCGATGCGGATCCGTCCGAGGCTGCCCGTGTCGACCTCGATGACGCCATCATCAGACGCGCGCACCTCGTCGCGCGAGATATCCAGGACCGATCCATCGGCAAGCACGACCGTCAGACCCGAAACCCAATCGCGGGTGACGCCGTACTTGAACGTCGCGGCGCCTGCGGCGTTGGTGGCAACCGTGCCGCCGACGAACGCGCCATCGAAAGTGGGGACCGGCGGATAGTAGAGATCGCGCGCCGCAAGGAACCGTTGCAGCTCCGAGAGCGGTACGCCGGCACCGACCCGAATCGTCTCGCCTGTGGGCTCAGCGATCTCCGATAACCCGCGCGTGCTGAGCACGACATCCCCGCGAGGGGTGGCGCCGCCGGTCAGCGACGATTGCGCGCCGACGGGCAAAACACGTCTCGCCGCGCGGACGACGGCTGCGACCTCGTCGACATCGCGTGGAAACACCACGCCTTCAGCCGCGCCGCCGGGGACATGAGCCGCATCGCTCAGGAATGATTGCAGCAGGTCGGAATCGCGTTGAATCGCTGGGAGAGTCGCTGCAGATGCGGCACGTGCAACTGCGCGATGTCGCGGTGGGAACACGATCCTCCTGCCGCGCCGGATTATACCGGCGCCGACAGGAGGGGCCGGTCAGCGTTTCTTCATCGTTTTCCGCATCGCCGACGATTTCCTCCGCGCCGGCGCGCGCGTACCTGTCGTCCCGCTCTTTGCCTTCGCGCTGCTGCGAGCCGCGGCCACGCTTTTTCGGCCGCTTCCATTCGGCTTGCCTGCGCCGAGCCGTCGGGTCGCGACGTCAAGCTGCCGTTGCAGCGATCCGATCATGCGACCAAGCGACTCCGCAGAGCGAAGCAGCAGCGATTCGTTGTCGCGGGTCCGGTCGCGCGTGGGGTGTGCGGGGAGTGATTTCCTCGCCATTCAATCTCCTCTCGCGGGCCAGGTGCCCATAATCCCCGAGATTGAGCAAGTGGCGGGCCACCTTGTTTCGTCTTCGTATCGCGCGTCAGCGTCAGCCGCAGGACGCCGCTGCAAATAGCTGACAGCGCTAAATAAAAAGCTCGAAACATCGACCAAGCGCATCCGTGCCGCGAGAGATGCACGATGCAACTCGTGTGAAGCGCGCTTCATCAGGTGCGGATCCACGCGGGCCTTTATGGCTCGTATTGGTCCTTTGTTGATTGCCAGCAAATGTGGGCATTCAGAGTCCGGCCGGTTGGCTGGCGAGCCAGGCGTTGAAATCGGCTTGCGTTTGAATGGTGTAGAACCCGCGCATGCGGTAGTGACCGAGGCCACACAACTGCGAGCAGACGATTTCCCATTCCCCGATTTTGGTCGGCGTGAACCAGAGGCGCTGCTCGATGCCCGGAATCGCGTCCTGCTTCACGCGCATCTGAGGCAGGCCAAAGCTGTGAATCACGTCCTTGCT
>Ga0134127_10001160_pt1 | contig 20207 bp, 21 predicted proteins | sample KB31753_FD_96459 | JGI IMG/M metagenome (GOLD analysis project Ga0134127, IMG submission 96459) | Terrestrial soil microbial communities with excess Nitrogen fertilizer from Kellogg Biological Station, Michigan, USA - KB3-175-3 | ecosystem: Environmental > Terrestrial > Soil > Unclassified ... | reverse complement strand
GCGGCGGCGCACCTGGTCCTACAGGTGCACGACGAGCTGGTGCTCGAAGTCGCCGAAGCGTCGCTCGACAAGGTGCGGAAAAAGCTGGTGGAAATCATGTGCGGCGCTGCGGAACTCGCCGTCGCGCTGAAAGTCGAGACGGGCTCCGGCGCGAACTGGGACGACGCGCACCGCAGTTGAACTTCCCCGGGATGCCTTCATCTAAGCAACCGAGCGCCGTGAGACGCTCCCCGCTTCCCTCCCTGAGCGGGTCGCCCGGATTGCATCCCCAAGCCGGGTATCGGCCCGGCGGTCCTCACGGATCGCCGGGCCCTTTTACGTGTCCCGACAGCATCGCCTCGAGCGCACGCTGCGCCGCGTCGACACCTTCCCCCGACTTCGCCGAGAAGAGCTGCGCGCTGGCGCGGCCGGCGAGCGCCTCGCGCGCCGCTTCGAGCGCGCGGCGCGCCACGTTACGGCCGAGCTTGTCGGCCTTGCTCAGGAGCACGTGCGAGGGAACGCCGCGCGCCGCCGCATAGGCGAGCATCGCCTCGTCGCTCACGCCGAAGCCGCGGCGCGCGTCGGCGATAATGAGGAGCCCGGCGAGCGAGCTGCGCTCGCGGAAGTACGCGTCCATCAGCTCGGCCCACGCCAACCTCACCCGGTCCGGGACCTTGGCGTGGCCATAGCCCGGCAGGTCTACAAGCCGGCGGCCCGGCTCCAGCTCGAAGAGGTTCACCGCCTGCGTGCGGCCCGGCGTGCGGCTGGTGCGGGCAAGGTCGCTGTGCCGGACGATCGCGTTGAGCGCGCTCGACTTGCCGCTGTTGGAGCGTCCGGCGATCGCAACCTCGTAACCGGAATCGTCGCCGAACGCCGCCGGGGAGACTGCGCTCTTGAGGAATCGGGCCTTGGAATAGCCGGACATATATAATTCTTGCATGAAGAACAAATGGTTCGGGTGCGTCCTGGCCTCGTTGGCCATCGCGGGATCCGCCTCGGCAGGCGACGCCGCGATCGGCGCGCAGAAGGCCGCGGTCTGCGGCGCCTGCCACGGCATGACAGGCTCGAGCGTCAACCCGGAATGGCCGAACCTCGCCGGCCAAGGCGAGGCGTACATCGTCGCGCAGCTTCAGTCGTTCCAGCAGGGCGCGCGCTCGAATCCGCTGATGACGCCGATGGCCGTGCCGCTCAAGGAAGAGGACATGAAGGACCTCGGCTCGCACTTCGCGCAGCAGACGCCGGGCGGGCTCGAGGCCGATCCGTCGAACTGGAAGGCCGGCGAGAAGATCTATCGCGGCGGCGAGCCTGGCCGGGGCATCCCGGCGTGCATTGCCTGCCATGGACCCGAGGGCCGCGGAAACGGGCCGGCGAAATACCCGGCACTTCGCGCCCAACACTCGGTCTACACCTACAACCAGCTGAAAGCCTTCAAGGAAGGTACCCGCAAGTCGGCCGGCAACGACATCATGCAGGTCGTGACCGAGCGGATGACGGACGAAGAAATGCGCGCGCTGGCCTCTTACGTGCAGGGTCTACGATGAATAAATTCGCCCCCTTTCTGTTCGCGGCCTTCCTCCTGTGCGCCGCCTGCGGCCAGGAAACTCCGCCCGCCGAGAACCAGGCTGCGGCCCCCGCGCCAGCGCCCGAGGCGACGACGGCCGAGGCGGCGCCCGCGCCCGCGGCACCTGCGAAGCCCGCAGCCGGCAGCAGCGACGGCGAGACCGTCGACGAGGCCGTGAGCGCGACGAGCCCGATCGCCGCGGCAGTCGCGGCGTCGACGCCCGCGCCCCCGTCCGGCAGCCTGCCGCGCTGGAAGGAAGGCGAGAATTTCATCGCCTATCCGGTCGCGCAGCCGGTCTCGACGCCGCCCGGCAAGGTCGAGGTCGTCGAGGGATTCTGGTACGGCTGCGGCCATTGCTTCGCGCTCGAGCCGCGACTCGAATCCTGGGCCAAGTCCAAGCCCGACTGGATCGAGCTGAAGCGCACGCCCGTCATCTGGAACGAGGTCACGCGCGAGGACGCGCGGGTCTTTTTCGCGATCGAATCGCTCGGCCTCCTCGACAAGCTCCATGCCGAGGTCTTCCGCCAGATCCACGTCAACAAGCAGCCGCTCACGGTCATTCGCAACAACGTGGTCGACAAGGCCGCGACCGAGAAGTCCGTGCGCGAGTTCCTGGGCTCGCGCGGCGTTTCTGCGCAGGACTTCGCGAAGGTCTATCGCTCGTTCTCGACCGAGAACAAGATTCGGCAGGCGGAGAACCTGTCGCGGCGCTACCTGCTCGACCACACGCCGATGTTCGTCGTGCACGGCAAGTACCTGACGGACGCCGAAATGGCCGGCGGCATCGACCAGCTGTTCCAGGTCATCAACGACCTGGCGGCGCGCGAGCACGAAGCGGCCTGACGCCGGCCGGCCCGCGTGCTGAACTGTTTCGTACCGGGCAGCCAGGGACTCGATCGGCTCGATCCGCCGCCGGCAGACATCCCCGAGAAGTGTGTCTGGGTGGACCTCCTCGAGCCGACTCTCGCCGAGGAGCGCGCGGTGGAGCGCCTGCTCGCGATCGACGTCCCCTCGCGCGAGGAGATGCGCGAGATCGAGACGTCGAGCCGCCTCTACGAGGAGAACGGCTCGCTCTACATGACCGCGACGGTCGTGACCAAGATCGACACCGACCGCCCCGAGTCCGCGGCGATCACCTTCATCCTCTCGCACAACCGGCTGATCACGAATCGCTACGTCGACCCGCTGCCGTTCCGGCGCTTCGTCGCATATTCCGAGCGCCACCCGCTCGCCGCGACCAGCGCGCCCGCGATCCTCGCGGGCCTGCTCGAGGCCGTCATCGAGCGCACCGCCGACGTGCTCGAGCGCGTCGGGGTCGGCCTCGACGAGCTGTCGGCGAGCGTGTTCGCGGCGCCGACGTTGCAGACCGCGCCCCGCGCGCGCGACCTCCGCGGCGTCATGGAGCGCATCGGCCGCGACGGCGACCTCACCAGCAAGGCGCGCGAGAGCCTCGTCACGCTCGCGCGCCAGCTCACCTTCATCCAGCAGTCGACCGCGCTCCAGCTGCCAAAAGAGCTCGGCGCGCGCTACCGCAGCATGGCGCGAGACGTGGTCGCGCTCTCGGACCACGCCTCGTTCCTCGCCAACAAGTCGAGCTTCATGCTCCAGGCGACGCTCGGCCTCATCAACATCGAGCAGAACAACATCATCAAGATCTTCTCGGTCGCCGCGACCATGCTCCTGCCGCCGACGCTGATCGCGAGCATCTACGGCATGAACTTCCACTTCATGCCGGGGCTCGACAGCCACTACGGCTACGCACTCGCCCTGATCCTCATGCTGGGCTCCGCGGTCGTCCCGTACTTCTATTTCAGGCGCCGCGGCTGGATCTGACCGTCGGGCTGCAAATCCCGGGTTGCGGACTATACAGAACGTTTTGTATAGTTAAAACATGGCCCGTCCGCCGCTTGCCCGCGAAAGAATCCTCTCCGCCGCCCGCCAGATCGTCGAGCGCGAGGGCGCCGGCGCCCTGACCTTCGATGAGCTGGTGCGCGAGAGCGGCCTCACGCGCGGCGGGATCACCTACCACTACCCGACCAAGGAAGACCTGCTCCGGGCCCTGCTCGAGGCGGATTTCCGGCAGTGGGACGACGCCGAGGCGGCCCTCACGCCCGCCGACTGCGACCCCGAGACCGCGAAACTGCTGGGGTTCATTAGGACTCTGACAGCGCAGGACGACTCCCATCGGCGGTTTCTCTGCGGCATGCTGTCGGCGGCCACGCTCGACCCTTCCCTGATGGACCCCTGCCGGAAGGAGCTGCGCGAGCGGCTGGGCCGCAAGCAATGGTCTGACCGCGACCTGCGCCTGCACCTCGTGCACCTCGCTGCCGAGGGACTGATGTGGCAGGAGCTGTTCCAGATGTACTCAATGCCGGGACCCGCCCGCGCGCGGCTCGTGGCGTTGATGGAGGAGCTCGCGCGCCAATGGGGTGCCGGGCCGGTCCAGAAAAAAATCGCGAAGGAAGCCTGACTCATGCGCCTCAAGATCGCCGCCGTCGCCGTCCTGTCGCTATTCGTTGCCGCCTGCGGCAACGGCCAGCAGCAGCAGATGCCCCCGCCCGACGTCAACGTCGCTGCGGTCGTCAAGAAGTCCGTGACCGAGTGGGATGAATACAGCGGCCATGTCGAGGCGATCGAGTGGGCGGAGATCCGGCCGCGGGTCACGGGCCACCTGTACTCGATTCACTACAAGGAAGGCGGCATGGTCGAGAAGGGGCAGCTCCTCTTCACGATCGATAGCCGCGAATACAAGGCGGCGGCCGACGCGGCCGAGGCCGACTCGAATCGTGCCCAGGCGCGCGTCGCGCTCGCGCAGCAGGAGCTGAAGCGCGCCGAGGAGCTGATCGGCGAACGCGCGATCTCGCAGGGCGAGCTCGACCAGCGCCGCATGGAGGCGCAGCAGGCCGAGGCCGACGTGCTCGCCGCACGCGCCAACGCCCAGCGTGCCAAGCTCGACCTCGGCTTCACCTACATCCGCGCGCCGTTCAAGGGCCGCGCCGGCGAGGCCAGGGTAAAGCCGGGCAACCTCGTGGAGCCGGGCCAGACGGTGCTCACGACGCTCGCCTCGGTGGACCCGGTGTACGTCACGTTTACGGGCGACGAGCGCGCGTACCTGCGCTACCAGGAGCTCGCCCGTGAAGGCAACCGGGCGAGCTCGCGCGACACGCGGAACCCGGTGCTGGTCGGCCTCGCCGACGAGGACGGCTTCCCGCACAAGGGGGAGATGGACTTCGTCGACAACGCGCTGAACCCGGACACCGGCTCGATACGCGCGCGCGCCGTCGTGCCGAACCCGGACGGGATCTTCACGCCCGGCCTCTTCGCCCGCGTGCGGCTCCTCGGTGAGTCGCAGAAGGACGCGCTCCTCATCAACGAGCAGGCGGTGCTCACCGACCAGGACCGCCGCTACGTGTACATCGTCGGCGACAAGAACTCCGCCGAGCGACGCGACGTGAAGATCGGGCCGAAAGTCGAGGGCCTCACCGTCGTGGATTCCGGCCTCAAGCCCGGCGACAAGGTGATCATTAACGGCATGCGGAAGATCTTCTTCCCGGGCCAGCCCGTGAATCCGCACGTCGTACCGATGGACCAGCCGAACCTGCCGCCGCCGCAGCAGGCCCAGAAGCCTGCAGGCTGAGCCGCGATGGCGAAGCACACCGACTTTTCGCGGATCTTCATCGACCGTCCGATTCTCGCGACGGTGCTGTCGTCGCTGATCCTTGTCTCCGGAATCATGGCGATCCCGAGTCTCCCGATCAGCGAGTACCCGGACGTGGTGCCGCCTTCAGTGTCGGTGAACGCCACCTACCCGGGCGCGAACCCGCGCACGATCGCCGACACCGTGGCCGGCCCCATCGAGGAGGCAGTCAACGGCGTCGAGAACATGATCTACATGAAGTCGACCTCGAGCGCTGACGGCCAGATGGCGCTCACCGTCACGTTCAAGGGCGGCACCAACATCGACCTCGCGGCCATGCAGGTGCAGAACCGCGTGCAGCAGGCCGTGCCGCGGCTGCCGGAGGCCGTGCGCGCGCTCGGCGTCACGACGACGAAAGCCTCCTCGACCCTCACGATGGTCGTGCACCTCGATTCGCCCAACAAGACCTACGACGCGCTGTACCTGTCGAACTTCGCAAACCTGCGCGTGCGTGACGAACTCGCGCGGCTGCCGGGCGTCGGCCAGGCGATCGCATTCGGCATCGGCAACTACGCGATGCGCATCTGGATCGACCCGGCACGCGCGGCCGCGCGCGGCATCTCGGCCAGCGACATCGTCGGCGCGATCCGCGAGCAGAACGTCGAGGTGTCCGCCGGCAGCATCGGAAGCCCGCCGACGCCCGAGGGCTCGGTGCTGCAGGTATCGGTCAACGCGCAGGGCCGCCTGGCCTCGCCGGAAGCGTTCGGCGAGATCGTGCTGCGCGCCGAGGGCGACGAGATGACGCACCTCAAGGACGTCGCGCGCATCGAGCTCGGAGCCAACAACTACACGATCCGCTCGCTGCTCAACAACGAGGATGCGGCCGCCATCGTGATCTTCGAGGCGCCGGGTGCCAACACCATCGCGCTGTCGGACGCGATCCGTGCGCGCATGAAGGAGCTCGAGGGCGGATTCCCGGAGGACGTGCACTGGTCCGTCGTCTACGACCCGACGGTGTTCGTCCGCGACTCCATCGAGTCCGTGATCGAGACCCTGCTCGAGGCGATCGCGCTCGTCGTGATCGTGGTCGTGCTCTTCCTGCAGACCTGGCGCGCCTCGCTGATCCCGCTGGTCGCCGTGCCGGTCTCGATCATCGGCACGTTCGCCGTGCTGTGGCTGCTCGGATTCTCGATCAACGTGCTGACGCTGTTCGGCCTCGTTCTCGCGATAGGCATCGTGGTGGACGACGCAATCGTCGTCGTCGAGAACGTCGAGCGTCACATCGAGTCCGGCAAGACGCCGCGCGACGCCGCGCACCAGGCGATGAGCGAGGTCTCCGGCCCTATCGTCGCCATCACCCTCGTGCTGGCCTCGGTCTTCGTGCCCCTCGCCTTCCTCGGCGGCGTGACCGGGCAGTTCTACAAGCAGTTCGCGGTCACGATCGCGGCCGCCGTGCTCATCTCCGGCTTCAATTCGCTGACGCTGTCGCCCGCGCTCGCAGCCCTGCTGCTGCAGCCGCACGGCGCGAGAAAGGACGCCCTCGGCCGCTGGATCGAGAAGGTCTTCGGCCGCCCGTTCGCGGCATTCAACCGCGTGTTCCATGGCTTCGGCGACCGCTACTCGTCCGGCATCGGCGGAACCATCTCGCGGGCGCCGCGCCTGCTCGTCATCTACGCGGCGCTTCTCGTCGTGACCTTCTTCGGCTTCCGCGCCGTGCAGGGCGGCTACATCCCGAGCCAGGACAAGCAATATTTGTTCGCGATACTCCAGCTTCCGGAAGCAGCCACGATCGACCGCACCGACGCCGTCATGCGCCGGATGGGGGACATCGCGATGGAGGTCCCGGGCGTCGCAAACGTGGTCCAGTTCCCCGGCCTGAACGCCGTGCACTTCGTCGCGACGCCGAATACCGGCGTGATGTTCCTCGGCCTCGAGCCGCAGGGGGAGCGCGAGCTCTCGGCGGCCGAGATCAATGCGCGGGTCAACATGGGCTACAGCCAGATCCAGGACGGCCTCGCCTTCTCGCTCCAGCCGCCGCCGGTGCTCGGCCTCGGCAACGCCAACGGCCTCGAGCTCTACGTCGAGGACCGGGCAAGCCTCGGCTACGGCGAGCTGTACAACCAGACGATGGGGCTGGTCGGCACGCTCTCCAACACCAAGGGATTCGGGTTCGGCACGTTCACGTCATACCAGTCGAACGTGCCGCAGCTCGACGCCAACGTCGACCGCACCAAGGTCAAGGAGCTGGGGCTTTCGTTGACGGACGTGTACAGCACGCTGCAGGTCTACCTTGGGTCGGCCTACGTCAACGACTTCAACCTCTTCGGCCGCACGTACTCGGTCTACGCACAGGCCGACGCGCCGTTCCGCTCGTCGGTCCAGGACATCCAGGGGCTGAAGGTCCGCAACAACCGCGGCGAGATGGTCCCGCTCGGGACCGTCGTCGACATCAAGCCGAGCTATGGCCCGGATCCCGTGATCCGCTACAACGGCTATGCCGCCGCGGACATGTCCGTCAGCCTCAATCCCGCCGTGTATTCGACGTCCGACGGCCTCGCCAAGACCAGCCAGATCGCCGAGCAGATACTGCCGCGCGGGATGAACATCGAGTGGACCGGCCTCACGTACCAGCAGGTCACGCAGGGCAACACGGCGCTCTTCGTGTTCCCGCTCTGCGTGCTGCTCGTATACCTCGTTCTTTCCGCGCTGTACGAGAGCTGGTCGCTGCCGCTCGCGATCATCCTGATCGTCCCGATGTGCCTCCTGTCCGCCATCGGCGTGACCTGGCTGATCAATTTCCTGCACGGCCTGTGGCTCATGGTGGACGCGCCGCCCTATGCGCCGACCTTCCTCGACAACAACATCTTCACGAAGATCGGCCTCGCCGTGCTGATCGGCCTCGCCTGCAAGAACGCGATCCTGATCGTCGAGTTCGCGCGCGACCTCGAGGAGGCCGGCAAGGGAATCGTCGACGCGGCGATCGAGGCCTGCCGCCTGCGGCTGCGTCCGATCCTCATGACGAGCTTCGCGTTCGTCGCGGGCGTGACGCCGCTCGTGTTCGCCTCCGGCGCGGGCGCCGAGGTGCGCTACGTCATGGGCGTCACGGTCGTGTCTGGCATGCTGGGCGTCACGTTCTTCGGCCTCTTCTTCACGCCCGTCTTCTATGTCGTGCTGCGCAAGCTCGTCGAGCGGCAGAAGGAGCGCCGCGCAGCGCGCCTCGCAGCCGCAGCGAGCCTTCCCCATGCTTAGCCGCCTCACAACGCTCGCGCTGGCCGTCCTGCTCGCCGCCTGCACAGTCGGCCCGAAGTACAATGAGCCGAAGCTCGACACGCCGACAAAGTTCGACCAGTCGACGACCGAGGCGACGGCCGAACCCGCAGGCTCGAAGCTCTGGTCCGGTTTCGGCAGCCCGGAGCTCGACACCGTCATCACGCGCGCGCTCGCCGCCAATACCACGATCGCGCAGTCGCTCGCGCGGCTCAACGAGGCACGCGCGCTGTCCGGACTGTCGGTCTATTCCTGGTTCCCGACCGTGACGGCCTCCGCTGGCCACGATCGGTCCCACTTCAGCAGCGACGACCCCCTCGCACCCGGCGGCATCACCGCGGACAGCTACCGCGCCGGCTTCGACGCGAGCTGGGAAATCGACCTCTTCGGCTCGCTGCGGAACGAGTACCACGCCGTCGACCGCCGGGTGGAGGCACGCACCGCCCTGCTCGCCGATACGGGGCTTTCGATCGTCGCGGAGACCGCGCAGACCTGGTTCTCGCTGGTCGGCGCGCGAGCGACGCTGGCGCTCCGCCGCGAACAGCTCGCGAACCTCGAGGACAATGTCAGGATCCTGGAGGCGCGTGTGAAGGCGGGCAGCTCCAACGCGCTCGACCTCGCCCAGGCCGAGGCTCAGCGGCGCGCCGTGGCCGCGAGCGTGCCGACGGCCGAGGCCGAGCTCGTGCGCCAGGAGCAGCGACTCGCCGTGCTGACTGCCTGGCCGATCGAGACGCTGCGCTCGAACCTGTCGTCGACGACCGAGCTTCCCGCCCTGCCGCCACTCGTCGCGACCGGCACGCCGGAGGAATGGATGAAGCGCCGGCCCGACGTCCGTGCAGCGGAGCGCGAGCTCGCCGCGACCTACTCCGACATCGGCGACGAGATGGCGGAGTACTTCCCGAAGATTACGCTGTTCGGCAGTTTCGGCTGGACCAGTCAGTCGCGCGATCGGATCGGCGAGCCGGAGACGGAGCGCTGGAGCTACGGGCCCTCGATCAGCTGGAGCTTCCTCGACTTCGGGCGCATCCACCAGCACGTCAAGGCCGCCGAGGCGCGGCGCGACGGCCAGCTCGCCGCGTACCAGGAAACAGTCCTGAAGGCGCTCGAGGAAACCGAGAACGCGCTTGCGGGCTTCCGCACCGCCAACCAGGCCGAGGCAGAGCTTCGACTCGGCGCGGACGCCGCAGCCGAGGCCGCGCGGCTCGCGCGCAAGCGCTACGACGTCGGGGCCGGCGACTACCTGGCAGTGCTGATCGCGGACCGGCAGAAGCTCGACTTCGAGGACCAGCACGTCCAATCGGAGACACGGCGCGCCACGGCGCTCGCGGCAGTCTACAAGGCGCTCGCGGGCGACCTCTGAAACGCCCGTACGATCAGGAAAGCAGCGATCGCGGCCAACAGGTGCTTGAGGCTATGGCCGCTGATTCCGGTCACGGCGTAGATCGCGGCATCGAACTGTTCCGCGAGCTTCGCCAGCGCGTAGGCGCCGAAACTGAGCCATAGCGGCTTTGCCGCCACGCTTCCCTCTCGCCACATCGCGAGAATGAGCGGGACGAGGACCATCGGCAGGAACTGAACGAGCCCGTAGGCACGCAAGTCACCGTGCCCGAGCGCCTCTCCCCGGATCCACCAGGCGATGCTCGCAATGCCCGCGACGACAAGCGGCCAGAGGAGCGCACGTCCGAGCAACCAGGACACTCGGTCCGCGAGCAGCGCCGTGAAGAGCGACATGAACGCGACCGTGATCGGCAACCGGTCCCATACCAGCGATGCGTTCGACGGCGCGAGGTGATACCAGGCGGAGCCGAGTGAGACGAGCGCGACGGCGCCACAGAAAACGCGATAGTGCGTCGCCAGCTGTGGCGCGGCGAGTCGCCGCACGTGAACGATGCCCCAGACACCGATGACGAGGAACGGCAGGTTAGTCGCGACGTTCCAGAAGTTCGGAACGCCCAACAGCTCGCGTGTGTCGGCGAACGCGTGGTACACGGCTGACTGTGGGATCGGATCGAGCTGGGCCACGCCTGTGATGGCGGCCGCTGCAACCAGGACAAGAAGCCCGATCCTGTACGATGGCTTCATGAGGAAAATCCTCGCGCTCGCATGCCTTCTCCCTTCGCTCGCCGCTGCACAGCCGTCCTTCAACCAGGCGAGCCTGCGCTTCTTCGAGCAGGCCGACGGACCGATTCTGCCCGTTGAGCGGCGCATCTACACGACGCGCTTCGACGCGGTTCGCACGCGCCGGCTAGGCGTCGAGGTGGCCGGCACTTATGCCGCGCCCGACGCTGACGCGACGCTCGCGCTCGCCTGCATCCTGAGGAAACCCGACGGCACCGCGGTTCCCGCCGAGCGCTCGATGGATTTCCGCTTCTACGGCGGCCAGGTCGGATCCGCGGCCGCAAACCTGCTTTGGGGCAGGACCGACGACCAGGATTGGGCGCCGGGCCGATACGAAGTCGAGTGCTTCGCAGGCGAAAAGCCGGTCGCGAAAGCCGCCTTCGAGATGAGCCGCAACCCGGCCGAGGTCGCCGACGGCGAGATTCGCGTCAAGGCGCTCAGGATCTTTCCGGTCGACGGGGAGCTGGCGCCCATGGATGCTCGACAATATTCAGAGCGGCTGGCGGCCGAGGACACGACACAGATCGGCGTCGAGCTCGAGTTCGCTCATGCGCCGCTCGGGCGCACGGTCAAGGTGCCGGTCGACTGCTGGTTCTTCTGGCCGGACGGACAGACGTCGCCTCCGGTCGTGCTCAGCTATGAGCCGCAGGCGACCTGGGCCGGCGGGTACTCCGCGGGTGCGATGGGATTTCCGTCGGCAGGCAACTGGATCAGGGGCGTCTACACGGTGAGCTGCGCGATCAACGGACAGCCGGCTGCCGTCGAGCGGTTCGAGGTGCAATAGAGCCTCAGGACTTGCCGACCACCTCGTAGTGCACGACGCGCGGCTCGTACTCCAGGAGGAACTCCGCGTCCTCCGGGTAGTACTTCGCCTTCTCGACGTCCTCGCCCGCGAACGCGCGAATTGCGTCGAGGTTCTCCCAGAATGTCAGCGTGATGAAGTGCGTCACGTCGCCTTCGCGCCGCTCGAGGATGTGCACGCTGAGGTTGCCGGGCACCGAGCGGTAGTCCGGGATCGCGCGGCCGTTCGTGAACTTCCGGTAGGCGTCGGCCTTCGAGGTCGGAACGCGGCCGTGCCACATGCGGACGATCATTTCGCCCGCTCCATGCTCTTGATCCTGCCGTCGACGACGGTGACGACCATGGCGGACGCCGTGTTGCCGCGCTCGAAGGTCAGCGTCTCGACGGTGCTCTTGCCCGTCTTGATCCGCCCTCCGTTGGCGCTGTGGCCGTAGACATCGACCGATTCGACCGAGCGATGCGTCGGCTCGCCGCACGCCGCTATGAGCTCGTCGACGGACATCTCGGGCGACGCAATCCGCTGGCCGCACTGGAACGTCTCCGCATGCGCCGCCGCGGCCAGTACGCCAAGCCCCAGGAAAAGGACGATCGATGACTTGGACATCAGCCCTCCTTGTGCACGAGCACCCGTTCGATGCGCCGGTCCGGCACGAACCAGATCACGGCGACCGCCGCGTAGATCGCGAGCGACAGCCACTGCGAGACGAAGGCCGTCCCGATCGCGAGCAGGTAGAGCGCCGGTGACAGCTTGCCTTTCCAGTCGCCGCCGACCGCGCGCCGCAGGAGCGAGTCCTCGCCCTGCGACGCGATGATGAGGCTCTGGAGTACGTAATAGGCGATCGCCGCCAGCAGCAGCACGACGCCGTACAGCGCAGTCGGCCCCGGCGCGAAATGGTTCTCGCCCATCCAGCCGGTCGTGAACGGGAACAGCGAAAGCCAGAAGAGCAGGTGCAGGTTCGCCCAGAGGATCGGACCGGTCACCTTGTGCACGGTGTGCAGCATGTGGTGGTGGTTATTCCAGTAGATGCCGACGTAGGCGAAGCTGAGGACGTAACTCAGCAACACGGGCCACAGCGGCGCGAGCGTCGCGAAGTCCTCGCCGTGCGGCACCTTGAGCTCGAGCACCATGATCGTGATGATGATCGCGATCACGCCGTCGCTGAAGGCTTCGAGCCGGTTCTTGTTCATCGAATGAGCGTGATTGCGGCTGAAAATTGGCGCGCCCGGCGGGAGTCGAACCCACGACCTACGGCTTCGGAGACCGTCACTCTATCCAGCTGAGCTACGGGCGCGTTTTGAATCTCCGATTTTAGTGGTCCCGACGGCCAGACGCTATAATTCGCGGATGGCGAAGCCCGACCGGCATTTCATCAACGTTTTCAGCGCGGTTCTCGGCGTGCTCATCGCCATCGCGCTCGTCCTGATCGGCATTTCGCGCCTCGTCGACAGTGGCCCGAAGGGCGCCCGCGACACCGAGGACCCTTTGATGCAGGCATCCGCGGAAGAGCGTATCAGGCCCTTCGCGCAGGTTGCCGTCGCAGGCGAGGACAACTCGAAGAAGGAAATCCAGAAGACCGCCGTCGCGATCGCGGCGACGCCGGCCGCTGCGCCTTCCGCCGGCCAGCCGATGGACGGCAAGACCGTGTTCCAGACCGTTTGCTCAGCCTGCCACGGATCCGGGATTGCTGGCGCGCCGAAGGTCGGCGACAAGGCTGCCTGGGCGCCGCGCATCGCGCAGGGCGTTGCGACGCTCGACAAGCACGCGATCAGCGGCTTCCAGGGAAAGTCAGGCGTCATGCCCGCGAAAGGCGGACGCCCGGATGTTTCGGACGACGCCGTGAAGTCCGCCGTCGAGTACATGGTCTCGCAAAGCCGCTAGACTGCCTCCGCCTGCGGCTCGCGGTCGAGTCGCCGGTATCCGATCGCCTCCGACAGCTCCGGCACGCCGACGCGCTCCGCGCCCGCGAGGTCCGCAATCGTGCGCGCGACGCGCTGGATCCGGTGACACGCGCGCGCCGAAAGTCCAAGGCGGCGTGAGGCCGCGTCGAGCAGCCCGTGCTCTCGCAATCCGAGGCCACATGCCCTCGCCAGTGACGTCGCATCCAGCGCGGAATTCAGCGCGCCGCGCGCGGCCTGGCGTTCGCGCGCCAGCAGCACGCGCTCGCGGACAGTGATGCTGGACTCGTGAACCGCCGGAGCCGGCGCGAGCATCGCGTATTCGAGCCGTGGCACCTCGACGTGCAGGTCGATGCGGTCTAGCAAGGGACCGGAGATGCGCGCGAGGTAGCGGCGGATGGCTGGCCTCGCGCAGCGGCAGCGGCCGTTCGCGTCGCCCGCGTGGCCGCAGGGGCAGGGATTCATCGCGGCGACGAGCTGGAAGCGCGCCGGGAACTGTCCCTGCCAGGCAGCGCGCGCGATGCTGACGCAACCGGCTTCCAGCGGCTCGCGCAGGGCCTCGAGCACGTCGCGCCGGTACTCGGGCAGCTCGTCGAGGAAGAGGACGCCGCGGTGCGCGAGCGAGATCTCGCCGGGTCTGAGGCGCCCGCCTCCGCCGACGACCGCGGCCGCGGAAGCGCCATGGTGCGGCGCGCGAAACGGCGGCCGCCTCCACTCGGCGACCGGCGGCAGCGGCCGCGCGAGCGAATGCAGCATCGCGCACTCGAGCGCCTCGTCGTCGCCGAGTGGCGGAAGGAGGCCCGGCAACCGCTGCGCCAGCATGCTCTTTCCGGCGCCGGGCGGCCCGATCAGGAGAAGGCTGTGGCTGCCTGCGGCGGCGACCTCGAGCGCGCGCTTCGCAGCAGCCTGGCCGCGCACGTCCGCGAGGTCGGGGCCCTGCGTGGGAATCGCCGGGAGTGGTCCTCCGCTCGCGTACTCGAGGCCGACGCCCCCGCAAAGGCCGTTGCGAACCATCATGAGCGATGCGGCGCCGGCGACGAGAGCGCCACGCGCGACGCGAGCTTCCTCTGCGTTCGGCGCCGGAACTACGATGCGCCGCCGGTCGCGCGTCGCTTGCACGGCGGCAGCGAGCGCACCGCGCACGGCGCGCAGCTCGCCGGACAGCGAGAGCTCGCCGTAGAACTCGGTGGTATCCAGTGCCGACACGGGCAACTGGCCGGATGCGGCGAGAATCCCGAGCGCCACGGCAAGGTCGTATCGCCCGCCCTCCTTCGGCAGGTCGGCCGGGGCGAGGTTGACGGTCACGCGCCCTGCCGGGAACTCGAAGCCGCCCTGGGCGAGCGCGGCCCGGACGCGCTCACGGCTCTCGCGAACGGCGGTTTCCGCGAGGCCGACGACGCAAAACTGCGGCAGTCCCCCGCCGCAGTGGACTTCGACGCGCACGAGCGGCACCTCGAGCGCGACCTGCGCGCGCGTCAGGACCGTCGCGAGCGTCACGGACCGCGGCCCGCGGCGGCTATTTCGGGCTGCTTTTCTCGAGCGCCGCGATGCGTTGCTCGAGCTCTTCGAGCCGCTCTCGGCTGCGGCGCAGCACCGCGGCCTGGATGTCGAATTCCTGGCGGGTGACGAGGTCGAGCTTCGCGAGTCCGGCCTGCAGCACGGCCTTGAAGTTCCGCTCGAGGTCGTCGCGTAGGGCGGCGAGGCCGGGCGGCACCGCGTCCGCCAGCCTGCGCGCGAGCTCGTCGAGCGATTTCGGGTCGAAGGCCATGGCTGCGCTCCGCTTCGCGGGAAGCATCCCGGCGCCGGGCGCGCTCGTCAAGCGATGCACCGATCCGGGGCGGGCGCAGCGCGCCGGCGCACCGCGAGGGTGCGGCCGGCGCCACTAACGCGTTGATTCGGGCCCTTCCGGACATGGCACGGTTACTGCATCGCCTCTCCGAAAAGTAGCCGGTCGCGGCCGGGCGCGGGCGCGCCCAATTTGTCCGGTGCCCGCAGTTTCGGCCCGATGGAGGTCCGATCGACAGCGGAGACACAGCGTGGATGATCGTCGCGACGGCGCTCGTCTTGCTCATGACGCTGCCGGGCCTCGCCCTCCTCTACGCCGGCATGGTGCGCGTCAAGAACGCGCTCTCGGTGCTGATGCAGTGCTTCGCGGTCGCCTCGCTCGTGTCGGTGCTGTGGGTCGCATACGGCTACAGCCTCGCCTTCACCACGCCCGGCACCTTCGTCGGCGGACTGAGCAAAGCCTTCATGACGGGCATCACGGCGCAGTCCGTCGTCGGCACGATCCCGGAATCCGTGTTCGCGACCTTCCAGATGACCTTCGCGATCATCACGCCGGCCCTCACTGTCGGCGCCTTTGCCGAGCGCATGAAGTTCGGTGCCCTGCTCCTCTTCATCGCGCTCTGGTTCACCTTCATCTATGCGCCGCTCGCGCACATGGTGTGGAGCGGCCCGGGCGCGCTGATGTGGGACTGGGGTGTGCTCGACTTCGCGGGCGGGACAGTCGTTCACGTCAACGCCGGGATCGCGGGCCTTACCGCTGCGCTCGTTATCGGGCGCCGGCACGGCTACCCGGCGGCCGCCACGCCGCCGCACAACGTGCCTTTCGCGCTCGTGGGCGCGGCGCTGCTCTGGGTCGGCTGGTTCGGGTTCAACGCCGGCAGCGCGCTTGCAGCGAACGGCACGGCCGGCATGGCGGTCCTTGTCACGCAAGTCGCGACCGCCTCCGCGGCGCTCACCTGGATGAGCTTCGAGTGGGCGCTGCACGGCAAGCCGAGCGCGCTGGGCGTCGCGACCGGAGCCATCGCCGGGCTCGTCGCGATCACGCCTGCATCCGGCACCGCCGGACCGGCGGGCGCGTTGCTGATCGGTCTCGTCGCCGGCGGCGCCTGCTTCTTCGCCGCGACGCGCCTGAAGCGCGTGCTCGGCTACGACGACTCCCTCGACGTCTTCGGCGTCCACGCGGTCGGCGGCATCGCGGGCGCCGTGCTGACCGGCGTCACCGCGGGAGCGTTCGGTGGCAGCGGCCTTCCCGAGGGCGTGACGATCGCCGCGCAGGTCTGGATCCAGGCCAAGTGCGTGATCTTCACGGGCGCATGGAGCGCGGCCGGCACCTTCGTCATTCTCAAGGTGCTCGACGCCACGCTCGGCGTGCGGGTCAGCCGGGAGCAGGAAGTCGAGGGGCTCGACCTCGCGCTGCACGACGAGCGCGCCTATAACCAGTGACCCCTGTTTTGGCTACACTCCGGCTGGGCCAGGCCCCAGTGTGACGGCCGTCAAAGGTTTTCCGGCGTCGGGAAGCCACACTGTGGTGCGCAGCCGGGGGTGGAATATGTCTCGGATTTCCAAGGTCGTTTGGGCGTTGTTGATGGCGGGCGCCGCGGCGTTCGCGACGGCCGACACCGTCTACAAGTGGGTCGATTCGGCCGGGCAGATCCACTACACCGACCTGCCGCCGCGCCAGGGCGACGCCAAGATCCTCGGCGTGTACCAGGAGGAATCCGGCGACGTCGAAGGCGATACTTCCAACAACGGTAACTATTCCGAGGAAGGCGGCGACAATAGCGACGCGTCGCAACCCCAGACTGCGGCGCGCACGCCTGAGCCGCCCCCTTCGGAGGAAGCGATGAAATCCGCCGAACAGGATGCCGCCAAGGCCAAGGTCGAGCAGTGCAAGGCGGCGCAGGACCGCTACCAGCGCTACCTCGACGCGCGGCGCCTGTTCCGCGAGACGCCCGACGGCAAGCGCGAGTACCTCACGGACAAGGAACTCACCGAGGCACGCGCCCGCGCCAAGCAGGCAGTCGACGACTACTGCAGCTAGTTCGCGCGAGCGGGCAGAATAGGGCCCGCCATGCAAGCCGGATTCATCGGTCTCGGTGCCATGGGCCAGCACATGGCCCGCAACCTGCACCGCGCCGGACTCCTCGCCGGCGCCTGGAACCGTACGACCGCCAAGGCTGAGGCACTCGCCGCCGAGACCGGCTGCCGCGCGTTCGCGACCCCGGCCGAGCTCGCAGCCGCCTGCGACGTCGTCGTCACCTGCGTGTCCGCGGATGCGGACCTCCTCGCGGTCGTCGACGCGATCCGGCCGACACTCCGCAAGCGGTCCATCGTCCTCGACTGCTCGACCGTCGCCGCCGACACCGCCCGAGCAGCGGCGGAGCGCATGGCGGCCGTCGGATCGGATTTCCTCGACTGCCCGGTGAGCGGCGGCGTCGAGGGTGCAAAAAACGCGACGCTCGCGATCATGTGCGGCGGCGACGCCTCGGCATTCGACCGGGCACGGCCGGTGCTCGACGCGCTCGGCAAGACCGTCGTGCGCATGGGCGGCAGCGGCACGGGTCAGGCGACGAAGGCGACGAACCAGATCCTCTGCGCCGGCGCTATCCAGGTCGCGGCCGAGGCGATGGCTTTCGCGCGCGCGGAAGGACTGCCGCTCGACCGCGTGATCGAGATCCTCGGCAAAGGCGCAGGCTCTTCCTGGTACTTCGTGAACCGGGCACCGTTCATGGTCCGCGGCGAGTACCCGGCAGGGTTCCGCGTGCGCCTGCACGACAAGGACTTGCGCATATGCCGTGAGATGGCGGCGCGGCACGGTGCCGTGCTGCCGGTCGTCGAGACGACGCTCAGAGACTATGCGCGGCTACTTGCGGACGGGCACGGCGAGGAGGATATCTCGACGGTCTTCCGGCTCAAGGCGCCCCTGTTCCAGAGCCCGGGCGATGGCTGATCGGCCGCCCTTCTACCTGCCGGATTTCTGCCGCGCGCAGAGCGTGCTCGCGGTCATCCTGATTGCTGCGCTCGTCGCCGTCCTCTTCACGCTCGCGCGCCAAGGCATCACGGCCACTTTCTGGACCGAGCTCGCGCAGGTCTCGCTGTTCCTGCTCTGGGCCGCGCTCGGAACCGCGGCTGCCTGGTGCGTGGCCCGGGGCCTCTTGTCGCGACTCGACGTGCTCGCCGGCTCGGCCGTCGCGCTCGCCCTCGCCCTCGCGATGACCGCACTCGCGACAGAAGGCGCCTGGTGGCTCGCCGAATACTCGCGCCGTTCCCTGGGCGTGACTGCAGTGCCACCGCGCGGGGAACACCTGCTGCTCCTCCTGCGGAACCTTGCCGTCTGCGCGATCTGCGGCGGCATCGCGCTCCGGTATTTCTACGTGTCGCACCAGTGGCAGAGCAACGTCGAGGCCGAGGCGCAGAGCCGCGTTCGCGCGCTCCAGGCGCGCATACGCCCGCACTTCCTCTTCAACAGCATGAACACGATCGCCTCATTGACGCGCAGCAACCCGCGCTCGGCCGAGCAGGCGATTGCCGACCTCTCCGACCTCTTCCGCGCGTCGCTGCGCGAGCAACGCGAACGGATCCCGCTCGCCCACGAGATCGAGATCGCGCGCGCCTACGAGCGGGTCGAGCGCTTGCGGCTTGGCGACCGGCTGAACGTCGACTGGCAGGTCGATGACCTGCCGATGGAAGCGTCTGTCCCGGCGCTCATCCTGCAGCCGCTCCTCGAGAACGCCGTCTACCACGGCATCGAACCGCTCGAGAAAGGCGGAACGATCCGCGTCACGGGCAAGCGCGAGGGGAAGTCGGCCGTCCTCATCATCGACAATCCCGTCCCGCAGCGCGTCGTCGCGCGCCGCACCGGCCATCGCATCGGGCTCGACAACGTGCGCCAGCGGCTCGAGCTCATGTTCCATGGCGAGGCCGAGGTGGAGGTGTTCGAGGCTCCGGACCGCTTCGTCGTCACGCTGCGCTTCCCGGCGATCGGGGAACCTGCGTGAACCTGCGCGTCCTGGTCGTCGACGACGAGCCGCTCGCGCGCGAACGGCTCTCCCACCTCGTCGAGGAGCTGCCCGAGGTCGAGCTCGCCGGCGTCGCCTCGAGCGGCGAGGAGGCGCTGCTGCTCGCAGGCCGCCTGCGGCCGGAAGTGGTGCTGCTCGACATCCGCATGCCGGGGATGGACGGGCTCGAGGCCGCGCATCACCTCGCGCGCATGCCCGAGCCGCCGGCTGTCATCTTCACGACCGCGTACGAGCAACACGCGCTCGCGGCCTTCGACGCCCAGGCCGCAGGTTACCTGCTGAAGCCGGTGCGCGAGGACAAGCTGCGCGAGGCGCTCGCGCGGGCGCGCCGCCCGACGCGCGCGCAGCTCGCCCGTATCGCCGAGGGCTCGGGAGGCCCGCGAACGCGCATCGCCGTGCGCACGCGCGACGAGCTCCGCCTGATCCCGGTCGAGAGCATCCTCTGCTTCGTCGCCGAGCAAAAGTACACGACGCTCCGCCACGCGGGAGGCGAGGAGCTGATCGAGGAGTCGCTGAAGTCCCTGGAAGAGGAATTTGCCGGACGGTTCGTGCGCGTGCACCGGAACGCTTTGGCCGCGATCGCACACATTGACGGCCTCGAGCGCGGGCAGGACGGCCACCACACCGTGCGCCTGCGCGGCGGCGTCACGCTGCCGGTGAGCCGGCGGCTCGCGACGGAAGTCGCGAAGACCCTGGTCTCCAGGCCGCCGCCGGATCGTTCCTGAAGCCTGAAAACCGGGTGTTCATGGGGCAAATCCTGGCCGCTTGACCCCGCATGGCAAAATGACCGGATGTCTGCACCCATCCGGATCGCCACGCGCAGGAGCCGGCTCGCCCTGTGGCAGGCTGAGCACGTCGCGGCGCGCCTGGCCGGGTGCCATCGCGGCCTCGTGGTGAGCCTCGTCCCGATCGTCACCGAGGGCGACCGCATCCAGGACCGGAGCCTCGCCACTGCGGGTGGCAAGGGTCTGTTCATCAAGGAACTGGAGAACGCGATCCAGGACGGCCAGGCGGACATCGCCGTTCATTCGATGAAGGACATGCCGGGCGTGTTGCCGGACGGGTTCACGATCGCGGCCGCCCTCGAGCGCGGCGATCCGCGCGATGCCTTCGTCTCGGCGCGGTACGAATCGATCGCTGCGCT
>Ga0134127_10001159_pt1 | contig 20210 bp, 18 predicted proteins | sample KB31753_FD_96459 | JGI IMG/M metagenome (GOLD analysis project Ga0134127, IMG submission 96459) | Terrestrial soil microbial communities with excess Nitrogen fertilizer from Kellogg Biological Station, Michigan, USA - KB3-175-3 | ecosystem: Environmental > Terrestrial > Soil > Unclassified ... | reverse complement strand
CAAATCAATGCGACGAAGAACCCTCACCGAGCTCGCCAATAATCCTGATCTGATCTCAGGCATTTACAATTACTGCGATCGTTGGTGTGAACGGTGTCCTTTAACCTCACGTTGTCTGGTCTACGCGACCGAACAGGAAGACGACGATTCACCTGATAGCCGAGACATTCGCAACGAGGCATTCTGGCGGAAACTCGGTACGATTTTCCAGGAAACACGCGAGATGATTGTGGAGTGGGCGAGGGAAGCCGGAGTCGATCTCAACGGGAACGCTGAAGACGACGAGGCGCGAGGCAAAAGAAAACGCCAGCTTGTTGACAATCATCCGTTGACGAAAGCCGGTAAGAAGTATGCGAATGCGGCGAGTGATTGGTTGCGCGAGTTGGACCAGACCGTTGAAGTCAGTGATCTGGAAGATGCGCGTGAAGTGATTCAGTGGTATCAGTATCAAATCGCGGTGAAAACGATGCGGGCGCTCTCGGGGCGCAAGGAAGAGCTCGAAGAAGATCCGGAAATTATGGATTTTCCGAAGGATTCTGATGGATCCGCGAAGGTGGCGCTGATTGGTATTGATCGTTCGATTGCAGCCTGGCGGATGATGCAATTATCGTTGCCGGAGCGCACGGAATCGATCGTGCCGTTGATGTTTCAGCTCGAGCGCTTGCGGCAGCGACTGGAGAAAAGTTTTCCACAGGCGCGAGATTTTCTGAGGCCGGGCTTTGATGAAGAATCCGTGTAATCTGTGGCTAAGTAACCGCGGATAACACGGATGAACAAGAGGATTACTGCGATGGCTGAATGCCTGTTTTGTCGAATTGTGTCTGGCGAGCTGCCGGCGACTGTGGTTTACGAAGACGATAATTCAGTCGCATTTCTCGATCACCGTCCGCTGTTTCACGGTCACACGTTGCTGGTGCCACGAGAACACGTCGAAACGCTCGGGGAATTGTCGTCCAAACTTGTTGGTCCTTACTTCGAAGCCGCGCAATTGCTATCGCGCGCAGTTGAGTCAGCGATGGATGCGGAAGGAACTTTTGTCGCGATGAATAATCGCGTGAGCCAGAGTGTTCCTCACTTGCATGTTCACGTTGTGCCGCGTCGAAAAAAAGATGGCTTGAAAGGTTTTTTCTGGCCGCGCACAAAATACATCAGCGATGAAGAAATGGAAGAAGTGAAGAAGAAGATCGCTACTGCATTGAAGAAAATTGAAATGGAAAAATAAAACACTCAAAAATTTGATCTAAAAACATCCCAGGAGTATAAAGCACATGTCGCGAGGGTTACGGCTTTCGAGACCGAGAAAGGGATCGGCAATCGGTGCGGTGACGCCCGAGCGAGAGAAGAAACAGGCGGCTGTTGATTCTATTGACGCCCTAATCGGAACCGAAAGGTTCAGCTAGAGAAGGTTGCGAGACTTTCTCGAGCCATTCGAATAAAAACGAATGGCACCCGGAGGCAAGGACCCGCCGAAGGGAGCAAAGCAGCTCGACGCAAGTTGAGCTTCGTTGCCGGAGCGTAACCGGCGGTGGAGGAAAAGCCACCACAACAAAAACCTAAAGGCACCGTGCTCGCAAGAGTGCGAGGATTGTGAAAATGATTCGTGTGCTGACCGGAGATTGACTGACCGCCAGTTGATCATCGGGATACAAATTGGCGACTTGAGCGTGTACATGCCCTTGTTGCCATCCTTTAAGGGAACTTCGGTTCTCTTTAGGAAAACGGATTGCGCTGCTTTCAGCTTGCTGGGAGCAGCGCATTTCGTTTTTTAAATCTTTCCATTGTCTTCTGCCTTCCTCCGTGGCTCAAATCCTGATTTTCTGTTAGATTACCCCCTTCCAAAAACAGAAAAATTTTCTCCCCGCTATTTGATCCTGGATCTAAGGAGGATTTGACCCCAGATGACTGAAGCACGAATGCAAGAGAACCCCGATCCTACACCCGGCGCCTTTTGTTGGGTTGAGCTCGGAACAACCGATAACGAAGCAGCCAAAACTTTCTACACGCAACTTTTCGGTTGGGAATATGAAGATCACCCAATGGGCCCAGACGGTGTCTACACGATGCTCAAGCTCGGCGGCAAGGACGTCGGTGGCCTCTACAAATTGATGCCCGACATGCTGGCCCAGGGAATTCCGCCGCACTGGATGAGCTACGTCGCAACCGCGAACGCAGACGAGACAACAGAAAAAGCAAAGGCCGCGGGCGCCACCATCATGAATGGCCCCTTCGACGTCTTTACCCTCGGCCGGATGTCCGTCATCCAGGACCCGACCGGAGCGGTTTTTTCAATCTGGCAGGCGAAGGACAACAAAGGTTCCGCAGCATGGGGTGTCCCCAACGCTCCACTCTGGAATGAGCTCGGAACTAACGATACGCAAAAGGCCGGAGAGTTTTATTCCAACGTATTTGGTTGGACCAAACAACAGTTCCCCGGCCCAATGGAATACACAGTCTTCAATAACGAAGATAAAGGCATTGGCGGCATGTACCAGATCACACCTGAGATGGGATCGGTCCCGCCGCACTGGATGGTTTACTTTGCAGTCGAGGATTGCGATGCGAAGGTCCAAAAAGCGACAGAACTCGGTGCACAGGTCATCAGGCCGGCTGACGATATTCCCGGTGTCGGGCGTTTCGCGATCCTGACGGATCCACAGGGCGCGGCCTTCGCACTTCTCAAACCGCAGCCTGCTCAGTAGTTTGTAATCACACGGCGAAGAAGCACAAATAGCGCAAGGATTTCCTATCCACACTGTGCTGTTTGTGCTTTTTTGTGCTGGAACATTTCTGAGGTATGAAAGCGCGACTCGTCTGGTTAATTTTGTGCGGAATTTGGGGTTCAACCTGGCTCTTCATCAAGCTGGGTCTCGAGGACCTGCCGCCATTGACTTTCGCGGGCATCAGGTTCGTTATCTCTTGCGCGATTGTTGTGGTGATAATCCGCATTCGCGGAATTCAACTGCCACGCGCAGGCGCAGACTGGATCCTTCTCTCAGTCACAGGAATCCTGTCGTTTGGACTGAACTACGGTTTGGTGTTCTGGGGCGAGCAGTACATCACGTCAGGCCTCGCGGCGTTGTTACAAGCAACCCTGCCCGCGTTCGGACTCGTCTTCGCCCACTTCCATTTACCGGGCGAGCGTTTGAGTTGGGCGAAGATCGGCGGCGTCGTGCTTGGCGTGTGCGGCGTTGCCGTAGTTTTTTCAAACCAGCTCGCGGTGGCGGGCCGCCAGGCATTAGCCGGTTGCGTCGCGTTGATCTTGAGCGCGGCCTTTGCTGCGTATTCGAATGTACTCGTCAAGGCGTACGGAAAGCACCTCAACCCTGCGATTATGGCTGCGGGTCAAATGTTCTTTGGCTTGTTACTGCTACTGGCCGTCGGCCTTCCCCTCGAAGGAAATCCATTTCGTTTTCACTGGACACCGATGGCTGTAATCGCGTTGCTTTATTTGGCCGTGGTCGGTTCCGTGATCGCGTTTCTGCTTTACTACTGGCTCGTGCTGAACATGGACGTCACGAAATCGATGTTGATTGCGTTAGTGACGCCGGTCGTCGCGGTACTCCTCGGCATGGTCGTCCTGAACGAAGAGTTCGGCTGGCGCACCCTCGCCGGCGGCGCCATGATCATGCTCGGCATCGCTTTCATCGTTCTGCGTAGAAGACGATCTCAATCCGTGCAACCCGTGCAATCCGTGGCTAAAACTTAAACTCACGAATCTGCGCGGCGAGGTAGGCCTCGATCGCGAATTCCACGAGCGGCGCTTCGTCCGGTGAGTAGTACTCGGGGAGACGACGTAACTGAGTAATTTGGGGCGACAGCAACCAGAAGCCGCCGAACTCCGCACCGAACTGATTGTGGACGGCCAACTCCAGCGCGGTACCGTGCACAACGCGCAGGTACTTCGCAGAAGCCTGGTCCAGATCGACGGTACAATCCCCAAGCGCAAATCCAAGAAACTCAACGTCAGTTTCAGTTGTGACTTTTGTGCCTTCTTGTGGCTGACCGTTACGCTGCATATTTGCGAATGAGTCCTCGCACCACACCCTGAATCTGGATCCTTTCCTCGGTCTTGATAAAAATCGGCTTGAACTGTGGGTTAGCGGGCTCGAGACGAATAAACTCGGGCTCGCGATAAAACTTCTTCACTGTCGCAAAGTTGCCATCGATCAGGGCGACGACTACCTGGCCGTTTTCAGCAGTTTTTTGCGACGAGACGATGATGATGTCTCCGTCCTGAATGTTTTCATCGATCATCGACTCGCCACGCACGCGCAGGGCAAACGTGCGCCCATGTCCCTGAAAGTCCTTCGGCACTGAGATCGTGTCGTGGCTCAGGATTGCTTCGATGGGTTGGCCGGCGGCAACAGTCCCGAGTAAGGGGATTTCATTGTCGTCATCTCCACCGCCACCTTCCTTCTGAACGATCTGAATGCCCCTGCTGACATTCGGAATGCGTTTGATCAATCCCTCCCGCTCGAGCGCCGTGAGAACGGCGTGCACGCTTGCCGAGGACCGCATCTGAAATTGCCGGCCAATCTCCGCAATAGTGGGGGCTTCGTGATTGGAATCGATGTAGCGCCGGATGAATTCAAAAATTCTTCTTTGTTTGGCCGTTACTGGCATAAACCACTCTCCCTCTTGTACTGCCCAGAATAAATTTTCGTTGACAAGCGAAAATTCAGCGAACATTCTCGAACATATGCAGCGCGACGTCAAGTGGTTTTTTAGAACCGGGACTGGTAATGCGGGGGAGACCATTACTACCTCGGTTCTAGCGTCGCGCTGTGACTCTAGCCCGGTGATCGATCGGCCCCTCATCATCCGGATTTAAACCGCTTCTGGATTGGGCGATTGAACACCACCACCGGGCTAAAGCCACAGCGTGATGAAGTGACTACTTGATTACTTTTGCGAGCTTTTTCAGGTCGTCGATGAAGAGTCGCAACTCGAGGTGTCGCGTTTCATCGTCGGGAGCACGAAGGATCGAGGAAGGGTGGACAGTGGCCATGACATAGGGTGCAAGAGTTGACGGAATAAATTCGCCACGTTGTTTGGTGACGCGAAATTGTGGCCCGAGCAGGGACTGGGCGGCAGTAGCGCCGAGCGCGACGATTACGTCGGGTTTGATGACGGCGAGCTCTGCCTCGAGCCAGGGACGGCAGGCGGCGATCTCCAGCGAGTTGGGTTTCTTGTGGATACGGCGTTTGCCGCGTGGTTCCCATTTGAAGTGTTTGACAACATTGGTGACGTAAGTCTGTTTGCGATCGATGCCCGCTGTTTCGAGGGCATCGTCGAGCAAGCGACCCGCTGAACAAACGAAAGGTCTGCCTGACAGATCTTCTTCGTTGCCGGGCTGCTCACCTACAAACATGACTTTCACGCGTCGTGCCCCCTCGCCAAAGACGGTCTGCGTACCTGTTTTCCAGAGGTCGCAGGCCTGGCAGTGGGCGGCCGCGCTTTTCAGCGATGAGAGCGTCGGCCGCGGTGGAATTAATTCCTCCGCCGCGCTTTTTAAAGGTTTTTTGGGCATTTTGCGATTGAACTATAGGTCATATAGGACCTATATCGCGAGGATGCAGAGAAAACTTAACGATAATTATGAAAGCAGCATTTTCAAAAGCAGAGCTCGAAGCCGAGATTGCCGGCCGTTTTGGCGATGCCTTCAGGATCCACGAAAAGGCGGTGGTCGAAACACTGTCCACCGGTGTTGCTGAAATTGATGCCTTAACCGGCGGCCTTCCGCGTGGAGCGATCAGTGAAATCTTTGGACCGGCATCGTCGGGACGGACCAGCCTGATGTATTCGCTGCTCGCTTATGCGACCACTCATGAAGAGACGTGCGCCCTCGTGGATACAAACGATGTATTTGCCCCAACGGCCGCGATTGCAGCCGGCATGAATTTCGATCGTTTGCTGTGGGTTCGTTGTGCCGGCAATCTCGAGCACGCTTTCAAGGCGGCGGACCTGTTGTTACATGCGGGCGGTTTTGGTTTGGTGGTGCTCGATCTGGGCGACGTGCCGGGAAAAGAGGCGCGGCAGATCATCTCGTCATGGTGGTATCGCTTCCGGCGCACCGTGGAAGACCGACCCACAGTCCTGACGGTGATTTCAGAAGAGGCGTGCACGCGGTCGTGCGCGGCGTTGGCGCTGGGACTCAACGGAGCGGCGGAATGGTCGCGCGCAAGCGTCAAGCCGCAGATCGGCAATCTCTTGCGTTCCAACGCTATCAAGGTAGATCGCCAGCGTCCCATTACCCCCTGGATTAACCAGAGTCAATTTAGAGCCGCAGGTTTATCCGTGTAATCAGCGCAAGCATTTTCGTTAATTTTCGCTAATATTCAACTATTATGTTTGCCTGTATACACGTTTGGAAGCTGCCGGCCGATGTTTCTCTGACCGAGTTTGCCTATGGCTTTTCACCGATTGTGGAGGAAGTCAGGGCGGGAACCGTTGTGATCGACGTCGATGGGTGTGAGTTGTTGTTTGGCTCTGCTTACCAACTCGCGACTGAAGTGGCGCGACGAGCCCAAAAGTCACGGAGCGAGGGCGGGGTGGAAACTACCGTCAGCGTAGCTGTGGCCGCAAATCCGGATGCAGCCATCCATGCCGCGACTCACTTGAAGGGAATCACCTTCGTTTCACCGGGCGAGGAACTGACTTGCCTGGGAGACTTTCCCGTCGAGCGTCTCGATCATTCACTCGTGAATGTCGAGAAAGAAGTTGCGGGCGAGGTTCTGGAGACGCTGAGACTCTGGGGCGTTCGTACGTTTGCTGACTTCGCCTCACTTCCCGTCGCCGGAGTTTCCGAACGTCTGGGACAAGCAGGAATAAAACTTCAACAACTCGCTGCCGGCAAAACTGAGCGACACCTGCACGTCAAACAACCGGCCCCTGTATTTTCGAACTCGCTCGAACTCGAACACCCCATCAGCGAACTCGAGCCACTCTCATTCATCTTCGGGCGACTGCTGCACCAGCTCTGCGCCGCTTTGAACGCATATGCGCTCGCGACGAACGAGTTGTGCGTGACTATGCAACTTGAAGATCAGACTACACACGAGCGCAAACTGTCTCTGCCTCACCCGATGCGCGACCACAAAGTGTTTCTGAAATTACTCCTGCTCGACGCGGAGATGCATCCGCCCCCGACGGCAGTGACGTCCGTTTCGATTGCGTGTGAGCCGGTGAAACCGCGCGTGTTGCAGAGCGGTTTGTTTGTGCCGCTTGCGCCCGCACCCGACAAACTCGAGCTGACGCTTGCGAGACTCGCCAAACTCGTGGGCGAGGAAAACATCGGTTCACCAGCCTTGCTCGACACGCATCGCCCGGACGCGTTCAGCATGAAACGCTTCACGCTGCAAGCTGATTCTGATCGCGGACGACGTCGAAAAAACAAGCGGCCGCCGGCGGTTAGAACCCGGCAATGCCTGGGCTTTCGCCGGTTTCGCCCGCCGCTGAGAGCGATCGTTGAAGCGAATCAGGGTTGGCCCACGCAGATTAGTGCGTGGAGCAAGCAGCGGAGTGTTTATGGGAAAGTCGTCGAGCTGGCTGGACCATGGAGAACTACGGGTGATTGGTGGCGCAACGATGGCTGGGCGCGTGACGAATGGGATGTGACGCTCGAACGCCTCGGACGGCAGACGCTCTATCGCGTTTATCGGGAGATCAAAAGCGAGAACTGGTTTGTGGAAGGGAATTATGATTAGCCACAAAAAGGCACAAAAAGCACAAAAGAAATGAACGAGAAGAGCACGTTAAATTCTTCCAAGTCTCGTAAGCGGAAAAATTATTTTTGTGTTTTTGTGCCTTTTTGTGGCTAAAAATGGCTTACGTTGAACTACATTCGCGATCGGCGTTCAGCTTTCTCGAAGGCGCCTCTGTGCCTGAGGAATTGATCGCGGCCGGTCTTGCGCTGGAACTGCCGGCGATGGCCCTGCTCGATCGCGACGGAGTTTATGGCGCGCCACGATTTCACCTGTCCGCGAAAAAGAACGGCATCAAGGCACACATCGGCGCCGAGATAAGCGTTCAAAAGCCCAATAATCAAGGCGCCTGCTCGATCCCTGTCCTGGTGCGTAACCGCACTGGTTACCAGAACCTCTGCCGTCTAATCACGCTCATGAAATTGCGTGTGCCGAAACACGCAAAACCCGGCGAATGTGTAGTCACCGCTGACGAGCTTGCAGCGCATGCGAAGGGGTTGATCTGTTTGACAGGCAGCTTTGATGGACCAATCGCGGCCGCGATCAAGCCCGGCGATCCGGACAACAGCGCCAAAGCACAGATCACGACCGAATGGCTGATTGAGCTCTTTGGCAGGAAAAACGTGTACGCGGAACTACAGCGCCATCTGGATCGCGAAGAGGAAGCTCGCAACCATCTCGTGATTGAGATCGCGCGTCGCAATCGTCTGCCACTGCTTGCAACTAACGGCGTGTGTCACGCGACGACCGCACAGCGAGAAGTCGCCGACGTCTTCACCTGCATTCGCAACCACGTGCGACTGGAAACCGCCGGTCGCCTGCTGGCGCAGAACTCCGAACGATATCTCAAGTCAGGCGCGAAGATGGAAAAGCTGTTTGCGGATCTGCCGGAAGCGATCGCAAACACTTCGGAGCTCTCCTCGCGGCTGGAGTTCACTCTCGAGGATCTCGGCTACGAATTTCCTAAGTACCCTGTGCCGCGCGGCGAAACGATGGCGTCCTTCCTGCGCAAACGCACGGAAGAAGGCGCGCGCCTGCGCTATACGGGCACGCATGGCATGCCCACTTACGAGCGCGCACGCCCTCAGCTCGAGCGCGAGTTGACGTTGATCGAAAAGCTCAAGCTGGAAGGTTATTTCCTGATCGTTTGGGACATCGTCAAGTTTTGTAACAGAAAAGGAATCCTCGTGCAGGGGCGTGGCTCGGCGGCAAACAGTTCTGTTTGTTATTCACTCGGAATCACTGCCGTCGATCCGATCGGCATGGATCTGTTGTTTGAGCGATTTCTTTCTGAAGAACGAGGCGAATGGCCCGATATAGATCTCGATTTGCCGAGCGGAGATCAGCGTGAGAAGGCGATTCAATACGTTTACGAGCGCTACGGAAAACTGGGCGCCGCGATGACCGCGAATGTCATCACTTATCGCGGGCGCTCGGCCGCGCGTGAAGTCGGGAAAGTGCTCGACTTCGACGAAGAAACGCTTGCACGTCTCTCCGCACTTGTCCACACGTGGGAATGGAAAGACCCAAACGATTCCAGCGAGCGACAGTTTCGCGATGCGGGTTTGGATCTACGCCAGCCGCGAATCAGAAAGTTCTTTCAGCTTTACCAACTGGTGCAGGATCTGCCGCGTCACCTGGGCCAGCATTCAGGCGGCATGGTGATTTGCCAGGGACAGCTCGACGCAGTCGTGCCGCTCGAGCCCGCTGCCATGCCCGGACGCGTGGTGGTCCAATGGGACAAGGAAGACTGCGCTGACCTCGGACTGATCAAGGTCGACCTGCTCGGCCTGGGCATGTTGTCAGTCCTGGAAGACTCGATCGAGTTGATTCGCGAGTCGTATGGGGAAGAGGTTGATCTGGCGCACCTGCCGCAGCATGACCCCGCGGTTTACGACGCATTGCAACGCGCCGATACGATCGGAATGTTTCAAGTCGAGAGCCGCGCACAGATGTCGTGCTTGCCGCGCCTGCGGCCCGCAAACTTCTACGACATTGTGGTCCAGGTGGCGATCATTCGACCCGGTCCCATCGTGGGAAACATGGTCCATCCTTATCTCAAACGCCGGCAGGGCAGGGAACCAGTAATTTATGCGCATCCGTTGCTGGAGCCGGTCTTAAAACGCACCCTCGGAGTGCCGTTGTTTCAGGAGCAGCTCTTGCGCATGGCGATGATCTGCGCAGGCTTTTCCGGCGGTGAAGCAGAGGAACTGCGACGCGCGTTTGGTTTTAAACGCTCGGAAGCTCGCATGAAAGCGATCGAGGTGAAACTGCGCGAAGGGCTGAGTAAAAATGGAATCACCGGAAAGAAACAGGACGAGATCGTCCTCTCGATCAGCTCGTTTGCGCTTTACGGGTTTCCGGAGTCGCATGCGGCAAGCTTCGCGCTGATTGCTTATGCGAGTGCCTATCTGAAATGTAATTACCTCGCGGCGTTCGCGGCGGCGATTCTCAACAACCAGCCGATGGGGTTCTATCAACCGTTCACGCTCATTAAAGATGCGCAACGTCACGGATTAAAGGTTTTGCCGATCAATATCACGTGTTCTGATTGGTTGTGCACGATCGAGAAACAGCCGGACTCCACGCTCGCGGTTCGTCTGGGTCTCAGGTACGTCAAGGGTCTGAGCCAGCATTCTGGCGAGGCGATTGTGCGTGAGCGAGTTGCGGGTGAGTTCGCGGGCATCGACGACCTGCATAATCGCGTGCCTGGGCTGCGCAAGGATGAGTTGCGAAAACTTGCCGCGGTGGGAGCGTTGAACTTTATCCAGTCTTCTACTCGTCGCGATGCGCTGTGGCAGGTTGAACGTGTGACGCGCGCTGCGGGAGATCTATACGAGGGCCTGCTCGAAAGCGACGGCAACTCGCCGTTAGAGCAAATGACATTGACGGAGCGAGTGGACGCGGATTTTCGTGGCACCGGGTTGACGATCGGAAAACATCCGGTTGCTTATCATCGCATTGAGTTGAACAAGCTGAAGGCGCTCAGAGCGATCGATATTCGCAAGTTGCGCAATGGGACGTTTGTGCGCGTGGCCGGTTGGGTCATTGTGCGGCAGCGACCTGGTACGGCGAAGGGATTTATGTTTCTGAGCCTCGAAGATGAGACGGGCGTCAGCAACATCATCGTTACGCCGCAACTGTTCGACAAGTACCGGATTGAGCTGGTGGACCACCCATTTCTGCTGATCGAAGGAGCGCTGCAAAATCAGGATAACGTGATTTCAGTGAAAGCGAGCCACGTGCAGCCGCTCCGGTTTGCGGTCGCCGCCACGCCCTCCCACGATTTTCATTAATAGCCACAAAAAGGCACAAAAACACAAAAATGATTTTCCTACTTTAAGGGGCTAAAAAGAGTAAGACCTGGTCCAACTCTTTTGCGTTTTCTCTTTTGTGCTTTTGTGCCTTTTTGTGGCAACAACTAAGCGGGGCGGGCAGCGTGGCGTGGAGGGGATTCGATCAGGCCCTGAACAACCTGGGCCACTTGCGACAGCGGTTTCGGCTTTCTCAGAAACGCATCGGCGCCGCAACGCCTCGCTTCATCTTCGATTTCAGCCGAGCCGTACGCGGTCAAAACAACGATTCGCGTTTGTGGATTCTGTGCTCTGACCAGCCTGATAATTTCCAGGCCGTCATGATTGTTGGTCATCGTGAGGCGCAGGTCCTGGATGACGACTTTATAGTTTGTGGCCCCAAGAAGTTTTTCAGCCTCTTCAACTTCAGAAGCTGTATCGACTCTATATCCCTGCAAAGAAAAGTACTCGCTCATCGAGAAACAGATCGACTCTTCGTCGTCGACTATCAACAGACGCGGTATCGGCGTCTCTCTCGAAGATTTTTCGTCTCGACCCAGCCACATCTGCCTCAACCGGCCGGAGACTTTTTTGAGGGTTCCAAACGGACTCTGCTTCACAGGGCACACTAAGACCAACACACTAAACCGTTAAAAATTTTTCCGAGGGATTCTTTAAGAGCTCGTGGACTCATCGTCGCCACTCCGCACAGTTAACGATGAGGTCAACGCGACAGTTCCTGCCCACTGTCGTCTGACCGAAAGTTAGATCGGTATCGCAGCTCGAACATTAGGCCGGTGTGTGCCTGGCCCATTTCTGCCTGAAATGCTTTGCGAGGCGGGTTTAGTAATTATGTAGAGCAGAACTTCGCAAACCTCGCGCGTGCCGGTGCCAATCGTGTTCCCCTTCTCGTCCTGGAGAGCATAGATTTGCCCGTTAGGGTCGATGGGAAGGATCATTGGTTCAGCGTACATTGAAAAGGTCTCCTAAAATATCCGGGCTCTATTAGAAATTCGCCCTTTGAAATAACGTGCTGAAAAATCTCAACTCGACTGAGCCGCACCCTCAACGGAGGTTGTCAAACCCTGCGAGGTAAACATCGATCGTTGCTTTGCTATGGGCAGCCGGAGTTATAGGGACAATGTTGTCACAGCCGCGGGACACGCGCGGACTGTGACAACATGTCTATTTGTTGCGACTCCAGTCGTCTCGCTACTTCTTGTTGAACCGACGACGGAACCCGGCAGCAGCTCCTACGAGACCTGTTCCCAGCAAAAACATGCTGGCCGGCTCTGGAACTTCACCAACCGCACCGCCTCCAAGCCTAACCTGTCTGACGTCTTCAAACACTGCGCCATTGATCGCGGTTAAGCTGATGGAAGTCATTGCCTGCCCGTTGATGGCCGTGACTGTGAAGAAATTCTGGCCATTAGCATCGACCGTGAAATCGTCTTCAAAGAAACCACCATTGATGTTGATACCCTCGACGTGAATCAAAACCGAACCGCTAGTGCCGGCATTGATGTTAAAAACAGCACGCGTAAACGTGTCGTTATTAGCTAAGCCGAAGGTGAGTTGGGTTAATGCAACATTGCCTGTGCCACCGCTGACGGTTGCCTGGCCTGACGGATTCGCATTCAACAATCCGCTGCCGCTTGACGACGTAAAGTTGACCACGAGATTGCTTGGACCAACTGTACCCGTTACCGTGGACACATTTGTTGCAGGATTAAGCAGAACATTGTCGGTGCCTTGATTGTTGACGCCAGTGACGACAACAATGTCGGCTTTCGCAGTGCCTGCCGCTACGCTGACGATTCCGAGCACCGCCAACGATAGTATTAGCCTTTTTAAGGACCCTAAGCGGGACATTAAACTACTCCTTATTCGTAACTCCCTGGAAACGGGAGCTTAGAACCTTATTGTGGGAGGCCTGAATTCAGGAGAGCGATGCGGGGCACTGCAGGCTCTAATGAGTTCAGCCAGAAAACGCTCGGACAACTACCCGAGTAACATACGTATGTTTAGGCACGTGGCCGTCTGCTCTGCAAATTCCGGGCCATGCCGTCTGAGCGCTTCCGTACTGAATCTACTTCTTCGCAAATCGGCGACGGAACCCAGCGGCTGCTCCGACAAGCCCGCTTCCCAAAAGCAGCATACTGGCTGGTTCTGGAACCTGCTGGGTCTGTGGCGGAGTCGCCGTGGTGCCAAACTGTATTACGACATTGCTAAAGGTCGAATTAACCGTTACTCCCGGAACTACGAGGGTAAAAGTTACGGTACCTGCCAGAAACGGATTGTGTGGGTTATTCCCGGCAATGCTGCCGTTTGCGTTCGCATACGCTCCGCTTCCCGTACCGCCGATAATCGTCTGATCGGGACCTGCGGGCGAGCTGATGCCAAAGGCACAAATCACACAGGCCGTGATCGTTGAACCACTGTGTCCAGCGGCCCATCCAGTTGGATTAACTGGGCCTCCCAGTGTGCCGGTTCCAGATCCGTTGATATCGGTGGACTGTGTGCTGTTACTCCCGGAAAGGGATACGGCGCCGCCGTTGTAACCGCTCACCTGGAAATAAACGCCACTGACGTTTTGAATAACACTCACGACCTGGGCGTTAGTTAAGTTGTTGTTTAGGGTAATAGTTACCGTTCCATTGCCGGCGACAATCGAGCCGGTAACGTTGGTCGTGCTGCATCCGGCCCCAGTGCATACTGAGATCGGATCAGCCTTCGCTGTCCCATGGGATAAAGCCAGAATCCCAAAGACCGCAAGGGCGAGCAGTGAGTTCTTGAGTTTAGAAAACCTGGGCATTTCACGTCTCCTTAGGGGTGAACAATTCCTTATCTCCAGGCCGCAGTCACTGGAGTGGATTCAATTGTTGTTAGAGGCGTGTATAGGAGAGCGAAGCGGGGCAAGTGCGCGCTCAAACATACCAGCCAGCCGGGTCTCTCGGTCGGGACGAGAGAGTGAATTTATGTGGCACGTGCCCAGCTCTAAGCAAGGAATAGGCCAACCACCTGTCTCTGTTGGACTTGGGGAAATCCAGCGCATTCCTGTATGGCAGGTAGGCTTGATCCTGCCACTTGGACCACGAGAGTCTAGTATTCAGACTCAGAGTCTAGACTTTGGACATCGAGATCTGATGCTTCTTGATCTTCTGATAGAGGGAGCTGCGAGGAATGCCCAGACGTTTGGCAGCCTTCTCCACGCGGCCGCGTTCCTCCTGTAGCACTCGCTCGATGTGCTGCTTTTCGATCTCGAGCAGCGTCAGGTTGGTATCGAGAAAAGGTGCGCTGAGCTGTGTGTGGCCGTCGAAGTGAAGGTCGTTGAGAGTGATGTGTTTCTGATCACTTAAGAGCACCGCGCGTTCGATAACATTGCGCAGCTCGCGAATGTTGCCCGGCCATGAATACGCCTGCAATGCCTGGAGGCAGCCCTGGTCCAATCTCAACTCACCTCGACCCAGATCCGCTGACACCTTGTCCAGGAGATACTGGGCCAACGTGGGAATGTCTTCGATCCTGTCGCGAAGGGATGGAAACGACAGCGGGATCGTGCTGATGCGGAAGTAGAGATCGTCGCGAAAGCGTTTCTCGCGCACGAGCTGTCCGATGTCCTGATGCGTGGCCGCAATCAGCCGCACGTCTACCTGCCGATCTCTGACGTCGCCCAATCGCCTGAAACGTTTCTCTTCAAGAACCTTCAGCAGCTTAGGTTGAATCTGAAGGTCCACGTCGCCGACTTCGTCGAGAAAGATCGTGCCGCGATGGGCGACTTCGAACAGTCCTTGTTTCGAAGCCGTGGCGCTCGTGAACGCGCCTTTTTCGTGACCGAAGAGTTCTGTTTCTAGAAGTTCTCTGGTGAGACCGGCGCAGTTGAGATCGACGAAAGCTTCGTCCGCCCTTGGACTGTTCTCATGTAGCCAGCGCGCGAGAACGCCCTTGCCCGTACCGGTTTCACCAAGGATCAAAACAGGACTTTCAGTCGAGAGAAGTTTGCGAGCCTGAGCCGCGAGCGCGCCGATCGCGGCGCTCGTGCCGATGAAGGGATCGATGGCCTGACGAGACTGTCGCGACTTGCTGGCGAGTTGTTTGTGATGGTTGCGCTGTTTCTGGAGAAGTCGTTGAAGGATTACGAGGAGAGTCGGAAGCTCAAGAGGCTTCGTCAGAAACTGTTCCGCCCCCTCTTTGATCGCCCTGACTGCAAGATCAATTGATCCGTGGGCTGTCAGGACCAGAAGTGGAATGCTCGCGTCCATCTCTCGCAGTCGTGGAAGAAGATCGAGCGCAGTTCCATCCGGGAGCATATAGTCTGCAATGACGATGTCCGGCCGGGACGTGCGAAAAAGTTGCTGCGCATCTCGGCAGCTCTCGGCTTCCTCGATTTCGTAGCCGTGTTGCTCGAGGAAATCACGGATACCGAATCTCACTCCCGACTCATCATCAACAACCAATACCTTGTTCCTGGACATCACGAATCTCCCTCGGATGGTATCGGGAACCTCGCTAGCATGTAGGCTCCACCTTCGGGATTATTGCCGGCAATTAATTTTCCTCCGTGTTCCTGCATGATTCGTTGGGCAATCGCTAAACCGAGTCCGGTGCCGCCACGTCTTTTGGAGAAAAACGGTTCGAAGATTTTCGATAGATCCTCGGCTGGTATTCCAGCCCCGGAATCCTTGATCGCACACTGGACCCACTCGTGATTTCCGTCGTTGATTCTTTGAGCTTCAATGGTGACCGAACTCTTTTGCGGTGAATGCTGAATCGCGTTCTCGATCAGGTTTACAAATACTTTTGAAAGCCTGCGACGGTCAATCCTGATCTTGGGCAGTGCGTCCTCAACGTTGCTTTGGAGATTGACCTGGGCCACCTCCGCGGCCGGCATGCAGGCGCGGACAGATCGCGCAACCATCTCTTCCATCGAAACGAGATACAACTCGCCTCGGAACGGCTTGCCGTACTCTAGCAGTTCTTCCATCAGAATGGTGAGGCGTCCGATCTCGTCGCGCAACACGTTTGTATATCGCAGGTATTCCGTGCGGTCACTGAATCGCGTCTCAAACGCGTCGAGTATCGAAGAAATTCCGAACAGCGGGTTTCGGACTTCGTGCGCAACGCCGGCCACGAGCGATCCGAGTAACGACATCATCTCGCTTTGCCGGAGCGACGCTTCGAGCTCGGCCCGCTTTGTAATGTCCTGCGCGATGAGGATGGCGCGCTCTCCAAACGAGCCGAATTCGTTGATGTGGTAAAGCGTGATGGCCCAGGTCTTCCCGGTCGCTTCGTCTTTGATCTCTTCAGCCTTGGGAGCAGGATACTCACGAAGACTCTCGATCATCTCCGCGGCCTTTTTCCATGGCTGGTTTTCCCCAAGCTTGCCCACAGTCCGTCCGAGGATCTGCTCTGCTTCGATGCCGACGATCTGCTCCGCCGCCTGATTGGATCGTTTGATGTTTCCCGCGAGATCGACGATCAGGACTGGAAAATCGATTGCGTTGAAGGTCTGGCGCCACTCCATCGCTGATTGCTGGAGTGACGTGTGCAGTCGTTGCTGCTTCTCGTCGAGAAGTTTTCGCTCGGTGACGTCGTTGACGATCACCAGCCTGCTGTTCTTGCCGTCAAAGACCACCGGATGCGAGCTTATCTCGACGTAGATCGTTTTGCTGTCCTTCGTCTTATGACGCCAGGGGCTCGAGATCACGAGGTCAGGATCGTTTTTGATCATCAGGGTCGGAATGTCTTCGCGCGCCCGGATGTCGTCGATCGTCATCGAGAGAAACTCCTCGCGGGTGTAGCCGTAGTTGCGAGTTGCCGCTTCGTTGACGGCGAGGAAGTTGAGCGTGTCTTCGTTGTAGACCCAGATTGGCTGCGGCGTTGACTCGAAAAGGAGCCGGTAACGTTCTTCGGAATCGCGTAGCGCTTCCTCGAAGCGTTTTCGTTCGGTGACGTCGCGAGCGAGTCCACGAAAACCAATAGTTTCCTGGAGCTTGTCTTTTATTGGTGAAACGATCAGGTCCAGCCAGCGATCCTCACCTGTCGCGGAGCGCGCTACAAACTGGTGACGGAACTCGTGTGCTTCCTGCGGGTGTCCAAGGCTGGCGGCGAAGCCGTTACTTTCGGGGATGATACCGAACACGGCAAAGAAAGAGTTGCCAATGATCTCTTCAGGTTTGCGACCGAGAAACTTCTGTCCCGCGAGGTTCATGCTGGTGACTCGTCCGGCGAGATCCTGGGTAAAGATCATGTCAGTGGCCTGCTCAACCAGATCTCGATAACTGTCTTCGAGCCGGGAGCGCTCCAGCAGTCTTGAAACTTTGGCGACGAGACGAGGCGCGTCGAATGGAATTTCGAGGTAGTCGTCGGCGCCGGCCTTCAGCCCTGCGACGGCGCTTTCAGTGTCTTTCTGGTGCGCCGTGACTAGCAGGATCGGCATGGTCTTCAGTTCCGAGTCGGTTCGGATCTGCCGACAAAACTCGAGGCCGTCCATGCGCGGCATCGAGACGTCGCTGATGACGAGGTTAGGTCGCTCGCGGCGTGCGAGGGTAAGACCTTCGAGACCGTCTTCCGCGGTAAGTACGGAATAACCAGCCTTTCGCAACAGACCTCCCATAAGGGTGAGTTGATCGGGCTCGTCATTAACAATAAGAACGGAATTGTCCTCGTGGCCGTTGGACTCTATCCCATGCACCAGAGCTATACCTCAACTTGCTGTATTTTTCGTTGGAATAACCGTCGGGCGACTAAGATTTTTAGAAATTCCCAGGCTGTGGCAATACCTTTGAACAACAGGGTTTACGGTGTTTTGAACCGGCGCAGTATATCACACGATCCAAAGCCGCAAAATGAGGCAAGCCTTGGACAGGATTACAGGATTCGCATAATTTACAAGATGAAGGGCTGGTAAACGGAACGGGGCTCGTTTGAATCATAAGTCCTTACTTATTGCATCCACAGCTGGAGATTTTTCAAATGAAAGACATGAATATTTTCAAAGGAACAGTTTCTCGAGCGAACATGATTTTAAGTCTGGTTCTCGTGGTTTTTACCTTTTCCTTCGTCAGCGGCCAGAATATGAGCCTGACCTCACAGCCCGCGCCAGCGGCGCCGGTTGCGGGTGTGCAGACTTCTTACGCAGATCTTGTGAGCAAGGTCTCGCCGGCCGTCGTGACCATCCGGTCGACGGAGCGCGCCCGAGCGGCGCAGCAGTTTCCCTTCATGGACGACCCACGTTTCCGTGAATTCTTCAACGATCGCATGCCACAGCAGCCGCCCCCGCAGCGAGTGCAGGGCGTCGGCTCCGGCGTTATCGTTAACTCGGAAGGTTACATTCTGACGAACCATCACGTTGTCGATGGCGCACTCGAAATCAAAGTGGAACTTACTGACAATCGCACGTTCACCGCCAATCTGGTTGGTTCGGATCCCCCGAGCGACCTCGCAGTGTTGAAAGTCGATGCGAAAGACCTGCCGACACTCTCGCTGGGCGACTCGGACAAGGTTCGCGTTGGCGATTTCGTGCTGGCAGTCGGTAATCCGCTCGGCATCGGTCAAACCGTGACGTCCGGCATCGTGAGCGCGAAAAGCCGCGCCACGGGCTTGAGCGACGGCAGTTTCGAAGACTTCCTTCAGACTGACGCCGCCATCAACCAGGGTAATTCGGGCGGCGCTCTCGTGAACACGAACGGCGAGTTGATCGGAGTTAACTCACAGATCTTATCGCCTTCAGGCGGCAACATCGGCATCGGGTTCGCGATTCCTTCGAACATGGCGCGTGCCGTCATGGACCAGTTGATGAAGACGGGCAAAGTGCGGCGCGGAATGCTGGGCGTGACCATTCAGTCAATCGACGCAGATCTCGCTTCCAGCTTGAACCTGCCCGCCGCGCGCGGTGCGATTGTCACTTCCGTCGCGGCCGGTGGTCCTGCTGAAAGGGCCGGTCTCAAGCGCGGCGACGTGATCACTGCCATCAACAAGCAGCCAGTTGTCGATAACAATAGTTTGCGAAACCTCGTCGCCAGCATGCCTCCAGGTTCAACCGTTGATGTGATGGCGCAGCGAAACGGACGTGACCAGAACTTCCAGGTCGCGCTTGCGGAGTTGCCGGATCGGGAGCGACCGGAAAGCGAGGAGCAGAACACCAGCACTCGTGGCACCGGAAACGAGAAGTTTGGACTGACCGTTCAACCACTCACCGCTGAAATGGCGTCGCGCTATCAGCTAGACGCTGACGACCAGGGATTATTGGTGACGAGAGTCGATCCTGCCGGCAGCGCAGCCAACGCCGGGATTAGGCAAGGCGATTTGATTCAGGAAGTGAATCGTCAACCGCTGCGGACGGTTGCGGAGTTTAACTCCGCGATCCAGCAGTCGGGCGCAAAGCCGGCGCTCGTACTGGTTAAGAGACGCAACAGCGTGATCTATCTGACGTTGAAAGCCAACTCCTAAAACCAGACAGCAACAGCAAACCGAACCGAGTGCGGCAGCGCCGGGTCTAATCTTCCAACAAGGTACGAAAGGAAGATTTGATCCGGCGCTACCGCGCTCGGTTCTGTTATATTCCACCATTCAAAATCAAGGAGGAATGTATGCGGGAGTTTGATCGCCGGCCGTGGGGAACTTATACCGTGCTCGAAGAAGATCGCGGTTTCAAAGTGAAGCGGATAGAGGTCCTGCCCGGCAAGAGACTCAGCTACCAGAAACATTCCCAACGAGCAGAGCACTGGTTCGTCGTCGAAGGCACAGCGAAAGTGACACTCGACGATGAGGAGATCATCGTTCGCGCCGGCGAGGCGATCGACATTCCCATCGGTGCAGCCCATCGCGTCGAGAACCCGGACGAGGGAAATTTAGTATTTATCGAAGTGCAGCGAGGAAGTTATCTCGGTGAGGACGATATTGTGCGACTGCAGGATGATTTCGGCAGGTAGCGGATTTCACGCATGGAAGATTCGGTAGCAATTCCCCAGGAAGAGTCGCAAAGCCTCTGGTCTGCGGTAAAGGAATCGATCCGCGGTTCGCATCGGGACTACACCCGCGGTCCGATCGGGCGCTCGATTCTGCTGCTCGCAATACCCATGGTCCTCGAAATGATCATGGAAAGCGTCTTTGCGGTAGTCGACATCTTCTGGGTCTCCCACCTCGGAACTGACGCGGCCGCGACTGTCGGTCTCACCGAATCTCTGATGACTCTGGTTTACGCGCTCGCGAT
>Ga0134127_10001152_pt1 | contig 20309 bp, 20 predicted proteins | sample KB31753_FD_96459 | JGI IMG/M metagenome (GOLD analysis project Ga0134127, IMG submission 96459) | Terrestrial soil microbial communities with excess Nitrogen fertilizer from Kellogg Biological Station, Michigan, USA - KB3-175-3 | ecosystem: Environmental > Terrestrial > Soil > Unclassified ... | reverse complement strand
TAAGTCGTTGACATAATCAGAATGGAACAGCGCGTCCTGTGACTGCTGTTCCAGTCGTAATCACCACCGCCCCATTTGGCTGCAATGGAACGGTGGCGTTTGCAACTAGACTTGTGTTTGTGTAAACAGCAGTTCGTGCATTGTTGTAAACAACGAACCCGACTGCCGTGCCGTCGATGAACACCGTAGCATTCTGCGCTGGTGAGAAATTGTTCGTCCAGCCAGTCGCAGCAATATTGACGGCGGCTGTAGTTGAATAACTGGCAAAACCGTTGGTTGAACTTGTTGTGCCAGATGCCCAATAATTTCCATTCGTAATGGTCGTTCTTCCCCCGCTCGCGTCCTTAACAGACAACACGCCGCCGACGTACAAATGTTTCCATGTGACATTCGTGACGCCCAAACCAACAGTGTTATCAACTTCAGGGACTATGCCGCCAGTGTGCATTCTTAGCATTCCATCCCCGTTGACCATTACGCCGAGAGTCTGAGAAGCTGGCCACCATAGACCCGTCCCGACATTTCCGGTTGACCTGATAGCGGCTTGGTTGGCGGGAACATTTCCGGTTTCCGTCTGAATGAATTGCGCATAAATCTTTGGTGAATTAACGTCGCCAGTAAGCCCAATGCTGCCGCTGCCCTGGCTGTCCCAAATCAAATTGCCGTACATGGTGGTTGTGCCTCTAAAACTGGTGTTCGTGCCAAAACCGTTTGTGTCGAGAATGTAGGGACCGCTGATTGTAGCACTGGACACCGCCCATTTGGTTGCACCTCCGGTCCCGCTGGCTGTCAAAACGTAAGCGTCTGTTGGGCCGTTCGTTGGGGTAACGAAATTGTTGCTGACACTGAGAACATTTGTAACGGTAACATTCAGTGCGGTTACGCTATTTGACGCTCTTATTATTGGGGCATTAAGACTTGTGGCAAAATAGCCGCTTCTTGGTCGCGTGCCGGTGGATGTTCCAATATCAGTCGTGTTATCTTGTGGGGCAAGCAAATGTCCAGCACCAAGATTGTCTCCAAACTGCCAGCGCGCAACAGAGTCAATCGTCACTCCTATTGACCCATTAACGGCAGGGCTGGATGAATCATAAAATCCAGTATCTCCATCTCCAGTGAAAAGGATGGCTGGATTCGCAGAACCAGAACTTTGCGAGAGCACGATTGAACCGGCAAAAACTGCACCTACCGTCAGCCAGTCTTGCGCCTTGTTGTAGGTCATTCCCGCATCGCCACCAAACGATCCTGCATCGTTGAATTGAACCTGCGTATCGCTTCCTCCGGGGACTGCGTTGACCTGAGAATTAACAGTAAAAGTCACCTTCCCGCTGGCAAAATTGGTCTGGATTGTGACATTGGTTCCAGCAACCAAATACACGCTGTTAGTGGCAGTCGTAGCAATTGCGTTGGTCGTAAACGAATAAAGCCCGTTCGTGCTGTCGCCTGTGGTTGGAGCAGCCCATTTGGTCGCCCCTCCAGTACCGCTCGCTGTCAGCACAAAAGCGTCCGTTGCCCCGTTTGTAGGCGTGATAAAGTTGTTGCTGACACTGATAAAATACCCCTCGTACAACCCGCCATTCGTGCTCAACCCAAGAGCATTGTTACCGGCAGTTGTATCGGCCTGTAAAATGTTGGTTGGCCAGAATGTTGAACCGGAATTGAGCAATCCAAGGCGTCCCGCGCTTGTGGAGGTAATTGTGATGTTGCTCGGTTCAATCAGCGTGTTGTCCGTGTTGGCGTCATTGGTCACGGCGAAAGCCCCCTTGGCCAGAAAGTTGGTTAGCGGGCCAATGTAATTCGTTCCCTGCGCCGTGCTGGTGAATGCCCCGTTGAATGTCGAGCCTGAACCGCCACCGCTACCGCTTGAGGCGATTGTGAATGTTACCTTGCCATTGGCGAAATTAGTTACAATTGTGACGTTCGTTCCCGGAACTAAATAGACGCTGTTGCTTGCGGTCGTAGCCACGAGGTTCGTGGTAAATTCGTATAAACCATTCGTTCCCAACCCGCTTACGGCATTGGTGATTGCGTTGGTCGTGAACTGATAGAGCGCGTTTGTCGCCGTGTTCAGCATGTTAGTCGTCGCAAGGCCATTAGTGTTTCCGCGTTTCAAATCTGCATATCTCAGGCTGTAGTTTGTAGCTGGTGAAACATTGGTCACGGCCAAGACAAAAAGCGCCTCGTCAGTTACATTCGTGATTTTTCCAAATTGGCTGATCTTGAAGATCTCTGCGGAAGCGCTCAGAGCAAACAGCAGGCAAAGCAGGGTCGTTAGTATTCTCATAAATTATTCACAATGTATCGGCTGGCCACTCTCATCTAGGATTTTGTTTCCGGCCTCATCAAGAATGAAGCAGCAAGTCGGCGTCCCGGAGATAACTCCAGTCGTCGCGTTCATCGTCAACCCAGGCGGTAGAGAGCCAGAAACAATCACAAACAACCCGTCCGTGCCACTGGCCTCGATTGAGGCGGTATATATTTCATCACAAACGCCGTCGGGCAGAATATCGGTTACGATTTCGCACAAACATGCATCTGCACGATAGCCAAAAATATCTGCCGGACACCCGCAAGAAATTGCTAAACATTCACTCATTTTGTGTTTGCAGTTATGAAGGCATTTGGTAAAAAGGAAATGCCCCCGCGCTTACGAGGCCGGGAGCGTGGCAAACAATCAACCAAACTGAATGAATGCAAATTAAACTTACGGAAGAATATCTCGCCTCTCAAGGCTTTTCTAAAACGATCCGCCAACGCTTTTGGGCAAAGGTTAATAAGAATGGTCCAACCCCTAAGCACATGCCCCACCTTGGAAAGTGTTGGATTTGGACAGCATGTTGTCGTGCTGGTTACGGGATTATAAATAGGGGAGGCATGTCTCGGAGATCTGACAGTGCCAACAGGGTTTCGTGGCTGTTGAATTGTGGCCCAATTCCTGAAACGCTTGGCTGTCTTCACAAGTGTGATAACAAGGCGTGTGTGCGTCCATGTCATTTGTTCCTTGGAACTCAGCGAGACAACTATTTGGATTGTGTCAAAAAAGGTAGAGCAAACACCCCTTGTGGAGAACGTGTAAACACATGCAGGCTCACAACCAAAAAAGTTGTTAAAATCCGCTCTATTTATCCGACAATGAGCACCAGAAAACTCGCACTCAAGTTTGGGATGAGCCAATGTGCTGTTTGGTCCATTGTTACGCGAAAAAGCTGGAAGCACATTTAGCATATCAAGTGCGATAAAGTCCTTCCTCCTGAACGTAGGCATCATACCTTGACTGTTTCACGCGGCAATAACCAACGAAAGCGTGCCTGAACTGAATCTCGAAAAAGTTTCGCAGTAATGTTTTCTCAATCGGACAAAAAACATCGGCGGGTTGGCGCGTGTGGTACTTTGTACGATTTTGGGGTTTGTTCTCTTGAAACGTAGGGCAGGCGGTTAAATCGTCAGACGCGCATTGCGAGATTTTGGCGCACTCAGTCCAGCTTTCAAGATCGAGCCAGCAAGGATAAGAATTGGGTCGATATTTAATATCGAAATCAACTGTTCCGTCCAGTTCATCAAAAAATAAATCCGTCGTTTGGAGCTTCTTCAAATCGAAATTGTTGGCAAAATTAAATGCTCTTGTCTCGAATGACCACCCAATGCGTTTGCTCTCATGGTCAAAATGATCTGAAGTCGAAATCTCCCATACCTCTATGTTTGAATCGCAGCCCACCACAAATGCAAATGCCCGCTCGACTCCGTTGTAAAACCCGGTGACAACTTGCAGTATGTCGATTCCCGTCCATAGGCCGTCGTAAGCAGGCGGCAATTTGCCTCTCATGCTGCTGAGAAGATCGAAGTCGAGAGCCATCATGCCTCGGTGTGCAATTCCCCTGTCAGTCGGAAATGGAGAAACAGTTCCGAGCAGGCGATTGTCGAACAACACCGCGCTGCAATGTTGCAGAAGATACGGATCGTCACGTTCTAGGACTCGGTTCATTTCTTTAGAAATTGGGGTTTGCCCAGGTTCTCCAAAAAATCTCACCCCGTACATCAACGAACGCCATCCGTCTGGTGCGCGATAATAAATATCGCCACTCACATTTATCATGCTGGCTTGACTTCGGGACCCGTAATTCAACTGGATTACTCTTTGCAAAGGCTGTGTGGTGCTTTTCCAAGTGGCTCGATCTGGCGGAAGCTGTGTAGCGAAAATCATGTTGTCTGTCGTGATTATAGCCTCACCCTGCCCCAGAACCGTGTCCAGATTCGCAATGGACTTTATCCCGGTGATATTCCCCGCCGCCGCTGGCACACCAAAAGACCCGCCTTCATTCAAGAAAGTGTTCTCAGTGAACTTGAGCAGCGCGTCACGATAGCCCAATGCCGGTGTTCCGCTTGGGCCAAACTCAATGTCGCCAATGACGTAGGTTCTGCCGTTGGCCACAAACAGGCGGTTCATTATGTAGCCCATTTGCCGACCGACCGGGACTTCGTTGAGTCCAGCCCTGCGCGAAGCCGAGCCATTGTAAATGAAACATTTGCTCTGACCGTCTTGAATCAGGAAATAATTCTCAGCCTGAATCCCCCATGCGATAGGCCGATTGGACGGGTTCAAGTCGCCAGTGATTGAAATGTCCTGAACAGCCAGGGAAGTCGCGCCAACGGTCGCCCGGAACACCCTGCCGCCGTGCATGGAAATCAGGTGGAGATTGCCGTCGTCACCTTGGTACGCGCCTGCGAACTGGAAATTTCCGGTGGTGAAATTGTCCTCAAGTCCTTCCTGGTCGCCAAAGTTCAGCGCGAGCTTGCGAAGGCCGGGGCGTGGCTTTGGCCAACCGCCGCGCACGGTGCAGTTGACCATGAACGCGAGTTGATTGGGAGCGAGAAGGTTTGGAGCACGTCCCGAATCCATGCCGCCGTCACAACTCAACATGCCGTCACTGACCCGTTTGGGATCAACGGTGGCCATTAGTCAAACTTCCAGCCAATCACCCACACGTTAGCTGTTGCCGCACCACCTTGCGCTGTACCGCAACGTGCGTAAATCGTTCCCGCCGTTTGCAGGTCTGTTGCCAGAGCACCTCCAGGCGTGAGGTCGAGATACTTGGCAGAAGTCGTCAATGCCGTCAAAACTTGATCTGAGGCATACGCAACACCTCCGCCGCCAATTGCCGTGAACACACCAAGAGTTGCCGTGGTAAGGCTTACGGAAGCGTTCTCGACAACAATCTTGTCCACGCGATACCGAGCCGATTCAACCGTCATGGCGTGATCGGTGGTCGCTGAGTTCAGGTCAACCGCCGTGAGCGAGCAAAGCAATCCGTATCGTGGCAGAACCTTCCCCAACGTCTCGCGTGCGGCCAAGGCCGTGGCGTCGTCGAGCAACGACCTGGCGTAAGCCGTGAGCGTTGTCACCGCCGCAACGTCAACCCCGGTGAAGTACGGCATTCTGTCCGCAACCGTGGCGAGCGCGGCCAGGGACAGCAGGAGCGCGTCATACGCCTGAACGTCCGTTCCAATTGTCACGCCAAGATTCGTCCTGGCTGTCGCGTTGTTGGCCAACCCAGTGAGATTCCCCGCCTTGGTCAGATAATTGGCCGCTGTCTCAACCGCCATTGTGCCGAGGCCAAGGTTGTTGCGCGAGCTAGGCACGTCGTCAACGTCAGAGAGATTGTTCGCGGCCAGCATGTCCCCGGAGGCAACGCTTCCGTCCACGCCTTTGATTCCGCCTGGGCTGATTTGCGCCCCAATCGGGATTACTGTCGCTGCCACTGCGTTCCCGGCGTAATCCAGGTTGGTCAGAATCACTTGCAACGACGAAGGCTTGGACACGACATCGTAATAACCGCCAACTTCCACAAACACCTTCTGGCCAACACCCATCCAATCCGAGTCTGCAACGTCAACGGTTACATTGGCTGCCGAGGCAGGTTGGGTAAACGCCAGGGTGGTCAGCGTGAACGCATTCTCACCGTCAGTGCCATTTGTGCCAGCCGTGCCGGGTTCGCCTTGAGGCCCAGGAATATTTTCTATGAGCGGTTCGGTAGGACATTCAGAACAGCAATCAGCGGGTGAAACAAGTGTCGTGCTCATGTATTATTTGGACGTATCAATCTCCAGTGAACGCCCTTTGTTGCGTGGCCACGCTGCATTGATCTGCGTATGTGGGAACAGGAAACATTTTTTGCCTGAGAAGCTCTCCACAGTGAAACAAATCGTTCACCAGTCTCAATACACTCTATTGGTTTTCCGGTTGACATTGTTACATGAGGGCGGAGAACGCCTTTCGTTTTAGCTCTTATTTTCTCGATTGTCTCTGGACTGTGTTTGTATCCCTTGCGTTTGTTTCGTAACAGCAGTTTCATTTCCAACTGTTTTTCAGGCCGAGTTCGTTTTAGCCAACTCCGTCTCTGAGCCAGACTCATTTTTGCGAGCGATTCCTTGCTGTGTCTGTAAGTCAGTTTGGCGATTCGAGAAGCCTCAAGACATTGCTTTGATGGACACTTTCCTTTGCGAAGTTTTGATATTCGTTCCAACGCTTCCTTTGACCATTTCCATCCTTTCACTCCGCCGCCTTTTCCGCCTTCTGCTGTGTTGGTGAGAAAACCAAGTGGTTTGAAAAAGTTTATCCAGTGTATTTCTCGCTTCTGCCAATCACTTTTTGAGCAAACTTCTATTGGCCATATTAACGGTGTGCGTCCTTGAGATAGCAGTTTTCGTGTCCAACTTATTCTGTGATTCCTTGGCAGCTTGGTGCGTTTCAAATCAGCGACATGAACCGCAAGTCTGCGGTGCAACAATTGTTCTGTTTTCCCAATGTACCGAATCTTTGTCTTCTCAGCAGGGTCTGACATCGCGTAGATGGTGCATTGGTCATTGGCCATAATTTAACACCAAGGTGTCACCGAACCGAACTCTTTACAACAATAACCTTTAACGGTAACGTTCACGTTAATGCCCAAGCTCGCATATGGCCGAGAATTTCCCGACACGCTCTCCGACCTGGAAATTGACTTGATCGTGTTCGGCAAGGGCAAGAAGGAGTTCGACGATCTTCCGCAAATCTTCAAACGCATTGCACGCAGACTCTGGCCAACCAACGCCAAGCCGCCAAAACAATCGTTTATCTGGCACCCGTGGGCGGACGACATGTTGCACGAAGCATGTCGGACGCCTTACGTCGCTTTGAACGGCGGGGCGAGTACTGGCAAAACTGAATTTGAAGCTGTGTGGGCAATTATCAATTGGTTCTGTGACCCGGCCAACACCTGTGTGCTCGTCACCTCCACCGGCATAAAAGAGGCGCGTCAACGTATCTGGGGTTCAATCGTGAAGTACTACAACTCCGTCCCCGGTCTGCCCGGCAAATTGCTAGATTCAGTCGCCATGATTCGCACAGACGATGGCACTGGCAAGCGGTACGATTCCAAGTGCGGCATTCACGTTGTCGCCGGTGACAAGTCAAAGGAGAAGGAAAACATTCAGAAGCTAATCGGTATTCACGTTCCCCGCGTGTTTCTGATTGCTGACGAGTTGCCGGAACTGTCCCCGGCCCTGTACGAGGCCGCCATGACAAACCTTGCCACCGCGCCCAAGTTTCAAATGATTGGCTCTGGCAATTTCAAATCCATTTACGATTCGTTTGGGACATTCTGCGAGCCAAAGGAAGGTTGGCTGAGCGTGGACGCGGACACCGAACGGTGGGAAACCAAAATGGGCGTGTGCCTGCACTTCAACGGCGAGAAAAGCCCGAACGTCCTGTTGGGTGAGGACAAGTGGCCAATCTACGGTTGCCGCACGCTGGAGCAACACCGCAAGCAACCCGGCCAACACACGGCGGGGTACTGGCGGATGTGCATTTCCATGCCGAGTCAGGACGCCGAGGAAAACACGATCTATCCGGCTTCGGCGTTTATTAAGGGACATGCTCACGACCGGCCAACATGGATTAACACACCGATTCCATGCGCGAGCCTTGACCCGGCGTTCGTGACTGGCGGCGACAAAGCAATGGCTACGTTTGGACTCTACGGAAAAGAGAAGTCAGGCAAAATGGTTTTGGCCGTCACCCGCTCGGTCGAAGTTCGAGAGGATAGGCGCAACGACCGGGAATCTCGTTCGGTTCAAGTCGCCAAGATTTTCAAATCCATGTGTGCCGAGGCGCACGTTGAACCTGAGAACGCGGCGTACGACGCCTCCGGTGCTGGTGTGGTGTTCGGGTCGCTCTTGTCTGAGTTTTGGTCGCCCAAACTTCTGGCAGTTCAGTTCGGCGGTGCGCCAAGCGAATTGCGCGTGAGCATGGCAGATCACAGAACCGGCAAACAATCGTACACGAACCGGGTTTCAGAGTTGTGGTATTGCGGATTAGATTTCGTCCAGAGCGAACAGATTCGAGGATTGCCGGGTGAAGTCGCCAAAGAGTTGCAGGCGCGGAGATTCGAGACTCAGAAGCAGGGCGAGTTTCTAAAAGTGCGCGTTGAAAGCAAAACCGAAATGAAAGTCCGCACAGGAGGCAAATCACCAGACGCTGCAGATTCGTGGGTGATCCTTTTGGAACTTGCTCGCCGTCGATTCGGCTTCACCGTTGGCGGAATTGGCAACGCCAGAAGCAAGGTGCGCGACAACTGGAAACAGAAAGTTCAGCGCACAAACCGGATTTATGATCCCGACAGCCACTATCAACCAGAAGAATTGGTTGCAGTTTCACAATAAAGCCCGTAGGATAACCCAAATTCGTGAGAAAGATTCTCGACACAGCAACCGTTCCACCAGGCGGATATTTTATTTATCTTGACCCGGACAGTGGCTATCGAATCGCGCACCCGTACTACTTTGAGCTAAAGAAACAGGCCAAGTCCCACCGCGCGGCCAACGAGTATCCGATTGGCTCGAATTGGAATGACGACTTCGACACGAATGTGGCTGAGAATACGCTCACGGCGCGTTCAGTCGAGTACAAACCTCCGACAATGCTGGAGAAAATGAGCGCGGTCAGTCGTGCGCTTTACAAGTTTGCGGTTGGTGGATTCAAGGTGGTCAGCGAAGAACTTTGGTTGAAGCGCAAATCAATCTGCGAACAGTGCGGTTTTTACAACGGTGAGAGCGGAGTGTTGGGCGTGGCGTGTAAAGCGTGCGGGTGCAGTCGCGTCAAGAACTGGCTTACAAGTTCTGCGTGTCCAGAACGTAAATGGTGACGTATGCCAAACGAGTATAATGACCAGTTGTTGACACTCGATGAAGATGGTCGTCCTCCCGCAACCCGTCTTGGCAACGCTGAGATGGCTCGAAACATTTACCAGCTTCTACTTCAAGCCGACATTCAACGCGCTCGAAAACGCGCTCTCGTAAAAGGCTTGGTCGATGGCAACCCGCCTTACAGCGAAGCACGATTGCGGCAGGAAGGGCGTTCAGCCCAATGCAATGTCAACTGGCGCATAGCCGAATCGTACCTGAACAACGCCTTGGGCGCGTTCTACGACATTTTCTCCGAGGCGCCAACGTACTGCACGGTCAAAACTGGCATGGGCAGCAAGGATCAACAACAGGATTGGTCAGGGATTATCACCGAGGAATTTGATCGTTCGCTCAAGGACGAGGCCGGGTTCGATTACACCCTACAAATCTCGCAGCATGAAATGGTGTTGTACGGGAGCGGTCCGGTGTTCTTCGAGGATTTCTTTGATTGGCGCGGCAAGCCGATTCTGTCCGGCGCAATGAAAGTCCCGGAGCGTACCAAGAGCAACACGGACGATTGGGAATTGTCCTTCCTCGAATGCGACTATCTGCCCGACAAACTTTACGACAGGATTCGCAATCCAAAGGTGGCGAGTCTTGGAGGTTGGAACGTCGAGGCGACACGGCAGGCAATAATGAAGGCCAACCCGGATTACATTCGCGGCGGTCTGTATCGCACCTGGGAATGGCACCAGCAGGAAATCAAGAATGGCGCGTATTACTATTCAGCCCGTTCTAATGTCATTTCCGCCGTGCATGTGTTCTTCAAGGAGTTCCCGAAGAAAGGTATGGAATCAGGACGTATCTCGCACAAGATTTTCGTCGTCAACGACGACACCGGCAGCAGGGAATTCATATTCGAGCGGGACGACAGATTCAGGGATTGGCGTGAGTGCGTTCATCCGATGTACTACGACCACGGCGGCGGCGGCTTCCACCATTCAGTCACCGGTATGGGCGTCAAAATGTATTCCGCAATGGAGTATCAGAATCGTCTCCTGTGCAATCTGGCTGACAAGGCATTTCTGCCCAAGGTCATGTTCAAGCCGACCACGGCGGGTCAGGCCGAGGAATTCGCGGTTCAACAGTTCACGGATTACGCCGTGCTCCGGGACGGTTACGATCTGGTTCAAACCCCGGTTCAAGGCGTCATTAACGACGCGCTCTTAATCAATCGTGAAGTGACCGGAATCATTGCGTCCAACCTGACCAGTTACCGTCAGAACATGGAGGAAAAGAGCGGCAACCCGGTCACGGCCACCGAGGTTCAGGCTCGCATGGGAGAACAGGCGCGGCTTGGAAAAACCCAGTTGAACCGTTACTACGCCCAACTCGACCACCTTTACGCCGAAATGTTTAGGCGCATAACCAACCCGAACACGGCCAATTGGCGGCCCGGCGGCAGACAGGCTTTGGACTTTCAAGAGCGCTGCATGAAACGCGGTGTGCCGAAGGCCGCGTTGCTCAAGACTGAATCCGTGATTGCAACCCGCGTTGTTGGCCAGGGCAGCGCCTACATGCGCCAGCAGGAGCTTCAATTCTTGCTTGGCTTGATTGCCATGTTGCCGGAGCAAGGCCGGGACAATCTGATTCGTGACATTGTTTCGTCCCGCGCAGGACAGTCCTTCGTTGACAGGTACTACCCGGTTGGCAGCGAGTTCAACAAACCGACTGACCAGGACGCATTTGCCATGAGCCAAGTGGCGGACATGAAGGTGGGTGTGCCTGCGGTTGTCACAGGGACGCAAAACCCGGTCATATTCGCCCGGACATTTATCGAGGCTGGCAAACAGGCTGTGCAAAGCCTTGACCAAGGCGCGAGACCGGAGGAAGTGGTTGGATTCCTGGATTTACTTGGGCAGGCTGCGGCGGCGCATTTGCAGAAGATGGCGAGTGATCCGAGCCGCAAACAAATCTACCAAGCCCTGCAAGCGCAATGGCAGGAATTGGCCGGTATCCACGACAAACTCGTTGAAATGATTCAGAGCCAGCAACAGGAACAACAGCAACGCCAGCAACAAATGGCGCAACGGGCTATGGAACAGAACGGTGAACTTGCACTGAAGAAAATGCGTCAGGACGTTGAACTCCAATTGAAAACTGAAAAGTCAAGGTTTGGTATGGCAGAGAAAGCCGCCAAGACACAGCAGGGTATGGTGCTCGCGGATTTATCGACTGCGAGCGAAATTCGCCGCAAGAACGCCGAGTCCAAGGCAAAGGTAAAGTCGAAGGCTGAATGATTTCAGTCCTGCAAAAAACCGTCAATATCTTCACTCAACCTGTCACCCGCAAACAGGACGTGGTTGATTTGATCGTCAATCATTATCGCAATCAGGAATCCAAACCGCTCAAGCCGCTCCCCGACCAAATGCCGTCTGTCCTGTCCACGATGACGATGGGGTTGGGTGACACGATGATGTTGACCGATTTGCCTCGTGCCGCTCACCAGCAGGGCAAAGACCTCTCCTGTTTCTCGGGCAGCCCACATTTCCTGCCTCTCATGTCGTTCAATCCCTGGTTCAAACAGCGCACGGACAAGGCGTTCACGGCCAACGCGCCCGACATGGTGCGCCAGTACGATTGCGGCAACGGCCATTATCTGCAACGGATACGACGCGCTTTTGGCCTCAAGGTTGACGATTGCCCACGCGGTTGCATTGCGTGGAAAGGCACACGCGGCCCCACGCGGGTCATTCTGCATTTCGAGCCAGGTGTTCATGTCAACTGGCAGCGCAAAGAGATTCACCCCAAGGCGCGGCATTTGTACGCCGATACCAAGACCGAACTGGAGAAGTTCATTCGTGAGAAGCCGAACTATTATTTCGTCCAGGTAGGCAAAGTGAATCTACAAATCAAGGGTGCTCATTTCGTCCAGACACAGACTACGGTTGACTTGGTGAATCAGATAGCGCAGGCAAGTTGGTTTGTTGGAATCATGTCCGGCCCAATGCACGTTGCGACGGCGTTGGAGTTGAAGTGTGTGGTCATTTGCAATCTGCCGGACGCCACCAATATCGTCTTGCCAACGCTGAAGGTGACAGGAGAACTTGAAAGCGAGTGGTGTTATCCGCAGAATGTCCACCTTCACCAAGACAATTATTCGTATCTCGTGCCAGCGGCCAACGCCGTGAACATGCACCGCGCTTTCAACAATGAAGTATATCCGTACAACTCCAAAGATTATCTCTCGCTCATTCACGAATGTATCCCCTAGTCTCAATCCTGATTCCAAGCCGCAAGCGCCTTGAGACACTGAAACGCGCAATCAACTCATTCCGCTCCTTGGCTGCCCAACCTGACCGGGTTGAAATCATTGTTCGCCTCCATCACAGCGACCGTGAATCTGTTGAGTGGGCTTTGCCGAGGCGTAGCGAGTTTCTCCTGATTATCGGTGACGACATGGACTCTTTCCGTAGCGCACACAAGTTCGCCAACTGCATGGCCGCCGTGTCCAGCGGCGACTGGCTATGGGCTTCAGCCGACGACTTTGAGATTGTCACTCCGGGTTGGGACAATGTGATTGCCGGAATATCAAAGACCCCGCGAACCGATTACATTGTCAGGCACGCCGAGCAGGTGGGCTATCCCAACGAGCGCGTGTCAATCGTGTCGCGTGGGTTTTACGACGCCATCGGCAGTCTCGGTCACACCGAGTTTTCCGACACCTACGTCGACGCTCTGGCGTGGTCGTCACAGGTGAATCAGATGGAAGCGGTCAAGATTCAGTACAAGAACCATTTCGTCCCCGGCGTTGAAGGGGTATTCCGCGACCGCAAAGCTTCGTGGAAAACCTACCAGAGCCAAGAAACAGCGCGTCAATTCAACCTAGACAAGTTGAAACTTGGCGCGCTGCTTGGTCGGAAATGCCACGACTGGACAACTTCTCAAGCCGCCGACCTGGCCTTTTAATGAACGCATTCACCATACTGCCCGATTACATTTCGCTCGTTACAGAAGCCATCATGCTGACTGAGATTGAGTTGGTAATGAGAACCGTTCCTCAAATGTCCGGGGACACCCGCAGCAGAATTATCCGCTACGGTTGGGATTATCTGAGTGACGAGAAACTTGGCGACGTGCCGGATTGGATTCCGACTATTGACGGCGTGGACAGTTGGACGTTAAACCAGTATCTCCCAGGCCGGGCAATCAATCTTCACACCGACGCGGCCAAGTTCGGTGACGAAATCAAAATCCTGAGCCTTGGTGCGGTCATGTTCATGCGATTGCTCGCCCCGAACAACGACGAGTTGATTGTCCAGATTCCGTCCAGAAGCCTCTGCGTCATGTCCGGGGACGTGCGCTGGCTCTGGAAACACGGCACGTTGCCGGTCAAGACCGGGACGCGCTATTCAATCGTGTACCGCACGCTGAAGAAAGAGCTTGCCCAGAATTAGGCATGGGGGTAGGTTTGCGACTGAGTTCTCACAACTCCAAAAATGACCAAAGCAAAGAATTTCTTCAAACGCCTCCTGGCTGAGTACAATGCCGCACCCCACGTTCCCGCCATTGATTTCGTCCAACTTGACCCGCTAAACCTGCGCCTTGTCGATTGGCGCAAGAACGGCGCTCTCGTCACTAAAGCCGGGATGGTGCTCAAACAACAGACCCTTCGCGCCATGCTCCAAGTCCTCAAGAACGAGACGCCAGCCAATTTGGGTTTGGCCATTGTCGGAACAAGGCCAGAGGACAGGGCTGCGCTCCAAGCCAAGATAGAGGGATTTCATTTAGCCATCAACATGCTCGAAAGCATGGATAAACCGATCACCAAACAGGAACCGCTCGTCGCAACTTTCGAAGCGCCTGAACAGGAAACAAATTATGCCTCGAAACGCCGTTGAAAAAATGAGGAGCCTTGGACTTCCCGTTGTTGATAAATCATGGGACGGAGACTGGTTCTGTGAAACATTCAAGGGAAACAAAAAGGTATCTGAAAGAAAATTTTCCATAATCAATGGCGAAACATTCGTAGAGCGAACTAAAAGGAAAACACATGCCAGACCAAATAAACGTTGAGTTTGGAGTGGACTTTTTAGACAAGGACATTCTTGACCAATTAAAATCGTCATTTGGAACCGATTTAATGAACATTCCAATCATGGTGATTCAGCAAGCTACGGCTCAACAATTGGTCAGGACTATGAAAGAATTAACTGAGGCGATACGCCAAAACACTTTATGCCAGAAACAATCATAACCGACGTTGACCCGGACACGAATAAAACTGCCGGTCTCGTCTCCATGAAGGAAAAATTGGACTCCCTTATGGGCGAAGTCCGAGCCAATCAGGGCGCACCCAAACAGACCAGCACTCAGCCGGAATTGCCCCCCGACGCCACGCCTGCGCCAACCAAGCCCGCTGTCCAGTCGCCCAACCAACAGATTGCCGAAGCGACCAAGCCTGAGGCCAAGCAGGACGACGACGTGCCAGCCTCAATCAAATCCACCAAAGCCGCAGACGACTTCCGCGTAATCAAGAAATCCCGTGACGAATTCAAAACTAAAGCCGAACAACTCGAAGCGCGAGCCAAGGAACTCGAAACCAAACTCGCCGCCACGCCCAAGATCGACCTTGGGGAACTTGAAACACTCCGCAAACAAAAAGCCGAGGCTGAGGAATTTGTAAAGAAATTCGCCATCGAACACGACCCGCGTTTCCAGGAACAATACAACACCCGTATCGAGGCCGGTATCAATCGAATCAAATCTGTCGTGGGCGGTGCCGAGGGCGAGAAGCTCGCGCTGCTGGTCAAGCTCCCGGACAGCCAATATCGCACAGAACAAATCGAGGCCGTGCTCCAGGAACTTTCACCATTCAAACAAACCCGGTTCTCCGTCGCCGTGGACGACCTGGAAAAGGCTATGGCTGAAAAGGAGTCTATCGTCAAACAGGCTAGAGAGAATTTCTCCCAGTTGGAGCGCCAAAATCTTGAGCAACTCAACGCACGAAAGGAGGTGGAACAAAAACAGTGTGCTCAGATTTTGGACGAGGTTGTCGAAGGCTTGCGCGACCCCAAACATGGGCTGCCGATATTCCAGACCAAGGACGGCGATTCCGAGTGGAATTCAAAGGTCAATGAACGTCTGGAAACGCTCAAGGCATTGCATAACGGGGAATACAATGAGCGGGACAAGGCCCGGTGGAACGCTTGGGCTGTGGCTGCTCCGAGTCTCTTGGAAACTTGTAAGTCACAAGCTGCTGAGATTGAGCGGCTCACCACTCAACTCAAGGAACAACAAGTTGCGCAGCCTACGATTGAGGCGCAGGCCGGGAAACAGGGGCAGGCGCAGCAGAATCCTGAGGGATCGTTTATGAGGCGATACAACGATCTGTACACGCCCGGCAAGACTTGAGAACACGCTTTCTCTCCGGTCCGCTGAAATACCCAACCTGAAAAACGTACGGCCTTAACGGTTGTCCGGGTTTCAGGAATCTTCCTCGGCTTGCGGTTTTCCACGCTTCCACTGGGGTTACATTGAGCGCAAGAAAGTTTGGGTCGAAAAGAACCGGATCTGTTGTGCTTCCGTTCCAGATCGTTGAATGGTTGCGCTGGGTGATAATCCGCCAAGGGATTTTCGGATACGCGGTCATTGCGACGTGCAGGTTCATGTCCACAACGAAATGACATGCGCCGTGGCAAACGTAATCCCAAAACGCAGGAGTTCTCCCACGGTGGTCACAACGCCAATCGCATGAATCATGGTGACACGGGAGTTGATATTTGGACTGGTCGAATTTGCAATTAAATCCGAAACCGGCACTTCTCTGTTCCTGCCAGTCGCGCATGTTCAACTTCCAAATCGCTTCGGTGACGGCTGATTGATATATCGGCTTGAGCCTGCGCCAATACTTTTTAATGTCGAAGTACTTGATTTTACTGATTCTGATTTTTGGTGCTTTCATGGTGTGGTTATTGGTTGTCCTGGGAATTTTAGTTTGTAGAGGTCAACAGCTTGTTTCTTTACTGGATATTCAATCTTTCCGTGAATCAGCCTGTGACATGAAGCACATAACCAGAGGACTGAAAACGGGAAATCGTAGTTGTAGTGGTGACCCTGGGTTTTGCACTGAAACGAACAGAGTTCACAGGAATCAGATCGCTTAAGCCTTCCACTTAAAACTTCATTTCTCAGTCTTTCTTTTACGGCCCTTTCAAACATGTGCGTTTTTCTATATCTCTCATTTACAGCTTTATAGTTTGGAGACCTAACCATTCCCTTTTCCTTGTACCTTTTTCTGTTAGCTTCCGTGACTCTCGTTCGATGTCGAAGTAATCGGCGGCGTGCTTTTTGTTGGAGATATTCTGGATGTTCTTTTACCCAGCGATTGTTGTAATCAGCAAAGCACTGTTTACATTTGCTTCGTTGATACGGGTAGAAATCGGTTGGGAGTTTTGGTTTGAGGCAATGTTTACAGGTGAGTTGTTCCATTTCCAAAGGGTGAATGAATAATCAGAAGCAAGCAAGGAAAATATTTGTTGTCTTTATCTCAAAATCGATTAAGGTGTTTCCAGTAATCGGATACTTCGCTTGGCGGGCTATCGCTTATCCGGTTCGCCTACTGCTGGGTGGCTCCAGTGACATTTCTTCTTTCGCGGCGTGAATCGCCTGCAATCACATTCGCTTAATGCATTCTCCATGTGGAACAATGCAAGCGTAACTGTTAGAAAGAAAGGCATTTACATTGAGCTGCTCCGTACCTTTTGATGCATTCCGCCAAGCGACGGAATCCCTTCCTGATGAAATCTACTATCGCGCCTCATACCGTGGAATCTGGATCAACCTGATTCAACGCGAGGAATTCCGCAGCGGAACCGGCTTAACACAGTCGGTATTCACCCTTGGCCGTTCTGAACCGACGAGCGATGAACCAGAATTCCAAATCATCGCCCTGACTGACGGCGAAAATTACACTGGCTCATGCGGTGTGGATTACCAGGACGTACCTGTTGGCTTCAATGAGGCCACGTATGTACCTGAGAGATTCGGTTGGCGCGGCCCAACGATCTGTCAGGACGACCTGATATTCTCGTGGAAAGCCCAACGCTTCCTGGAGGGATATATTCCGGCCATCACCAAGAACACCAAGCGCACCATTGAGAACCGGCTCACCGCGATCTACGCCCACTTCGTTCCAAAGGCCGTGGCTAACACGGATTTTGCCTATGGCAATCCAGGGACAGGCACGCCTCCGCAAAGCCCCGACCTGACCTTGGACGAGTCGTTGTGCGAGTTGACCCAGGAAATGCTGGACACAACTGCGGCGATTCTGAACGAGGAAGGCGCTTCTGACGCCAATTCAAACGGCTGGATTAACCTGGGCGAAGATGGCCCGGTTTACCCGCTCTACATCGGCCAGGAAGCTAGCGCGAGGATTCTCCTGAACAACGCCGAGTTGCGGCAGGATTATCGGTTCGCGTTCGAGGCTGCCAAGGAGCTTAACCCGGTCATTATGCGAATGGGCGCGGCCAAGGTCATCAAGAACTTCCGCCACATTATCAACCTGTTCCCGCCACGGTACACCTACGGCGGTGGCGCTTACACCCGTGTCCCGACCTGGATCATGCCAAACGGCACCAAGGGTCAAGTGGCTGACGTAAACCCGGCATGGCGCACAGCGCCGTTCGAGGCTGCCTTTGTGCTGTCTCCTTGGGTGTTTATCAGCGAAATCATTCGCCCGGTGAACTCTGCGGCTGGCCTGAACTGGATGCCCAAGAACTACATGGGCGATTGGACGTTCATTACTGGCGGTGTCAACATCACGCCAACTGGTGATTGCTTCGACCCGGTTCAAAAACTGGGAGCGCACTTCGCGGAGTATGACCATGCGCCGCGTCCAGTGTTTCCTGTCTATGGGAGAATGATTATCTTTAATCGTTGCCCGCAAACGACTTACGAGTGCGTCAGCTGTTCCTGATCTAGTCTAGGTCGCGGTTTAACTGGTGGCGGTTGGCGTGAAAGCCAGCCGCCGCCTTTAGGAACATGAGCAAACTGATTGAATTCAAGCCAACACCAGCACTCGCACAGCAAATCGGTGAGCAAGCCGCACCTGACAAAGAGTTTGAAGTGCTATGTAAACTCCGAGCGAAGCCTAATGGCAATTGGTGTCTCCTGGAAGTCGATGGAGTGGCCATGCCTGGATATAAGGATGAGGCCGAGGACAAAACGGGTTCATTTGCTCGCAGTTACGAGAAAGCGAGAGGTGTGGTTTGAGCCAACCATCCTTTTTATCTAGCGGGACAACTCCTGTGAGGACTGATACGCGCTGGTTTATCTGGGCAAGGATACTTGGCGCGATTCAGAATCTTGCCGGTTCAAATCCAGTGAACGATCCTAAAAAGTCCGACACAATCTACACCTTGAAATACAAGGTGAACAAAGCGAGGAACTGATATGGCGTCTCCGACTTTCTTCAACGATGGGCACACCCCCAATAGGAATGATCCGACATGGAAGATTTTGCAAAAGATACTCGGAGCGACGATTGACGGTGGCGGCGGTGGCGGCGGAGCCACGCAAGTATTCAACGGCCATTATGGTGCTGGCACGCCGGGGGTTTTCCCTGGAACAAGCGCGGCAGTCGCCTACAATTTAGACGCGCCGTTCCAGGAATTCAAGTGGGATCCAGACACAGCGACGTGGACATAAATGAAGAACAAGAAATCTATCCTAATCGGCTTCATCCTTGCAGTGCTGGTCATGTTGGTCATTGGCGCGGCGATTGATTATCGCGCACTCAACACCAGCCAATTCACATCAAGCGGCACAGTTTCAATCAAGAGCAATGCGACGGTGACGAATCTGGTTGGGAGCTTTATCGGGAACGCTGCCGGGCTGACCAACTTCAACGCGACAAACGCCAATGGAGCTACCGTGTCCAATTCGATTGCGTTGACCCTGAACGACCCGATTATCGGCCAAGGCAATGGCAAGGTTGGAAGCACCGGGGCGGCTCCGTTCAGGCTGTTGATTGGGGCGCAATTGGCGACTGCCAATCTCACGAACTGGTCAAGCATAGCGACCAACACCAAGCAGGATACGCTCGGATACGTTCCTGAAACCAATGGTGCGGCCAATTCCGTGAGCAATGTTTTGCAGACGGCAATCAACACGAAACAGTTTGCGTCGTTGAACCTGTCGAATTGGTCGAGCATTGGCACGAACACGAAGCAGGATACGTTGGGCTACACTCCATCAACAAACTCGCAGTCCGGGATTATCAGCGCCTTGGGGTACACTCCTGAAAAGACCAACAACACCGTGAGCGGAATCAGGACGAATACCGTGTCTATTCTGGCCAATGGCACGACCAACCTGAATTTCCAGGGCACAACGAGCCAGAGTGTGACCGGGGGGTTCAGCGGTGGAAGTGTGACGATAGGAATTCCAACCGTGGCGAATATCAACAGCAACCAGATTGACGCCGCGACAGTGGCGCTGTTCACGAATCTTCCGACCGGAAGCGGAACGGTAAGCAATGCGGCGGCATTGACACTCAATTTGCCGCTTATAGGCCAAGGCAACGGCGCAATTGCCGCAACTGGAACGGTGGCGTTTCTGTCACTGATTGGGGCGCAATCGGCGTTGGGCTACACGCCTTTGACCAACAGTTTTTTGGCAATCACGAACACTCTTGGATATAAACCGGAAACCAACGGAGTTGCCAACACCCTCAGCAATTTGTTGCAGACCCAGATTGACGGCAAACAGGCGACGTTGGGCTATGTCCCGGCCACGAATTCACAGGCGGGGATTGTGTCGGCGTTGGGCTATACGCCAAGCGCAACCAACACCACTGTCCCGACCAATCGCACCATCACAATCAACGGCACGGCCAATCAGATTACGTCCAGCACGGGTGCTCAGGATTTGAACGCCAACAGGACTTGGACACTGAGTTTGCCACAGGACATAACAGTGTCATCCAGTGTAACGTTTGCGGGAATCACGAACACGGGGCTTACGGCGAGTCAGTTCGTTGCCACTGACGTGAATAAGAAATTGGTTTCAACTTTGGATGGCTCTACGCTGACTTCCTTGGCGGGGGCGAATATCACGACCGGAACAATCAACAGCAACAAGTTGGACGC
>Ga0134127_10001151_pt1 | contig 20313 bp, 9 predicted proteins | sample KB31753_FD_96459 | JGI IMG/M metagenome (GOLD analysis project Ga0134127, IMG submission 96459) | Terrestrial soil microbial communities with excess Nitrogen fertilizer from Kellogg Biological Station, Michigan, USA - KB3-175-3 | ecosystem: Environmental > Terrestrial > Soil > Unclassified ... | reverse complement strand
CAAGTCGCCACCGGCGATGAACGTATGGCCCAACACGGTCTGACCCAGCATTTCCGTGAAGAGGTAATTCAAGTCGCCCCGGTGGCCCAAAGAATCTAGGTACGGCCGGTATTGAGCTTCAGTGGCTTTCAAGTCCAACCCGTGCAGGTTTGGGTCATAGATGAAATCACGTTGAATGCGCCATGCTTCCGCATACATCTGCCGCCACTCGGCCTTCGGGTCAACATAGACTTCCAATTCCTCGAGCTTCAATGCGCCCTCGCCAGGCTTGACCGGCGTTCCGGTAGGCGCGATGAACCAGGCGATACTCTGACCGCCACCCAAACGGTAGAGCATCTTTTCACCGTTTGCTGAAAGCGCAAAAGCTGTAACGCCTTCGAGCACTTTGTCGGTCTTGCGCTTCTCAAGCTCGAACTTGTGCAACACCACGCCGCCGCCCGGTAACACACCGCCCGGCGGAGTCTCGAGAAGATAAAGCGTGCCGGTCTTGCCGGCAGTCATGCCCGCATAATTACGCGCAGGTACCGGAGCCGTCAGGATTCGCTGACCTATATCGTCGAGGTCAATGTCCACTCGGACATCTTCCTTCTTCGGCGCGGGAGCAGGTTGCGCCGCGGAGGCGTCGGCGGGTTTCTCTTTCTTCTCTTCCGCCACCTTCTCTTCATCACTTTCAGGCGCAATCGGTGACGGCAAATCCTTGCGTAGCACTACCACGTAGACGCTGCGAGTTATAGGTCGATTGAAACTCGACATATCGAGCCATCCGCTCGATGGTCCAGCGTCAGTGCTGGCCGTGAAGTAGAGGTGCTTTCCATTCCTGTCGAAGTTCGCAAAGCGAGCGTCGCTCATCCCGTCCGTAATCTGATTACTCTTCGCCGTCTCGAGTGAATAAACGAAAACAGCGCCCAGCCGGTTGTCGAGCTGCTTTGTGTAGGTAATCCAACGGCTATCAGGCGACCAGTTCGGATCCATCACGCGAAACGGATTTTCGTAAGTGTTGGTGTCAACTTTGACAGGAGTACCTTTGTCGATATCGACGTACCACAGGTTCAAACGTTTGTCTGTGTAAGCAACCTTCTTGCTGTCAGGCGACCACAGAGGCGAGTAGAAAAAGGATGGTGGAGTGCCGAGATTGATCTTCTTCACTTCACCCATTCCGGTTTGGTCGCGCAGGTGTAAAGCGTACTCACCTGATTCGTCAGAAAAGTAAGCAATCAGTTTTCCGTCGGGTGACCAGGCGGGATAACGTTCAGCAGCGCCGGGTGTGTTAGTAAGATTGCGCGCGTCCCCTTTTTCGGCGGGCACGGTGATGATTTCGCCGCGAGCCTGGAAGACCGCGCGCGCCCCGGTTGGCGATAGCGCCGCTGAAGAGAGGTTTCTCGCGACCTTCACATAGCGTGCGCGCACTCCAGGTAAATCACCGGACACTGTGATGTTCAGCTTTCGCTCTTTGCCGGACGCCAGATCGTAAAGATGTAAAGATCCAAACTGCTCGTAAACAATTCCGCCCGGACCAGCACTGGCAGACTTGATATCGAGCCCTTCATTTTTGACGAGGGGAGTGATTTTCTTTGTATTCGTGTCGTAAGCAAATAACGACACCGTTCCGTTTCGATCTGAAAGGAAGTAAATCTTGTCGCCAACCCACATCGGGTTCGAATCGTTTGAATTGTCACGCGGCAATTTCTCCACCGTCGAGTCAGAGAGTTTCGCGATCCAGATGGGAGTTGTTTGTCCGCCGCGATATTGTTTCCAGGCTTCCTGGAATTTGATTGTTGGCACATAGGCCAGCCGCGTGCTGTCTGACGAATAGGATCCCGTGACGCCCATCGGCAGAGGGACTTCCGTGGGAAAGCCGCCGTCTACTGGAACTGTGAACAACTTTGGCACTGGATTGGTGCTCGCTCGCCCGGAACGAAACAGGATGTGTTTGCCATCGGGAGTCCAGTCGGAAACAAGATCAGGTCCGGGATGGTAAGTCAGCCTGCGCGGCACTCCTCCGGTATTCGGTACGACATAAATATCTACGTTGCCGTCGTACTCACCAGTGAAAGCGATCAGGGAACCGTCGGGTGAAAACTTCGGATCAGTTTCCACGCCTCCACCCGTCGTCAATCGCGACGCGGTCCCGCCCTCGCGGCCGACTATCCATAAATCGCCGGCGTAGACGAAGACGATTTGACTTCGGCTTAGCGTCGGTTTCTGGAGCAGCGACGGTTCTATAGTTTGTGCCCCGGCAACGCCGGCGATCGCGAACAAGAAAGCAATCAGGAGGAGTGTCTTCATTTCAATTCCTTTCAGCGATATTCCGCATTTTATGTCAGTTGAGGACAAGTACGTTCATCATTCAGTAAGGTACACTGGATCGCATGAACCAGCCACTACGTGCCGAACTGATTGAAATGGATGAATACGATCAGGCAGTGCGCGCGGAGCTCGCCGCGGATGGTTCGCTATTCGATGGATATCATCCGAGAATGGCTGCTGTGCACGACGCGAACGCGGCTCGCCTGCGCACGATAATGGCGACTCACGGTTGGCCCACGGAGCGTCTGGTTGGAATTGACGGAGCGAAAGCTGCGCATCGCATCGCTCAACATTCCATCAATCATCCCGACTTCATGCGTGAGTGTCGAGGGTTGTTGGACGACGCCAGTACCAAGGGTGAAGTACCTCGATGGCAGTTCGCTTATATTGACGACCGCATCCGTGTGTACGAAGGCTTGCCGCAGCGTTACGGGACTCAGTGGCGCGACGGGCCTAACGGACTCGAGCCATATCCTATTGAGGACGCGGCTCATGTTGATGAAAGACGCGCGCTCCTTGGTCTTCCCTCACTATCCGAACTGCAAGCCTCAACACCACCCGAGCATTCCTTCGACGAAGAAACAGCGCGGCGCCACCGAGAACAGGCGCTTGCCTGGCGCAGGGCTGTCGGATGGATCAAGTAATAAAGGGCGAACTCTACGACCCGATACGGTAAATCTTTCTATTGACAGGCGATAGGCGCGGTCAATACATTTCGCTCGTCATACGCCTTGTTCGAGGAGAATCCCACCATGTTGGACCGGATCAAGATCCGCGGCGTGCGGGTAGTCGAGGAGTTGCTGCAAGACTTACGTTACGGCAGGCGACTGCTGGCGAAGAACCCCGGCGTCAGTGTGATAGCCATCGTGACGCTCGCCCTTGGCATTGGCGCTAACACGGCGATCTTCAGCGTCGTCAATGCCTTTCTTCTGCGTCCACTGCCCTACGGCGAGCCGGACCGTCTCGTGATGGTGGATTCGCAGCAACGCGGTCAATCCGTCGGCGTGTCGTTCGCCGACTACGAAGACTGGCGCCGCCAAAATAGTGTCTTTGACGACCTCGCGTTTTTCAATCTGCGTTGGAATGCGAATCTCCAATTCGGCAACGAAACTGAAACACTCAACCTAACGTTCGGCACGGCGAATCTGTTTTCAACTCTACAGGTGACGCCGCTGCTCGGTCATGGTCCAACGGCCGGAGATTCCAACACGGTCCTCTTGAGTCATGGCTTGTGGCAGAGAAGATTCGGCAGCGATCCGGCAATTGTCGGCCGTCAGCTTCGAATTGATGGGAGCAGCTTGACGGTGATCGGAGTGATGCCGCCCGGATTTCGCTTTCCTTTTCAGAGCGACTTATGGTGGCTGAATGATCGTTACTTCGATCGTCAGAATCGCGCGTGGCGTATCGATCAAACGATAGCGCGACTCAAGCCCGGAGTCTCGCCGGAACAGGCGCACGCCGAGATGCGTGAGATCGCCGCTCGCCTGGCGCAAACCTATCCCGATACCAATGCCGAAGTCACGGCTACAGTCATCCCATTGCGAGATTTCTGGTTCGGCAAATTACGCCGGTCGTTCTGGCTCCTACTTGGCGCGTGCGGATTTGTGCTGTTGATTGCCTGCGCGAACGTCGCAAACTTGCTGATGACGCAAGCCACCGTGCGCGAGCGTGAGCTGGCCGTGCGCGCGGCGCTTGGAGCAAGTCAGTCACGTCTGATTCGACAATCAGTCTCGGAAGCATTGTTGCTTGTTTCACTCGGGTGCGCCGGCGGCATTGCGCTCGGCGCGTGGAGCCTACGCCTGCTGGTTGCGCTGCTGCCGGAAGAACTCCTCCCGTTCTTTGTGAAGATCCAGCTTGACGGCCGGGCGCTGACATTCACATTGCTGATCTCACTTCTGACCGCGCTCTTTGTCGGTCTCATACCGGCGTTACGAACTAGATCTGTAGATCTGGACCAGTCACTCAAAGAAGGAGGCAGGTACGGCACAAGCCCGAGGATGCAACGGATTCGCGGTTTGTTAGTGGTAACGGAAATCGCGCTGGCGGTCGTTCTGCTGGCAGGCGCGGGACTCATGCTGCGAAGTTTTACGCGGTTGCAGAACACGTCGCCGGGTTTCGCGGCGGAGGGCGTGCTGCATCTGGAAATCAACCCAACCTATCAACGCCAGGAAGATTACCGCGTCGAGTTTATGTCGCGTCGCTATCAACAGTTGCTTCAACAGGTCGCAACAGTGCCGGGAGTAGTTGCTGTCGCTGCCAACAGCGATTTGCCGTTTGTCGGTCAGAAGCCATGGTACAGGGGCGAGTTTTCAATCGAGGGCCAGTCGAGCGATGAACTGAAGCAGAATCCACTCGTCAACTATCAGGCCGTATCACCAGACTATTTTCGTGTGATGCAAATTCCGCTGCTTCGCGGCCGAGCCTTCACTGACCGTGACACCGTCAGGCCGGACGGTAACCGCGATGTTGCGATTGTTAATAGGCGGTTGGCAGAGCGGATGTGGCCCAATGCCGATCCGTTAGGTAAACGAATCAACTGCAACGACGATGGTTCTGGCTGTGCTGAAATCATCGGCATTGTCGGCGACGTCAAGCACAACAGCCTCGTCGACGAAGCGGGCTACGATCTTTACGTTGCCTGTTATCAGAGTTACAGCAAGCAAACTCATTTTGTGGCACGCACCCACGGCGATCCGATGGCTGTGGCGAAGGAGATCCAGCGAGCAATCTGGCAGGTCGCGCCTGATACGGGCATCTTCAACGTTATGCCTGTGACCAGATTGTCTGCGAACACGATCTGGCAATCACGAGTTTGGGGACTGCTATTAGGCATCTTCTCGGTCATCGCACTGGTGCTCGCAACTGCCGGCATCTATGGAGTGATGGCTTATTTTGTGACTCAGCGCACGCGCGAGATTGGTGTTCGAATCGCACTGGGCGCGCAGTGGCGTGACGTGATAAAGCTGATCCTGAAAAGTGGGATGACGCTCGTCATCCTTGGTTTGACAATCGGGCTCGCAGGTGCGTTAGGGTTAACACGCCTCATGGCCACTCTGCTGTTTGAAGTCTCACCGGCTGATCCGATTACCTTCGTCGCGGTGGCGCTTTGTGTAGTCCTCGCCACGCTGCTCGCGTGCTACATCCCGGCACGGCGCGCAACTAAAGTGGATCCACTGGTCGCGTTGCGATACGAGTAAAGGAGATTTCAGCGCGTCTGAGTACGCCTGTTGACACTCGCTTTCAGGTGCTTTGACTGGTTTGAGATTCAGCGGGCTCGCGGGAGCGGTTTTTCGATTCTCTCCTGTCGTCATTCCATTTGAACAGACCGAACGCCAAACCGATTCCGATCGTCGCCAACTCATGAACTCCGTTTGAGGTGAGACGGTCTGCGATGAGAATCCCGACTATGATCATTGCGATTGCGCAGCCACATAGTACGGCGAGAACACGACCTACTAAGCTGTCAGGAGGACGGGTCGTCACCCCATAAAATAAAGCCAGGGCAACGCCGCCGATAAGCAAGTCGGGCCAGGCAATGTATGACGAGCCAATCTCAGCCATGCGCGTTTTATATCACTAATGGGGCAGACTCAAAAGGTCTGCCTTCGCTCCTTGGCGCCTTTGCGTGAAGCTATTTCCGTCTCAAAACAAGACGCCGTTGCCAGTCACTCATCAATGTGTATATTAGTCTTATGAGTAGCATTCTTGAGAACACGGATATTTCCCAAGCTCCGGTGAATGGGTCGATCTTCCGGAGCTTTTGGATGGGCGGTTTTGAGTGCTCGACCCATCGATTGCCCCGGCGTAAAGCTATGGGACGCTTCGCCGGACAACGCCTCGACCTCGTCGCATCCACAAGGCACGACGAGTTTGCGCTTCAGGATTACGCGCGCCTCCAGCAAATGAGCATGCGCACGGTGCGCGACGGTGTGCGCTGGCACCTGATCGAGAAGTCGCCGTTCCGTTACGACTTTTCGAGCCTCGTTCCGATGCTGCGCGCGGCGCGCGAAACGCAAACACAGGTCATCTGGGATTTACATCATTACGGCTGGCCGGACGGGCTAAACATCTGGGGCGCCGCGTTTGTCGATCGCTTTGCACGTTTCGCTCGCGCCACTGCCGAAGTCATACTCGAAGAGACGGGCGGACCGATCTACGTCACTCCCGTAAACGAGATCTCGTTCGTGTCGTGGGGTGGTGGCGACGCCGGGTTCCTGAATCCGTTCGCCAGGGGCCGCGGGCCCGAGCTCAAAGCGCAACTCGTCCGCGCGGCGATCGCCGCGATCGAGGCCGTGCGCGAGGTGGATCCCGGCGCACGCATCTGCCACGCTGAGCCAATCATTCACATCGCAGTTGATCCTGACTACCCTGAGGAAGCGGCAGCCGCCGAAGGCTATCGTCTATCGCAGTTCCAGGCGTGGGACATGATCGCCGGCAGACTCTGTCCCGAACTCGGCGGGCGCCCGGAGTATCTGGATCTACTCGGCGTCAACTATTACTCGAACAATCAATGGATTCACCAGGATCCACACTTGCCGCCGTCGCGCCGGCGTAAGGACGTGCTGCTTCCGCCGTCGCACCCGCTGCACCGGCCGGTCCGCGAGATGCTGCGCGAGGTTTACGAGCGATACCGCAGGCCGGTGTTCATCGCCGAGACAGGTATCGAGGGCGAGGCGCGCCCTTCGTGGTTGCGCTATATCGGTCAGGAAGCGCGCGCGGCCTCGGCCGCGGGAGTAGAGCTGGAGGGTTTGTGCCTTTATCCAATCATCGATTATCCGGGTTGGGGTGACGACCGGCACTGTTACAGTGGTTTGTGGGGATACGCGGACGATGAAGGCAGCCGCGAGATTTATGAACCACTCGCACAAGAACTCTCTCACCAACAGCAGTTGTGGGAGACTCAGATTCGGGATCATCGTGCAGTGGAAGAGAAGGTCAACCTCGAAAAGATCGACGAAGGCGCGCGGCAGGTGGACGTTGCGGCGCAACGCAGTCGTACCAAGCGTAGGGAGTGAAGCGCCGCGCGTTATATAACACGCGTTATTCGTGAAGAAGGGGCGGCTTCGATCGAATCTTCCGGTCTTTCGTATTCAATCAACCGCAATCCACTCGAGACTCGCCGGGAAGAGCTTCTTTTCAGGATCGATCGTCACAACATACGCTCCGAGCGCGCCAATGCGACGATTGGGACCAAATGTGATCTTCGGCATCAGGCCGGTGTCGTACTCATAAAGCCCTTCGAGCGTGGTGATCAGGCGCTCGCGGCTGAGGTCCTTGCCGCAAAGCTCGAGTGCATGGACCAGTATCTTGGCCGCGGCCATCGCCGAAGCTTGTGCCGCCGCATGCGTAGAACCAAGCTTGTTCTTCTGCAACAGCGCACTGTATTCAGCAGCTCCGGCCGCCGTAACATCCGCGGGAACAGTTGGGAACGCCAGAAAGATCTTGTCTTTCGTTTTCATCGTCACTGCATCGGCGATATTTCTTCCCACAAGTGTGCCCAGCATGTATATCGACGGCGCCCAACCAGCAGTCTCTGCGTCCTTCAACATCGCTGTGGCTTCAGTACCGGAGCCAAGAAAGAAAACAGTATCGATTCCCTTCTGCTTCAACTCAGCTACACGACTCGCGGCAGTGAATCCATCCAGCGCGTAATAGGTAGTAGTCACTGACTTCCAGCCAGACTTCTTCCCCTGCTCTTCAATGCTCGCAACTATGCTGCGATTGAATTCAGCATCAGGCGAGACAATCGCTACGCGGGAATTTGCGGCGTCAGTTTTCTTCGCCGCAAACTTCGCGAGCGCGCGTGCCTGCTCTTTGAGTCCAGGCAACAAATAGAAGACGTAGCGATTGACCGGCGCTCCACGTTGCGGCATCAACGTTGAAGGACCAACAAACGGGACTTCCTTCTCCTGCGTCAACGCAGCCACACCATCTTCCGCGCCAGCGCTGAGACCACTCACGATCGCAAACACCTGTTCCTCGTCGATAAGGCGCTGTATGTTTGGAATCGTCGACTTCGAATCGCCATGCATGACGCGCAATTCGATCTTACGGTTGTAGATGCCACCGCGACTGTTGATCTCCGCGAAGTATGCCTGCAATACGTCACCCATCGATTGCGCTAGGCCACTGAGCGCGGCCTTCTCAGGCAGAACTGTACCGAGCACGATGCTGGTGTCGTTCACTCCCGGATCGGTATCAGTCTCGATCCGTTTGAGGTAAGCGATGAGATTCGCCATGTCCTCCTGCGACATACGGTAAGTCGGCATCGCGACGGCAAGCTTGTTGCCCGCAGGATCCAACCCGGCGCTCAACATGCGCACGAATGAGGTTTCTGAAAACGCCTGGTGTTTGCGACCACCTGCATCCGTGTGGCCGTAAGGCTTGGTGAGGGACGACCAGGTCAGTGGGCCGGCAGTCACACCACCCTCGGTTATTCCTTCGCCTCTGATGCCATGACAACCAGCGCACGTAAGCGTTGATGCCGGCACGTCGATCTCGCCCATCAGGGCGGTTATTTCCTGACCCGACGCGCTCTCTCCTCGGAGATAAAAGGCCTTGCCGCGCTTTTCCTGTGGAGTCAGCTCACGCCGTGAGGTCGTGGCAGTTTGAAAGAGAACTGCCGAGGCGACGGATAGGAGAAGAATGAGTATGAGTTTAGTAGTCATTTTTAGCCACGATTACGCGAATTAGTTACCGATCACTGATCACGTCTTCAAGAATGCGAATCAGTTCCTCCGACTTTGCGAGCCCGAACGCTTTTTTCCAGAGTCCTTTGGGCTCGTTGCCGATGATGAAAATGCTCGTGTGAGCGTCTTTGGTCTCAACATACTGGCCCAGCTTGTACAGCGCCCAGTCGACGTTCTCTTTCTTACCCGTCAAAAACATCCATCCGGGACGAGCGTGAAACCGCGAACCATATTCTTTGAGTCGCGTCGGGGTATCAGTCTCAGGATCTACCGTGATCGAAACGAGGAACACATCCTTGCCCAAGCGATCGCCGAGCGCGTCCTGCATTTTCTCGAAGTTGCGATTCATCGGTGGACAGATATTGGTGCAGGTCGTGAAAAAGGTGTTGATGGCCACGATCTTGTTCTTGAGCACATCGCTGTAGAAGCGCACCTTCTGACCGTCCTGATCAATCAGCTCAACGTCTGAAAAGTATTTCTCCGCGGCTGAACGCGTGGGCGCGGATGGACCATCATCAACTTTCGCTAACGAAGCGGGGGCAGGTGGCTTCGGCCTCTCAGCGGCCTCCTGCCCAAGCACTGCGCTTCCAAGGAACAGAACAAAAATAACTACGCTGAGTAACTTCATGGCTTTCCTTCCTCCGTCGCTGCGGACTCGTCAAGTTTCCCCGCCATAACCTCGGTAATGAGTCCGACGATCTGACCTGTTTTCGCCAGACCGTACGTGCGGGTCCAAACACCTTTGGCGTCGTTGCCGATGATCATCGCGGGCGTGTGATCCTCTCTCTTTGACACTGCCGCACCGAGTGCATTCAGGAGCTTGTCCATCTCCTGTTTCTCGCCCGTAACAAACGTCCAACCGGCGCCGGCTTTGAACTTCGCGCCCCATGCTTTCAGTCGCTCAGGTGTATCTGTCAGGGGATCGACGCTGATCGAAATGAAGTGCACGTCTTTGCCGACTTTGTCGCCCATCTCCTTCTGCACTCGCGCGAAGGTTGCCGCGAGTGGCGGGCAGATCGTGGTGCAGTTGGTGAAGATGAAGTTGATCGCGACTGTCTTGTCTTTGATGAGGTCGCGGTAGAAGTGAAGCTCGTTACCATCCTGATCCAGGACTTCGACGTCAGGGATGGACATCTTGCGATTGCTGCCGGAAGCCGGCGGCTCAGCAGGCTTTTCGACCACGACCGGGGGAGTCTCAGCTTTAGTTAGTCGCAGGTCCATTTTGCATTTTGGACACTTGCCAGGTTTGCGCGACTTAACTTCGGGATGCATTGGGCAAACGTAATTTACTGATCGACCCGGTGCTACCGCGCTCGGCTTTGTTTGTGCGCGCAACACCGATTGTGCTCCCACCGCGACTGCTGAGAGTGTGATTAAGGCAACGACTAAAAGCGATCGTGTAGTCATCTTAGTTACCTCCGGTGTCTTTGGAATCAACCGCGTGCAGCATCAGGTAAGGAAGATCTCTGTAACGCACGCCCATCGACGCCGATTCAAAAAACACCATGTAGACACCTGATTCAGGCACGTTGATCTTGATTTCGTAGATTCCGTTTCCCACCGACGTTGCGAAGTCTCGACGTTGCCAGCCGCCAGCGCTCATGAACGTCAACACGCGCAGGTCTTTCAAGTCTGCTTTCGGATTGCCCGTCGCGGTGTCAGTGAGCTTGAAACGGAAGGTGAAGTCTTTGCCAACCGGAAGCGTCATCTCCTTCATTTGATGTTCGACGCGAAGCGCTACAGCCTTTGCCTCTTTCAGCGCAGGATTGACTTCAGCACTCAAATCGAAACAGTGAGAAACGCGTGGAGAATCGTTCAGGAAGGCGACATCGTAACGCCCGCTGGCGGGCAACTTAATTGTCGTGGAATAGACGCCCGGGTTGATCTCGCGCAAGCTTCGATCGACCACCAGCACTGCGAGCGGCTCACGGCGATAGTTCTGGAAGTTGCCCATCGGCGCTGCCATGCCTTCCTGGTAGTAGTAAAGAACTTTGTCGACGGGGTTCGCGAGGATGACTGAGTTTCCTTCCGGCGCCAGCACGATTGAATCGGCGTGTACCGGCTCTGATCCCTTCCGCGGCGCTGCCTGGCCGCCGGGGAAATCGGTGATGTCTACCTCTTTGCCGATCGTCCCGAGCCGCAGCATCGCAACGACTTCCGTATCCAGTGATCTTACGAACGCAAAAGTGTCGCTGAAGATGATTTGATCAGGCGCCTTGCCGACTTTTACTTCGTGAAGCATTTGATTCGATGCCGCATCGAAGATGTTAATTGTGCTTTCTTTCGTGTTGAGCACGAAGCCGTGTCGACCGTCTCGGGCAAACCGGATCGAGCGCGCACCGGGCTTGGTCTTCATACGAGCGATCACCTGCGGGGTTTTCTCGTCGATCACTGTGACGCTTCCATCCATCTCGCTGGCCACGTAGATCGCCTTGCTCAGTTCTGACAAAGCCATTGAGACTGGTCCTGGACCAACTTTGATATCGTTAACTTTTGCCAGCTTGTGAACGTCAATGACCGAGACAGTCTCGCTCTCTCGATTCGAAACAAAAGCGAAGCGATTGTCGCTGCTGAGAACGACGTCGTGTGCACCGGCTCCGGTCGCGATCGTTGCCGCGACTTTTAGAGTTAGCGGATCGATGACTGTAACGCCGCCATCTTTTTCATTGCCGTCGTTTGAGACCCACACATAGTGCTGGTCGGGCTGCGTGGTGATGCGAGTCGGACTGGTTCCTGCATCGATGTAACTGATCACTTTCCAACTTCGCGTCGTGATTACCGCGACCTGATTGATCGCAGGCAACGTGACAAAGAGCAATTCGCCGTCGCGACTGAGTAGCCAGTCTTCGCCGGGACTCTTCATCATTATGAGCGTGAGCAGTTTGCTTCCACCAAAACCCAGCAGCGGATCGATAACCGAGATGTCCGGGCTCTTGTTCAAAGCGATGATGTAGTAGGAATTCAGATCGACGTCCGGGCGGGCACGCATACTGCCGGTTAAATACGATTGAATCTTCTCGCGGCATTGCGGAAGCTCTGTGACCTTTTCGCCCTCGCGCAAGCTGATCCAGGCAGATAGACCTAAGCCTTTCACGGGCGTGCCGGTCGTCGTGTCCGTGACTTTGAACCTGACGTTGACGTCTTCGGCGGCCCTGATGGAATTGACATTCTGGACCAGTGGCTCGGCGGTGAACTCGATCGCGATTCCCTGCTCTACGATCTTCTGCGACTGAATTGTCTTTTTAGGGGGTTCTGGCGCCGACTTGGGCGGCTCTTGTGCGAACGCTATGGTCGCAAGAGAAAACAAGGCAGTTATTAAAATGAATAAGCTTGAAATGTTTCGGTGGGTGGCTGGTGGCATTTTTTGCACTCCTCTCGAATAGTTGATGTCGATTGTGCAAGCTTTGTGCCCACAGTTTTATTGAGGTTCTCTAACCTGATCGTCGAAAATTGGGGAAATTTACGGGTGGCTAAGAAAAAGTTCACGCAAAGACGCAAAGAAGACGCAAAGCCTTCGGTTTCTTTGCGGCTTTGCGTCTCTTTGCGTCTTTGCGTGGAAAAAAGTTATTTCAGCGTGACGGCGCTCGACGCCGACCCGCCCAAACTGCTTCGGACCGTGATATTTTGCGGATTCGTGGGCCAGGATAGCGTGGCGCTAAAGCGTCCGTTGCCACCATTCTTCAGTGTGCCAACAAGAGCTCCTGTCGTGGTCACATAAACACGCAGCGTCGCCGACGGCTCGGTACCAGTTGCATCAACCCGCAAACTTCCCCTGGACCGCTGATACTCAGCGCGTTGAATTCTGACGGTATCCACTGCGGGCACTGGAGTTGGGGTTGGAGTTGGAATTGGTGTCGCAACCGGAGTTGGAGTCGGAGTCGGAGTCGGAACCGGAGTCGAAGTCGGGGTTGGTGTTGGAGTTGGAGTTGGAGTTGGAGTTGGAACTGGCGCCAGATCTCCAATCCTCACGACAAAGGCATCATCGTGATGCTCGATACCGCCTGCGTTATTACCCTGCAACGGATTGCTTGTCGGAAAATTCGACGAAGAAGTATCGCCGGTCACAAAAACATCGCTCCCTTTGCAAGCAATGCCTCGGCCTTCATCAGATAGTGATCCTCCAAGAAACGTCGAATAGATCAGCCCCGAACCCGAGGAATTGAGTTTCGTTACAAAAGCGTCACTCAACCCGCCGCCATAACCAGCCTGGATTGAATTACTGACAGGAAAGTTATTCGAGGTCGTATCGCCAGTGACGCAAGCATTGCCCGCATCGTCCAGTGCAATCGCCCATCCGCGATCGACACCCGCACTTCCTCCAAGGTACGTGGAATACACAAGCGCTGAACCCTTGGAATTCAACTTCGTAACGAATGCATCATAGCTACCCCTGGTTTGAAAGGCGCCGGACGTTACCGGGAAGCCCTCATATGCAGAAGTAAATGGACTATCGAACGACTCGGTTATGCCGGCGACATAGGCATTTCCATTAGCATCGACCGCAATTCCCTGACCTTGTTCACGGCCCGCGCCGCCGAGGAAGGTCGAGTAGACCAGAGTTGTGCCATCCGGCGTAAACTTCGTAATGAATGCATCAAGTCCGGCCCGCGAAATATCAAATGCGCCGGCCGTGACGGGAAAATCCGGGGAATAGGTATAGCCGGTTACGTAAGCGCTGCCGGCATTGTCTACGGCGATCGCTTCGCCCCAGTCTTCCGTGCCATTAATGATCTTTCCACCTCCAAGATAGGTGGAATAAACGAGCGACGATCCGCTGCTGTCGATCTTTGTCACGAAGGCATCGTTGTTTCCGCCCGCAAAGTTCGGTTGGAAAGCGTTGACTGTTGGAAACGTACAGATCGTGGTCCGACACACGGTCCATCCGGTGATGTAGGCATTCCCGCTTCCATCGACAGCGATGCCTCGACTGAAATCGTCAAGGTTGCCGCCAAACCGTGCGGAGTAGACCAGCGCGGAGCCGGTCGGATTCAGTTTAGTCACAAAGGCGTCATAACCCACCGGCGCGGTCTGAAACGCGCTCGCCGTAGTGGGAAAACTAAGCGGTCCCGCATCTCCGGTTATGTAGGCGTTGCCGGCAGAATCGACGGCAATACCGTTGCCGCTGGCGCCGGCGATATACGTCGAATAAACAAGCGCACTGCCGGACGGGTCGAGCTTGGCGACGAAGGCGTCACCACCTCCATACTCAGTCTGAAAAGCCCCGGCAGTTGTTGGAAAATCGATAGCAGCAGTCTGGCCGGTAACATAGGAGTTACCCAGCGAGTCAACGGCGATGGCGTAGCCTTGATCGAAGCCGCTACCTCCGAGGTACGTGGAAAAGATCAGCACCGGATCGATAATCAACGGTTTGCTCTGATCATAAGCGCCGAGTTGAAAGCCAACGCAGTTCTCGTCCTTCACAACGTAATTGATCGGCACTTCTGCTTTGGCGCCATTCACTTCCTGATAAGCAATAGGTTTGCTCTGGCGGACATCACCTTGTTGTGTGTGTAAGACCACATCTCCCATGCGACTGATCTCAAAATCCTGAATGCCGCCAAAGGCTATCTCGATGAGCTGAGGGTCAGATCCCGGCGCGACTATAAAGTCATATTCGAGACGGCGGTCGTTGCCGTAATAGACCATATCGATTCCTGGATAAACCTGCGCGTAGCGAACACGAGCGTAATTGGGAATGTTAGTGCGCCATGACGTTGGATCAATGCCGGCAAAGTAATTACTCCTGGCCGGGAACTGCTGGAGGCCTTCGATTTGAGGTGCTGGATTCGCACCTTCAAGTTTCATGCGCATGATCGAGCGTGGCGGCCGGCCTTTTTCGTTGCCAGGCTTGAAGTCATTCTTACCGTCACGCACCTCGAGGTTTTCCTTTCCCTTCCTGTGCGCGGCGGGATTTTCGAGGGCCATGACTGCCTCGGTCGGTGTCAGGAAAAGAACGTATCCCTCGCTGCGCGCTATGAACTTTACGCGCCGATTAGTTTGTCCCTGATTGAGCTCGAAGTTGAGCGGTAGAGCGCCATAGACCGCGGCCTGCCCATACTGCGTTCCAGGGTTCGACTCCAAAGGCCTGGAAACGCTTGCCGTTGACAGAAGCGTAGCGGGAAGACCGAATAGCGACCACGTGAGAACAACAGAAAAGAACGTCTTAACAAATATAATTAGTGATGACATCACTTCCTCCCTTCGCAGAAAATCAGCAGCGAAATTGATCTTTCAAGACAAGAGTGCAGCCTGCTGTGGCAGGCTGCACTCGTTAAGTCCCGCTTGCGGCGTACCGCAAGTGGACCAGTAGTTATGGTCTGACTCGGAAGATGCCCCAGATTCCTCCGTCGAACATGAAGGACTCCTGAGTCCGGTAGAGATAGTCGCCTGGTACACGACGTCCACCACCGGCCCCATTGACCGGAATCACTTCGTAATGCGATGAAGGTCCGATTCCATAAAGGGCTCCCTTGAACTCTGACAGCGGATTGTTGCCAATCGACTTCGAGTTGTTGGTGTAAGGTTCATCCTGCCAGAAGTGGCCGTGCAGGTTGAACACGTTATTGCGCATGTGCCCGTTGGCATTCAGGATTCGGAACCTCACTGTCTGTCCGGCCTGTGCGGTGAAGATCGGCGTTTGTGGATCGCCGCCCACCTGCGCGTTGGTCAGCACATTGGTGAAGTCGAAGTTGCGCGTAATCTCGAATGGTGTTTCGGGCGCATAGTTCATGCGTTTCCAGAGCGGCTCAGTGCGATAGTTGACTGCTTTCTGCCCTGAGTCTTCCGGATCTTCCGCACCACCCGGACCAGCGAGATTCGGCACTGGACTGCCATCAGCAAACCTCAAATTCAGGTCCGTCTGGTGTTGAACCACGAATTCACGGAACGTCGTGCCATCAGTTTTGGTCACTGTGGCTTGCGCTCGTGAAGTCGAATCTTCAATCCATGAGGATCCCTGCGGTTCGACGATTAGTGAGCCGATCGCGCCCTTGTTGCTGTGCTTGATCGGATCCGATGAGATGAGGTTGGTAGCACCGAATTCAATCGGTGTACCGATTCGCCTGCCACCGCTGATAACAACGTCTCCGGCGTACCAGCTATACCGGACTACGCCGCCTGGTCCAACCGTCTGATTCGGGTTGAATCCGACGTTCTTGCCATCGCTGTTCGCTACGTTGTAGGCGAGCAGTTGCGGGTGCAAACCGACCTGGTTCGATGGTTTCACCTGATTAGCATTGAAGTGGAACAGCAGGTTAGACATCGTGTTGAATCCATCGAGATCGGGCAGCGTTCTTGGCAGCCTGTTCTCGAGGTTGAACTGGATACATTCGCCTGCTCTGGCGCGAACGACGAGCGGTTCGATTGGAACGCCCGCTTTCACCTTGCCATAAGCATCGATGTCCTCACTGCGGAAATACATGATCGCCGTGGGATCATTGAGTGCTCCACCATTTCCGGCGCGGCTGTTGTAGATCAGCGTGCCGGTTGGAAGGGCCCACGCATTAACTGCCGTGACGTTGATCTTCCGTTTCGGAGCCGAGCCCGGACAAATACTGGCGCCGTTGCTCTTACCCGTCGGGAAGTCGGTTGGAAGCGCCGTTACGATCTCCTCCTCGATGAGGATCGGACCGATTATGGCGTTTTGAGTGACACTGCTGATCGACGTATCGGACGAGAGTGCCGTGGTTGCAGTACCAAGCATCGTCGGCGACATCAGGGTCGTATCCATCGTTGTCGTGGAGAACGTCATAACAGATGGATCCGTGGTGTCGTTGAAGTCGGTAATGCCGTTCGGGAAAGCTGAATCTACTGGAAACTCGGCATCGTTGGTTGTCAACGCTGCTGCGCCTTCTATGTTGTTAGGCAAAGCGAGCAGGTCCGTCTTCAGACCCATCCGGCCGTTGTAGACTCGCATGATTCCCCACACGCCGTTCCACTGTCCGTCGACCGACGCGCTGTTCTGGTACAGATAATCGATGAAGGGCCGACCGCCCAGAATCGATTCCTTGCCGGTTATAAACTCGAAGTGTTCGGAGATGCCTGCGATCTGCGAGTTTCTGAAACCGGAGTTGTTGACGGCCAATGGATCTTGTGGCGTGCCGGGTTGATGCAGCCACTTATGACCGTTGATCGTCAGGTTGTGTGTTTCTTCATGTGCTCCCACGAGTATGCGAATCTGAACCTTGTCGTTTTCGTAAACTCTCAGAAGCGGTGTGAATGGATCGCCCGGCTCCACTCCCTTAGTCAAAGCCGGATAGAAGGTTGGTTGAACGTTGAACTGCGGATCGGCGCGGGTGACATTCGATTTGTAAACCTTCGACAAATCACCGGGGGCGCCAAATGCCTGCGTGTTGGTGTAGGGATCGCGAATGCGCAGAGGCACGGGTTCATTGCGGTAGTTGACGCTCATGGTGCCCTGGTCCGCAGCGGAGATCGCTTCGGGACATGGCGCCGGAACACCACCTGGACAAACGAAACCGTTCTCTACGAGGAAGGGCAGTCCCACTTCGTTGATGATCGGCGGGTTGATGACTCGTTGCGGATCGGCAATCGGTTTGCCGTTTGCGCCAACGCCGGCGCCGGCCTGGTAGGCCAGTTGGAAATCAGCAAACTCAAACAAGAACTCGCGGTGACTGTTAGCCGCGGTTGTCTCGATGATGTTTGCCTGCCAGCTCGTCGGGCCGCCATCAACTGTGCGGGTACCCATCGTGACGCCGGTTTCCGGATTCTTCCAGATCGAACCTTGGGGCTCGATCACCAGGCCGGCGTAGAGACCTGCCTGCTGGTGAGTCGATGGTCCAAAGTGATCGTGAGTGAAAACGGTCCGAAGCGTACGATCGAAGCCGTTATTGTTAAGCGTGTCGTCGGCAAACCAGCGCTGCACGGTTGTTTGTGCACCGAGAGTGCCGAAGAACGGGTGTGCTTTCGGTTTCGGACAAATGAACGTGCCGTCACGTGTGTCACCTGACTCTATACCGATGCAGCCATTCTGTTTGCGAATAGCCTTGATTCGTTCTCGTACTTCGTCAGGACTAAAGGTTCCGTCTTCGTAGTTGAAGCCGTTACCGGAGCCGTCTGACGATGTAACGTCGAACTTCACGAGGTGGATATGCTGGCCGATGATGTCGGTCGGCGTGCGTACCTGGAAGTCGTCCTGTTCATAAACGCCAGGAGCGAGGTTGGTGTGGTAGTACGTGATGCAATCGTTGGTATTCGCACGGAAGAAGAACGGTTCCGGCGGTTTTGTGCCTGCCTTTGTTGGAGCAACGTCCGCCCACAATGACAGGATGCGCGACTGCGGGAAATGCCAGCCGGCTTTGTTAAGTTTCATGTCGAGCTGGAATGCCGCTGCTTTGTAGATGCGCGGAGTTCCGATGGCAGTGCCTGTATCGCTGATACAAGGATCGGCAAACGGAGCACCGGGCTTGCGCGGCAAACCATTCAGTACGAAGTTGGCTGGTGTGCCATCGGGTTTGAAGCTCGCGTGCAGGCGTTGCTCGTGATAGACCATTGCCGCGACTTCAGCAGCAGTACCGGTTTCGGCGATGCTCTGAGCAACGGCGGTGATTAGTTCTTTGCTGAAGTCGAGACGGGTTTCAACGTGTGTGAAAGTTCCGCCCGTGATGATGTGTCTCGACAAACCGCCGTCGTCGATCGTATCGAGTGGCGGCTTTGGTGGACGATGGCCTGCTACTGCCGGATTGAAGAATGGATAACCCGGAACAGTCGCGGTCGGCATCGGCGCCATTGCGAGAGTCGGAAGCGGTACTAATGCGGGTGTTGGTGTGCCCGCTATAATCTCGCCGTCCGGCAACGCTCGCGCACCGGCAACCGGAATTCCGTTTGAGTTGAGCACTGTGCCCGACTCAAACACATCGTGCGCACGCCACAGTTCCCACATCCCTTCCGCGAAGTGCGGATAGAAGTGGCAGTGGAAAATGGAATCGCCAACCACCTGGTTTCGGTTTCCAGTGCCACCGTGAACGATTTCAGTCGTAAACGCGAAGCCTGGTCCGAGTGCCTGACTATCGAGGTAAGTCGAATTGTCGTCGTCAGGTGTTTGTAACCACTGGTGTGCATGCAAGTGGTGAATGTGATGCTCTTTCGGTCCCGCGTGTACGACTCTCATCTTCACGGGGTCTCCGATGTAGCTGTGATGCACATTCGAAGGATCGTCGGGATACAAGACCTTTGTCGCCTTGCGGCCTTTGATCAATTTGCCAAGACTGTCAGTCGTGTTTGCCGGAACATCCACGATCTGGGCCGGGTCGCCAATTGCCCATGAAGAAAGGAAGAACTCTTCAAACTTGCACTCAGTGCAATTGAACATTGGCCCAACGCCAAGCCGGTTCGCCAGAATCTCGGCGCCCACGCCTGCCACTCCGTAATTGATCGCAAACTTGTCTTCAACACTGTGGAGCGTGTGGCTTAGAACTGGATCACGAAACTGCGGAAAAGCCTGTATATCCTGGATTTCATCGTGATAAATCACTGTGAATTCGCGAAAGGGCCGATCGCGATCGGGTTCGGTTGCATTCGGCCGGAAGGTACCAGCCGGAAAGCGTCCCTTGTTGGGGCCCGTGATGATCGCGTTCAAATCGGTATTCACGATAGTGTCGCCGTTCAGGATCTTGATGATCGGCTGTCCCGCCTTGGGATGACCTACCGGATAAACCGCATCATAATTAAGGATCGGCTGACCACCCGCGGTGGCGCCGGTCTTTGCTAACGCCATATCAGCGGCGGTAAGTTGCGAGCGATACCATTCGGCGCCTTTTGGCTCGACGTTGACGCTGCCGAACAATCCTTCGGAGAGCGTTCCGCCATCACCTTCGCCGCTGGTCGTCGCGCCCGTGCTGTACATGAGGTTGTTTCCCTCACGCGTGGCGAAGAGCGTGTAGACGGTCGAACTGCCGGGCCCCACTAAACTCGGGGGATTAACGCCGACGTTCGATCCATCGGAAGCGATGCTCCCAACCAGCTCCATGCCTATGACATGCACTCCAGCAGAGCGCGTCGCAGGCTGATCACTGAGCGGGCTGGGTGATAAAAGATTTGTAAAAGTAATTCGCAGGCAGTCGCCGCTGTTCATGCGCAGCACGATTGGTCGTGGCCGTTTATCAGACCGCAACCTCACGTTGCCGGCGACGAGTCCTTTTAAAGGATCGATCGCGACGACGTCTTTCTTAAGCGCGTAGATCATTCCGCCGGGATTCACCGTTCCCAGCCGGTTGTACATGATCGCCTGATCGAGAGCGACAACATCAGCTTTGATCGTGCGAGCACAAACGGGTGTTGGCGATGGAAGGGGAAGGAT
>Ga0134127_10001148_pt1 | contig 20334 bp, 19 predicted proteins | sample KB31753_FD_96459 | JGI IMG/M metagenome (GOLD analysis project Ga0134127, IMG submission 96459) | Terrestrial soil microbial communities with excess Nitrogen fertilizer from Kellogg Biological Station, Michigan, USA - KB3-175-3 | ecosystem: Environmental > Terrestrial > Soil > Unclassified ... | reverse complement strand
GATTGCCTCGACGGGCCTGCGGCGCGACAACACGGACGCCTACGCAGCCGCGGCAGGCTACATCTTCGTGCTCGCCACCATCGGCCTGTCCGCTGTGTTGTATCTCGGGTATGCCTCGTTCTTCGTCATCGGGAAGATGTGCCCGCTGTGTATGACGATGTACGTCTCGGTGATTGGCATTTTTCTCGTGTCGGGCGGCGCTTCGATGGCGCTCAGCGCGTTGCCATCGCGGTTGTCCCGCGATCTCCGATCGGTGGCGAAGAGCCCCGCGTTCGCGGTCATTGCCCTGCTGTTCATCGTCGGTTCCGTGTCGCTCGTCGCGTTCTTCCCGCGAGCGGAGGAGCAGACCGTCACCACCGCGGGCGAGGTTTACACCCCGCCAACCGAGACGATCGATCCGGACCAGCTCGCCGAGTTCAACAAGTGGATCGATGCGCAGCCGCGCGTGAACGTGCCCATTCCGGCCAACGGGGCGCAAGTCGTGATCGTCAAGTTCAACGACTATCAGTGCCCGTCGTGTCGTCAAACCTACATGGAGTACAAGGGCATCCTCGCCAAGTACCAGAACAACCCGAAAGTGCGCTTCGTGACGATGGATTTCCCGCTTGATTCGGAGTGCAACACGGCGGGCATCCACGGCTCGGCCTGCGAGGCAGCGGCGGCGGTGCGCATGGCGAAGGCCAAGGGCAAGGGCACCGAGATGGAGGAGTACCTCTTTTCCAACCAGGAGAAGTTCACGCCCACGTGGGTCAAGGACGCGGCCAAGCGGGTTGCAGGCGTCGCCGATTTCGACGCCGAGTACCCGAAGGTGCTGGAACAGGTTAAAGCTGACGCCGCACTCGGCCGACAGCTGGATGTGCAGGCAACGCCGACCTTCTTCATCAACGGCCTGAAGATCAACGGCGGCTTCCGCCCGGTCTTCTTCGAAGCCGTCATCGAGCACGAGCTCAAGAAGGGGAGCGCCTCGTGATGTGATGGACGCGATCAGGACCGAAGCTCTCACCAAATACTACAAAGTCGGTTTCTGGCGTCCACGTCCGTATCTCGCGCTCGACAGCCTGACCATGCAGGTTGGGGTCGGCGAGGTGTTCGGCTTCCTTGGGCCGAACGGAGCGGGAAAAACCACCACGCTCAAGCTGCTGATGCAGCTGATTTACCCGACGTCGGGGCGCGCCGAGATATTCGGCAAGCCAGTCGGCGATGTCGGAATCAAGCGGCGCATCGGGTTCCTTCCTGAGCAGCCGTATTTCTACGATTATCTGACCGCCGAGGAGCTGCTCCATTACTTTGCGGCGCTCTTCGGCTACGCGCCGGCCGAACGCCGCGCACGTGCCGCGGCGCTGCTCGACGAAGTGGGAATCGGCGCCGAGCGGCGGCTCCCGCTGCGCAAGTTTTCAAAGGGCATGCTGCAGCGCGTCGGCATCGCGCAGGCTCTGATCAACGAGCCCGAACTCGTATTCCTCGACGAGCCGATGTCGGGCCTGGATCCGCTGGGCCGCCGCGAGATCCGTCAATTGATCCTGCGGCTGCGCGATCGCGGATGCACCGTGTTCTTCAGCTCGCATGTCCTCGCCGATGCCGAAACCCTGTGCAGCCGCGTGGCGATTCTCGCCAACGGCCGCCTCGTGACGGCGGGCCGTCTTTCCGAAATGCTCGCTTTTCAGGTGCGAGGGTGGGAGCTCGTGGTCAGCGGCCTGAATGAGACCGCATTGGCGCGCGCGCAGCAGTGTCGCCACGTGGTACGCGCGGCCCGTCTCGCCGAAGGGCGCTACGCACTCGAATTGCCGTTGACGCCGCCGCCCGAGCGGACGCTGGCGGAGCTCGTCGGTCAGGGCGCGGCGCTGGTATCGCTGACGCCGATGCGCGACACGCTGGAGGACTTTTTCGTACAGCAGGTCAGCGGCGCGCAGCCCTCCCGTTTTTCTGAGAGCGCATGAAAGTCATCGGCCACGTGGCGGTGAACGTTTTCAAGGAGTCGGTCCGCGACAAGGTCCTCTACAACCTCGTCGTCTTCGCCGTGCTGCTGATGTCCGCGTCGTACCTGATTGGAGAGCTCACGGCTGGGCAGGACGTCAAGATCATCAAAGACCTCGGGCTCGCGTCCATTTCCGTGTTCGGCCTCCTCATCGCCGTCTTCATCGGCATCGGTCTCGTCTGGAAGGAAGTCGAGAAACGGAGCATCTACACGCTGCTGTCCAAGCCGATGCGGCGGCAGGATCTGCTCGTTGGGAAGTACCTCGGCCTCGTGCTGACGCTGATCATCAACGTCGCGGTGATGACCGCCGCGTACTACGCGGTTCTCGCATACTTTCAGGCGGTCTCGCCGGCGAATCTTCGCGAGTCGTGGCCGGCTCCCGCGACCGATCCGGCGCTGCTGAAAGCGATCGCGCTCATCGTGCTCGAGCTGATGCTCGTGACGGCGATTGCGTTGCTGTTCTCGACTTTCTCGAGCCCATTTCTCTCCGCGATCCTCACAACCGCCGTGTGGGTGATCGGACACTTCAACCAGGACCTGCGCGACTACGGCGCGACAATCCCGTCACCGCTGGCGGCGTCGATCGCGCGGGGCGTCTATTACGTGATCCCGAATTTTTCGGCGTTCGACGTGAAGCTTCAGGTGGTACACGCCCAAGCGGTGCCGTTTGGCTACATCGGCGTGACGACCGCCTACGGCCTCACCTACATCGCCCTCGTGCTGCTGACGGCGGTGATCGTGTTTTCGAAGCGGGACTTCAAATGAAGGTTCATCCCGCGGCGTGGGCGGCGCTTGTGGTGCTGTTCGCAGCGGTCGTCGGCCTGCAGTTAATCCAGGCCAACGAGCCGCCGCTGGCGACGCCCCAAGGTGTCAGCACGAACCTGCTGTACGTCCACTCACCGCAAGTCCTCGGACGTGCAACGCTGTCGTTTCACGCGCTCCTGGCGGACATCTACTGGATTCGCGCCGTGCAGCATTACGGCGGGACGAAGTTGTCGAACGAGCCGAACAAACAGTACGACCTCCTGTATCCGCTGCTCGATTTGACGACCTCCCTCGACCCGTACTTCGACGTAGCCTACAAGTTCGGATCGGTGTTCCTCGCCGAGCCGTATCCCGGGGGTGCCGGCAGACCCGACCTGGCGATTGCGCTCCTGCAGAAAGGGCTTCGCACACGACCTGACAAATGGGAACTCGCGCAGGGGATCGGCTTCGTCTACTACTGGTGGCTGGCCGACTATCAGAACGCGGCGATGTGGTTCAATCGCGCCGCCGATGTGCCGAACGCGCCTGACTGGCTTCGGCCGCTGGCCGCGGTCACTCTGGCCGAGGGCGGCAATCGAGCCTCGTCGCGAGTGCTCTGGAACGAGATTGCCCGCAACGCCGATGCCGACTGGCTGCGGACCCAGGCAACCTTCCGCCTGAAGCAGCTCGACGCCCTCGACGGGATCGACTTCATCCAACGCATCGTCGATGAATACCGCCGGCGGACCGGTGTGCCGCCCGCGTCCTGGGACGACATGATGCGCGCCGGCTTCCTGCGGGGCGTACCTCCTGATCCGACCGGCACTCCGTTCCGGCTCGATTCAGCGACAGGGAGGGTAACCCTCGATCCGAGTTCCTCGCTCAATCCACTGCCGAGCGCCGAGCATCCTCTTTGATGATCGCCACGGCTGTCCTTCTGTTCGGCCTCGGCCTCGTGGTCGGCAGTTTCCTGAACGTCTGCATCTACCGGCTTCCGCGAGAAGAATCGCTGGCATGGCCAGCGTCGCACTGCACCACGTGTAATCGGACTCTGCGCTGGTACGAAAACGTTCCGGTGTTCAGTTGGGCATTCCTTCGAGGTCGATGCCGGACGTGCAGGTCCCGCATCTCGACGCGTTACCCGATTGTCGAATTGACGACGGGTGCGTTGTTTCTCGCAGGGTATTACGCGTTCGGCCTGACGCCCCTGCTTGCTGTGCGACTCCTGTTCGCCTGCGCGATGGTCGTTCTGTTTGCCATAGACCTGGAACATCAGATTCTGCCGAACGAGATCACCCTGCCCGGGATCGTCATCGGCTTCCTGTTCAGCGTTGCCCTTCCGCCGGGGTGGAGAAGCTCGCTCATTGGTCTGCTGGTCGGTGGTCTGTTCCCCTTTCTGATTGCCGAAGCCTACCTGCGCATCCGCGGTCGTGAAGGCATGGGAATGGGCGACTTCAAGATGCTCGCGATGGTGGGGGCATTTCTCGGCTGGCCGCTCGTCTGGATCACGCTCATCCTCGCATGCATCCTCGGCGTCGTCATCGGCGGCGGCGCGTTGTTGATCTCTCGCCGAGGTCTGGCGACCCGCATCCCCTTCGGCACCTTCATCGCTGTCGCGGCGCTTGTCGCTGCATTCGGGACGGACCCGGTGCTCAGCGCCTACGAGCGCGCCGTGCAGGCGTACTTGTCCTGGGCCGGATTGGCGTGACCCAGGCCGGTTACGCGCTGCTCGGTCTGACGGCGATGACGGCGATGCTCGTCGGCGTCCTCACCTTTGCGTTGCTTCGGATTGCCGCCGGTGCGCGCGATGCGCGCCGTAATCTCCGTACCAACAGTGCCGATGCGCTCATGGTGTCGGCTGCGCTCCAGGAAGCGGTGCAGAAGCTGAAAGCGCAGGAGCAGGCGATGAGCGCCCGTGCGGCCGCATCGGATCACCTGCGCGGCCAGATTGCCGACAGCTTGACGGCGGGTCTCCTCGTCGTTGACGCAGGAGGATGCGTTCAGGTGCTCAATCCCGCCGGGCGGCATCTGCTCGAGCTGGATTCCGAACCGGTCGGACTTCGCTATCAAGACGCGCTGGCAGCGGCGCCATCACTCGTCGCCGTGATCGATCAGTGCCTGACGACCCGCCAGGCGATCGTGCGCCGAACAGTAGAGATGTCGCCGACCATGACGGCGACGCATCTTGGCGTGACCGTTTCGCCGCTGGCCGACGCCGCCGATACGCGCGGAGTAATCTGCCTGTTCGCCGATCTCACCGACATCGTCGAACTCGAAGAGCAGCTGCGCGTAAAGGAAACGCTGGCGAGACTGGGCGAGCTGACGGCCGGTATCGCGCACGAGTTCCGCAACGGTCTGGCAACGATACATGGCTACAGTCGCCTGCTGGATCCTCAAGCCCTTCCCGCGCAGTACCGTCCTTACATCGAGGGCATCCGTCAGGAAGCGGAAACACTCGGTCAGGTCGTCACCAATTTTCTGAACTTTGCACGCCCCGAACAGCTGTCGCTCGCCTCCGTCGATCTGGGTCGAATTGCGCGCCGCGCCGCCGACGAACTCCAGCACGAGTTACCCGCGGGCACGACGATCAACATGGCGGGTGACTTCGCGGAGGTCCAGGGCGACGAAGTTCTCCTGCGAAAGGTATTCGGCAACCTGCTGCGCAACGCGGCCGAAGCGTGTGAATCGGTTGGCCGCACGCCGTCGATTGTCGTCGAAGGACGAATCGACCGCGCGCATCGCACCTGCCGGATCTCCGTGGAAGACAACGGGCCCGGCATTCCCGCGGGTCAACGTGAAAAGGTATTTCATCCATTCTTCACATCGAGATCGCGAGGAACTGGTCTGGGCCTCGCCATCGTTCAGAAGATTGTGTTGACACATCAGGGAAGGGTCACCGTGGGCAGCGCGCGCGCAGGCGGCGCGGCGGTCGAACTGACGTTCCGGCTCGCTTCATAGAAATCCCAAATCCCAAATCCCAAATCCCAAACCCCAAGTCCCAACCCGATCGTTTCCAAAATTTGGATTTGGGGTCTGGGATTTCGGATTCGGGATTTCGAGACTGTGATTCCACGTCCCGAATAGGGACATGAGCGCCCACTGGGGCCGTCCAACCCAGGACCTCCATCGCCCCTGCAACTACCCGTCAGTCAGCGTCTTGCGGCGACGACCGGCCGTCCCCACCGCTCGTGGCAGAGCCGTTGCCGCACCCATGGCATGACGGCTCGCCGGCCTTGCTGCGAGCCACAAAACGCACATGGACACGCAACATATGCAGCCGCGCGCAGGCTTCTCGCTCATCGACATGATGGTCGCCATCTCGATCATGGCGATCCTCGTTGCGGGTGCCGTTCCGCAGCTGGTCAACGTCGCCGAGAGCTTGAAGCTCGGGCAGGCACAGCGTGACGTCAACGTGGAGTTGAATCAGGCGCGCCTTCGAGCAGTGAGCGCGAACCGTCCGATTCGCGTCCGCTTCAACTGCCCGGCAGTCGGTCAGTACCGGATTACCGAGCTGATTGGGTCGCCGAGTGTCCCCGACACGAACGACACGGCCAGCGACCGGTGCAGCGAGACCAAGTGGAAATACCCGGCGAACGACAACGATCCGGCAACGCGTCCTAACCAGGACGGTCCCATCCGCTACCTGCCGCGAGGGGTGACATTTGGCACCGCGCCCACTCTGGAGTTCTGGCCGAACGGCACGGTCCACAAACAGGCAGCAGCCGAGAACCCGTGGAGCGTGGTCAATGTGGCCGGCACCGCGGTGACGGTCGTCAAAGGCATCAAAGTGAAAACAGTAACGGTGAACGGCCTTGGAAAAATCCAACTCGTTCAATAACGCCGAATCCGGCTTCTCGCTGCTCGAAGTGATGGTCGCGACGGGCCTGCTCGTCACCGCACTGGTGACGCTGGCGCAGTTGTTCGTGATCTCCACGAAATCGAACCTCGGGTCGCACAACACGACTTATGCATCCGTCCTCGCAGAGCAGAAGCTAGAAGAACTTCGAGCGCTGGCGTGGGGATACGACACACAGGGGCTGCCGCTGAGCGATACCACGACGGACACATCAGTGAGTCCGGAAACACCCACGGGGGGAACGGGATTGAGTCCGTCGCCGGCGTCAACCCTGCAGTCGAATACGGCGGGGTACGTCGACTACATCGATTCCTTCGGCAACAAGCTTGGTACCGGCGCGACTCCTCCTGGCAAGTCGATCTACACCCGGCGATGGTCGATTACGCCACTGCCGACGAACCCGAACAACACGCTGGTCATCCAGGTACTGGTCACGCGCAACAAGAACCGCGGCCAGGCGGACCAGGGCGCCGTCCTGCGTCTTCCCGAAGAGGCGCGAATGATCACCGTCAAGACAAGGAAGGCGCAGTGATGACTCGAAGCTGCCGTCGCGTTGCCGGGTTCACCATCATCGAGATGCTCATCGCCACCATGGTCATGATGGCAGTGACCGGAGCGGTCTTCACGCTGCTGAATCCGGCCCAGGGGATCAGCCAGGCGCAGCCGGAGGTGTCAGACCTTCAGCAGCGGATGCGGGTCGGCGTCGACACGCTGACGAAGGACCTCATGATGGCGGGCGCGGGCTCGTATATGGGGTCGTCGGCCGGGGCGCTCTACAACTACTTCGCGCCCATCATGCCGTATCGGTCCGGCGATCTGAGTTCGGATCCGCCGAATCTCTTCTACCGCACCGACACGCTCAGCCTGTTGTACGTTCCGCCGTCCGCCGCGCAGACGGGCGTTATCCAGAATCTCGGCAACGGCAATAGCCAGGAGCTCGTCGTCAAACCGCAATTGAACTGCGGTGTCGACAAGCACGATCAACTGTGCGGTTTCACCGACGGAATGCGGGCGCTCATCTACGACGTCGACGGCAGCTGGGACACGATGACGCTCACCAACATCCAGGATGAAGCGCTGCATCTGCAGCACAACGGCAAACTCTCCAGTGCGTACGACTCCGGGCAGGCTGTGATCGTGGAGGTCGCGACACACACCTATTACCTGAAGACCGACATCAACACGAATACGTATCAGCTGATGCACTACGACGGCGCGCAGACCGATCTGCCCGTTGTCGATAACGTCGTCAAACTGAGCTTCTCGTATTTCGGCGATCCGCAGCCGCCGATGCTGATTCCCGGTAAGTCGCTCTGCGACGTGGGTGTCAAAGGTCCGTTCACGACGTATGGACCGAGGCCGCCTTGCATCGGACTTGCGCCGAAAGGCACATACCCCAGCGGCGAGAATTGCGCGTTCACCCTTGCCGGTGGTGTTCAGGTGCCGCGGCTGCCGTCGCTCGCCGCGACCACGGGTGAAGTCGAACTCACGCAGGCGATGCTGACCGATGGCCCCTGGTGTCCGGACCCGACGTTTGACAACCGCTACGACGCCGATCTGCTGCGCATCCGCAGGGTGGGGGTTACGCTGCGGGTACAGGCCGCGGTCGCTTCGCTGCGCGGTCCCGCGGGAGTGCTGTTCACGCGCGGCGGCACCTCCACGAGTTCCCAGCGGTACGTGCCGGATCAGGAAATCAAGTTCTCGGTCACGCCGCGCAACATGACGCTGGGACGCTGAGATGCCTCGACCACTCACGCATCGGCTGTACGACGAAGACGGTGTCGCGCTCATCATTGCGCTGATGTCAATGATGCTGTTGATGGCGCTTGGCATCGCGCTCGTCCTCACGACGACGACCGAGACCCGCATCTCCGCGAATTACCGCGAGGGCACCGAGGCCCTGTACGCCGCGGATGCCGCCGTCGAGCGTGTGATGGACGACATCCTCACCGTTCCAGACTGGAACGACATCCTCTCCGGCGTCCGGCAGTCGGCGTTCATCGATGGCTCGGCGGGCGGCACCCGGACACTGCCGGACGGCAGCGTGCTCGATCTCGACAAGGCGACCAACATGCTCGACTGCGGCAAGACGACGCTCTGCAACGACGTCGATCTGAACGTCGTGTCCGAGGAGCGGCCGTGGGGGATGAACAATCCGCGTTGGAAGCTCTATGCCTACGGGCCGATGCGCGCGATGCTGCCGACCGACACGATCAATTCGAACGATTACGTCGTGGTCTGGATTGCAGACGATCCATCCGAGACCGACAACAACCCCTTACGGGACGGGGACACGCCGGTGAACGGCCAGCCGGCGCCGAATCCTGGGCTCGGCGTTCTGGCGATGCACGCGGAAGCGTATGGACCGTTCGGCGCCAAGCGGACCATCGAGGTCACGATGGCGAGAACCGACACGACCGAAATCGAACGCGGCTACACCGGCCAGCGCGGACAGGACGAACAGAACCGTCGCGCACGCAAAGCCGCCGTGCAGACGCCAGGCAAGACGCTGACACAGAAGGAATTGAGCTTGACGACGGGAGCGATTCAATGAGCAGACACGCAACCACGACCAACGCGCATCCGCGGCGCACGCGGATCGGGCGGCCGCGGCAGTGGGTGGTGCTCGTTGCCGCGGCGCTCGCCCTGTGGACGACGAGGGCCTCGGCGCAGCTCGACCCGTTGTTGTTCCTCAAACGTGTCGCGCCCAACGTCCTTTTCGTCATCGATATGGGTCCGGGCATGCTCTCGGATGCCGACGGCACCTATTACGACCCCAATCAGTACAAGTGGAGCAACTCGGGCAGCGACGCGGCATGGCAAACCGCGCTCGGACTGGTATCGGGCGTCAACATCGCGAACCAGAACAACGCGCCGTACTACCGGAAGTTCGTGAACCGCACGTACTCGAGCGGCGTCGTCAGCGGCCAGACGTACAACTTCGCTGCCGACTCGATCACACCCGTCGGCAACCTCGATTCGAGCTACAGCACGTTTTACGAAAAGACTCGCTTCATGGTGACCCGCCGGGCACTGACGCAGGCGATCGATGAAAACACGAGCGTCGTGCGCTTCGCCCTGCTGAAGACCCGCCAGACGAGCGCGGCGTGGGGAACAGCGCCCAATAACAAGCTGGCCAACGACGCCGCGAAGATTACCAACGCTGGCGCCGGCGCCGCACAGCAGACAAATACGGATACCGGCAAGACGGGCGTGTGGTACTACATGAAGACCACCGTCAGCGGGAACAACGGCGCAGCCGCCGCATCCACCGCGATCACGAACGGATGGCATGCGGATGACTCGGGCGTCAATACGACCGTCCGGAACGCACTCGATCCGTCAACCGGTCTGACCGGAGGCGCACTGATCCCGGCGAACAATACGACGAGCACGCAGACGGATCGGCCGCTTGGCCTGATGATCGATGACACCAAGACCGAAGTCACACGGTTGATCAATGCCGATACCGCGTGCCGCAACAGCGTGGTCGTGATGGTTGTCGCCGGAGGCGAGGGGACGACGGTGTCCGGCGCGACGGGCGCGACCACCGCGGCGAAGGCATCGGCGTTTACCAGCATCTCGAGCCGTCGTGTTCCGATCCATGTGATCGCGATCGCCCCTGCCGCCGCTGAAGTCGCGAACCTGCAGCTCATCGCGACCAACAGCGGGGGCAAGTACACGGAAATCACCAAAGCCCAGATCGACTCGGTCACAGCCGGAACCGCGGTCCCCGAACTGGTCGCTGCCGTCAATACCGCCATTCAAGGCGGCTTTCAGCGCTACGCCGAATGCAATGCCGGCGCAGCCGAAAGCGAATTCCAGGTGACGAGTCCGATTGTCGGCACCGTGAACCTCAATGGCGGGTTGGATATCAATGGGTCGACGCTGGCGAACACGAATGTCGTGGACAAGGAAGGGAACGTCATCCCGCAACGGACCAACGTGATGGTCACCAGCGCGTTCGAACTGCCTGGGTTCGAAGCACGGCTGCGCGCGTTCCGTGTCTATAAGCCGGTCGCGGATTCGAGCAAGACGTCCGGGTACAAGTTTGTGCAAGACGGGACCCGGCTCTGGGTGGCATGCGCGCCGGGAACGACAAGCAGCGGCGCGTGCGCCTCACTCTCCGCATCGTCGAGAAACATCTATACGTCGCTTCCAGACGGCACGGTCGTCGCGTTCGATTCGACAAACGCAACGACGCTCGCGCCGTACCTGAGCGGCATGGCGGTCGCACCCTCGAGCTTCGACGCTGCAGCATTGATCAACAAGGTCCGCGCGTTGCCGCTCGGCGCGATTGTGTCGTCGACGCCCGCAGTGATGGATCCGCCATCGCTTGATCCGCCGCCAGACGCGGATTACCCGGCTTTCGTGAATGCCAACAAGAACCGCCGCGCGATGGTGTGGGTGGCGGCCAATGACGGGATGCTTCACGCGATTGACGGGAGGCTCGGCGTCGAGGTGTGGGCGTATATCCCGTTCAATATCCTGCCGAAGCTCAAGACCGTCACCGATGGCCAGCCGATTGGCAAATTCGACTACCTGATGGACGGCTCTCCGAAAGTGGCAGACGTGAAGGTCGGAGGCTCCTGGAAGACGTACCTGATTATCGGCCAGGGCTCGGCGGGAACGTTCTATCAGGCGTTCGACGTGACGCTGCCGAACATGGGTTCCTTCGCCTCGCCGACGGAGAACAGCATCGCGTCCTCGTTGAACTACTTTGCGGACGCCAGCCGCGTGCAGTTGAAGTGGAGCTTCCCGCGGATGTCGATGTTCGACTACACGATTTCCACAACCGCAGCGCCGTACGGCGACATCGCCAGCGGCGCGACGGCCGCCGAGAAATCCGTTGGTCAGTCGTGGTCGGATCCGGCCGTGGGCGAGGCCGTGAATGCGAGCGGCAAGTTCATGGTCGTCGTCGGATCGGGTTTCCTGCCGTACACGCAGCAGCAGGGCAGCAATCGATCGAACGTCGTGGCCGGGACGACGCTGTATATCCTCGATGCCGAGACAGGCCTCGTCGTGTCGAGCAAGGACGTTGGCAGCGACGGTTCCGCGGAGACGATTGACAGCTGCGCGGCCGCGAACAACTGCCAGACGATGAAGAACGCGCTTCAGGCCGACCCGGTTGCGACCGGACCGGCGGACTCGCGCTACATCAACCGCGCCTACATCGGCGATCTCGATGGTCGCGTCTGGCGATTCAACATCGCGACCGACGGCGTCGGGACGCCTTACTTCAGCGCCGATCCGACGATGCTGTACAACGCCAGCCTGACCGGCGGGCATGGCGGCTCCAAGAAAGCTGGCTCGACCCAGCCGCTGTTCTCGTCGATGGCGAGCGTCACCGTCGGAGGGACGCAGCAGTACATCTTTTTCGGCACCGGCAGCGACCTGCTGCCGTCAAACGGCGTGACGCAGTCGTATCAGTTGATTGGCTTTCTTGACGACGGTGGGCTGGGTGTCGAGAGCTTTACCTACTCGCTCACGGCGGTATCCAATTCGACCGCAAACGAGGAAAAGGTCACCGCCTTCCCGGCAGTTGCCGGCGACATCGTGTTCTTCACGACCACGATGTTCAAGCCGTCGACGCCGTGCGTCCTGCCCGATGCGAACCTCTATGCGCTGACCTACATTGGCGGCGCCGCGTACGACACCACGGGCGATGACACGGTGAAAAACAACGATTCGACGAAGGTGAGCACGGTCGCGGGCGCCCGCGCGACCGCGCCGTTCGTGGTCGATCAACATCTGATATTCGCAGCCGGCGACAAGGTCGAGCTGTTCGGCGACCCGAACGACTACAACAACGGCGTCGGACAGGTCGGCGTTCGCATCCTCTCCTGGCGAGAGGTGCGATAACTTGGCTGCTGCAGCCGTCATTTGCGCCGCCTGCGGCGCGAAAGTGAAGAGCGGGCGCGTCAAATGCCTTCGATGCGGCGAACCTCTCGTCGCGCGGCAGGACGTTCCGGTTGCGGCGGCGAGGCCGATTCCATGGAAGACGGTGGGCCTGATCACCGGCTGCGTCGTCGTCAGCGGCGTCGCGGTAATGCTGACGCCCCGAATGACGCAGTCATCGCCGTCGACCAGCTCCACATCTCTCGATTCCTCGCGCCCCCTGAATGCACCGCCGCGATCGGCGTCGGCTTCGGCTGCGACGAGCAGGCCCGCCGGCCCGGATCCAGCCAGTACTGCGGTTTCTGACTTGATCGCCGGACAACAGGCGTACGTGTCCGGCAACATCGACGCGTCGGCGCAGCAACTGCAGGCAGCCGTAGACGCCAATCCGAACGATCCCCGGGCCCTCAACGATTTGGGTCAGGTGCTCGTTCGCACGGGCCGTGCTCGCGAGGGGATCACCTACCTCGATAAGGCGGTCTCGCTGAAGCCGGATTCATGGGCATATCAGTTCAACCGCGCCCGGGCGTACGCGCAACTGCAGGAGTGGGGGCAGGCGGTGGACGGCTACCGTACCGCGGCGCGGCTGTTCCCGGACGATTACGCGACGCAGTACAACCTCGCAAAGGCACTGCAGGCGTCAGGCAACATCGGTGACGCCCTTGCCGCGTACGAAAAGGCGATTGAGCTGGCGCCTGGCCAATCGGATTTCCAACTGTCGTATGGCCTTGCGCTCGAAACCGCGAAGCGGCCGCAGGATGCCGCCGCGGCGTACCGCCGGTACCTTGAACTGGAGCCCGATTCGCCTCAGGCCGAAAAAGTAAAAGCGCACCTTTCGGCCCTGGAGAAGGCGACATGATGACGTCCCGCATTTGGGGTTTGGGCTTCGGGATTTGGGTTTTGGCACTCGCCGTGGGATCGGCCCAGACACTCGGAGATATCGCGAAGCGCGAAGAATCGCGCCGCAAGCAGGTCAAGACGCCGGGCAAGGTCTACACCAATGAGGACCTCCGCGGTCGTGACGCGGGGGCACCGGCGCCGTCGCCTGCCAGCGAGGCGTCGTCGCCCAATGCCGTGCAGCCCCAGGCGCCAGCCGCAGGCGCGCAGGCGAAGGACGCCGACAAAGCGGCCACCGAAGATCCAAAAAAGACCGAAGCATATTGGAAAGACCGCCTTACGAAGGCACGAGGCGATCTGGACCGGGCGAAGACGTTTGCGGACGCGTTGCAGAGCCGCATCAACGCGCTGACGACCGACTTCGCCGCGCGTTCCGACCCGGCTCAGCGCGCGCAGATCGGAAACGATCGGCAGAAGGCGGTCGCCGAACTCGATCGCGTGAAGAAGGAGATCGAGGCGAACACCAAGGCGATCGCGGACATCCAGGAAGAAGCACGCAAGACCGGTGTACCCGCCGGCTGGGTCCGGTAGACGTTCGCAAATCCCAAGATCCAAATCCCAAGATCCAAATCCCAAGCTCCGAATCCCAACGCGCAAAAACTGATCGCTTGATGGCGCCGAGAGGCGGCAGAAAATGCCGCCTCGCTGTGGTCCGCTCACGCCCGGCCGTTCATTTCTGCTGATTTGGCCCGGCAGCGACATTGCCTCTCGGACGGCGTGCATCTTCGGGCGCTCGGCGACACGCGTGGCTTCTCACTGCTTGAAGCGCTGATCGCCGCGGCCATTCTGGCGGCGGCGTTGCTCTCGCTCGCGCAATTGATCGCATTCGCGGTCACGACGACGGCGGCCGCAGGACGGACGACGGACGCGGCGCTCCTTGCCGCGCAGAAGGTCGAGGAACTGCGCGCCGGTTCGTGGGGCGAGCTTCAGCCGGGCACCGATTCGCCTGCCGCGGGATTCACGCGGACATGGACGGTCAGGCCGATGGGCGCCGATCCCGATTACGTGGCGGTTCTCGACGTTCTCGTCCGGGCGCCTGGAGGTCAGGCACGGATCATCGCGCTGAAGTCGAGGCTGTTCGAACCGTGAGAAGCGCGGGATTCTCGGTCGTCGAACTGTTGATTGCCAGCGCCATCACGATAGCGCTGATTGGCGCCATCCTCGCGGTCGTCAACCCTGCGCAATTGATGTTTCGTGCTCAAGGGGATGCGGCGGATCTTCATCAACGGCTTCGCGCCGCCGCGGACACGATCGGCGCCGATGTGCGTGCAGCGATGGCCGTACGCCCGTACCGCGTTGGGGCGATGCGTGACGACGCGGCCCTTGGCGTTTACTACCGGCGTGATACGCTGACCGTTTTGGGGGTCCCGTCCTCGCCACTGTCGCTCGACGTCGACGCATCGCGAACGTACTACCTGCGAAGCGCGGGCGTTCCCGGCACATTTCAGCTGATGCAGTATGACGGCGGCCTCAGCGACCTGCCGATGCTCGACCACGTGGTCCGCCTGTCGTTCGACTACTTCGGACCCGCGACAACTGGCGGGCCGCTGGTCAGGCTCGAACCCGCGACGCTCGTCGACGGTCCCTGGATTGAGGATCCGACCCACAGAATGTTCGATGCGGATTTGCTGCGCGTTCGGGAAGTCCGCGTGCTGCTGCGCCTGGAGAGCACCGACGCGTTGCTTCACCGCCTGGTTCCTGATGAGGAGATTGTCCTTCACATGGCCATGCGGAACATTTCTGGCGGTCACTAGCCATGGCGCTTGTAACTGCTTTAACGGCGGTGCTGATGATGCTCGCAATCGGCGGAAGCGTTGCGCTGAACACGATGACCGAGACGACCATCGCCGCCAATCATCGCGACGCGCTGCAGACCCTCTATGCGGCGGAGGCCGGTATCGACCTTTCGATCAGCCGACTCCGCGTCATGGCTGACTGGACCGCAGCCGCACCCGACCCGCGTGGGACGACGCTGGTGCAGGGATCGCTTGCGGATCTCCTGCAGGTTACGACGATCGACCCGCGTCTAAACGTGATCGCACGTGTGATTCCGGATCCGAAGGGCAACCCGGACGTCCTGATTGTCCAGGCGGTTGCATCAGCCGCCGGCGGCATTCGTCGCTCCGTTCAGGCGACGATCCGCAGGGCGCCAGCTGGACCGAGTGCAACGACGCGCACAATCGAGACGATCTTCTGGCGCGAACACTGAGAATCTCAACCTATCGAGTGCAGGAATGCGCGCCTGCAGCCGAAACAATACGCGTCACGGAGCCTCCAGCTGTCCACTTCCCCAGTTCTTCTCGTCGAAGATAAAGATTCGCTGCGGACGATGCTGCGCCACGCGCTCGAGGCGCAGGGCCACACCGTCGTCGAGGCGATGGACGAGCCATCGGCGATCCAGCGTATGCAGCAAGCGCGTCCGGTTGTTGTCCTGACGGACCTGAAGCTGCCGGAAGGCGACGGGTTTGGTGTGCTGCGTGCCGCGGCGGAGCTCGATCCGGAGCTGCCCGTGGTGGTGATGACCGCCTACGGCAGTATCCAGGACGCCGTGACGGCGATGAAGGAAGGCGCCATGGACTTCCTCGCCAAGCCCGTGGACCCCGATCACCTGCTGCTGATGGTGGAGCGCGCAATCTCCCAGCGCCGGATGTTGACCGACTACTTCCTGCTCAAGCAGGAGCTTGCCGAGCGGCGCGGCGCTCCGCGCATCATTGGCGAGGATCCCAAGCTGCGGCAGGTGTCGCAGCAGCTGCATCGGGCGGCCGGCACCGACACCACCGTGCTGCTGGAAGGGGAGAGCGGCACCGGCAAAGAGCTGTTCGCCCGCGCCCTGCACGCGCTGAGCAGCCGTTCGGAAGGGCCGTTTGTCGCGATCAACTGCGCCGCCATTCCCGAAACGCTGCTCGAGACAGAGCTCTTCGGCCACGAAAAGGGCGCATTTACGGGGGCCGCCGCCCGCAAACCTGGCCGGTTCGAGCTGGCGCACCGCGGCACGCTGTTTCTCGACGAAATTGGGGATTTGCCGCTCGGGCTACAGGCAAAAATTCTGCGCGCGCTCGAGGAAAAGCGTTTCGAACGTGTCGGCGGCACCCAGTCGCTTCACGTCGATGTCCGCGTCGTCGCCGCCACGAACCGCCTGCTGAAGGCGGCGGTCGCCGCAAAGCAGTTCCGCGAAGATCTGTTTTTCCGGTTGTCCGTGTTCCCGATCAGCATTCCGCCTCTGCGCGAACGTCCGGGTGACATTGCGACGCTCGCGCGCCATTTCGTCGAGAAGTTCTCGCGCGATCTGAACAAGCAACTCCATCTGTCGCCTGCCGCGCTCGAAGAGCTGCAGGTCTATCCGTGGCCCGGCAACGTCCGCGAGCTGCAGAACTGCATCGAGCGAGCGGTCATCCTCTGTGACGGCGACGGGATCCAGTCGCGGCATCTGAGCCTCTCCTTCCGGCCTGGCGCTGTCGCCCCGCCTGCAAGTCCGTGGGATCAGATCGATTTGTCCGGAACGATGCTGGAAGCGACCAGGCGCGTCGCCGCGGAAGTCGAGCGTCGGAAGATCGGGCAGGCGATGCAGGACGCCGCAGGCAACAAGCAGCGCGCCGCCGAGGCGCTCCAGATCTCGTTCAAAGCACTGACCAGCAAGCTGCGCGAATACGGCCTCGCCGAAAGCTAAACGCGCGGCTCGGACATCAACGCAAGGACATTCCCTTCGGAATCGCTGAAGTCGGCGAGCCAGACTTCCCTGTCGGGCAGCTTCGCAATCATGTGCGGTTCGCTTCGGAACTTGACGCCGGCAGCCGTGAGCGCCGCGTGTGTGGCTTTGAGGTCGTCGACCGCAAAGTAGATGACCGATCCCTGGTGGTCGAATTCAGGTTCGGCGGGGCTCAACATGAGGCGGACGCCGCCGCAATCGAAGAACGCCAGCTGCGGCGGCGCCTGGAAGAGCAGCTTCAGCCCGAGCGCGTCGCGATAGAACGCCACCGCCCGGGCGGTGTCCTGCGTGCGAATCGAAATCTGGTGAATCCGCTGGAGTCCCGTGGTGGTGACCATATGCGCCTCCGCGAACATAGTTAGTTAGCCTTGCTAAATAAGTCATACTTCAGGAATGGCTCATCGCACAAGCGCTGTTTCTCCATCCAGCGTTGCCGACGCGATTCATTCGGCGGCGATTCACCTCCTCCGCAAAATCCGCAAGGAAGACGAGCGAACCGGCATCACCCCAAGCCGGCTGTCCGCACTCTCAGTGCTCGTGTTCGGCGGGCCTATGCGCGTAACCGATCTCGCCCGGGCAGAGCACGTGAAGCCGCCGACGATGACCCGAATTGTCGCGGCACTCGAGGCCGATCAACTTGCGAGACGGACTGTCGATGCGGCTGACGGGCGCTCCGCCCGCATCGCAGCGACGCGTCGCGGCGAACGATTGATGCGGGAAGGTCGAAAGCGGCGTGTGGAACGGCTTGGAGCGGCATTGAAGAGACTGGGCGACGAGGAGCTCGCGCTACTCAGCCGGGCCGCTGCAATCATCGAGGATGTGTCGCGCACGATCTGAGGCGCGAACTAGGGCTTCAACCCGAGCCGCTTCAAGACCGCTTGAAGCTCCTCTTCCGTGACGTCATCGACCGTCATCGTTGCGCCGATTTCGATCGCCAGCACGAAATGCAGCCGCCCGTGAACGACTTTCTTGTCACGCCGGATCGCGTCCAACACTTCATTGATGCGGAGATCCGACACGGTGGGGAGCGGGCCAAGCTGCGCGATCAGCTGCGCGAGCGCTTGCCGTTCGCGTTCGGCGAGCGCGCCGCGGGCGACGCTCAAGTCCGCCGCCGCCAGCATGCCGAGCGCAATTGCTTCGCCGTGGCGGTAGCGGCGGTATTTCGTCACCGCTTCAAGCGCGTGGCCGACGGTATGGCCGAAATTGAGAATGCGGCGCAATCCGCCTTCGCGCTCGTCGGCGGAAACCACTCGACCCTTGATGCGGCACGACTCCACGATCACGGGCAGCAGCACGTCGGACTCGCGCGCGAAAATCCGTTTGGTATCCCGCGCGACGCGATCGAACAGATTGCGGTTTGCGATCATGCCGTACTTGACGACTTCGTACAGGCCCGATCGAAACTCCCGGCGGGGGAGCGTCTCGAGCAGGAGTGGATCGATCGCGACCACGGCGGGCTGATGGAATGCGCCGATCAGGTTCTTGCCGAGCGCATGATTGACGCCGACCTTGCCGCCGATCGAGCTATCCACCTGGGCCAGCAGCGTCGTCGGCGCATGCGCCAGCCCGATGCCGCGCAGGAACGTTGCCGCGGCAAACCCCGCCGTGTCGCCGATCACGCCGCCACCGACGGCGACAATCGCGCTACCGCGATCGGCGCCCGCGCGAATAAGGGCTTCGTAAATGCGTGAGACCGACTGGAGGTTTTTGTACCGCTCGCCGTCGGGAATCAGAATCGGCTCGGTGCCGCCTGTCAGCTGCTGCAGGCGGGCGCCATGCAGTCGCCAGATAACGGGACTCGACACAACGAATCGCCGTTGGCCGACGTTGTGCGTATCGAGCAGCGCCGGAAGCTGCTCGGCGATCCCATCTCCTATCCAGATCGCGGAACTGCGTGAGCCGGTATCGACGTCGACGCGGACCGCGACGCGGGTATTTGTGCTCAATGCTCGATGCTCAATGCCGAATGCGCGATGCTCAATCGATGCTCAACGCCGAATGCCCAATGCTCAATGCGAATGTTCAATGCCGGTTGAGCATTGAGCATTGCGCCTTGAACATTGATTGAGCATTGAGCATTGAGCGTTGCGCATTGAGCATTGTTAGCATAACCCAGTGAATTTACGCGGCGATTACCTCGTCATCGGCAGCGGCATCGCCGGACTTCGTGCGGCGTTGACGCTCGCTGAGTCGGGCAACGTCACAGTCCTGACCAAAGCCGACCCTGGTGAAAGCAACACCGGTCATGCGCAGGGCGGCATCGCCGCAGCACTTGGACGCGACGACTCACCTGAGCTGCATGCGAAAGACACGATCGCCGCGGGTGATGGGTTGTGCAATCCCGCAGCAGTGGACGTGCTGACACGCGAGGGACCGAAGTACGTCATGGAGTTGCTCGAGTGGGGCGCGCGGTTCGACCGCGATGGCGACGGCAAACCCGCGCTTGCCCGCGAGGCTGCCCACAGCGTCCGGCGCGTGCTGCATGCGCGCGACGCAACGGGCCGCGAAATCGGCCGTTTGCTCTGGTCGCGTGTGAGCGCCGACGGCCGGATCCGCGTACTGCAGAACACGCGCGCGACCGAGCTGATCGTCCGCGAGGACGGGTGTGCCGGCGCACGGTTCATCGACGACGGCGGCGACAGCGGAACGTTCGTGGCATCGCGAACGCTGCTTGCAACCGGCGGCGCCGGTCAGATATTTCGCGAAACTACTAATCCGCCGGTAGCGACGGGAGACGGCATCGCAATGGCGGCGGCGGTCGGAGCTCGCATCGTCGATCTCGAATTTATCCAGTTCCATCCAACCGTCATGAGCGTGCCAGGCTCTCCACGTTTTCTGCTGTCGGAGGCGCTGCGCGGCGAGGGTGCACGTCTTGTCAACGAGGGCGGCGAGCCGTTCATGACCCGCTACGAGCCAGCCGGCGATCTCGCATCACGCGATCTGGTGTCACGCGCAATCGTTCGCGAAATGGAGCGGACGCGGGCGTCTGTGTACCTGTCGCTTGCGCATCTCGACGCCGCATTCGTCCGTGGGCGCTTCCCGACGATTGCCGCAGCGTGCGCGAACGCCGGTCTCGATCTGGCGCGCGATCGGATTCCCGTGAGTCCAGCGGCGCACTACATCATGGGAGGCATCGAGACGGATCTCGACGGACGCACATCGATCCGCGGACTGTTTGCCGCCGGCGAAGTCGCATGCACGGGCGTTCATGGCGCCAACCGGCTCGCCAGCAACTCGCTGCTCGAGGGACTCGTGTTT
>Ga0134127_10001147_pt1 | contig 20335 bp, 24 predicted proteins | sample KB31753_FD_96459 | JGI IMG/M metagenome (GOLD analysis project Ga0134127, IMG submission 96459) | Terrestrial soil microbial communities with excess Nitrogen fertilizer from Kellogg Biological Station, Michigan, USA - KB3-175-3 | ecosystem: Environmental > Terrestrial > Soil > Unclassified ... | reverse complement strand
CAAATCCTTAAAAATAATTATTTATAATAAAGATCGTGATAAAGCAATATCTTTTTATAATTATGTCAATATTAACAATTTCAATTTTCTTTATTGGATTATCAGAATATAAAGTATTTGCTTTAACAGACAAAGAACAAAGAAACCTAATAGGATTTGCAATTGGATGTAAGGATGGGTTAGCAGGTAAAAATCCTGATCCAACACAATACGATAAGATACATGGACTTAGTAATCACTCTATTGAGTATAATCTCGGATATATAGAAGGATATAATTCATGTTCAGCAAATCAAAAAATAGTATAGTTAATTGAATCTTTATCCATATAAATTTTATTGGTTATTGATATAACAATAGGAAAAATAAAATATATTTCAATAAATTCAGATTGAATTTAACAACATATTCATAATTTAAAAATTATTGATACAGACAAATAAATATAGATTAAATTAATATAAAAATGAAAAATTTACGTCAATAATAAAAACTTTAAATTGATACACAAAAATATAAAATCAATCTAAAAACCTATATAAAATATTTATAAAAATAATGTTTTGATTAAACATTATTTTTATTTTTTTATGTTTTTATTTAAAAGTATAAAAAACTTATAAAAAATATAGCGTTTTAAGTCAAAATAAATCTTATATTGTAGAACACCCATAAATAATTAGAGTAAATGAAAGAACAAAGCCTAATGGAATCAGAAATGATGAAAGATAAGAAAGAACAAGAATGGGAAAAATATATCAAAGATTTAGAACTTGCCATAGAAAACCACTAATATATCTATAAAAATTAATAAGTCACTAGCGATAAAATATATAGTATGATTTCTGATTGGTTTTCCAGGGTGGGGAGTGCTATTCCGAGAGGGTTTTCACGTCATTATATTTTAGAACTTTTATCTGAACAACCAATGACTGGCAAAGAGATAATTGACAAAGCCATACTCCAAACAGAAGGAAAATGGAAACCCTCCCCTGGTTTAATCTATCCGTTATTAGGAAGATTATTAGAAGAAGAACTAATAGAAGAACACGAAAATGGAAGATACGGAATTACAAAAAAAGGCATATCTATAGCATCAGATATAAAAAATGTTCATAATGTTATACAAAAACACCTCGACGTAGTATTTAGAATTGGAAATATGGGCAGATTTATGACAATGGATTTGCTTGACAGAATTTTTACAATAGGTTCAACGCTAAGTTCTAATTTAAACAAAATGACTGAAGAAGAAAAAAATAAATATCAAGAATTTTTGGTAAATGAACTTAACAAATTAAGCAAGCAAGACAAAATTCAAGTATCAGATAAAAAAATTGATGAAAATAATATACTTTAAACTCTTATGAATAACGATATTCTTAAAAAAGGAGCAGATTATCTTTTAAAAGGAGGTACTCTTTTATCAGAACCATGTCAAACTTGCAATGGTCTTTTAATTAAATTCAAGGGAAATACTTTGTGTCTAAACTGCCAAGGACAAGATAAAAATGAGATACAATTAAAAAATGAAAATAAACAAGTAGATGAAGAAGAAAAAGAAATCGAAATTGGACAAAAAAATCCAAATAAAAATATTATGAACAAAATCTATGATTTTCAAAAATCCGAAGAGCATAACAACTTACTTCAACAAGTAAAAGAAACAATAATCAAAAAGATAATTGATAGCAATAAATCAATAAGCATCGAAAATGATATAGACAAACAACAAAAAAATCTCAAAGTTCTTATTCTTTATCTTAAAATATTAAAAAAGATTAAAAAAATACAATAATTAAAATTTATTAAATTAGATTAACTTTATTTTAATAACCATAAAAAATACATAAATATTTAATGTCTTTATAAAATAGTATAGTTTTTCAATTCTTGTTTTAAATATAGATAAATTTACGATAGCAGTAGGAGCTTTATTTATAGTATCATTAGAAATAATGAGACATGGCGAATTAAGGAATATTGAAAATGATATTCAAGGAACAGGTGTTATACCAATTGCTTTTCCATTAATAGCTGAGCCTGGAGCAATACTTCAGATATAATATCTTAACAAAAAGATAGGCTAATAGTTACTATAATATCAATAATGATCGTTATCAGTATAACGCATCTTATATTGCGTTCAATTGACCCTATTTATAAAATATTAGGAAATAGAAAAAGAGGCTCTGAAGTAATATCTAGAATTTTTGCAGTCATATTAGTTGCTATTGCAATTCAATATACTGTTGAAGGTTTAAGAAATAGGATATTAAATTACTTTAATTTTATCCAAATGTTTTTACCTTGGTATTGATACAATTCACATAAAATCTATTAAATTAAAATATCAATTTATCAATATTACAATATGACAATAATATTAGCAAATAGAGATATTAATTTACCTATAGATAAATTATGGGCAATTATATCAGACGTAGATAAAGATTTCCAATATTGGCATGGAATAAGATCTATTAATAATATTAAAAAAGAAGGTAATATCATAGAAAGAGAAACAACAATATCATTTAAAAACAAAATGTGTAAAGAAATAATAACATTAGAATTAAACAAAGAGTATCAAATCGACATACAAATTGTAGAAGGTCCAATAATAGGCAAAAAAACGATAACTTTGGAAAAAATTGACAAAAATAATGCCAAAATAAATGTGAGATGGGACATTCACTTAAATGGAATCGCCAGGGTTTTTACAATATTGATAAAAAAACATATTTTAAAAGGGACAGAGGAAGCACTTGGAAGGATCTCTAAAATGGCTACAGAGCAGACTCCTGGAAAGAAAATATAGTAAAGGATATTTATAATTCAATCTAATAAACAAAATTAAAAAACAATAACAGTTCATAAAAGTGATTTTTAAATGAATTCATATTATAAATTAAAATTAATTGAAATAGCCAAGTTTAAATACGTAATTTGGTTATTTTATTAGTCATAATGTTCTTTGTTTTTTAATTTTACATTTATCTTCTCTTTTGCTCTAATAAAATGTTCTATCGTAATCTTAAATTTCTTTAAATCCCTTTTTTTTAAACTATTATTCTGATCTTTATTTTTGACAGGGTCTTTTAAAAAATCTCTCAATGCCAAAATAGATGCCGAATTAATAAAACCTTCAATTTCTGCCCCGCTAAATCCGGTAGTTAATTTCAACAGCTTATCAACTAAGAATGAATCATCATCAACTGGTTTTTTTCTTAAGTATATTTGTATTATTTGTTTTCTTGAGTATGTATCAGGAAGAGGAATCTCTATAACTTTATCTAATCTTCCAGGCCTTAACAACGCTTCATCTATGACATCAACTCTATTTGTTGCTCCAATTACTATAACACCTTCAAGTGGTTCCAATCCATCTAGTTCAGTCAACATTTGACTTACCATTCTTTCATTTACATTAGATTCACTAATTTCAAATGACCTTTTCTTAAATATAGCATCAACTTCATCAAAAAAAACTATGCAAGGAGAAACTTGTTTTGCCTTTCTGAAAATCTCTCTAATCGCATATTCAGATTCCCCAACCCATTTTGATAGTAATTCAGGTCCTTTTATACTAATAAAATTAAGTTTGGAATTTGAGGCAACAGCTTTAGCTATTAATGTTTTACCTGTACCTGGAGGGCCATAAAACAAAATTCCCTTTGATGGCTTAATATCAGCAAAATCATATAATTCAGGGTATTTTAATGGCCATTCAGTTATTTCTTCTATCTCTTGTTTTATTTTCTCCAATCCACCTATATCCTCCCATTTTGTATTAGGTTTCTGAATTTGAAATTCTCTAATTGCTGAAGGAGTTACATCTTTTAATGCATTATAAAAATCAGAATTTGTTATAATTATCTTATTTAATATATCTGGAGAAAGAGGATATTGATCAATATCAATTTCAGGAAGTATACGTCTAAGAGATCTTATAGCTGCTTCTTTAGTTAATATCTCTAAATCTGCTCCTACAAATCCATGTGTGATTTTTGATATATTTGACAATTGTATATTTTTATCAAGAGGCATTCCTTTAGTATGAATATTTAATATTTCCATTCGACCGTCCTCATTAGGAATTCCTATTTCTATTTCTCTATCAAATCTACCAGGCCTTCTTAAGGCAGTATCAATTGCGTCTTGTCTATTAGTTGCTCCAATTACAACAACCTTACCTCTACTATGAATTCCATCCATTAATGTTAACATTTGTGAAACGACTCTTTTTTCAACTTCACCAGTTACTTTTTCTCTCTTAGGAGCAATTGAGTCAATCTCATCAATAAATATTATAGACGGAGCATGTTCTTGTGCAACATTAAAAGTTTCCCTTAGTCGATGTTCACTTTCTCCATAAAATTTACTTATAATTTCAGGACCACTAATAGAATAAAATTTTGCATTTGTCTCATTAGCTACTGCTTTAGCAAGAAGGGTCTTACCTGTACCTGGAGGACCATAAAGTAATACACCTTTTGGTGCCTCAATTCCAATTTTTTTAAATAATTCAGGATGACGAATAGGAAGTTCTATCATTTCTCTGACTTTTTGAATAGAATCTTTCATTCCACCAAGGTCCTCATAGCTTATTCTTATGGTATTAGAAGAAAGATTTTGTTTAAAATTACCTATAGTATATTTTGTTCTACTATCAATCATCAATGGGTCATAGTCAGGATTTAGTTTATTTACAAGGAAATTAATTTTTTTTCCCATTAAATTAATAGGAATAGTATCCATTTTTGATACGATGCGACCATCCAGCAATTTTGGAAGGTAATCTTCAAAGCCAGAATATTCTATCTCGTCAAGCGGGATTAAATTTATTTTCTCTGCTACATCCACCTTCCCAATTTTTCTTATACTTATATGGTCGTCAATTCCTGTTTCAAGGGTAGTTCTAGTATATCCATCTAGACGAATAATATTTCGCCCATAATCAGAGGACAATCCAGTACAAAGTTTAGCAAAACTAACTTTATTTTTACTTTTTAACTCTATAACGTCACCTGGTTTTAATTTTAAATCATCCATGATTTTAGGATCAAGCAGAGCTAACCCTTTTCCAACAAAACGTATATCAGTTTCAGCAATTTTTAACAACTAATAATAAATTTTTTATATTATTACCTCTTATAATTTTGATTATTTTAATTTACATATTGTAATGGGATTTACGCTTAGTAAACATTCTTTACAACAAGTAAAACTTATTTTATGGAAAAATAATTATTACAAGTATATGTACATGAAAGACTTTTCTGTTCCGCAAGCAATAAAAGAAATAATTACATCAAATGACTTTTACCTTAAGGCAATTAAATTAGGAATAGTCAACTATACAGCGTTAGCTAACAAAATTCATAAAGAGGTAGAGGCACTAACAGAGTCCAATGTAAACATAGGAACAATCATTGTCGCAATAAAGAGATTTGCAGATGAATTAAACAAAGAAAATAATTACTATTTGAAATTAAACAATGATAAAAAAGTAAATTCTGAGAACAATCAAAATTATAATAAAAAACAGACTTCATTTTTAGGACCTAATGATGTAAGAATGACACTTATAGGAAGTATCATTGATATTAATTTCAATAATGACTTGACATTCCAAGATATTTCAGAAATTCTCCATAATTTTTCTAAAGACACGTTTTCAGAGTATAATTTAATTCACACTACAAAAAAAGTTTATATATTTACCGAAGATATTCAAGAGTCCAGAAAAATTATAGGAATATTAAAAGACAGGTATAATGGAAACATAACAGATGGTCTTTCAAAAATAACACTAACTTTAGCCAATGAGGACATAATTACAACAAGACATATACTATATCATATTTTTGACATGGTAAATAATTACAAAATTGCACTTAAAAATGCTTTTTTTACAAATAAAGAAATTATTTTAATTTTAGGAGGAAGTGAGGCAGCTAAAGCGTATGATTTATTGAGAAAAAAATTTTTATGATTGAAAAAATAAATAAAGATATTTTACTTATTTCTAATTTACCAATAACATCAACATGGCACTAACAATAGAAAATGAATTAAAAACACATAAAATAGTTCTATATATTAAAATAAATCGTGTCAAAATTAAGGCTAAAAACAGGACCATGGAATCTATCAGAACTTATTGAAAATCCAAAAAGTGATGAAATTTCCAATTTTCTAAAGTCCATTGACCAAAAAGTAGAACAATTTGAAAATAAAAGATCGGTTTTAAAACCAGATATTCCATCAAAGGATTTTTTAGATCTAATTAAAAATGCAGAATCTATTTCTGAAAAATTAAGCATAGTTGCTGGATATGCGCATTTAAAATATGCAGAAAATACATCATCCAACGAAGCTTCTTCATTGATGACAAGAATGAATATTTATGCATCTGAAATTTCAAATAAACTCCTTTTCTTTGATTTATGGTTCAAAAAAGATTTGGATGATAATAATGCAAATCGTTTGATAAACGAAGCTCCTACAGTATATCAAGAACACCTTAAACACGAGCGCTCTTTATCAAAATATACATTAAAAGAATCTGAAGAAAAAATAATAAATATTCTCGATACCACAGGAATCGAAGCTTTAATTAAAATTTATGATAGAATGACTAACGGCTTTGAATATGAATACATAGAACTTAAGGGTAAGAAAAAAATAAAGAAGATATTTACTAATAAAGAGAAATTAGTCACACTTGTTAGAAGCTCAAGCCCAACAGAAAGAATAGCAGCATATAAATCACTATGGTCGACTTACAAAAAAAATAGCGGAGTTTTAGGAGAAATATATATAAATAGAGTATTGAATTGGCATAATGAATATATAATATTAAGAAAGTTTCCTTCACCTATATCAGTCAGAAATCTCTATAACAATATAGATGACAAAACTGTTGAAACATTAATACAGGTTTGTAGAGCAAATGCAGGCATTTTTCAAAGATATTTTAAAGAAAAATCCAAAATGTTAAAACTAAAAAAGTTAGAACGTTATCACCTTTATGCACCATTAAAAATAAAAAAACAAGAAAAAATCAATTATAACAAAGCTATGGAAACTGTTTTAAATGCATACGAAAATTTTGATCCTAAATTCAAACAAATAGTAGAAAAAATAGTGGAAGAAAAACACATTGATTCAGAAATCAGAAATAACAAACAAGGTGGAGCATTTTGTTCAACAATATCTCCAAAAATTGATCCATTTGTATTATTAAATTTTGATGGTACAATAAGAGACATTTCTACAATGGCACATGAATTCGGTCATGCAATTCATAGTGTACTATCATCAGATAAACCAATTAGTGTACAACATGCACCTCTACCATTAGCTGAAACAGCATCAGTTTTTGGAGAAATGTTATTAAATGATAAGGTATCCAACAAAGTATCAGATAAAGAGAGAAAGATACTTTTAGCAGAGCAAATAGACGATTTTTATGCAACAATTATGAGACAAACATATTTTACCATATTTGAAATATCAGCACATGAAATGATATCCAAAAATAATGCTACAACAATTGACAATTTAACGGATCTTTATTTAAGTAATCTAAAAGAACAATTTGGTGATTCGATCAAAGTATCAGAAGATTTCAAATATGAATGGCTTTATATACCACATATTTATCATTCACCTTTTTACTGTTATGCATATGCATTTGGCAATTTACTTGTTATGTCTCTTTATCAACAGTATAAAAATGAAGGAAAAGATTTTATTCCAAAGTATATTAGGATTCTCTCTGCAGGTGGAACTAAGAAACCTGAAAGATTATTGATGGATGAAGGCATAGATATATCAAGCGAAAGTTTTTGGCAAAAAGGATTTGATTTAGTCAATCAAAAAATCATAGAACTAAATACTCTGAAATAATGTATTAGTCTATTACAAAATAAGAACACCTTTTTTTAATATCATCTAAAAAATCAAAGGCTAAAATAAAATAACTAGATTTTTATGGTCAGAGATAACAAAAGGTAACTTGAAACTCAATTTATATACACACCATTATTATTCATCCGTCTTTTCTATTCCATTATCCAATTTTATCATCTGAACTTGATATCAAAATCATCTCCCTGATTTTTCCTATCTTTGCCCACTGATCTAAATAACAATGCAGAAAAAATTAATATAACAGAAACAATAACTGATGAAAAAAGTTGTGGAATTGAGCTATGGAAAATCATACCTAATATTACAACAATAATAAATACAATAATAAAAATAGGAGCCCATCTTTTTAAAAATTGTATCATATTTATCTTCAACATTATAAGAAATACTATTAAAATAAAGATATTAAAGCAAATCCATAAGACATTAATTAAATTTAACCAAACAAAGTTATTCTATCTTTTTACAATATTGCAATTTGGTTATAGATATATATAAAGAATGGAAGATTACATCTAGTCAATCAATTCAACTATACCTTTGGTCAGCATTAATCTTCTTAACTCTTTAGCAAGATCAGTTACAGTAATAATGCCTATCACCTTTCCCTCGGATATTACAGGCAATCGTCTGATTTTATTGTTAATCATTCTCTGAACAGCTACATCTACTGGTGTATCAGGTTCAGCAAAGGTTTGGATCTTTGACATTAATTCAGATATTTTCACTTCTGAAGATTTTTTATCTTCTGCACATACCCTTTTTACAAAATCCCTCTCAGTTATTATTCCAAGAGATTTATTATTATCATCTTGTACAATAAGAGAACTAATTCTTTTTTCTTTCATAAGCAAAGCTGCATCTAATGCAGATTGAGCAATATTTATTGTTACTATCTGGTTTGTCATTATCTGGCTTACAACTTCTTGCATACAAATTTTTTAATAAGATAAATAAAAAAAGATTTCCTAAAACGTATACAATTAAGATCTATAAGAAATCAACATTAATATTTTTGCACAATAAATCAAATGTTTTATTAATAATTATAATGATAAATGAATAAATGATAGGCAAAAGATTTAAAAATGTTAAAGTAAGAGATAATATATCAATGGAAACAAAAAATAATATTTTTAACAAAATATTAAGTTGGATACGTCTTATTAGAGCATCAAGAAAGCACAAAGTTACAGCTTAAGAGAGCAAAAAAATTAATATATTTTTTATAGTATAAAACGAATATAATTATTTTTAGAAATTTCTTTATTTAGTAAATATAGGATTTTAAATTGTATAAGTAGTAGATGAAACTTAATTAATTAATTTAAAATTAAAAATATAAAAAAAAGTTTTAGATTACCTGCCACGGTCTAGTAGCAAAAGTAATTCCAAGGCCTGCAGCAATTATAATGCTTTGATATATGATATTGTTATATGGAATGGGTTTCAATATTGGCTCTCCAACAACTTGTACAGTTTGACCGGGACCTAAACCTGGACCTACTCCTGCGATATTAAGCTGAGTATGAACGTGGTATATACCAGGTTCCAAGGCTTTTGCCTCAAGTCTATAAGGGATTTTAGCTTGGGCAGGAATATCAATTATATTACCAGGAGGATCTCTGCTTACAAACTCCCATCTATTACCTGCATTTGTAGATTCACTGAAAAGTGATAGCCATCCTCTTAGAGGTCTATTAACCAAACTTTGAAGCTCTCCGGTAACTACAACAGTATCACCTGTATGAACAGATTGTGCAGAAAATGCTTCATTATTGATTCGAACGAATCTACTTTGAAGTTGGGCTTGAACACCGTGACCTTCAGCATCTGGTATTAATGCTATCAGAGCTAAAACTGATGCAGTTCCAGCCATTATAGTAACAATTAAAAATACCATAGCGGAGTTTTTGCCGCTTTTCATATTCATCTAGGCTTTCAACTATAAACATACATAAAAAGTTTACTATAATCAATTTCAAAAATATATATAATTATTGAAGATTTTATATCAAAAAGATCAAAATTTTACAGTTAAATATATTTTTTTAAATAATTTATAGTATCATCCACAGAAATATACAATCAAATGTATGGCAATAATAATATAATTTTACTTAATAAACTTTGTATAATATACACTTTATCTTAATATAAATTACAAAGTATAAGTATTATAATAATTAAATCATAGTAAATTAATGAATCAAGATACCAATTTTAAACATGGAGATAAAGATGAAACCATTATTTGCGATCATTGTGGAATTATCTTGGAAGCCTGTATGTGTGTATGTCCTTATTGTGGGAATAGAGATAAATGCGAATGCTGTATTTTTGATGCAACAACAGGCGGATAATATTTATTTGATTTAAAATAAAATTCCAAACTATAATAAGAGCAAATACCTATATTATATTTAAAGAATGGGAAATTATAAAGAATCCATTTCTTGGGTGATAGGTGGTCCTCAAGGAAGCGGAGTTGATTCTGCAGCAAACATTTTTATAAAATCAGTAGCTATGGCAGGCCTCCATATATTTGGTAAACGAGAATATTATTCAAACATTAAAGGCGAACATAGCTATTTTACAGTAAGAATATCAAATGAACCAATTAGATCACATATAGATGAAATAGATATCCTAGTTACATTTGATGCAGAAACAGTAGTAAGACACTCACCCTATCTAGTAAATAATGGTGTATTAATTTATGATCCTGAAATAAAAGGAAAAAAAATTGAAGATATTCATACCTTGGATTTTTCATCCAAGAAAAAAATTAAAAAAATATTGGAAGAAAGTAACAAAAATTATGATCTCGATGGAATTTTGAATGACTTGAAAGAAAGAAACATCAATTTAATAGAATTACCATATTTGGATTTAATAAAAGATTTTTCTGAGAAATCCAATGATCATACATTAAGTAAACTTGCTAGAATAACGAACGTAATGTCCCTAGCAGCATCATTAGCAATATTTAATTTCGATACAAAAAAAATGGAAGGAGGTATTCGTTCAATATTTTTAAATAAACCTAAAATAGCAGATATTAATATTGATGCTGCAAATTATTCATATAATTATATCCAATCAAAATATCCGGATATTCCTAAAAAATTTATCAAAAACTTCGAATACGGAATAACAAATAATAACAACATCATACTTGCGCAAGGAAGCCAATCATCACCTCTTGGAAAAATAGTAGCAGGATGTAGATTTCAAACTTATTATCCAATTACTCCAGCAAGCGATGATAGCGAATATTTGGAATCTCATTTAATTATAAAACAAACCAATAATGACAATAATGGATCAATTGTAGTTATCCAAACTGAAGATGAGATTTCAGCAATATCAATGGCGATCGGAGCTTCATTAACAGGAGTTAGAAGTTGTACAGCTACTTCAGGACCGGGTTTCTCTTTAATGGCAGAAGCTCTAGGTTGGGCAGGGATGAATGAAGTCCCACTAATTATTTCCCTATATCAAAGGACAGGACCATCAACTGGCTTGCCAACCCGGCAGGAACAAGGTGATCTATTATTTGCAATAAATGCAGGTCATGGAGAATTTCCAAGAATTGTTTATTCATCTGGAGATATTGAAGAAAGTTTCTATGATACAGTTAAAGTATTTAATTACTCGGAAATATTTCAGGTTCCAGTTATTCATGTATTGGACAAATTTATTGCAAATAGCATAATGACTTGTAGAATATTTGATTATAAAAAAATAAAAATAGAAAGAGGCAAATTCTTGGAAAAATACAATATGACAAATTCTAATTTGAATTCTACATTAAATACGGACTCAAATAGAGAACATTTTAAGCGTTTTGATTTAGAAGAAGGGGCAATCTCTACAAGAGTTCCATTGGGTACAGAAAATGCAATTTTTTGGAATACAGGAGATGAACATGATGAATATGGTCATATTACAGAAGATCCAGAAATAAGGAAAAAAATGGTAGAAAAGAGAATGTCAAAACTTAAAATGATAACCGAACAAATTCCAAAAGAAGATCAAATAAAAATAGAATTTGAAGACAAATTTAAAACAAATATTGAACATACATTCATAATTCTAAGCTGGGGATCGACCAAAGGTGCAATTTTAGATTTACTTGAAAGATTATCAACGGAATTTAAAAACATAAAGTTTATGTATATTCAAATTAAATTATTGCACCCTTTTCCTTCAGATTTACTAGAGAATACAATTAACAAAACAACAATAAAAGAAATGGAAGATAGCTTTAAAGTTAATTCAAATAGTAAAACAACTATTATAAGCATAGAGATGAATTATTTAGCACAACTTGATGTTTTATTAAAACAAAATACAAAAATAAATACAGATTTTAACATCTTAAAATACAATGGAAGACCTATTTCATTTTCAGAATTATATAAATCATTTTTAAATATAATAAATGACAATAATAATATAGGAAAAAGAGTGATATTAGAAAGTGGAGTATAAGTTATCAGATTATAAAACAGAAGTACACAACGATTGGTGTCCAGGTTGTGGAGATTTTGGCATTTTAAATTCTATTCAAATGTCTTTATCAGATCTTAAAATACCTCCTCATGATGTTGCACTTTTTTCAGGCATTGGTTGTTCAGGAAAAACACCACATTTTATACATACTTATGGAATTCATACTTTGCATGGAAGGGTACTTCCATTTGCACAGGGTGCAAAGTTATCAAATCCTAACTTAAAAATAATTGCAGTAGGAGGAGATGGAGACGGCTTAGGTATTGGAAGTGGACATTTTGTTAATGCAGGAAGAAGAAATGTCAATATGACATATATAATATATAATAATGGAGTTTATGGTTTAACAAAAGGACAGGCTGCACCCACATTAAAACTAGGTATGAAAACAAAATCACTACCTCAGCCTAATATGAACGATAGTATAAATCCAATTTCATTAGCCATAATTAGCGGATTTACATTTATAGCAAGAGGATATTCTTATGATATAAAACATCTAAAAGATGTAATAAAAAAAGGCATACTTCATAATGGACTTTCATATATTGACGTATTGCAACCATGCCCAACATATAACGATATCAATACAAAAGAATGGTACCAAAGCTATGAGATAGATAAAGAAGATTCATCCAAAAAAATACCAAAAATATACAAATTGGATGAAGAAAATTATAATGGTTTTGTAAGTGATGAAAATGAAATACCACATAAAATATCACTAGCTATAGAAAAATCGAGAGAATGGGAAAAAAGAATACCTATTGGAATATTTTATCAAAATGATAAAGCTATTACATATGAAGAAAGAATAGAAAATAGAATAGAAAACTATCTTTCAAATCCGCCTGCAAAGCAGATAATTAACGATAAAGAAGGATATACAATAGCAAACATTGATAACCTATTAGACAAATTAAAAACTGTATGATATTAATTAGTTTAACCAATAATATTGGTTAAACGAATATCACTATAAATTAGTCATTTTTAATTATTAAAAAATAATAAAGAATATTATATGATTGCAGCTTTTATATAGCACCAGAAAAAGAAAAATTGTAACTATTTTAAAATAATAAAAAACCATATATTAAAAATACATTTTTTCAATTAACAATGGTATCACAAGGTCGAATTTATGGATATAAAAATATAATTCGTTGTCGGATTTATTTTATCAAATTTGAAATAAATTAATAAACAAATAATAATTCAATATTAAATAACCTAAAGTGATTAAAATAATTTTTGCTCTAGATGAATTTCATTTAGATATCTTAAATATTATTAAAAATAAAAAAAAGGGAATTTAGTCCCATTTACTCCAGGCAGCCATCCATCTATATGTCCAAGTATTAAGTTTTGCACCTAATGCTGCAATAGGAACACATAATACTGCACCAGCACCCGCTCCTAGAGCTACTGGGCTATTATAGAATTTACCTACTTGTGGTTCGATTGGAGTCATATATGGTGGTAAAGTAGGTCGTGGATACTTGAATGCGGTTTCTAATGGATCTGCGACTAACAACAAGTTTATCATATTAAATAATGGCAATGACATTCCAACCAACACACCGCCAATAATTATTGCCGCATGTTTGTTTCTTCTTGTTGCCCAGTATGACAAATCTAATAGCATAGCAGACGGTATCCAAACCGGTACTGTAACAAAGTCATATGGATAGCCCAATGCGAACCAAGCACCTTTCGCAACCCAAGTATAAATCGTCATAATAGTTGCATAATACGTAGCCGTTCCAGGAACACCCGTAAATAACATATAGTATATAGCTCCTACTACAAGCATTGTTGATTGTGAAATAGAAAATACTACAAATGATGTCCATGCCCAATCAGTATAGAAGATATAATCTCCTGCATTGATTGTAAGCAAGGTACTGTTTACTGCTACAACAACAATGAACAAATAGTGGGTTGTACGTCTTAACCAGACCATTATAATGCAATTCTTATAGGTTATATATAAGAATTTGTTTACATAAAATGGCTCTGTTAACATAAGAAAAAGCTATAGCTATAAAGATACTATAATAAATATTAGAATATCGAAGGCAAAGGACTAAGCCAAAAATTATTGCTTATTCTTCGTATCTCTATTTTCTAGGTCTTTCTTATAGAAATACTGTAAGAGCATTACAAAGGTTTGTAAAAAGGAGCCATGTCAGCATATGGAAATGGATACAGAAATACCGGCCAAAGAAAATATCTTCGACAAAAACCAAGGTTTCTGAATTTATAATTGATGAAACTCTAATTAAAGTTGGCTTTGATTTGATATGGCTTTGGGTAGCTATTGAACCAAAGCACAGACAGATCCTTCATATTAATATATCTTTTGAAAGAACTATGCTTGTAGCTGAGCGCTTAATTGCATCTTTGGTAGATAAATATGGCAAGCATCCGGTATCAACGGACGGTGGCACATGGTATCCACAAGCATGCCAGTTTTTGAAACTGGATCACCATATACATTCCTTTTATGAGAAAAGCATTATCGAAAGGACAATCCAATACATCAAGGATAGAACTGAATGCTTTGATGACTATTTTCCATGCAAAAGAAAGAAATGTAAATTAAAACATGTAAGAAAGTGGTTGTATCTATTCATTGATCAACACAATAGGGAAATATTCTCTTAAGTTAACAGAGCCAATCTATTTTAAATTAAGATAATATATATTTTCTAAGGATTATTAGAGTGTCAGTTATATTGTGATTTTATCATTAAATTTTATTATTAATGCTATAAATCTCAAAATTTATATATCTTTATAAATAAAATATTAGAAATATATTTTTAAAATCGTAAATTTATCAACTTACATTATATTTTCTTTTTTCTCTAATATTTTTTTTACTTTTTCATCTATTTTTAAAATAGACTGCAGTGTTGCATCATGATTTTTATCTAAATCTTCTATCCTTTCAAGAGTTTTGATATATAAATTCTCCAAGTCTATAATCTTTTTTAGCATTTTATCTTGCTGTTTTGCAGTTTTATTTTGTCTATTATAAACCCACCATGTTATGAGACCTGCTATTATTGCCCCAATTATAATACCTATATAAGTGCTTGAAGCATTAGTCATATCTTGGCAATTTGTGGTAATCTCTGGAATACATCCCCATATCATAAATATTATTTGGTATATCGCTGATTCTCAATTAAAATGCATCTATTATTTTTACTCTGTATTAATAGGATATATTTAATAAATTATAAATCAACAAGTATTTTAAAATTTTAATGCTTGGTATTTTATTTTTGAATGTTTTTTTTATTTTTTAATTTCTATATAATAAAAAACATTGTAACTTGAATATCAAAATATACTATTAATTTTGCCTTTTCTTATTTACTAGTCTTAAAGTTAACTTTTATTTTAGATTAATTATATAAGTGGTAGTTTTATAAACTTAAAGACATTTATATTATTTCGTTGTAGATATTATGTTTTGTCGTCTGAATTTCCTAGTTCCAAATTATCTATTCGTTCTAAAAGTGATCTTATTGATAAAGTGTTCGATGCTATCACAACAAGTGGTGAAGAAGGTGTTTTTCAAACAGAGTTATGTAAACTATTTTCTCTAGATAGTCGAGATGGTTCAAGGCTAGTAGGAAACTTGGAGAAACAATCACTTATTACTCGAGAAAAAGCTCTCTACAACGGTAGGTGGACATATAAATTGGTTGTTAAAAAATCTATTCCTGTTGCCAATATTGAACAAAAACCTATTGATCTAAGCTCAATTGAAGGTGCTCCATGTGTATGTTGTTCTTTTCAACATTTATGTTCAATAGAAGATGAAACAAATTCAATTAGCCCTGCCAAATGCCAAATTATCGAAGAATGGGTTACAGCTTCTTTTGATAAATTTATGGTGATCTCGCAAACAGAATGATGAATAAACAATAACTAAGATTTTTTTTATTTTTTAAAATAAATTATAATATTTTTATTATTAAGAATGCTAATTACCATGAAGCCATAAAGTCCTTAGGAGCGGAACTAAATCCTGATTCTATGATTGCTGATCCTTCAGCTTTCCAATCTATATTTTGCATTGTTCCATTGTTCCTTTTTAAAACTGCAATCAAGTTTTTATCTTGAACTGATGCATTTATTACTTCATGGACGACGCTGTCTCTATTTGCCAAAAGCTGCGGACGTCCGTTTAATGGAATGTCTATATATTGGATTGAATGGTTTCCCAATGAGATCCCATTTGCAAATAATTTAAAATCTATTTTTGAGGTGGTCAATGCTTGACTTGTAGGATTGTGAATATTGAAAAATACATTTAATATGGCTGTATTGTTATTATCCATAATTCCTTGATAGTCTATTTTCTGAATTGATATGTTTACTTTACTTAAATCTGGAAGCGTTATTGTTAATATGAGAGGAAGTAATACTATCATACCTCCAACAATTGCTGAGATTCCAATTAGAACCAACCTACGTCTACTTAAGAACATTTTGTTGTCGATTTTATCTATAGTTAAGGTATTAAAAACTTTTTTTAATGTTTTCCAAAACTTTTGTTAATATCCTTTTTTTTAAGTTTTATATTTTACATTATTTAATTTTTATCGATAAGGGCCTTTTTTCTATAATATTTTTCTTTTTATATACAAAAGTAATGCTTAGGTATTTTTTTCTATTTTATTTGAAATGGATTCTCTTATGATATTATAATAAATTTCATTAATAATAAAAACAAATTATATTAAACTATGACTATTTTTATAATTAAATTAAAAACTTTTTCTGATGAATTATCTCCTTTATTGTTTTTCCTGTATTATTACTATTATCTAAAATTATTGTAATGAGATTATTTTTTTTTGGTGATAGATTTAATATTATTATGTTATCGTCAATTAATAATTCAATGTTCAAATTTCTTCTTATCATGGATACATTTTTAATTTCAATCATTTTTCCCATTAAACTATCATTTTTGTTGATTGAAGGTATAGTAGCTAAATAAAATAGCGTTTCTATAAATGCTTCTAATAAATAAAAAATTGTTTTTATATCTTTGTTTATTGTTTCGTCTTTATCAAATACATTATCATTGTTATTCTCATTCCATTTTATAGTATTTGTACTAGTACTCAATTCATCAAATAACTTTACAAAATCTGGAATTATCGATTCTAATAATAAATTAATAATGTTTTTGTCTAAAATTTTTATAATTACTTTGATTGTTTGAAAGGTAAATTCGTATTGCATAAATTTTGCAAATATTATTGATTTTCCATACTTTACTCGATGGGTTTTGCAATTCTCTATATTTTTGATTAATTCTTTAAAATATTTTACCGAGATTTCACTTGACTCTAGACAATTTAATTTTGAGATTATAATTAATTTTAATATTTTGGAAAAAAATTTTTTGAAATGTTCTATATGTTCTGTAAAATCGTATTTTATCTCTTCAATTGCCATTTAAAATCCTAAGTTTTTTAATTGATTTTATCTCTAATTTAAATTGATATAGTTAAGATATATTAACTGTTTATTATATTTTGTAAATCAAATATTTTGATGTCTCTTAGTTTGTTCTTTTTATTATAAATTTATGGTTTATGCCATTCTGAAAATCTATCTTGTTTTTTAATTTTGTTTTTTAACTGGCTTAGTAAAAAACCAATTACTTTGTTATATTTAATTAAATAAGATATTATGATTGTAATTATTCCTGCAATAACAAAATTAATCCCCAAGAATCTTAATCCTTCTGTAAATGAATTTATGATTATATCTATAAGTATGAATGCTGCGCCAAAAATAAATATTATAGCTCCTGCTGTAAAAAATGCCTTGAATAATGGTAATTCTTTGTTTTCTGTTATTTCATTTCACCACAAATATTAGTAACTGATAATTATCATACCTATATTTTTTTATTTTTTGCTATTACCTTCCCGATTAATCAAAATCCAGCAGATATGGGATCGATTGGTTTTATTATTTCTCTTAATAATGTAGTTGCATAAGTTCCTTTTGGTGCATCAAATTCAATCATAGTTGAATTTTCTTTTGTAATGTATTTGAAGTCTTTTAATACAAATACTGCTTGCCTAAATCCTCCTGCCTCACTTAATTCTTGCATTTCTCTTATAAAAAAGTCTTTAGCGGATAAATTTTCATTATTTAATTTTTCTTTAATGATTATATCAAATCTGTTTTTTCCTGGTTGAAATGCATAACCGGGAAGCCTTATTATTGGAATTTTTTCATATTTGGAAGATGGATAATCAAAGTTTTCAAATCTTTTTATTTTTCCAAAAACTATTTTATCTACTACTTCAAAACACAAGTCATCTCTTTCGCATTTTCTAAGAGAGTATTCATTTTCTATTGCAGTGCTTAATACTTGATTGAAAATAAATGATTGAAACGCTTGAACAAAAAGCCTTCGGATATTTATTGGTATAGCTCTTAATACTGCTATAGATTCTTTACCTTTTATGATCTCTTGAGCAATTTTTTTTTCTATATCCATTCCTTTTGGAATAATTTTAATTGTATTAGGAATGTTTTTTATATCTTTTAGTCTTTCTCTTATTTCTATACTATATTTTGAATCATATTTTGTGGTATATGTTAATAGAAGATCAACTGCTTCATTAAAATTTTTTTTCAAAATTGCTTTTCCAACCAAATGTGTTACTAGCCTTCCACTACCAAACCTTTGTAACCCGTAGAAATTCCCTATATTATCAATTTCTGAAACAAACCCTGATAAATTATCATTACCTTTGTTTATTGGGTTGTTAATTTTTATGGTGAATTTGTTTCCAATTAATAATGATTTTTCGATTGGTTTCTTTGAATAACCTAAAAAGTTCAAATAAATTTCTCCAATTTTTATATTTTTAATTAATCTTTTTTTATTATCTTCTGAGCTTGAATACTGTAAAGTAGTAGCCCGTGCATCTTTTATTCCTACAATTTTAAAATTTATTCCTAGCTTTTTTTTTAAAATTAATATTGCATGATTTGAGTCTAATCCTTTCTTTTTGATTTCATAAACTAGAAAGACTTTGTTATCTTGTTTTTTTTCTGATAGTTCCTTTAAGAAATATGGATCTATTATTTCTTTAACATAAAAATCGTTATCGCTTTTTTTAATACTGCCGCCTATCCCTTTAAACGTTGTTGAATAATACTTGATTCCTGCAAGGCAATCTATCTCTGGTGATTTTTTGTTCATTTGTAAGATCGAATTATAAATTTTTAGGAAAATAGGTAATTATAATGTTAGTTGTAGTTCTTCTTTTATAGTTAAATTATTACAACTTTCATTTATTATATGTTAAAGTTATTTAAAATAAAATAATTAGGGATATTCAAAATGATTATATTGGCCTTTTTTCATCATTTTTGTTTACCTTCATCAAGTTATTTAAAATTAATGTATTAAGTGATAGCATAAATTTTCCAATTGCCTTATACTTTTATATATTATTTCTTATTATTTTTCTTTATTTTTATTGCCATTTAAATACTATGAGTAAAAGTATTGCTTATAAGATTATTTCGATTATCATTGACATATATATATTTGAGGAATCTGTTGTTTATTTTGTGATTTCCATATTATATATTTTTATTTAACTATTTTCTCGGCTCTGTTAACTTAACGAAACTTTTCAAATATTTTTCAATATTGATTTTCCAAACAGTTAATTAATTTTGTAACATTAATTCACAAATTATGCTCAAAATACAAGAAATCTTGTTGTAATCGATTCATCTAATATGAGATTGATTCAAATTTGCTCATGATAAAATGCTTAAGTTAACAGGGCCATTTTCTCTCTTTACT
>Ga0134127_10001146_pt1 | contig 20345 bp, 23 predicted proteins | sample KB31753_FD_96459 | JGI IMG/M metagenome (GOLD analysis project Ga0134127, IMG submission 96459) | Terrestrial soil microbial communities with excess Nitrogen fertilizer from Kellogg Biological Station, Michigan, USA - KB3-175-3 | ecosystem: Environmental > Terrestrial > Soil > Unclassified ... | reverse complement strand
GAATATGAAGGGGCGCGTCCCCTCCGATAAGATGTGGTTGAACGTTACATAAGAAGGGGATGGCTATGAACATCCGCAGCCTGGCCAGGGGACTCGTGTACTGCGGCGAAGCGAAAGGCAAGCGCCAGACTTATTACGTCTTCGAGAGCGGCGCCGGCTACGTCGTGATGTCAGCCTCTCGCACCAAGCGCGCGAGCGGCTACTTCAACCTCGTGAGTCGCGACGCCGTGAACCGGATCAGGCGGAGCTACGCGGGCAAGCAGGACGTCACGGCGAAGTCGCTCGCCACACGCTCGCGCGGCGCCGGCGTTCGCGACGCCCTGCAGGCGCTCAACATCCTCTACGTGCTCGTCGCGATCGGCGCGGCCAGGCGTGACGACCGATACCAGGACACGCGCCTGCACTTCAACGTTTCGGCGCGCTGAGCTCATCCGCCCGCGCGCGGTATTCCTCGAGCACCTCCTTCGGGATCATCGCGCGCACCGCGAGCAGGCCGAGCGGCACCAGCAGCAGGTCGTCGAGCCAGCCGATCACCGGGATGAAATCGGGGATGAGGTCGATCGGCGACAGCGCATAGGCGATGACAGCGATGCCGAGCGCCTTCGCGTACCAGGGAGTTCGCACATCGCGACAGGCGTGATAGAGCACGAGCGTCTCACGCTTCCAGGCGGCGACGCGGCGCTTCCAGTTGTCGAATGCCATATGCAGCGACGAGCCCGCTTCTAGAACAGCTTACTAATCAGTTTGTTACGATTGCAGCCCACGGGCTGCTCGGCCTGAGGGATCTTCGGCCATGTCGGACGAAACGAGAAGCGCCCTGATCGAGGACTGCTGGCAAATGCTGCCGGGCGGCGTCGACGCGGGCTGGGAGGTCAACGCGGAAACGATGGCGCCCTGAGCCCGCGATGGGCGTCTTCGAGTTCCTGCTCGCGCTCTACTCGATCGTCGCCGGCCTCGGCATGGCGGTGATCGTGCGCAGCGTCGGCCAGATCATCGAGGCACGGGACCGCGTGCGGCTCTACTGGGTGCACAGCTGCTTCATCCTGGTCGCCTTCGTGGCGCAGGTCGTATCCTGGTTTTCGCTGTGGCGCTTCGCGACGCACACGCCCTGGACGGTGGCTGACACGCTGTTCCTGCTCAGCATTCCGCTGCTGCTCTACCTCGTAAGTCATCTCGTGGTGCCCGAGCTCGAGGATGGCCTGGTCCACGACCTCCGCGAGTACTACTACCGTCATGCCCGCTGGACGCACGGGTTACTCCTCGCGGTCGTCGTCATCTCGCTGGTCGGGGAGGCGTTCATCCTCGGGCGCTTCGAGTTCTCCTCGCCGCAGAAGCTGCGCGCGGCCTTCGGACTCGTGTTGCTGCCCGGCATGTTGACGACGCATCCGACAGTACACGCGGTGCAGGCGGCGCTGCTCCTGGTGCTGATGGCTTTAGGCGTTTCCTGGGTCTCGGTGGCGATCAGCTGAACCGGCCCGAGCGGGTGTCCCGAAAAGAAAAGGCCCGCCTCTCGGCGGGCCTTCTCGTCAGCCGCGTCCTGCGACCGGTTTTCAGGGCTTGTAACGCCTCCAGATGTTGCGCGAGATGATCATGATCGAGGCGCCCGCCGCGAAGGTGCCCAGCGCGCTGAAGATCGCTGTCAGGTAGCGGCCGACTTCCGGAATGTTCATCAGCACCCCGGAAAGGCTCGTCAGCACGAGCGCGGAGACCAGCACCCGTACGTGGTCTTCAGCCGCGATCGCAAATCCGCCGATCAGGCCCAGCAGCACCAGCAGCATTCCCGAATAGGGAATCTCCACGAAGGCGCCGATGATCGCGATCGCGAGGCCAAGCCATCCAACCAACTTGTATGGATTCACTGTTATCCCCCTGATGTCGAACCTTTGTTATGGACGCGGCCCTGTCGGCCCGGTACCGCTCGCGCGATCCTACGCGCGGGGGGTGCCGGGCAAAAGTGGCATCTTTGATACATGACGTAACTTATTGATAAACAAGCTGTCACGAAGTGCTCAGTGGCTGCTTCGCGACCGCAAGAACCGGGTTGCCGGCCGGGCTCCGCCGTTCGATGCTGCGCTCCATGAACTACCAGCTGCGCGGACTCGAACCCGCCCTGTTCGAGAAGCTTTTCGACCTCGACGACGCAGAGCTCGCGAACCGTGGGATGCGCCGGATGCACTCGGACAAGCCGGTTGGCTTCCCCTGCCGGATCAGCCTCGAGGACGCGCCGGTCGGCGAGGAAGTGATCCTGCTGCCGTTCACGCACCAGGACGGCCATTCGCCTTATCGCGCCTCGGGCCCCATCTTCGTGCGCCGCGGGCGGACCCAGGCGGCCCGGATCGTCAACGAGCTGCCGAGCTACCTGACGCTGCGGCCGCTCTCCGTCCGCGCCTACGACGCGGCGGATGAAATGGTGGACGCGGAGGTGGTGGACGGGACCGAGGCCGAGCCGCTCATCGAGCGCTACCTCGCGCGCGCGGACGTCGCCTACCTGCACATCCACTATGCCCGCCGCGGCTGCTTCGCCTGCCGCGTCGACCGCATCTGAACGATGGTCGCTTTCAAGGGGACGCTCACCTTGAATTTCAAGGTGAGCGTCCCCTTGAAGCTTTTTCAGTTCCCTTCATGGGCGTGTCATCCGGGGGTGACTAGAATGACCGGATGTCATCGCGCATCAGTCGCCGCGGGTTTCTCGCGGGCTCGGCCTCGTTCGTCGCGGTTGTTTCGGCGCTTCATGCACGGCGCGCCGGTGCGGCAGGGCGTACTTCGGAGATCGTAGAGGGCCCGTACGGTCCCTTGCGCGAGACGATCGACCTCGCGACCGGCCTGCCGCTGATCCTGCTGCCGGAAGGCTTCCAGTACCGAACCTATTCTTGGACCGGCGATGCGATGACGAACGGCGAACCCACGCCGGACCAGCATGACGGCATGGGCGTCATCGCCTCGCGCGGGCAGGGCGACGAGCTCGAGGTTTCACTCGTACGCAACCACGAGCGGGCCCGGGGCGAGGTAATCCTCGCGCCTTCGCGCTACGACACGAGCGGCGGCGACAATGACTTCCTGCCGGCAGGCGGCACGACGACGCTCCGGTTCCGCGGCCGCGAGTTCGTCAGCGTCGAGCCTTCGCTCGGCGGCACGATCTACAACTGCGCCGGCGGCGCGACGCCCTGGGGCACCTGGCTCACCTGCGAGGAAACGGTTGTCGACCTCACGACGCGGGGTGGGCGCCGCCATGGCTACGTGTTCGAGGTCGGACCCGACGCCGCGACGACGAGCGCAAAGCCGCTCGTCGACATGGGCCGCATGAAACATGAGGCGGTCGCCATCGACCCGGTGTCGAAGGCGGCCTACCTGACCGAAGACAACCCGGGGAACTCCTGCTTCTACCGCTTCATTCCCAACGACGCGAGCGGCGTCTCGGGCAGCTACGCGGCCGGCGGACGCCTGCAGGCGCCGCGCGTCGTCGGCCGCCCGAACTGGGACCTGCGCCGACCTTCGCTCGGCGACACGCACCGCATCGAATGGATCGACATCGAGCGCCCGGACGCGGATCCCGGCAGCATTCCGGTCGCAAGATCGCGTGCAGGCGACAAGGGCAGCGGCCCCTACCTGCAGGCGCAGGCGGCGGGCGGCATCCGCCTCAGCAAGTGCGAGGGCATCTGCCACCGCGACGGAAAGTTCTACGTGGTCGACTCCGAAGCCGGGGTGGACGCCCTCCGTCGCGTCGGAAAAGGGGACGGCGCGATCTGGGAGGTCGACCCGGCCGAGGGCACGATGCGGGCAATCTTCGTCGCGGGACGACAACTCGTCGCCGACAATATCGACAACATCTGCGTGAGCCCGCGCGGCGGGCTGCTCCTCTGTGAGGACGGCGACCCGGTGATCGACCGCTACGGGCCCGGCACGCGCCTGATCGGCATTACGAAGGACGGCGATTCCTACGCGTTTGCCAAGAATGTGGTCAGGCTCAATACCGAACAGATCGCAAAGGCGGGCAAAAAAGTCCCGCCGCACGACTACCGTCCGGAGGAGTGGGCCGGCTGCTGCTTCGACGCGAACGGCGAGGTGCTTTTCGTCAACCTCCAGCTTCCCGGCATTACCTTCGCCATCTGGGGCCCCTGGGAGCGCGGCAACCTCTAAAAGGGGCGCTCACCTTTTCAAGGGGACGCTCACCTTGAATTTCAAGGTGAGCGTCCCCTTGAAAAGACGCCGTCGTTTTGTGTCAACGGTTGCGAATTGAGCGGCGGCGGGCGCCCCCGTGGTGCGGGCTCGCCGAAGATAGGCGCACTGCCATTCCGGGAGACCGCCGTGCGCAAGACCCTCGCATCCCTCCTGACCCTGGCCGGCCTCGCCGGCGCGACGGCGAATGCCGCGACGCTGCCCTGCCAGGACAGTCCTTTCCGCGAATTCGACTTCTGGGTCGGCGAATGGGACGTGCGCGACGCGGAGGGGAAGACGGCGGGCGCCAACCAGATCACGAGCGAGGAGAACGGCTGCGTTCTCATCGAGCACTGGCGCTCGGCCCAGGGCGGCCACGGTCAGAGCTACAACTACTACGACCCGGCGAAGAAGAAGTGGAACCAGCTCTGGATCGGGCTCGGCATCCTGCTGCACATGGAAGGGAGCTTCGCTGACGGCAGCATGCGGCTCGAGGGCCCGCTGCAGTACCTGAACCAGGGCAAGACCACGACGCTGCGCGGCACCTGGACCGCGCTCCCCGACGGCCGCGTGCGCCAGCTCTTCGAGGAGTCCGCGGACGGTGGCAAGACCTGGTCGCTCTGGTTCGATGGCTACTACACGCGCCGCTAGCGGCGCGCTCGCCTTATTCCTGTTCGTATCAGCAACGGCCCGCGCCGGCTGCGGCGAAGAGCCGCGACTGCACGCGCTCGACTTCTGGCTCGGCCATTGGGACGTAACCGCGGGCGGCGGGCCCTCCGGCAAGAACGACATCGACGCGATCCTCGGCGGCTGCGCCCTCACCGAGCACTGGCTCGACGTGCAAGGCGGCGCCGGCATCAGCCTTTTCTGGTACGACCGCAGCGCCGACCGCTGGAAACAGGTTTGGGTGACGGAGCAGGCGCTGCTGCCCGGCGGCGCGAAGGAGAAGACCGAGGTGCGCGAGCTGACCTCGCCCACGCAGATCCGCTTCCAGGGGCGCTATCCCGGCCGCGCGCCGGGCGTCTTCATCGACGACCGCACCACGCTGACGCGCGAGGCGCCGGACCGCGTGCGCCAGCTCATCGAGGTCTCGAAAGACGGCGGAAAGACCTGGGTTTCCTTCTTCGACGCCGAATACCGCCGCAAGGACTAGGACGGCTTCGCAGACCGCCGGAGGCTACGCCCGCCCGCGCCGGCGTGGCGCCGCAGGTGCCGGAACATCGTCGAACGGCTCTCGAACCCGACCCGCCTCGCGATCATGTCCTGGCCGAGCCCCGTCGAGCGCAGGAGCCGCGCCGCAACCGCGGCGCGCTTGCGCTGCAGGTAGGCGAACGGCGTCATGCCATGGATCGCGCGGAACAGGCGGATGAAGTGGTAGCGCGAGAGCGTCGCCGCCCGCGCCAGGTCCTTCATGTTGAGCGGGCGCATGTAATAGGTGTGGATGAAGTCCGTGCTCCAGCCGATGCGCCGGCGGATCTCGCGCCGCGTCGCTGCCCGCACCATGCCGAGCGCATCGATGGCCGCGAGGTCCTCATGGTGCACGCGCAGCAGGCGCTCCATCAGGTAGCTGAACTGCTCTTCGTACCACATCTCGTCCTCGAGGCCGGCATCGACCTGGCTCGAGATGTAGCGCAGGAGCGGCGTGACGAGCCGGTCGTGCGGATGCAGGTGCTCCGCGAACTCGACGGACTTCGCGGGCGACTCGCCGCCTGCCGCGAGCAGGCTCTCCGCCGACTGCCGAAGCGCTCCCAGCGTCTCCTCGGCGAGCCCCGGGCGGAAGAAGATGCTGAAGCTGTGCACGAGCTCGCGGCTCTTCAGCGTGCTGGCATAGGTCCGCTGGTCGTTCAGGACGAGGTAGTTGTCGTCGTCGACCCCGACGGCGCGGCCGTCCACGTAATAGCGCTCGGGCCCGCCCCAGGCCGCCTTGATCGACAGGCTCTGCGTGAACGGCGAGAACTCGGCGTAGCGCGAGCGCGCAGAGACGATGCAGTTCTCCCGCCCCCACCGTGAATAGAAGAAGCGCCGGTACTCCTGGTTCGCCGGGATGTCCTCGACCTGCGGAAAGGTTCGGCACAACAGCATGGCTGGACGTTAGCAGTGATTTTCCGCTTGGATCAACGGCGGGGATCCGGGTTCCCGCGCCGCTTGTCCGAGCGAAGCCGCCCACTCAGGGCGCCGTTGCAAAAAAGCGGCGGCCCGAAGGCCGCCGCGAATCGTGCAACCCAAACTGAAGGAGACGCGCGGCTAGAAGCCCACGGTCGCACGCAGGAAGACATAACGCCCGAGCGCGTCGTACGTCTGCGGATACGTGTTCCCGTTGCCGGTCGTGCCCACCGCCCCGCTGATGGACGGGCTGTCGTCGAGCACGTTGTTGATGCCGAGCGTGACCGAGGCCTTCTCCGTGATCGCCCAGTTCGCGGCGAGGTCGAAGTAATCCTCGGCGGGAAGCTCGCGATCGAGCTGCCGGCTGGGCATCGGATTGTTCGGCCCGGTGAGGCCCGTGACCGCTCCGTAGTGGCGCCAGGTGAGCGACAGGTCGACATCCCACGGCGTCTGCCAGCTCGTGCGGAAGCGGTGACGCCACTGCGGGTTCGGTATGCCGCAAACCGTCGAGTAGAAGCCGACGCAGTCGTACCACTCGCGCGTGATGTCCGGGCTCGGGTGCAGGTCGATGCCCGGAGTCGGCAGCGTGATGAGGTCGATCAGGTACGTTCCCGTCAGGTTGAAGGCGAGGCTGCCGAAGCGGCCGATCTCCAGCCCGGTGTAGCCGATGTTGATGTCATATCCGGTCGTCGACAGCGAGCCGATGTTGGTGTTGTGGTCCTCGACAAAACCGCTGCCGTTCGTCCACAGCTGGCCGGTGCCCGGCGTGCGATGGATGCGCGAGCAGGCGGCGGCGTCGTTGTTGTCGTAGCACGCCGTCCAGGTATTGTTGGCCCCGAAGGTCGTGATCGTGTCGTCGATGTGGATGTCGAAGTAGTCGACGCTCACGGCGAGCCCCGGGACCCAGCGCGGCTGCAGGACGATTCCGTAGGAGTAGGTATCCGACGTCTCCGGAATCAGCTCTGGGTTGCCGCTCTGCTGGAAGTAATACTGCGCCGCGGGGCTGTCGAGTGACGAAGAGCCGACGAGCGCCGCCGGGACGCCGGTCGCGATGCATTCCTCGTCCGTCGCGCCGGGATCCCGCGCCGCCGCGCCGCAGGGATCGCCGGGCGCATCGAACAGGTTGAGGCCCTGCGCCAGGAAGAGCTCCACGATGTTCGCCGCCCGCACTGCGCGCTGGTAGCTCGCGCGCAGCCGGACGTCCGCCACCGGCGCCCACTCGAGGCCGAACTTGTACGTGTCGGTTGTCTCGTCGCCGTAGTCCGAGTAGCGGTACGCCGTGTCGAACGAGAGGCTCTCCGCAAACGCCTGGTCCTGGGCCAGCGGGAAGCGCGCTTCCATGAAGAGGTCGTTGACCTTCGTTGTGCCATCGATCGGGAGCACCGCGCCGCCGCCGCCGGAGAGCTGGTTCGCCTGCTGCAGGGCGTCGACGCTGTTCACCATCGTGTCGCGCCGGTACTCGGCGCCGAACACGAGCTGCAGGCCGTCCGAGGCGAGCGGCGACTTGACGCCATAGACGCCCAGATCGCCGTCGATGACGCCGTTGTAGATCTCCTGCGAGATGCGGCCGATCTGCAGGCCGTCCGCCTGGAGATAGTCGAGTTGCGCCTGCGTGACGCCGCCCGGCTGGAACGGATTCCACGGGACGCACAGCGGATCCGTGCCGTCGACCACCGACTGGCAGGTCGGCACGCCGCCGACGAGGTGCGCATCGAGCGCGCGCTGCAGGCGGCTCACGACGAAGTAGTTCTTCGTGCCGGTGTTGGTGCCGACGCTCGAGTACTGGGCCGAGACGTCGTAGCCCCAGGCCTCGTTGATCTCTCCACGCACGCCCGCCACGGAACGGAACGAGGTATTGGCGAACGCCTGCTGGCGGCCGCCGCCCTCCGCATTGCGCCGGCCGATCGACATCGGGACATCGGCGCCGGCCGCGATTTCCGCGGGGCCGCAGCCGATGTCGGCGAGGTTGTTGACGGGCAGGAACGGGTTGTCGCAATTGATGGTCGTCGTCGAGAAGAAGTCCCCGCTCGGCGCGATCTGCGCGATCGACGAGTAGTCGCTGAACATCAGCTGCGTGTAGACATCCGCGTGCTCGCCGAATTCGTAGTGGCCCATGGCGCCCAGGCTGTAGCGGCGCTCGGGACGCTGATAGTGGTTCAGCGGGCCGTAGTTGTAGAGGTCGGTCGCCGAGTTGTACGCACGGAAGGAATCGGCCGTGTCGGACGTGAAGGCGTAGTTGACGAAGTCGCTGAAGGTTCCGCCGGCGGACACGGACGAGCCGCCGCAGGTGAACGAGCCGACGGGGTTCGGATTGAGCGAACAGGCCGAGTAGTCGCGGTCGGCCTGCAGCACCTGTTCGCTGTCGAACACCGTCGCGTAGGCCGTGATGTTGCCGCGCCCGTCGCCGCTGTTGACGCCGACGGTCAGCGTCAGTTCCTTGCCCTCGCCGTCGGTGACGGAATCCTGTGGCAGGTTGTACTGGCTGGGGTTGATGGCGTGCAGGTCCTCGATCGTGTCGCGGAGCTTCTGCTGGCCGGGGCCGCTGAAGTCGTTCTCGTGCCAGTAGAAGTTGTACTGGGATGTGACTTCGACGCCTTCGAAGTCCTTCTTCATGATGAAGTTCACGACGCCCGCGACGGCATCCGAGCCATAAACCGCGGAGGCGCCGCCGGTCAGCACGTCGACCCGCTCGACCATGGACGTGGGAATCTGGTTGATGTCGGGCGACTGCCCGCCGAGCGCCGGGCTGCCGTAGGGCATCCGCCGGCCGTCGATCAGGACCATCGTCCGGGTGGGGCCCAGGCCGCGCAGGTTCAGCGTTGCAGTACCCGTGGCCCCGTTGGAGACCGTCACGTTCTGCGCCGCAAAGGCCTGCGGCAGCTGGTTCACGAGGTCTTCGACGCGAGTGACGCCCTGCGTGACGACGTCCGCCGCCGTCACCTGCGTCACCGGCGTCGTCGACTCGAGGTTCGGCTGCACGATGCGCGAGCCGGTCACGACGATTTCGCCAATGTTCTCCTGCGCGAGTGCCGGCGACGCGCCAGTCGTCGTCAGTGCTGCCGTGACGAGCGCGCGACGCACCGCCGCCGCGACTTGTTGCTTGCGTGCCATGGTCAATTCCTCCCGCGAACGGCAGTCCCGCTCGCTCTGTGGCCGGACGCTAACAACTGCAGTCCGCGATCGAGTCCACGGTCGCAAAGCGCGGTCGCAACAGCCGCGACATTTCACGAGCGCGCAAAGTACTTCAGCGACAAGGGCTTGCCGGGACGCCTGCCGTTCGCACGCGGATTCCGCGTGTTCGCCGGGGCCGATGTTTCATCGCGTGCGCGTGCCCGCACCGTGCCGTCGCAGGGCTGCAACGCAATTGCGCAATTGCTGATCGCTCGGCGTCGGAACGACGCAACGGTTCAGGTCCTCTCACATTGCAAGATGGCGGCAAGGCTTGGGAGCGGCGCCTCGATGACGGTGAACGGCTCGAAGCGGTTGCGCGTGCTCGTGGTGGACGGCGATGATATAGCGCGCCGCAAGCTGCGCCTGCTGATGGAATCCCTCGAGCGGCTCGAGCGTGTAGAGGATGCGGCATCTGCGCCGCAGGCCGCAGCCAAGCTCGGCGAGATCTCGCCGGACCTCGTCGTGCTCGACCTCGACCTGCCGGGCACGGCCGGCATCGGGATGCTCCGGGCCGCCGACGCGCCCTGCATCATCGTGACGACCGCGTACCCGGAGCAGTCGCTCCGCACGCTCGATCTCGACACCGTGGACTGCCTCGTCAAGCCCGTCGAGCGCGAGCGCCTCGCCGTCGCACTCCGGCACGCGCGCCGCCGGCTCGCCGAGCGGCGCATCGCCGGGCTCGCCCTCGAGATCGCAGGCGCAGCGGCTGCCTTCCGGGACCCGGCACTCCCGGGTGCGCACGGGGCCAGCTGCTACGCCGACCAGATGACGATCCGCGTGCGCCGCCGCATGTTCGCGCTCGCGGTCGCCGACATCGCCTGGATTGAGGGGGCGAGCCAGTACAGCCGCGTGCACGCAAAGGGCCGCGAGTTCCTGCTTTCGCGCTCGCTGTCCTGCCTCGAGTCAGAGCTCGACCCGGCGCGCTTCTTCCGCATCCACCGCTCGGCGATCGTGAACGCGGACTACGTACGCGAGGTGATGTCGCGCGGGGACGGCCGCTACAACGTGTACCTGCAGGGCGGGGAGGCGCTGTCGCTCGGGCGGGGGCGGAGGGAGGTTCTGCGGAGGCTATTAAGTAGTCTGAAAGCAGGAGGGGACAGTCCCCTTTTTCCGCAAAGCCGGAAAAAGGTGACAGTCCCCAAAAAAAGCGGCGGCCCGAAGGCCGCCGCGAGTGGTTGAAGCGAATCTACTCGAACAGGAAGCTTAGAAGCCCACCGTCGCGCGCAGGAAGACATAGCGACCGAGGGCGTCGTAGCTCTGCGGGAAGGTGTTGCCGTTGCCGTTGGTACCAACCGCGCCGCTGATCGACGGATTGTCGTCCAGCAGGTTGTTGATGCCGAGCGACACCGAGGCCTTGTCCGTGACCGCCCAGTTGGCGGCCAGGTCGAAGTAATCCTCGGCGGACAGCTCACGGTCGAGCTGGCGCGTCGGCATGGCATTGTTCGGGCCCGTGAGTCCCGTGACTCCGCCATAGTGCCGCCAGGTGAGCGACAGGTCGACGTCCCACGGCGTCTGCCAGCTCGTGCGGAACCGGTGACGCCACTGCGGGTTAATCGGACCGATGCCACCCTGGCTGCAGACCGACGAGTAGTACCCGGTGCAGTCGTACCAGTCACGCGTGATGTCGTCGCGCGGGTGCAGGTCCACCCCCGGCGCCGGCTGCGTGATGAGGTCGATGAGGTATGTTCCCGTGAGGTTGAACGCCAGGCTGCCGAAGCGACCCACCTCAAGCCCGGTATAGCCGATGTTGATGTCGTAACCGGACGTCTGCACGGACCCGATGTTCATGTTCAGGTCTTGCACGAAACCGTTTCCGACCCACAACTGGCCATTCGGGTTGCGGTTGATGCGCCCGCAAGCGGCCGGATCGTTGTTGGCGTAGCACGCGGTCCAGGTGTTCGGCGATCCGAACGTCGAGATCGTGTCTTCGATCTGGATGTCGAAGTAGTCGACCGTGATCGCGAGGCCCGGCACCCAGCGCGGCTGGAACACCACGCCGTACGAGTAGGTGTCCGAAGTCTCGGGGATCAGGCCCTGGCTGCCGCCCTGCAGGAAGTTGTACTGCCCCGCCGGGCTGTCGAGCGCCGTCGAGCCCACCTGGCCTGCCGGCACGCCGCTCGCGATGCACTCCTCGTCGCTCGCCTGCGGGTCGCGTGCCGCCGCGCCGCAGGGATCGCCCGCAGCGTCGAACAGGTTGAAACCCTGGGCCGTGAAGAGCTCGACGATGTTGGCCGCACGCACAGCTCGCTGGTAGCTGCCACGGAGGCGGACGTCCGCCACCGGCGCCCACTCGAGGCCGAACTTGTACGTATCGGTCTGCGCCCCGCTATCGTAGTCCGAATACCGGTACGCGGTGTCGAACGACAAGCTTTCCGCAAACGCCTGGTCCTGCGCCAGCGGCACGCGGACTTCCGTGAAGAGCTCCTTCACGTAGGTGCCGCCGCTGATGCCGATCGTCGGGCCGCCGGAACCGGCCAGAAGGCCCTGCGTCTGCAGGGCGTCGACGGTGTTGACCAGCGTGTCGCGCCGGTACTCGGTCCCGAACACGACCTGGACGCCGTCGGAAGCCGTCGGCAGCTTGATGCCGTAGACGCCGAGGTCACCGTTGACCACGCCGTTGTAGATCTCCTGGTTGATGCGGCCGATCTGGAGGCCCGCCGCCTGGAGATAGTTCAACTGCGCCGGTGTCACCGAGTTCGGCTGGAACGGATTCCAGGGAACGCACGCCGCGTCCGTACCGTCGATCACCGACTGGCAGGTCGGCACGCCGTTGACGTCGACGACGTCGAGCGCGCGCTGCAGGCGGCTCGTGACGAAGTAGTTGAGCGTGCCGGTGTTGGCGGCCACGTTCGAGTACTGCGCCGATACGTCGTAACCCCACGCATCGTTGATCGAGCCGCGGACGCCAGCGACCGCGCGGAACGAGTTGTTGGCGAACGTCTGCTGACGGCCGCCGCCTTCCACGTTGCGCCGCCCGATGTACATCGCCACGTCGGTGCCTGCCGCGATCTCGGCAGGTCCGCAGCCGATGGCGGCCAGGTTGTCGACGGGCAGGAACGGGTTGTCGCAGTTGATCGTGCTCGTATCGAAGAAGTTGCCCGACGGGGCGATCTGGGCCGTCGACGAGTAGTCGGTGAACATCAGCTGCGTGTAGACGTCCGCATGCTCGCCGAACTCGTAGTGACCCATCGCGCCAAGGGCGTAACGGCGCTCCGGACGCTGGTAGTGGTTCAGCGGCCCGAAGTTGTACAGGTCGGTGTCGAAGTTGTAGTCGCGGAACGACGTCGCCGTATCGGTCGTGAAGTCATATGAAGCCGGGTCGTCCGCGTCCAGGAAGTTCGTGAAACGACCACCCGCGCTCGTCGACGAACCGCCGCAGGTAAACGATCCGACGGGGTTCGGGTTGAGCGAGCAGGCCGAGTAGTCGCGATCCGCCTGCAGCACCTGTTCGCTGTCGAACACCGTGGCGTAGGCCGTGATGTTGCCGCGCCCGTCGCCGCTGTTGACGCCGACCGTCAGCGTCAGCTCCTTGCCCTCGCCGTCGGTGACGGAGTCGGCCGGGAGCGCGTACTGCGCCGGGTTCAGCCCCTGGAGCTCTTCGATGGTGTCGCGCAGCTTCACCTGGCCGGGGCCGGAGTAGTCGTTCTCGTGCCAGTAGAAGTTGTACTGGGACGTGACTTCGACGCCTTCGAAGTCCTTCTTCATGATGAAGTTCACGACGCCCGCCACGGCATCCGAGCCGTACACGGCCGAGGCGCCGCCCGTCAGGATGTCGACCCGCTCGATCATCGAGGTCGGGATCTGGTTGATGTCGGGGGCCACGGAAGCCGAAGTCACTCCGCCATAGGGCATGCGCCGGCCGTCGATCAGCACGAGCGTGCGCGGCGCGCCGAGACCGCGAAGGTTCAGCGTTGCCGTGCCCGTCGAGCCGTTCGAGACCGTCACGTTTTGCGCCGCAAAAGCCTGCGGCAACTGGTTCACGAGGTCTTCGATGCGGGTGACGCCCTGCGTGACGACGTCCTGCGCCGTGACCTGCGTGACGGGTGTCGTCGACTCAAGGTTCGCGGAACGAATGCGCGAGCCCGTCACGACGATTTCACCCAGGTTTTCCTGCGCGAGCGCAGGGGCCGCTCCGGCCGCGGTCAACGCGCCCATGACGAGCGCGCGGCGTACGGCGGAAGCAACCTGGTACTTGCGTTCCATTACTGTTTCCTCCCGCGGGCGGACATGGGCCGCCCGGTTGGTTGCACGAGACAACCGACCCGTGGCTTCGCCGGAATTGCCGTTGCTTACAGGCAACAAAGGCCAAACACGGAGGTCTGTTGCGTGCATTGACCATACGGCCCAAGGCGTCATAAAAACCGGCACTTGGCAAAGCTTCACTGCCGTTCGCAAGTTTTGCGGAACGAACTGCGGGTTCCCTGCATCAGATGTTGCAGAATGCCAACGGCCTTGGCGGGGCGGCTCGACATGGCGGAGAACGGCACAGTCAGGGTGCGCGCGCTGATCGTCGACGACGAGGAGCTCGGTCGTCGGATGCTGCGCTCGTTACTCGCGCCGGACGACGAGATCCAGGTCGTCGGCGAAGCCGCGTCCGCGGACGATGCGCGCCGGAAAATTGCGGACCTTCAACCCGACCTCGTGTTCATGGACATCGAGATGCCGGGCGGCAACGGCATCGAAGTCCTGCAGTCGCTCGCCGAGCCTTCGCCCTACATCATCTTCGTCACTGCGCATCCCGAGTTCGCGCTTCCCGCATTCGAAGTGCACGCCGCCGACTACATCGTGAAGCCGGTGCAGCGCCAGCGCTTTTTGGGCAGCGTCCTGCGCGCGAAGCAGCGCATCGCCGAGCGCCGCGTCGCGCGGCTCGCGCGCCAGATCGCCGGCGCCGTCACGTCGAACGGTCGGGGCAACGGGGCGAACGGCGACGGGGAGCCGCCGCCGACGAAGTACGCGGACCAGATGACGATCCGCGTGCGGCGCCGCATGTTCTCGCTCGACATCAGCGACATCTCCTGGATCCAGGGCGCGAGCCAGTACAGCCGCGTCCACACCAAGAACGGCGAGTACCTGCTCTCGCGTACGCTGGCATCGCTCGAGTGCGAGCTGGATCCGCGCAAGTTCTTCCGCATCCACCGCTCGGCCATCGTGAATGCCGCGCACGTGCGCGAGGTGCGCTCGAGCGGCGACGGCCGCTACAACATCTATCTGCACGGCGGGCAGGCGCTGCCCATGGGACGCGCGCGCCGTGAGATCCTCGAAAAGCTCCTCTCCGGGATCGGCAGCAAGGATCACTGATGGCGCTGCGGGCCGAATCCGGCATCGCTGCAGGCCTCGGCGCCGGTCCCGTCCGGCCGGCCGCGGCCTGGATCGCCGATGCGCATTCGCCCGACCAGGACGTCGACTACCTGATCGGGGAGCGCCCGTCGCGCTGGTGGATCCTCGCCGGCGCCTGGCTCGCGATGGCGTTCTCGGTCGGCTTCGGGCTCTACGTCAACTACGAGGCCCAGGGGCTCGAGGTCACTTTCCTCGACACCCTGATGGCGATGATCCCGCATTATTTCTTCTGGGTGCTCGTGAGCCCGCCGCTCTACCACGCGCTGTACCGGACGATGCAGGGGCCGCGCCGCGCGCTGTGGGGCTCGACGCTCCTCGCCTGGAGCGCCATCGCGCTCACCGGCTCGACCGCGATGTCCTATTTCAGCTACGTCATCCGCCACGACCTCACGCCGAGCTTCGAGCGGCTCTTCGACGTGTATTTCCTGCCGCCGGCGGGCCCCGCGTTCTGGGCGATGAACTTCAGCATCCTCGCGATCGCGCTCACCGCGTTCGCCGCCGTGCGGATCCATCGCCTGCGGCTGCAGGCGCTGTGGGACGCGGCGCAGACTGAGCTGCGCGGCGCGCGGCTCGAGGTGCAGCTCGCCGAAGCGCGGCTGCTGGCGCTGCAGGCGCAGATCAACCCGCATTTCCTGCTCAACAGCCTGAACGCGATCGCGGGCCTCGTGCAGGTCGGCGAGCGCGACCGCGCGTTCGACGCGATCGGCCGCCTCGGCGAGCTGCTGCGCATGGCGATGCGCTGCGGCCAGGGCCTCAACATCCCGCTCTCCGAGGAGGTCGACTTCCTCGAGAGCTACCTGAAGCTCTGCAAGCTGCGCTTCGACTCGCAGTTCCGCTACATCGTCTCGATGCCGGAGAGCCTCGGCGAGCGGCGCGTGCCGGCCCTGATCGTGCAGCCGCTGATCGAGAACTCGATCCGTCACGGCATGGAGTCCATGCGGACCCTGCACGTGGCCGTGCGCGTCTACCAGAAGGACCGCGAGCTCGTGATCGAGGTGGAAGACGACGGGCGGGGCATCGCGCAGGACCCAGCCGGGCAGCTGCCGCAGGGCCATGGACTCTCCAACGTCGCCGAGCGGCTGCGGCTCTGCTTCGGGGAAGCCGGGCGCATCACGCTCGAGCCTCGCGCACCGCGCGGCACGCTCGCGCGCGTCGTGATCGGCGGCTGAGCGATCGCGAGCCCGCCGCTCAGGCGAGCATCAGCGGCGTGAGGTGAAAAGCCACGTTCGTGAGGCCGTGAGCGAGCAGAGGGAACAGCAGGCTGCCGGTGCTGAAGCGCAGCCAGCCGTAGATGATCCCGCCGCTGAATGTCCATAGGGCCGACCCCAGGTCGAGCGAAAAAGCTCCCTCGGCATAGCCCAATCCGTGCACGGCGCCGAAGGGCACCGCCGCAATGAGCACCACGACCCAGGGCACCTGGGCCGGGGCGCTCTTCCCGCGAACGAGTCCGAGGAGCAGGGCCGGCGCAATGCCGCGAAATGCCAGCTCCTCGGCGAGGCCCGGCATGAGGAGCTGGAATGCAACCGTTTCCGCGTCGGGAGCCGGCGGCTTGTACAGGAGCGCCAGCACCACGCCCATGGGAACGAGCAAAGCGAGCGCGATTGCGCCCCACTTGACGTTGCGTCGCGGCAGCATGAAGCCCGTGGCGTCCGCGCTGATTCGGAGCCCGGCAATCACCGCCGCCGAGAGCAGGATCGAATAGATCTTGCCCGCCCAATTCCAATGCGCCGGGTTGAGATCGAAGATCTCCGACGTGTAAGGCAGGCCCGTGACGAAATCGTCGAGTACGACATAGGCGACGAACAGCAGGCCAAAACCGTAGGTCAGACGCTTGTCGAACGGCTTGAGGGCAAGAAAGGCGAGAAACGTCATCGCCAGGTAGCCGACGGTGTAGAAGGCCGTATCCATGTGGGATGCGAGCGCTCAGCGACCTAGCGATTTCCTGCGGGCTTCGACGAAGTAGCTGATGAGGTTCGCAAGGCCGATCGCGGCCGGCACGAGGCCGAAAATCGCGACCTGGCCATCGGTGACTTCGCGCAGCGCGAAGTAGAGCACGATGCCGAGGAACAGTCCCGAGAGGCCGCTCTTCAGCGAGCCGGTGCGCTTGCCGTCCGCCTCCGGCTCCGGCTCGGGCGGCAGCTCGATGCCTTTCTCGAGCGCGGTGATCCGCTCGCGGTGGCGGAGCTCCGCGCGCTTCAGCTTCTCGCGGTGCGAAGCGACGATCGCGACGATCGCGACGCCGACGCCGAACACGATCCCGAAGATCGGGATCAACAATGCGACGAGGTCCTCGTTCATCTCGTTCATCTCCATGCTCCCTTCAGGCGCCGAACAGAATTCTCATGATTGTCCAGACCGGCTCGAGCGCCGCGCGGATCCCGTCAGCCGCGAGGAAGGCGGCGATTGCTGCGAGCGCGCATTCGAGCGCCCGCGTCTCCGTCGCCGAACCCTGTCCTTGCCGCTTCACGCCAGTTGATACGCGGCCCCCGGGCCGGGGGTTTCGCCGGCCGACGATAAAATACCGTGAAACCGGCGCGCGGGCCGGCGCGTATCAACCGGGGAGAAGGTCCGACCCGAATGCCGGCCGACGAGGCGATCATCCAGTTGGTCCAGGCCGGCCGGGCGCAGGAGGCCTTCGAGCGCCTGGTCCCGGCTTACCGGCGCCGCGTGTTCGGTCTCGCGTTCAGCATCCTGCGCGACCGCGCCGCCGCCGAGGACCTCGCCCAGGAGGTATTCGTGAAGCTCTGGCAGGCGCTGCCGCGATACGACGGCCGCGCGCAGCTCTCGACTTGGATCTACGCGATCACGCGGAACGCCGCGGTGTCGGCGCTGCGCAGCCGCCGGCGCACGGTATCGCTGTCGGACGCGGAGGTGCAGGCGGAAGTGGAGGGCATCGCGCGAGAGCCCGCGGCCTCGCCGGACGACGCTGCGCTCCGCCGCCGGATCGAGGCGCTGCCGGAGAAGCAGCGCCAGGCGGTCACTCTTTATTATCTGGACGAGCGCCCGGTCGACGAGGTCGCGGCCATGATGGGCATCCCGGTCAACACCGCGAAGACGCACCTGCATCGCGCGCGTGCGAGCCTTGCGGCCGCGCTCGGCGCCGCGGGGGAGGTCACCGAATGAGCGAGCGCGACCTCGACGCGCGGCTGCGCGCACTCTTCGCCGATGCCGACACCGGGCCCGGCTTCGAGGCCCAGGTCATGGCGCGCATCGCGGCGCGGCACACGGCACCCGACGCGAAAATGCTTCTCCTCGCCGAACGCCATCGCGAGGCAACCCGGCAGCGCCTGCGCCGCGAGGCGTGGATGAATGTCGGCACGGCCGCGGGCATCGGCACGGCGCTCATCGCGCTCGTCTGGCGCGAGGGCCCGGCGGTCGCGCGCTGGGTGGAGCAGGGGCTCGCCGCCGCTTCCGACGTCGGGTCGCTCGGGACTTTCGCATTTGTATCTCTCGCGATCGGCACCTGGGTCGCGCTGCAGAGGCTCATGACGCGATAGAAGCCTGGCTCATGGCGAAGCGTTCGCCGGCACGCAACGTGATCCTTCTTGTGCCACGACGATTACACGGTCGACGCCTTCCAACCGTCGCATCATCACGCATTGTGCCGGCTCCACGATGTAGCGGCTTCGAATCGTGGCGGCCCCGCCGCCCACCAATGCCAGGTCGTATTCGAAGAGCTGCGAGCGGCCAAAGCTGTCTTCGACGCCGAGGACGGCGGCCGCGAGCACGACCGGGTCTACCGACAAGACTGCCCACGCTGCCCGCTCGGCCCGGGTCTCACCGGCGAGAATGTCCAGCTCCCGCACGGCTGTGACATGCGCGTATTCGGGCGGCCCGACCTCCGGCGGCGGCGCGGACTCGAGCGGCGCGCATGCGCCGAGGCCTGCCGCGGCGACCGCGAGCAGCAGCCGCGTCACGGCTGTATCTCCTTCAGGGCCTCGCCAATATTGCTGAAGACGTGCTCGGCGAACGTCCGTTCCGTCGTACCCGTCACCTGCACGAGGTCGCGCTTCGAAGTGTTGACGTGCACCCGGGTCATCCCGGGGTCCACGCGCACGACATTGACGACGCCGACTTCACCCCAGCTGAAGGCGCTGATCGGCTTTGAGAAGCGGATCTGGAAGCGTTCGCCGGTCTCGTCGCTTCCCTGGATATCGACGTTCAGCCGCTGGACCGCCTCGAGAGCGGCCGCCTTGACGACGTCATACGGCGCGGAGAAATCCTGCGACTGGCCTTCCTCGACAGGCGCATCCCGCACAGTGTTGGTCGTTGCGCAACCCGCGCATGCGAGCGCGAGTGACGAAGCCAAAGCCACGGACAACACGAATTCACGCATGTCCGGTTTCCCGATTCGAGCTGTCGACCCTGCCGGGTACTGCAGGAGGTGACCGCATGAATTATCGCCCCCGGGATGCAGTTGGCAACATTTCGTCCAGCCGCGCCGGCAAGGCCGCGGAATCCGGCGGTTACGGCATGCCATGCTAGGATTCCCGAGTGAAAAGTCCCGCCGTCGACGCCTACATCGCGAAGGCCGCGCCGTTCGCGCGGCCGATCCTGACGCGCGTGCGCACGCTCATGCACAAGGCCTGCCCCGGGATCGTTGAGACGATCAAGTGGGGAGTGCCGCACTTCGAGTACGAAGGCATCGTCGGCAACATGGCGGCCTTCAAGCAGCACGCGGCCTTCGGCTTCTGGAGCCAGAAGCTCCTCAAGGCGGAGCTCGGCAAGGAGGCGGCGAAGATGTTCCCGTCGCCAGACGACTCGAGCATGGGTGGACGCAAGCTCCGCTCGCTCGCGGACATGCCGCCGGACGCGCTCATCATCAGGACGATCAAGGCGGCGGTGGCGCTGAACGTCGCGGGCCTGCGCCCTTCGCGCGAGCAGAAGCGCAAGCCGCCGCCGAAGGCGCCGCCGTACCTCGTCGCTGCACTCGCGAAGAATGCGAAGGCGCGCGCGAACTACGAGCGATTCACGCCGGCGCAGCGGCGCGAGTACGTCGACTGGCTGAAGGATGCGAAGCAGGAGGCGACGCGCAATCGGCGCCTCGCGACGACCGTCGCCTGGCTCGCCGAGGGCAAGCAGCGCAACTGGAAGTACCAGAACTGCTGAGCCCATGACCCATCGGATCCAAGAAGCCGCGGACGCCGTGGTCCTGGCGCCCGTGACGCCCGCGACGGCGAGCGTCATATGGCTGCACGGGCTCGGCGCAGACGGCCACGACTTCGTGCCCATCGTGCCGGAGCTGAAACTGCCGCCAAGCCCCGGCATTCGCTTCGTGTTTCCGCACGCGCCCATCCGGCCCGTGACGCTCAACATGGGCATGCGCATGCGCGCCTGGTACGACATCAAGACGCTGACCGCCGAGGGTCGCGCGGACGAGTCTGGCCTGCGCGAGTCCATCGCGCGGCTCGAGGCGCTCATCGCCGCGGAGCGCGCGTCCGGCATCGCCTCCGCGCGCATCGTGATCGCGGGGTTCTCGCAGGGCGCCGCGGTTGCGCTGAACGGCGCGCTGCGGCACGCGGTTCCGCTCGCGGGCGTGCTCGCGCTTTCCTGCTACCTGCCGCTCCAGGCCGCGCTCG
>Ga0134127_10001145_pt1 | contig 20352 bp, 20 predicted proteins | sample KB31753_FD_96459 | JGI IMG/M metagenome (GOLD analysis project Ga0134127, IMG submission 96459) | Terrestrial soil microbial communities with excess Nitrogen fertilizer from Kellogg Biological Station, Michigan, USA - KB3-175-3 | ecosystem: Environmental > Terrestrial > Soil > Unclassified ... | reverse complement strand
GAGGCGGGCGAGGCGGGCGAGGCGGGCGAAGCGGCACCGGACGGCGCCGGCTGAGCCGCGGCCTGTGCGGGCTTGGATGCTGGCGCGGCTGGAGCGGCCGGCGCCGCGGCCGCAGTGCCGCTTTGCGACTGGCGCGGCTGGCTCGACTGCTCGATCACGTCAGGCTTGCTGATCACGCCACCACGACCGGTCCCGCTCACGCCTCCGAGATCGACACCTCGCGCCGCGGCCTCGCGCTGCGCCGCGGGAGAGGCGCGAAGGTCCCCCTCGCGCGTGGGCTGCGGTGGCGCAACCGGAGCGGCTGCGCTGCTTGCGGCCGCGGGAGCCGGCTTTGACGGGGCGGCGGGCGGGGCGGGTGCGGCTGCCACGGCGGGCTTCCCCGCGCCTGCGCTCGCATTCTCGTCGATCTCGGCAAGGGGATCGCCGACCTTGACCACGTCGCCCTCGGCGTGCGCGCGCTTGGTCAGCACGCCCGCGCTCATGGAAGGCACTTCGACAGTGATCTTGTCGGTCTCCAGCTCGACGATGGTGTCGCCGGAGGCCACGGCATCGCCCTCCTGCTTGAGCCAGCGCGAAACGGTGGCTTCGACGATCGACTCGCCGAGCGGGGGCACGGTGATGGACGTCATTCGTGTTTAAGATTCCGAGACGCGTTCAATATAACCCCGCTCCCCCCCTCCCCCGGAAACCGGCACGGATGCAGGCGCTCACCATCTCGGAGCACGGTGGTCTGGATCGACTGGAGCTGCGCGACGACGTGCCCATTCCCGAAATCGTCGCGCCCGATCAGGTGCGCGTGCGCGTCCGCGCCGCCGCGCTCAATCATCTGGATCTGTACATGCTGGCCGGCTTGCCGGGCGCCACGCTGCGCCCGCCGTGGATCATGGGGGCTGACGCGACGGGAGTGATCGACGCCGTAGGCGCCGCCGCCGCTATGACTCCCGGAGATATAGTCATCATCAATCCCGGGCTGAGCGACGGCACCTGCGAGTACTGCCGCGCTGGCGAGCAGCCGCTCTGCGTGCGCTACGGAATACTCGGCGAGCATCACCCTGGCACGCTGGCCGAGTTCGTCGTGGTGCCCTCGCGGAACGTGCGCCGCGTCCCGTCGTCGATCTCGCCCGAAGTCGCCGCCGCCTTCACACTCGCGACGCTCACCGCCTGGCGCATGGTGGTGACGCGCGCGCGCGTCCAGGCGGGAGAGGATGTGCTCATCTGGGGCATTGGCGGCGGCGTGGCGCTGGCGGCGCTTCAGATCTGCAAGCAGATCGGAGCGCGCGTGTGGGCCGTGTCCGGGAGCGCCGCCAAGCTCGAAGGCGCGCGCTCGCTAGGCGCCGACGAGCTGCTCGACCGCACCGCGGTTGACGTGGGCAAAGTCGTGCGCGAGCGGACGGCCAAGCGCGGCGTCCAGGTCGTGATCGACAACGTGGGCGAGGCGACGTGGGCGCAGTCGCTCGCGGCGCTCGGCCGTGGCGGCCGTCTCGTCACGTGCGGGGGAACGTCAGGGCCCATGGTCCAGACGGACGTGCGCCGCTTGTTCTGGAATCAATGGGCGATTCTGGGGTCGACCATGGGCAACGACGCCGAGTTCAGCGCTGTCGCGGCCGAGCTCGCGGCTGGCCGGCTGCTGCCTGTCGTCGACAGCGTCTATCCGCTGTCGCGGGGACGAGACGCATTCGTCCGGCTGGCGAGCGGCGAACAATTCGGCAAAGTGGTGGTCACGGTTCCATGAGCGGCGACGCCGACGATCCGGCGCAGTACACGGCGGCCGAACAGCAGGCGGTGCGCGCGGACTTCGCCGCGCATCGGCCGCCCCACTGTCCTCGGGACGGCGCGGCCATGACGCTGCGGTCTATCGGCGGCGGCTCCTTCGGGCTCGGGTACGCGCGCAGGCGCGAATGGCTCCTGTGTCCCCAGTGCAAGCGCAGCGTGATCTTCGATTCGCGACGGGGAACGCGCACCTGAAATCGTCGGCGCGAGCCATTCGCGGATTGCGCGCGTGGCTCCTAGATTAGCGCCATGCAAGTCCCCGATTCGTCCGTCACCGTCGCAGACACCCTTCATATGAGCATGTCCGAAGTGTTCGGGCAGACGCTTCCGTCGCTGCTCGGTGCGTTGGTCATCCTGTTCGCCGGTTATCTGCTGGCGAAGCTGCTGGAGCGCTGGACGGATCACGGCCTCCGGCGGATCCGCCTGAATCAGATGCTCGAGCGGGGCGGTGTCACCCGCGCCGTGGAGCGGTCGGGCACGCGCATCAATCCCACGCGGGTGCTCTCCAACCTGGTGTTCTGGTTGGTGATGTTCACCGTGATCGTGCTGGCGGCGAACGCCTTGGGACTCGATTCGCTGGCGAGCGTGGTTTCGACGCTGGTGAGCTACATCCCGAACGTGATCGCGGCGATCGTGATCATTCTCGTGGGCATCGTGCTCGGCGGATTCGTGGGCGGCCTGATCGCCGCGTCGGCGGGCGCGGTTCACGGCGGCCGCGCGCTGGCGCGGCTGGGTCGGGGCGGTGTCACACTGCTCGCGATCTTCATGGCGCTCCAGGAGCTCGGCATCGCGACGGACATCGTGACCACGGCCTTCGCGATCCTGTTCGGCGCGATCGCGCTGTCCCTCGCGTTGTCGTTCGGGCTTGGCAACCGCGAGCTGGCGGGCGAAGTCACGCGCGAATGGTACGAGCGCTACAAGCGCGAGCGCATGGACGCGATCGAGCGGGAGCGGGAGCACGAAGCGCAGGAAGAGGCGGAGTACGAGGCCACGCATCCCACGCCGCCGCCGTCCCAGCCCGTCGTCCCACCGCCCGAAAACTGGGACGAATAGCCCCGACGTCGGATTGGGGTCAGGCACCAAATTGGGCTCGCGAAATGGGGTCAGGCACCGCAACGCCGGGGTGCAGCTTGGCATTGCGGTACCCGACCCCAAACGGCTTTTGAGCGCTCCGTCGGCGCGAGATTGTTGGGGACCCGACGCGGCGGGAAATGCCGAGCTGTAAGTCGTTGCGAAATAACGCTTTCTAAGCGTTTCGCGCCGTTGCCTTTCGCGCAATTTTCGGGTATTTTTCAGTGTTGCCGCCGGGCCGCTGCCCTGGCCCCCGCCCACCCCGTTTTGTCGCGTGATCCATGACCGCACCGAATAACCGCGAACGCATCATTCCGCGTCTCATCGATGAGGAGATCAAGGACTCCTTCATCAACTACTCGATGAGCGTGATCGTGTCGCGCGCGCTGCCAGATGTGCGCGACGGATTGAAGCCGGTGCATCGGCGCGTGCTGTACGCGATGAACGAAGCGGGGCTGGTTCCAGGCCGGCCGTACAAAAAGTCGGCGACGGTCGTGGGCGACGTGCTCGGTCGCTATCACCCGCACGGCGACTCGTCGGTGTACGACGCGCTCGTGCGCATGGTGCAGGAATTCTCGCTGCGCTATCCGCTCATCGACGGGCAGGGGAACTTCGGTTCCGTCGAAGGCGATCCCGCGGCCGCGTATCGCTACACCGAAGCGCGGCTCATGCCGATCGCGATGGAGATGCTCGCCGACATCGACAAGAACACAGTCGACTTCGGCCCCAACTTCGACGATCGGCTCGAGGAGCCGAGCGTGCTGCCGTCGGGCATCCCGAACCTGGTGGTCAACGGGTCGTCGGGCATCGCGGTCGGCATGGCGACGAACATTCCGCCGCACAACCTCCGCGAGGTGGTTTCCGCGATCATCCACATGATCGACCATCCCGACGCGTCGATCGCCGACATCAAGAAGTTCATCAAGGGTCCGGACTTCCCGACGGGCGGCTACATCTACGGCCGGCAGGGCATCACGGATTATCAGAGCACGGGACGCGGGCGCATCATCATGCGCGCGCGCGCCGTGATCGAGGAGAAGGAGTCCTCGAACAAGTCGCAGATCGTCGTCACGGAGATTCCCTACCAGGTCAACAGCGCCAAGCTGATCGAGAACATCGCGGACCTCGTTCGCGACAAGAAGCTCGACGGCATCTCGGATCTGCGGAACGAGTCCGACAAGGACGGCATGCGGCTGGTCATCGAGCTCAAGCGCGATGCCATTCCGCGCGTGGTGCTCAACCAGCTGTACAAGCACACGCAGATGCAGAGCACCTTCGGCGTGATCATGCTCGCGCTGGTGCCCGAGCCGGTCACGGGCCGCCTGATCCCCAAGGTGATGGCGCTCAAGACGGTGCTGGAGTATTTCATCGCGCACCGGCACGACGTCCTCGTGCGCCGCACGCAGTTCGACCTCGACAAGGCGCTCGATCGCGAGCACATCCTGGAAGGCCTCAAGATCGCCGTCGACAACATCGACGCGGTCATCAAGGTCATTCGCGCGGCGAGCGACGTGCCCGCGGCGAACACCGAGTTGCAGGCGCGATTCAAGCTGTCCGAGCGGCAGGCCGAGGCGATTCTGGCCATGCGGCTCGCGAAGCTCACCGGGCTCGAGATCGAGAAGCTCGAGGCCGAGCTCGCGGAAGTCCGCGCCACCATCGTCGATCTGCGCGACCTGCTCGCCTCGCGCGAGCGGCGCATGACGGTCCTCAAGGACGAGCTCCAGACGATCGCCACCAAGTACGGCGACGCGCGCCGCACCGAGATCACGAGCGACGAAGGCGAGTTCACCATCGAGGACCTGATCGCCGAAGAGGAGATGGTCGTCACCATCTCGCATTCGGGCTACATCAAGCGCACCTCGGTCTCGACGTACAAGAAGCAGCGGCGCGGCGGGCGCGGCAACAACGGCGCGACGCTCAAGGAAGAGGATTTCGTGGAACACCTCTTCGTCGCGTCCACGCACGACTACGTGATCTTCTTCACCGACGACGGCCGCTGCTTCTGGCTCAAGGTGCACGAGATTCCGCAGGCGGGCCGCGCGGCCAAGGGCAAGCCGATCGTGAACATGATCAACGTGTCGCCCGACACGAAAATCTCCGCCACGCTCTCGCTGCGCGACTTTCCCGAGAACCAGTTCCTGCTCTTCGTGACGCGCAATGGCACCGTCAAGAAGACGGCGCTCTCGCAGTACGCGAATCCGCGCTCCACCGGCATCAAGGCGATCAAGATCGAGGAAGGCGACGAGCTGATCGACGTGCAGGTGACGCTCGGCACCAACGACGTGGTCCTGGCGACGCGCCACGGTCTCTCGATCCGATTCCACGAAGCGGACGTCCGCGAGATGGGCCGCGACACGACGGGCGTGAAAGGCATCGAGCTCGGGCCCCGCGACCAGGTCGTCGGCATGGTCGTGGTGAAGCGCGAAGCCAGCCTGCTCGTGGTCACCGAGCGTGGCATGGGCAAATGCTCGCCGATCGACGACTACCGGGTGCAGAAGCGCGGCGGCAAGGGCATCATCACCGTGCACCGCACCGACAAGACAGGCGACGCAGTCTCGCTCATGGAAGTGCTGCCGGAGGATGAGCTGATGCTCATCACCAAGGGCGGCATCGCGATCCGGATGCCGGTCAAGGGCATCCGCGTCGCGGGCCGCAACACGCAGGGCGTCAAGCTCGTCAATCTCGAGGACCACGACCTCGTGATGGACGTCGCGCGCGTGGTTCCCGAGGACGAAACCGGCGCGGACGGCGACGGCGATGCCGCGGACGGCCTTTCGGACGGCGCGTCCGACGGTCTCTCCGAGGGCGACCTGGGCGACGAGGTGGGAGCGGCTCCCGACGACGAGTAGCAGGGTGGGCTGGTGACGTGTACCTTAGGGCCACAGTCCCTGAGTGATGTCGCCAGTTTCCTCCTCCCGCCCCGCCGACCCGCTGCGTTCCGCGGCTTCGGCGCACCTCGAGTCACCACCCACCGCGATGGCCTTCACTGGCCGCGTGACGCAGGAATTGCCGCTGATCTCCATGGAGCTCGGCATGGCCCTGACGCGCGACCAGCACAAGCTCCGCGCGGAGGTGTTGCTGTGGCAGCGATGGGTGCGCTATCTGGCGCTTGGCACGCTCGTGCTTCTCACCCTGACCTTCGGGAGCACGCAAACAGCGGCCGTCATTCCAATGGGTGCCCTGGCCCTGGGCTACGTGAGTGTGGTGATGATCACAGCCTGGCTGCTCCAGCGGCCGTCCACGCAGGGCATTCAGCTCTGGTTCCCGGCGCTGCTCGTTACGGCGGACGTCGCTACCCTGGCGGGCTTCGCCTACCTCACCACGCCGCCCAACCAGTTCTACAGGGTGCTGGTGCTGGTGCTCATGTCGGTACAGCTCGGCGTCTTCTACTTTGGCCGGCGCAACGGGTCGCTGGCGGCGGCGCTCGGCATAGTCGCGTACCTGCTGATGTGCCTCGTGGCGCCGCCGTTCGTCGACGGTCCCGCCCCAAAGCTCCTGCGTGTTGTGTTCGACGCGACGCTGTTCGGCATCGTCAGCGCCGTGCTGATCTGGACCTTCGGCAGCTTCCGGGAGCGCATGGACGCGCTGCGCATGTACTGCAAGGTGGTCGAGGAAGGTGAGATGGCGAGCGTCCCCGAGCTGGGCAACGACCGCTGGCCCGACGAGCTCACGCTGCTTGCGCGCAGCTTCGACGCCATGCGGATTCGCCTCGCCGAGCAGCTCGGCACGGATCCGCTCACGGGTTGCATGAACCGGCGCGCCCTCGAGACGCGGCTGCGGGCGGATCTCCGGCACGCGCGCCGGCGCTCGACGAGCGTCGCGCTCGCCGCGATCGACGTCGACAACTTCAAGCAGACCAACGACACGCTCGGCCACCCGGTCGGGGACCGCGTTCTGCAACAGGTGGCTGGCATCATGAAGGCGACGGCGCGCGATACGGACGGCGTCGCGCGCGTGGGTGGTGATGAATTTCTCATCGTGCTCCCGGATACGGCATGGCAGGGCGCACTCACTTTTGCTGAACGGCTGCGCAGACACGTGGACGATTTCAGTTTTGGACCGATCGGCGGCGCGCTCCCGATCACGATCTCGGTCGGCGTCGCGCTGGCGCAGCCCTCCGACGGGATGACGCCAGAAGCGTTGATCGCGAATGCCGACCGGGCGCTGTACCAGGCCAAGACCGCCGGCCGCAACAGGGTCTTCGCGTGAGCGCGACCGCCGCGCCCGCGCTGGTCCAGTTGAGCGACATCCAGCGCGCCGCGCGCGTGCTGGCGCCCGTGGCCGTGCACACGCCCTTGCTGCCGGTCGACGAGCTCAGCGCGCGCTTTGGTGTTCCCGTGTGGGTCAAGCCCGAAATGCTCCAGCGCGGGGGCGCGTTCAAGTTCCGCGGCGCGTACGCGTTCCTGTCAGCGCTGTCGCCGGAGGAGCGCGCGCGTGGCGTGGTGGCCCCCTCGTCCGGCAACCACGCACAGGCGGTCGCGCTCGCGGCCCGGTTGTTCGGCGTACCGGCGACAGTCGTGATGCCGACCACGGTCACGCCCGCCAAGCGCGGCGGAGCGGAACGGCTCGGCGCGCGGATCGAGCTGGCCGGAACGACGACCGCGGACCGCATGGAGCGCGCGGTCGAGATCGTCGAAGCCGAGGGAGCGACGCTGGTTCCGCCTTATGATGATCCTGTGATCATCGCGGGGCAGGGAACCGCCGGTCTCGAGATCGTCGATGACTTGCCGGCGGTGCAGACGGTGCTGGTCCCCGTGGGCGGCGGCGGGCTGAGCGCCGGCGTGGCGACCGCGGTCAAATCGCGGCTCCCCGATGCGCGCGTGGTCGCCGTCGAACCTTCGGGTGCGCCCAAGCTGAGCCACGCGCGCGCCGCGGGCCGGCCCGTGAAGCTGAGTGGAACCGGCGGGCTCGCCGACGGCCTGCTGGCCGTCGAGGTCGGGCATCTGCCCTTTCAGCATCATCAGGCGTACGTCGACGAGGTCGTCCTGATCGACGACGCGCATCTGCTCGACGCCATGCGCTACCTGCTGGATCGACTCAAGCTCGTGACCGAGCCGAGCGGCGCGATCACCCTCGCCGCCCTGATGACGGGCGCCGTGGTACCGCGCGGGCCGACGGTCGCCGTGTTGAGCGGCGGCAACATCGAATGGCCAGGCCTGAGAGAGCTGTTCGCCCGTGAGTGATGCACAGGTGCACGTGATCGTCGCCCATCCGGATCGACGTCGCGGCGCCGTGTGGTCGTGGTTGATGAGCGAGCAGGGATATCACGCGCGGCTCGCCGGAGATCGGCAGGAGTTCGCCGCCGCGCTCCGGGCGCACCGCCGCGCGCCGGATCTGGTGCTCGCGGATGCGCGCTGCGCGGCCGGCGACGACGCGTGGGTCCCGGAGCTGCGGGAGGACGATCGCTGGCGCAACGTGCGGGTGCTGGCCGCGGCGCCCGCGGATCTCACGCCGTGCGAGGTGCACGCGCTGGCCGACGTGGTCGACGATTTCGTCGTGCAGCCCGCGCGGACCATGGAGCTCCTGGAGCACGTGCGGCTCCAGCTTCGCGCGGGCGAGCAGCTGCGTGCGGCGCTCGACCTCGCCGCGACCGACGCGCTCACGAAGGTGCTGAACCGCCGCGCGCTGCTCGAGCGGCTCACCGCCGAGGTCGATCGCGCGCGGCGCTTCGGCTCGCCGCTATCGCTGCTCCTGCTGGACGTGGATTACTTCAAGCACATCAACGACAGCGCGGGCCACCTCGCGGGCGATCAGGTGCTGCGGCAGCTCGGCGCGCTCCTGCAGGAGGCGGTCCGAACCGTCGACGTCGTCGCGCGCTACGGCGGCGAAGAGTTCGTGATCATCCTGCCGGAGACGCTCGGTGATGGCGGAATGATCTTCGCCGAGCGGATCCGCGACCGGATCGCGGCGCACGCGTTCGACGTGGGCGCCCAACGCGTCCAACATCTGACCGTGAGCATCGGCGTCGCCAGCGTTCGCGGCGACGCGATCGTGTCCGCGGATGATCTCTTCGGCCTCGCCGACGAAGCCCTGTACCGCGCAAAATCGGCGGGACGCAACCGGGTGGTCGCGTGACGAACAAGTGCCCGGCCTGCGGCACGGCCTACCCGGACGACGCGAAGTTTTGCACCAGGGACGGCACGCGGCTTCTGGCTGGCGCCGCCACGGCGCCCAGAACCACCGCGGGGCTCGCCCTCGGCGGCGATGTCGCGCCAGCGCACACGACCCTGGCCGGGCGGGTGCTGGATCGCCGGTACAAGATCGAACGCAAGCTGGGCGAGGGCGGCACCGCGTTCGTCTACCTGGGCGTGGACATCGGGACAGGCGAGCGCTTCGCGATCAAGGTGCTCTCATCGACGCTCGCGAAGGACGCGAACGCCATGGCTCGACTGCGCCGCGAGGCGAGCGTGGGCATGCGGCTCACGCACCCCAACATCTGCAACATTTTCCGGATGGGCGAGACCGAGGACGGCGTCGTCTACGTCGTCATGCCCTTCGTGGATGGCGAGATCCTCACGGAGCGCACGCAGCGGCTGGGGGTGATCCCGCTCGCGGAGACCGTCTCGCTCGTGCGCGAGATCGCTGAAGGACTGCAGTTCGCGCACGATCTCAAGATCGTCCATCGCGATCTCAAGCCCGAGAACGTGATGGTCTGCGCGACGGATGGCGGCGTGCGCGCGGTGGTGATGGACTTCGGCTTCGCCAAGGAGCGCCGCGCGGGCGCGGAGCTTCAGAAGCTCACGGCGACCGGCATCATTCTGGGCACGCCGGAATTCATGAGCCCGGAACAATTGCGCGGAAAACCGCTCGATGCGCGAACCGACATCTATTCGCTGGCGCTGATGACGTGCGAGATGCTCACGGGCAAGCTGCCGTTCAGCGGACGCACCCAGCAGGAGATGATGATCGCGCGACTCCGCAGCGCGCCCACGCCGCTGCGGCAGTTGAATCCCGCCGTGTCGATTCCTGAGGCCGTGGAAGCCGTGATCGCCAAGGCGCTCGAGCGCGCTCCGGAAAATCGCTTTGCGAGCGCGCCCGAGTTCGCGGCGGCGCTCGCCGTCGCGGCGTCTCCGGCGGCGACGGGGGAATCCGGACTCGTGGCGCGGCTACTCGGCCGCTGAATCACGGGTGAATCAAAAGGGACGGGGGAGTTTGATCCAAAGGATCAAACTCCCCCGTCCCCTTTGAAAACGCCGGTGAGCTCAGGGAATTCGCACACCGCCCACGGCGTCGAGCGTCGACGACAGGCCGCCGAGCCGGAGCTGCGACGCGACCTCGGCGTTGAGATTGGCGAGCGCCGTGCTCGTCGACACGGCGGAATTCACGCGGGCCAGCGCCGAATCCGAGCTCTGTCCAAGGCGAACGAGATCCGCGAGGACCGCGACAGCGACCACGCGGCGCTGCGGCGGCGCGCTGCGCGTGAGGCTCACCAGCGCGCTCTGACTCACGCCCGCCTCCAGCGCATCCGCCGAGACAGCGAGGTCCGAAGCGTCGCTCGTCGATACGCCGGCGCTCTTCAACGCGGTCGACGCGCGCGTCAATGATCCGAGCCGCGCCTCGACGGCGCTGGCGATGCGTGCCGGCGGCACGTGCTTGGCCTGTCCTTCCGAGACCTTGCTCGACAACAGCGACGACGGAATACCGGCCTTCGCCGCCGCGTGCATCGCGGCATCGATGCGCGCCTGCGGGGTGGTCGCCTGCCCCTGCGCGTCCGTCTGCGAGCTGGCCGTCGGTTGCGAGCCCGCGGTCGTCGAAGCGCTGGCGGCCGCCGATGCGCTGGCCGCCGTTCCCGTGCTCTGTGCCGCGACGAGAGCCGGCGCCGCGGCAATGGCGATCGCTGTCATGAAGAATTTGTGATACATGATCGTCTCCTGTGTCTAGAGTATCGCTCGTCCCCACCCTCTCTCATGAGACGAGTGGCGACCGTGGATTTGTCACCTACGCGGCAACACCCTGCGCCACGAGAAACGCGCGCAGCGCCTCGCGCGCCCGGTGGACGCGCATCTTGGCCGCGCTCGGGCTCGTCTCCGTGAGCTCGGCGACCTCGTCGTACGTGTAGCCGGCGTCGTGCTTGAGCAGGAAGGCCTCGCGGAGCGCCGGCGGAAGCCGCAGCAACGCCTCGCGCAGCGTGTGCTCCACGTCGCCGGACACGGGACGCCCATCCGGGATCTCGTCCGCGCGCTCGAGCTGACTGAGCGGGATGGACGCGCGGCGGATGTTCTTCAGGTGATCCAGGCAGAGATTGCGGCCGATGCGGGCGACCCATGCGCGAAAACGCGCCGGGTCGCGGCACTCGCCGAGGCTGGCGTACGCTTTCACGAACGCGTCCTGGACGATGTCGAGACTCGTGTCGTGATCGAGGCCCATGCCGCAGGCGTGACGATACAGGAGCGTCTGATGACGATTCACTAACGCGCCGAACGCGGCCTGATCGCCGCGCAGCACCTCGCGCACGAGATCCGCGTCGGACGGCCCTGGCGCCTGGATCGGATCGATCGCCGCGAGCTCGTTCATCGCACCACCAGCACGGCGACCTGGCCGCCCATGCCATCGTCCTTGCGGCCGGGCACCCCGGCCGGCACGAACCAGTCTCCGCGCGCCGAAACGAACGAGTAGTTGTAGACCCCGGGGGCGACCGGCAGCGTCAACGTCCAGAAGGCGCCTTCGCGCCGCATGGGCGCCGGAGTCCAGTGGTTGAAATCACCGGCGACGGACGGCGTATCGCCCGCGGCGACAGCGGCCACCGGCACCTCGATCGTGGCGTTCCCGCCGCGATATGCCGCGGGCACCGGTGCGGCGGGCGGCCTCCGTATGCTCCCGAGCGCGAGCGACAGGCCTATGCTCCACGACGTTTGCGACGGCGCGAGTGAAACCGGATCGAACGCGTCGTGGCGCACGCTCGCGTCGAACGTCGCCCGCGCGCCGGCTCTGATCGACGCGCCCATTCCCCACGTCATCCGCGCGCCGGAGGTCGTGTCGACCGATTGCGTCCAGTGCCCCGCGCTCGCCCACACACTCGCCGGACCTTGCGCGAGCACGCCGGAGGCGCCGGCAAACGTGGACGCGCCTTCGTTGCCGCCCTGAAAGCGCCGGAGGATCGGCGCGATCGCGACCGATGGACTGGGCTGCAGCGTGACCTGAAGCTCTCCCAGCCCCAGCGTGCGACTCACGCGCTGCGCCTCGACACCCGCCGCATAATAGGAAACGCCAGCGCGCGCCTCGATCTGCACGGGGCCGCGCTCGAATCCGATGACCGGAAGTGCGGACGCGGACACGGCGTTGCCTGTCGTCGCCGTCGTGGACTGACGCACGGGATTCAGAAATCCGCCTCCGAGCGTGGTCGTGGTGTGCTGGCGAAAGAGGAACCCATCGCCCGTGAGATCGAGCCCGGAGGTGAAGCCGCGGCTGTGCTCCGCGAGGCGCTTGTACACGCTGACGGCGCCCCACGACGAGGCATCGGCCGCCGTTGGAAAGCCAGCCGAGAGGCGAAAGGCCGCCGCTGCGTCCTGATAGCCGATCCCGGCGACGACCGTCTCCGAGACGTTGGCAGACGGATCGAGCGACGAGCGAATCCGGCCGCTGTGCGCGTCGAGCGCCCACTGCTGCGCGGCGAGGGGCGAGCCCGTCACCGCCACAGCGACCGAAGCGAGGACGAGTGCGCGAATCACAGCGACTTCACGCCGTCGGAGGCGAGAACCGCGATGCGGCTGTTCATACCGCCGAATCCGTCCGCCCTCGCGGGCGCCGTCGGATCGGGCGTCCACCTGTTCCCGTCGACAATGAAGGAATAGTCATGTACGCCCGGCGAGAGCGGAACCACCACGGTCCACGTGCCCGTTCCCGAGCGCTGAAGCGAATAGGTCGGCGCCCAGTTGGTGAAGTCGCCGGCGAGTGAGACCTCGCTTGCGCGAGGCGCGTCGAACCGGAATTGAACCAGCACCGCCTGCGATGCTGTCGCCGCGATCGGCGGCCGTCCGTTGCTCGCCCCGCGCTCGGGCATACCGATGAATGCGATCGCCGCGAATGCGCCGGCAAACGCGAGCGCGTACGCCGGGCGAAGTGAAATGGAGACACGTGCTGGTGCCCAGAACCAGCCAAAGAGGCGACTCGCGAGCGGCGCGCGATGTGTGACAGTCACCGCGCGATCCGCGTTGATCCGAGCCAGCACGGCAGGCGCCTGGCTCGGGATCTCCGAGGTGGCCACCGTTCGTAGCACGTTGGCGAACAGGTCGTTCACTTGGGTCAGCTCAGCCCGCTCGGCCGGCGACAGGTCGTCCTGGCTCGAATCGCCGTCGAGCGCGGCGTGGATGCGTTGGTTGATGGGGGTGTCCATGTCTCTGAGACGAATTGCGACCGGTCGATTGTCACATCGGCCGCAAGCATCGGCCGAGGTCGCCTCGTTCCCATACGGCGAGGATCGGGCCAGACTCAGCCATGAAAAAATGGGGCCGCTCATCGAGCGGCCCCATATGTCTACTCCCGCGAGCCTCGTCAGTTCTTGTGCAGCACCAGCGTCCCGTCGCCGACCGCCTGCACAGTGAGCGTGGTTCCGTCGAAAACGCCCGTGGCTCCTGTATGCCCCTGGGTGCTCGGTGTGAACGTGATGTTGTTGCCGGAGAGCACGTACGATCCCGAGTCGCTCTCAGTCACGCCCGCGATCGTTTGCGTGAAGACGTACGTGTCGTTGGCGTTGATTGCCAACGACGCAGCGGACACGGTTTGACCGCTGTCAGTCTTGGCAGGAAGCGCCTGGCCATTGAGAGAAATGACTGTGTAGGTGCCGACGACGGAGCTGCTGCTCACGTCAGTGGTGCTGCCACACGCCACGATCGTGGCGGCAGTCACCAGGGCGATCAGAATGCGTCGCATATACCTCCGGGTGCGGGTACCGCAGGGATGCGCTAGCGGCGCGAGGGAGTATACGGGGGCCAAAACCCGAGGCAATCCGGTGTCACAATACGTTTGTTTACCGACTTATGTGCCGCAATTCCACCATGAGACACCGATCCTGCACCACGTCGATGCCCGCGCGGGCGAGCCGCTCGGCGACGGCGTCGTCGCGGATGCCGAGCTGCATCCAGACGGACGACGGGCGCGCGGCCAGTATGTCGTCCACGTGCGCGGCAACGTCGCGACTTCGCCTGAAGACATTCACCATGTCGACGTGACCCGGAATCGCGGCGAGCGTTCGGAACACGGGCTCGCCGAGGATCTCCGTGACGGACGGATAGTAGACGGGCACGGGCACGATCTCGTAGCCGGCGTGCTGCGCGTACTCGGGCACGTAGTACGCCGGCTGACCGGACTCGGCGACCTTGATGCCGAGCACCGCGATGCGATGCGTGCGCTCGAGCAGCGCGCGAATACCGGCGTCGTCATGAATGAGATGTGAGCGCCAGTCGGCGCCCTGCGCATGCGGGTCGGTCATCGCTTCGCCCGGGTTAACTTTGAGGTGGACAACGAACGACCATTTACCTCTGGAGGTCTGGCATGCGGATGCTCGTACTCGGTGGCGGTTTGCAGGGATCGGCGTGCGCCTATGATCTCTTGCATGATAAAGAGGTCACGGCAGTCAGACTCGCCGACGTCCGGCACGACCATCTGCCGAGTTTTCTGGCACCGCTGTCGGGCCCACGGCTGATCCCAACGACGCTCGACGTCCGCGACCGCGAGGCCACGCTGGCGGCCATGCGCGAGTCGGACGCCGTGATGAGCGCGCTGCCGTACTATTTCAACTTCGACATGGCCCGGCTCGCCGTCGAAGCCGGCGTGCATTTTTGCGACCTCGGCGGGAACACAGAGATCGTGTTTCAGCAGAAGCAGCTGTCCGAGCAGGCGGTCGCCAAGGGAATCACCGTCGTGCCGGACTGCGGCCTCGCCCCGGGCATGGTGAACATCCTCGCGCAGCATGGCATCGACCAGCTCGACCGCACGGAATCGGTTCGCATTTTCGTGGGCGGGCTGCCGCAGGCGCCGGAGCCGCCGCTCAACTACCAGATCGTGTATTCGATCGAAGGGGTGCTCGACTATTACACGACGCTGTCGTGGGTGGTGCGCGACGGCAAGCGGAAGCAGGTCACCGCGCTGTCGGAGCTGGAGCCGATTCAATTCCCGGCCCCGGTGGGCACGCTCGAGGCGTTCCATACAGCCGGCGGACTTTCCACCATGGCATTCAGGTACGAAGGAAAGATCCCGACCATGGAGTACAAGACGCTGCGCTATCCCGGCCACGCGAAGCTGATGGAAGCCATGCGCTCGCTCGGGCTGCTCGAAACGACGCCGGTCGACGTGAAGGGCCAGCGCGTGGTGCCGCGGGATGCGTTCATCGCGAGCGTCGCGCCGCATCTCACCAAACCAGACGGGAAGGACCTCGTCGCGTTGCGCGTCGTGGTCAGCGGCTCCAAGGGCGGAAAACCAAAGACCGTCACCTACGAGCTCGTGGATCGGTACGACGCGGCGCACGGCATCAGCGCCATGGAGCGCACGACAGGTTATTCGCTCTCGATCACGGGCTTGATGCAGGTGCGCGGAGAGATCACGCCGCCGGGCGTCCACACGCCCGATGAATGCGTTCCGGCGAAGCCCTACATCGACGCTCTGGCCAAGCGCGGCATCGACATCACGGAACGCTGGAGCTGAGCGGCGACTACTCGCGGACGAACTCCGCGAGCGTCGCTCCCATCTGGTCCATGGCCGCCTTGGCGTTTGCGCGGTCGTTGCCGTTGTAGATGAACGAGAACGCCAGGACCTCGCCGTCCTTCGCGGTCACGTAGCCGCCGAGGGCGGCGACTGTGTTCGTGGTCCCCGTCTTCGCGTGCAGGTTGCCGCGCGCAGGCGTTCCCTTGGCGCGCCGCTTGAGCGTGCCGGATTCGCCTTCCACGGGCAGCGACGCGTGAAAGACAGGACCCCACGCCGCGTGGTGGACGTAGCTCAGCAGGTCCACCATGGCGCGCGGTGACACGTGATCGAGCGGCGACAGGCCGCTGCCGTCCACGACATCCACAGCGTTTGGCTGCGCGCCCACCTTGCTGCCGAGGAAGTCTCGCAGGTTCGCGAGTCCCGTCTGCGCGGAGCCTGCATGCTGCGGATCCGCCGCATGCGCTGCCGCGCGGAAGAGCAGTTCCGCGAAAATGTTGATGCTCTCGCGATCCATCTCCCCGACGATCTGGCTGAGTGGCGGCGACGCGAGCGCCGCGACCTGCACCGCGCTCGACGGCGTGGCGCCGAGGCGCGTCGTGCCGTCCACGGTGATGCCCGCTTTCCTGAGCGCCGCCGTGAGCGCGCCAGTCGTGTAGAGCGGCGGGTCGTCGGCCACAAGCGAGTACTTGAGCGGCCGTGACGACGAGCCAATGGTTCCGCGGACGTTGATGGACCCGTCCGGCTGGCGTGAGGCCGTGATGTGTCCTCCGGAACCGCGAACCTGCTGCACGGAACTGTGAATCGGAATCGCCGCGGATGCCGGATCGAGCGTCACAGTCGCGCCGCCGCTCCCAGGCTGCACGTCCACCCAGAGCAGATTCTCATCGAGCGAGAGCGCGGACACCTTGGCCCCGTACGACAACCCCAGCCACTTCGGCTTCCAGCCGTCCGGAACGAGTTGACCGTCGAACGCGCTCGCATCGCCGATCACATCGCCGTGCACGTGCTTGATGCCCGCCGCGGCGATCTCGCGCGCGAGGACGTCCATCGGTTCGTCGCTGTGCCAGAAGCGAGTCGTGAGCGACGGATCGCCCACGCCTCGCAGATACAGATTACCCTGGAGCGTTCCGTCGCTCGTGACGGGACCGTCGCGCAGCACCGGAGTCCGGAAGACGTGGTCGGGCCCGAACCTCTCGAGCGCCACAGCCGACGTGAACATCTTCATGGTCGACGCCGGCTCGAGCATCGCGTCGGGATTCTGCTCGAAGAGGGTGTCGCCTCGAGTGACGGAGAGCACGATGGCGCCCCAGGTGCCGCCGCGCGTATGCGAGGCGAGGGCCGACGCGAGCGCGGAGGACAGCGCCTCGGCGCCGCGCGGGCTGCTCCATGCGGGTCCTGTCGGCCGAGCTTTCGGCTTCCTGGCGGACGGCTTGCGGTGAGTGGGTTTCGCCGGTCGCTTGCTGGATCGTGCTGTCGCGATGGAACGCGTGACGCCGCCCGCGCCGCTTGGGCTCGCCACGAGGCTTGTCTCGGCGGCGGTGATCAGCTGGGGCGCCACGGAGGTCGCCGCTCGTGCTACACGCGCGCGCGGCGAAGCCATCGCGACGCTGGCCACCGCGACGGAAAGCGTCGCGGCGGCGCAGACTGACATGAATCTCATGCGATCTGGGAAGGCAACATTGGTACCCGGTTCATCACACGTTGTACCGGAAGAACGGGCCCGGACACCGCTGGGCTGGCTTATGGGCGGCTGTCAGGACTAGTATAGCGAGTGGGCGGCAGCGGAACGAGGCGGCCGAACGACGGGCGCCCCGCGAGGGTTCCTGATCCAGAGGGGGGACACGACCATGCGGCATACGATCATTCGCGATGGTGTTGTGGCGGGTGTGCTCGGCGCGACGGCTGTCGCGATCTGGTTTTTCATCGTGGACCTGATCGCCGGACACGTGCTCAACACTCCCGCGGGTCTCGGCAAGGGCCTCCTCAATCTGTTCGGGCCAGGGCTCGGCGATCGGATGGGCGTCGCGGTCTTCGCCTACACTGTGTTCCACTACGTCGCGTTCATCCTCGTGGGTCTGCTCGCATCGGTGATCGTTCACTGGGCCGAGCGGCAGCCGTCGGTGCTCGCCGGCGCGTTCATTCTCTTTGTCGCCGTCGAGATCGGGTTCTATGCGTGGAGCTCGATCCTCTCGCCCTTCCTCGGCGCACTCTCCTGGGTGCAGGTCTCGGTAGGGAACCTCATCGCGGCCGTCGTCATGGGTTTCTACCTGTGGAAGGCGAATCCGGCGCTCGGGCACGAGCTCGACATGGCGCTCAGCGGAGACGACGCGAGCTGACGCGGATCATGTCGTGGTGACGCCGCGCTGCATCGCGGCCCACAACGCGGCGACGTGCTCGCGCTCCGTCGTCTCGGCGCCGATGGACACGCGTACCACCCATCGGCCGTCGAGAATTGCTGGCGTCAGGTAGGCCGCGCCAGACCGATTGATCGCCTGCGCCCACGCCAGCGTGTGCGCGTCGAGCGCGTCACCGCGCAGCGCGGCCGGCTCGTGACGAACGCACAGGGTCTGCAGGCGAACGGGAGCAACGACATGCCAATCCGGCGTTTCACGAATGCGCTCGGCGAGCCACTGCGCGTTTTGTAGATCACGACGCAGCCGCGCCTGCAAGCCGCTCACGCCCTGCTCGCGCACGAGACACCACAGCTTGAGCGCACGGAACCGCCGGCCCAGCGGCAGCCCCCAATCCCGCAGATTCTTCACCTCCTCGTCAGCGGTTGAGCGCAGGTAGCTGGGGTTGGTGCCCATCACCCGCACGAGGTGCTGTGGATCCCGGACGTAGTAGAGCGAGCAGTCGAAGGCGGCGCCGAGCCACTTGTGCGCGTTGATGACGACGGAGTCGGCAGCCTCGATGCCGTCCCACATCCAGCGGCACTCGGGCAGAATCATCGCGGAGCCAGCCATCGCGGCGTCCACGTGCAGCCACGCGCCGTGCTTCGCCGTAGCGCGTGCGATCGCCGCGACGGGATCGATCGCCGTCGCCGTCGTCGTTCCGACAGTCGCAACGACAGCGCACGGCGTCACGCCTGCCGCGGCGTCGGCGGACATCGCCGCATCCAATGCGTCCGCGCGCATGGCGAATGCTTCGTCGTGCGGAATCCGACGGAGTTGCGCGCGGCCGATGCCGGCGAGGAGCGCCGCCTTCTCGACGGAGCTGTGACTGTGCTCCGAGACGTACACGGCGAGGGGGAGCGCTTCGTCCTGCAACCCGCCGCGATCGAGCGCGAAACGCGTCGCGCGCTCCCGCGCGCACAGCAGCGCGACGAGGGTGCTGGTGGATGCGGTGTCCTGAATGACGCCGCTCCACGCGCTCGAGAGGCCGACCATTTGCCGCATCCAGTCGGTGACGACTTCCTCGAGCTCCGTGAGCGCTGGACTCGACTGCCATGACAGACCGACGACGCCGAGGCCGGTGCTCAGGTAGTCGCCGAGGACGCTGGCGAGCGAAGCGTTCCCCGGGAAATAGCCGAAGAAGGCGGGATGCTGCCAGTGGGACAGACCGGGGACGATGACTGTGTCCAGGTCTTTGAGGATTCTATCAAAATGCTCGGCGTCGTTGGGAGGCGCGCTAGGCAACGTGGCCCGCACGCTGCCGGGTTCCACGGGAGACATCACGGGCAGACTGCGAATGCGCGCGCGATAGTCCGCGACCCAGTCGATCAGCTGGTGCCCCGCCGCACGAAATTCCTCGGGAGTCACGTGCTACGGCGCCCCGGCGCGTGCCATTGCGGTGCCTGACCCCAAAAACGGGGTCAGACACCAAAAACGGTGTCTGACCCCGAAAACGGTGCCTGACCCCAAAAACGGGGTCAGACACCAAAAAACGGTGCCTGACCCCAAAAACGGTGTCTGACACCAAATCGGGGTCACATGACCTCGGCGGTCGGGACGTAGCGGAAGCCGCGAAGATGTCGCTGCGCGGCGGCAAAGTCGCTCACGTTGTCCGTCACGAGACAAACGCTGGCCTCACGGCAGGACGTCGCCAACAGGACGTCGTTCACGAGCGACCCCGCTCGCGACAACTGCACACCCTCGGAACGGTGCAGCGCGGCAAGCACGCGCCCGGCTTCGACGTGCGCTCCGAAACTCGGCACAATCACGCGCTCGCGTCTCGCGTACGCGCCGAGGAGCTCGTCGACAGCGTCTTCATGCGCCGGCGTGATCGCACTCGCCCGGAGCTCCTGCGCCACGACGGCGTTCATGCGGAGGCGAGTCCCGACGCGGAGCAGAAAACCGCGCAGCGCGAGCATGCTCTCGCGCACGCGCAGCGCGCGGATGTACACGTTGGTGTCCAGCGAGTACAACTCAGCCACGCGACTTGCGTTCGGCCACGCGACGCGGCCGGGACTCCGACGGTGCGCAGCTCTGGCCAAAGGGATCGTCGAGACTGCCGAGCGCGGCGAGGCGGTCGAGCGCGCCGACGACTTCGCCCTGGAAAATGACGTAGTCCAGCGCCATATCCACGGTCTCCGTCTCCGTGGAAGCGCCGAGGACGTGCTGCGCCCTGGCCAACTTCGAAGCGTCCATGTCCATGTTCTTCCTACTGCGGCTTATGCCGGATGCCTTTCTGGGAGTCATAGCGAAGTCCCGTCCAAGTACAGAATAACCCGACAGATAATCTGTATCCTACGCCCGCCCCTCCGCCGAGTCAAGCGTCTGAGTAGCGTTCCCTCATGACCTCGAAAACGTTCCGTATGCCAGCCGCCAGACTCCTCGCCGCCGCATTGTGCGGCGCAATGACGCCGGCGAGCATTCACGCTCAGGCGACGCCGGCGCTCGCGTACACCCACGCCGATTCCCTGCGCGGTTCGAT
>Ga0134127_10001144_pt1 | contig 20365 bp, 19 predicted proteins | sample KB31753_FD_96459 | JGI IMG/M metagenome (GOLD analysis project Ga0134127, IMG submission 96459) | Terrestrial soil microbial communities with excess Nitrogen fertilizer from Kellogg Biological Station, Michigan, USA - KB3-175-3 | ecosystem: Environmental > Terrestrial > Soil > Unclassified ... | reverse complement strand
ATGACTATCAGATTGCTCGGTGTTAGTCCGGTGGCAAGTGCTGAAGCGATGTTTTCTGTTGATAAGTGGACCGGGTGGCCTACGTCCAACATCTTTCCACGACGCAGTTCCTGCTTGAGCACAGCTCTTATTATTGCCGCATTGCTTTCAGTATCGAGGACGATACCTTCTTTGCCGTGAGATATTTGACCGGAACTCAACGCGGGTGAGAATGAAAACGTGAGAATCAGAGTGCAAAAGATGAGCGCCTTCTTATGCTTTACGCTTTTACCAACTCTGCGAAGCTCCATATAAGATCGGTTATACCAGACTCCATTGCTGGCGTCACTCTCAGCGATGAATGCACCCGACAAAAGTTATAGTGCGCGAAGTAAAGTGCATATCAGGCTTTGTGATTCATCCACTTCTTTGATTTAGGACATTACCAGGCCTCGGAGCGCAAGGCATCATTGTTGTTTCGAGAACGTTCTGGGAGCCCGTCCCTGGCTTCCTGTGCTAATACCTCGCAGTCGCCTGGAGAATAGCGAATCGGCAAGGCAGGCAGGCAGGATGCCTGCGCTCCCAGGCTAGTCGATCAATATCTCTTCTTGCTCGAAGCGGGTGTAATCCGGCTTGGTGAATGAGTTCAGGGCGGCTGACTTTCCCTGCTCAATCGCGACGATGATGTACGATTCGCCTGGCCAGCACGAATGATCGAGATCGTATGCCGACGGCGCGGCCGGATGATCGGGATGAGAGTGGTAGTAGCCGATCACGCCCAGCCCGCGGCTTCGCGCATAGTCGTCCGCGCGCTTGTATTGCTCGGGCGTGATCAAGTATCGAGTCTCGCGAGACTCCGTGCGCTCGTTCTCAGCAGCGTGAACCTCGCCGAGAACATTGGTATCGCCTTCGCGCTTTCCAAGGAGAAACCCGCAGCATTCGTGCGGATAAGTTGCCTCGCCGTGCTTTTTTATCTCGTCGAGGTGATTTGAGTTAACTCTTATTGCCACTATTATCGGCCCTTCGCTCAACGTACCGTAGACTGTCCAGTCTGCGGACCTTCGAAAGGTCGAGGCAGCGGACAGCCGCAGACTGGACAGTCTACGGTACAGTCACTTCATCCGCCGGCTTAACGGTGACCGCGTGCGAGCCCGCGTCGAAACCGTTCAGCAACAGGTTGTGATGCTCAATGATCTGGGCAGCGCTCAAGACATTGGTGTCCATCGTGGTGTGGGCGTCGCTCACCAGCGTTACATCGTAGCCCATTGTGACCGCGCGGCGTGTTGTCGTATCGACGCAGTACTCGGTCTGGCATCCGGCGATTACCAGGCGCTCGATGCCTCTCGCTTTAAGCTCGCTCTCAAGAGTCGTCTCAAAGAAGGAGTCAGACGCTCGTTTGCGGATGATCAGGTCTTCCTTGTCAGGCTTAATCTCCGGATGAATCGCCCAGCCCTCAGAGTTGACCTCCAGTGGATCGCCGACGCCGCCGTCGTGCTGAACGTAAATGATCGGCACGTCTGAGGCTCGCGCCTTTGCTCGCAACACATTGATTTGATCGAGCACATCGCCGCCGCGGTATGCGCTAAAGCCCTCGATAATGCCAACTTGAACATCGATGATTAAGAGCGCCGTGGTTGCAATCATAGTCTAGCCTTCATCCCAGAACCGCTCGCTGAGATACTTATCTCCAGCGTCAGGAAAAACCGTCACGATCACACCCAACTCGATTTGCTCCGCGACCTTCAGCGCACAAGCGAGCGCTGCGCCCGAAGAGACCCCGACTAACAGGCCTTCCAGTTTGCCGAGCCTCCGTGTGTACTCGTGAGCTTGCTCTGTACCAATTTCGTAACTCTCATCGGCGATTGTTGAATCGTATATTCCGGGCACGATCGCAGATTCCATGTGCTTCAATCCTTCGAGGCCGTGGAACGGCGAGTCCGGCTGGAACGATATCACGATGACCCGTGGGTTCACTTCTTTCAAACGCCGTGCGGTGCCCACAAATGTCCCGCTCGTGCCGAGGCCCGCGATGAAGTGCGTAATTCGCCCGGACGTCTGCTCCCAGATCTCAAGCGCAGTTGTTTCATAGTGAGCTCGCCAGTTTGCAGGATTGTTGTACTGATCCGGATAAAAGTAGAGGTCGGGGTTCTCGGCGTAGAGCCGCCGAGCTTCGCGAATCGCTCCGTCCGAGCCCTCAAGCGGGCTAGTCAAGACAAGCTCCGCTCCGTAGCTTTTCAGGATTCGCTTGCGCTCTTCGCTTGCGTTCTGAGGCAGCGCCAGCTTCACCTTGTAGCCGCGCGCCGCGCCGATCCAGGCATAGGCAATGCCGGTGTTGCCTGAAGTCGCGTCGAGAATGATCTTCCCGGGTGTGAGTTGTCCGGAGCGTTCGCCATCCAGAATCATGCTTAGCGCTGGACGGTCTTTGACGGAGCCCCCGGGATTGAACCATTCCGCTTTGGCGAATATTTCGACCTGGCGGGAGCGATCGACTATGTTGCGGAGCCGCAGCAGGGGTGTGTTGCCGACGAGTTCCCAGGCTTCCATCGGCGCCCGAGCTCGATGCATAAGGCTGTTTGATGTTTTTTCTTCTGCCTTAGCGTCCATCGTTGCGTCCCGTCGTCTTCGACTGGGAAGCATTATGCCCGAACGCTCGTTGTGGGCGAAAGCACAAGCTCAGAAAGGGAAGTGACGGCCTGCCCATCGCTGTGGGGCAGTGTCCTATTCATGTGTTGGGTCATGATAAACTCTCAGGTCGGCAAGCGACTAACAACGCAATTTCACCGAGGAATCATGGACTATTCAGAGAACATACTTGGCCTCATCGGCAACAGCCCTCTCGTGCGACTAAACAAAGTGACCAAGGGCATCGATGCAATGGTGCTCGCGAAGATGGAATCGCTTAATCCCGGCGGCTCAGTCAAGGATCGCATTGGCATATCGATGATTGATGCCGCGGAACGCGACGGCCGTCTTAAGCGCGGCGGCACGGTCGTCGAAGCGACCAGCGGCAACACCGGCATCGGGATCGCGCTGGTGTGTGCGGTGCGCGGCTACAAGGCTGTCTTCGTAATGACCGATAAGTGCTCCGTTGAGAAAGTCCGCTACCTGAAGGCGCTGGGCGCAGACGTAGTTGTCGTGCCCGTAGCCGCAAAACCGGACTCGCCCGATCACTACGTGAACACCGCGCGGCGCATCGCCCATGAGACCCCAAGCTCGCTGTTCGTCTTTCAGTACGGCAATCCGGCCAATCCTGAAGCGCATTATCGGACAACCGGGCCCGAGCTCTGGGAACAGACTGAGGGCAAAATCACGCACTTTGTGGCGGGTGTTGGAACGGGCGGAACGATAAGCGGCACGGGCCGCTATCTGAAAGAGAAGAGCTCAAAGATACGGGTGATCGGGGCCGATCCTTACGGCTCGGTGTTTAAGACCTACAAAGAGACCGGCAAGCTGATGCAAGCGACCCCTTACCTGGTCGAGGGCATCGGACAGGAGATCATCCCCGAAAACGTGCACTTCAAATACATCGACCAGATCATAAACGTAACGGATAAAGACTCGTTTCAGATGGCCAGGAGGCTGGGGCGTGAGGAAGGGATTTTCTGCGGCGGTTCAACGGGGACAAACGCGGTAGCCGCGTTGCAAGTCGCCCGAGATCTCGGCAACGACGCGGTCGTCGTGTTTCTGGTAGCCGACACCGGTGAGCGATATCTCTCGAAATTCCACTCCGACGAATGGATGAAGGAGAAGCGAATGTTAGGCGTCGAGAAGATGACAGTCGGTCTTATTAACCAGCTCAAGTCAGACGACGCGACTCCACATTTAGTGTCGGTTGGACCGGATCAAATGGTCGCCGACGCGCTTCAGATGATGAAGACCTACGCGTTGTCGCAGTTGCCGGTACTCGAGGAAGGGAAGTCAGTCGGCAGTCTGCGCGAGGGCAGATTGATGGGCAAACTGCTCGAGAACCGCGAGCTAATGCAGTCGTCAGTCTCCGAGGTGATGGATCGCGCGCTACCGGTTGTAAACGAAGACGTAAGCGTGGAAACCGCGGTGAAGTATCTGAAGAGCTCGCCTGCACTGCTTGTCGAAGAATATGGTCGAATCGTCGGGATAGTGACCCGTCAGGATGTTGTGGATGTTCAAGGATGAAGCGGTTCTTGATTACGGTCCTCACGGCGATGCCGGCCCAGAGTTCCTGAGCGCATACAGAGAGATTTCGTTACAACTCGCTCGTAAACAGCCCCTAGGTTAAGACCATTTCTAAAGTAGCCCGTCGAGCGCCTGCAAGGATAGCCTGTGACGTTCAAGATAACGATTCTGCCCAGGGGACGACGGAGGTGGCTATGGATTGGTCTCCAGATCGTCATCTTCGGAGTTCTCTTCTTTGCGACCAGCTTCTACGTGACAAGCATGCCAGGAAGGTCTTATTCGGGTCCGCTACGCGGTCTTTCTGATATCGATGTGCAGACTCGCGAGAAGCTTAAGCAACATGTGTCAGTGTTAGCTGAGCGGATCGGCGAGAGGAACACCAAGCGTTACGATTCTCTAAAAGCCGCACTCAAATACATAAAGGACACATTTGAGGTTGAGGCTTTCCACGTCTACGAACAAGAGTACTTCGTGGGCAGCACATCTGTAACGAACGTGGAGACTGAGCTTCCCGGAACACAGAAGCCTGACGAGGTCATTATTATTGGCGCGCACTATGACTCTGTCTCGGGTAGCCCCGGAGCTAACGACAACGCCAGTGGGGTCGCGGCGCTTCTTGAACTTGCCCGAAATCTAAAGGATCGAGGCGCTGCAAGAACAATTCGATTTGTTGCTTTCGCCAACGAAGAGCCTCCATATTTTCAGACCGACGGGATGGGGAGCCGCGTTTACGCTCGACGCTCACGCGAACGAGGAGAGAGAATAATTGGGATGATCTCTCTTGAGACCATTGGCTACTACTCCGATCTAGAGAAGAGCCAGCTATATCCTTTTCCGTTCAGCTTGTATTATCCGAGCAAGGGAGACTTCTTAGGGTTTGTTGGAAACATTTCCTCGCGAGCTTTGGTCCGCCGAGCAGTAGAAGTCTTTCGCGCTGATGCTGCGCTTCCAAGTCAGGGTATTGCTGCCCCTGGATGGTTGACTGGAGTTGGCTGGTCTGATCAGTGGTCGTTCTGGAAAGAGGACTATCCAGCAATAATGATCACTGATACTGCGATATTCCGGTACCCGCACTATCACCGGCTGTCCGATACTCCTGATAAGCTGGACTATGATCGAATGGCCCGAGCGGTTTCAGGAATCAGTAGGGTCATTATGGATCTCGCAAGCGGGAGATGAAATCGTGGCTACATTAGCATGATCGATAAGCCGCCAACGCAAGCAGAAGCATCAGCAACCCAATCGAGCCGATCATCTGCGAGCGAGTAAAGCTCATAACCCCGCATGAACAAATTGCCCGCTGCGAGACGGCTAAGCCTCAACGTTGCCTCAGCCCCGAGGCTGGTCCTATCCCTTTGCAGCGTGATTGCAGACGTAGTTGATCAGAGTCCGTATTGCTATCCCGGTCGGCCCTTTCGCCATATGCGATTTGCGCTCGTTCTCCCACGCGGTGCCGGCGATGTCCAGGTGCACCCAGGGAGTCTCTTCTGCGAACTCGCGCAGGAATTGCGCCGCGGTGATCGTCCCGGCGTTTCGACCGGCTGAGTTCTTGATATCTGCAATATCGCTCTTGATCAACTCACGATAGTCGTCGTCCATCGGCAGTTCCCAGAATCGTTCTCCGACTTCGCGAGCCGCCTCGCGAACCTGATCGGTGAATGCCTTGTTATTTCCAAGGATTGCGACGTTTATTGTGCCGAGCGCGATCGAGACTGCGCCGGTCAAAGTGGCCAGATCGATAATCCTCGTTGCCCCCAGCTTGCGCGCATAGCTGATGGCATCCGCCAGAATCAAACGGCCTTCGGCGTCGGTGTTGATCACCTCGATGGTCTTGCCGCTCATTGCCCGCAACACGTCGCCCGGCTTATAGGCTCGTCCAGAAGGCATGTTCTCGGTCGTGGGCATCAATCCTATTACGTTGACCTTTGGTTTGAGCTGGGCAATCGCTCGCATTGCCGCAAGCGTTGCGGCGGCCCCCGACATGTCGTACTTCATTTTTTCCATGCCCTCGGCCGGCTTTATCGAGATCCCGCCTGAATCGAAGGTGATTCCCTTTCCGACAATCGCGACAACGTCGGAGTCGGCTTCGTCAGCGGTATAGCGGAGCACTACAAGCTTGGCCGGTTCGTCGGAGCCTCGAGCAACTCCGAGCAGAGCGCCCATGCCGAGCTCCTTCATTCGCGCTTCGTCGAGCACATCGATATCCAGCCCAAACTTGCTGGCGGTTTCCTTAGCTCTCTCCGCAAGCTCCGACGGGGTGAGCGTCGAGCTGGGCTCGTTGGAAAGCTCCCGAGCGAGGTTCACCGCTTCGCCGATAATTCGCCCGCATTCGACCCCTTTTGCCAGTTCACCTTCTGAGCCCTCGGCCGCGGACACAAGAACCAATTCGTCAATCCTGCGCTCCTCCTTATGTTCGGTTTTGTACATGTCAGGCTCGAACAAACCGAGGAGGATGCCTTCGACTGCTGCTTGTGCGCTTTTGCCAAGATCGAGCTGAGAGCGACGAAGCACGGCCATCGATCGCGCGCCCTTGCCGCGAAGAAATCTTGCTGCCGAGCCGGCCACTTTTCGAATAGTGTCCAGCGAGAACTCTTCGCGCTTGCCGGCGCCGACCAGCAGCAGCCGACCCGCGCGGAGGTTTCCGGGCCGGTGAATAAAGACCATGTCGCCCTGCTTGCCGCGCATCTCATCACTGCCGAGCATCTCGCTCAGGATCCCGCCGGTGCGTTCGTCCAGCTCCTTCAACGCGCCATCCGTTGCCTTCTCACCTTCGTAGATCGTGACCACCAGCGCGTCTGCTTCGACGTCGTAGAATTTCGCGGACTCAGCTCTTACTTCCATCTCTTGATTGAGGATTGCGAGTTGAGGATTGAGGATTACAGAATCAGAAGCTGACTTCTGAAGTCCGCAATCCGGCAATGCCCAATCCGCAATTACCTGCTCCTTTCCTTGATCATTGCGCGCGCCTCGCGGTCGGCCTCGCGCCGCTTTTCAGTCTCCCGCTTGTCGTAGAGTTTCTTTCCTTTGGCGACGGCAAGCTCGACCTTAAGGCGGCCATTTTTTAGATACATCTTGGTTGGGACAAGGGTGAGACCTTTTTCCTGTACCTTGCCTGCAAGTTTGTCGATTTCAGATCGGTGCAGCAGCAGCTTTCGCGCGCGTGTCGGCTCGTGGTTTTCGCGATTACCGTGGGTGTAGGGGCTGATGTGCACGTTCATCAGCCATGCTTCCTGTTGGCGAATCTGCGCGTAGCCGTCTTTCAGGTTGCAGCGTCCTTCGCGCGCGGATTTCACTTCTGTTCCGGTCAACGCAACCCCGCATTCGTGAGTCTCGAGTATGTGGAAGTTGTGGTATGCCTCCCGATTGGTCGCCACCACTTTGTCAGTAGTCATAAAAAAAGGCAGCGTGAGCCTGGGACTTGTCAAAAACCGCCACTCCAATCGCACAAGAATATATCCGATGGTTCCACAAGTCGCAAACTCGGCTAGTGTCCTATGGGCTCTGGATGAGGCGAGGTTTGCAGGGCGAATAGACGACTGATCTGGCGGATTGGACGGATTCACACGGATTTGATCCGCGCGGATCCGTATGATCCGCCAGATCAGTGGTCTATTCGCTCAGCAAGCCCTGCGTTTGACAAATCCGTCCCCACGCACTAGAAAGGAGCGCATCCCCGAGCTAGCGAAGCGCAGTCGGGTACTAAATTCAGGGAGAGAATGCATGGGTCCGCTAAGCAAGCTGTTACGTTTGGGCGCGTCGATCGCTATTGCGGTTGCCGTCTGCACGCCAGTTCTCGCACAAGACAAGAAGGTTACTCTTCAGGAGCTGATCACCAGTCACCTCGACTCGCTTGGCAGCACGCAAGCCCGTAGCTCGGCGAAGAACCGGGTCGTCACCGGAACGGTAAAGCTTGTGAGTCGCGTCGGCACCGTGAGCAACATCGATGGTCAGGCGGCCCTGGCGTCTTCGGGTGCGAAACTGCGGTACAGCATCAGGTTCAATTCTCCTCAATACACCGGAGAACAACTCGCTTTTGACGGGACAAAAGTGTTGACCGGTTTTCTGCCTAGCGGTCGCCGGTCACCTCTAAGCCTCTACCTCGATCAGCAAAGTCTTCCGATCAGGGAAGGTCTGCTCGGAGGGACAATTTCGACCGGGTGGGTCCTGCTTAGGCTCGATCAACTAAAACCCCGTTTGGACTACAAGGGCGTGAGGAAGATTGATGGACGCACGCTGCATGAAGTGAGCTACCGTCCGGAGAAGGGAACGACGGATTTGAAGGTGTCGTTGTTTTTCGACGCGACCTCCTTTCGCCACGTGCGCACCGAATATGAGTTCAGGGTACCGGCTAGACTTGGGTCGGGACCTAACGACTCAGCCAGGTTGCAGGAAGACTTCTACAAGCTTGCCGAAGACTTCGAGGACTTCCGTGCCGTGGACGGTCTTACGATACCTTACAAGTACAAGCTCCAACTTCAGGTGCAAACATCGTCAGGAACGAATCTTTTCGATTGGACCGTTGCGATCGAGCAGGTAATGCACAATCAAGCTTTGGACGATCAAATCTTTAGCAAGTGAAGCAGCACCGAGCGGCGCTCCGTTACACAATCGTTGTACCGTAGACTCTCTAGTCTGCGGAGTGTCGGTACAGCCTGGTTCTGTGACGCCTCAGCAGCCGCAGACTAGACGGTCTACGCTACATCGCTTCGAGCTGTTCTGAACTGACTCGGATTCAAAATCTGCATCGACGCTCTCCGCGCCACTTCTGCTCTGTCATTCGGCAGTGTAGAATTGAGGTGCCCTGAATTTGACCTCAACTCCGGCTGAAGAAAAATTATCGGCATGACGCGAGAAGACAGGTACTCTCGACAGATACTCTTCGAAGGCATTGGTGAAGAGGGTCAGTCGCGGATTGCTCAATCGAAAGTTGTGATCATCGGTTGCGGTGCGCTCGGCGCCGTGCAAGCGGAGACGCTCGCGCGCGCGGGAGTGGGCGAGCTGGTCCTGGTCGATCGCGACTTCGTGGAAGAGTCGAATCTCCAGCGACAGATCATGTTCGAAGAAAGCGACGCGCTGAACCGCCTGCCGAAATCGGTCGCGTCGGCGTCGCGGATCGCTCGGGTGAATTCGAACATTCGGGTCAAGCCTGTTGTTACCGATGTCACTTTCGAGAACGTCGAAGAGATCATTGCGGGTGCGAGCGTGGTGATGGATGGCACCGACAACTTCGAGACTCGCTTTTTGATTAACGATGCTTGCGTCAGGTCAAGAACGCCGTGGGTTTATGGCGCCGCAGTAGGCTCTTATGGTCTGACAATGACAATCGTGCCCGAGATTTCTCCGTGCCTTCGCTGTGTGCTGGAGGCGCTGCCCGAGCCCGGCACAGGTCCTACCTGCGATACGGCTGGCGTAATAATGCCAATAGTCACTACAATTGCGTCGATTCAGGCTACCGAGGCGCTGAAGTTGTTGACGGGTCGGCTGGATGAGCTTCATCGTTCTCTGATCACTATCGACTTGTGGGATTTTCAGTTCAACAGAGTCGACCTCTCGAAGTTCGATCGGCGCGACGAGTGTCCGGTTTGCGGTCTTGGCGAGTTTGAGTTTCTACGGGGGGCAGGGCGGCAGGTAGTGACGACGCTATGCGGACGCAACGCGGTTCAGATTGCGCGTTCGGGACGGGCGACAGTCGACTTCGCGTCGCTCGCAGAGCGTCTGGAGCCGGCGGGTGAAGTCGCGTTCAATGACTTCCTGCTGCGGTTTCGAGTTGATGGCTACGATATAACGGTTTTTCGGGACGCTCGCAGTATTATCCGCGGAACGTCGGATCCGGCGATCGCGCGGGGCTTGTATGCACGTTACATAGGGGTATAGGTCCTATAGTTCACAATAGTCCAAAGATTATATGCAAGCAGGTTTAGCAAGCTTAATTGCCACTGCCGGAGAGGTCTTTGAACGCGACTTCATGGGCGCCGGCCAGGTCATTGTCCAGCGTTTGGGTCAAAGTCGTGTTCAACACGTCTTTACTGTGAATGGGCGCATCATCGCCAGGCTCAGATGGCGAGGATTGCGCCGCGCGGTCTACGAAGCTGACGGCGCAAAGTGGGACATCAGCGTAGGAGCCCTTGATAAACGCATATCGATCATTTCTGACGATGGAGGTGAGTCCTTCCTGGTTGAGCGCTCCCGCGCCAATCCAAACAAGGAAGAGCTGCGGATCGAGATGGCCGAGGGTGATAACTTTTGCCTGATGAGATCGTGTGACAGTCGCTTTCGAGCCGAAGCGTCGTTTGTCGTCCACAAGCAGTTCTATTGTTCGAGGCTGCTGGTTTTTCACTTTGACATGCGGCGCCGGACCCAGACGACTGCTCGCGTTGTAATCAACCCGGTGATGAAGTGGGAAGCTCGATTCGTGCATCGCTTGCTTGCGCTAAGCGTCTGCCGGATAATCCTTGAGCGCCGCCACTCGGGCTCACGCCCATTGAGAGTTAAAGAGAATAAGCTGCGGCGCTTTGCGAGCAGCGTACGCGTCCGTGAGCGCAAACGCGTTTGAAGACTGCCAAATGAAGGTTTTTCGTGGTAAGCTACGCGAAACCTTCTGGCAGGAAGTTGAGCGAGGAAACATGTCACAAACAGGAAATATGGCGAAGCGAGCACGAAGAACGCCGCTGATTGTCGGCCTGGTGCTGACCGGGGCAATGGTTATTGCAGGCTGCGCAATGATCGCTGGAAGCGGCAGCGCCGGAAAACCTATCGTAATTTCGCCTACACCTGGGTTTACCGAAGACGTTCAGAGCAGCCTGGAGGCGTTTCGCGGCAAAGTAGTGATCCTCGACTTCTGGGCAACATGGTGCGGACCCTGCAGGGTTGAGATTCCAAGCTTCATAGCACTTCAGAACAAGTATCGGGACAAGGGATTGGAAGTCATCGGTGTCTCAATCGACCCGATAGCCCCGCGCGGCAACCCGGGCGGCGCGCCTGCTGTGGCGCCCTTCATGCAGAGCTCCGGCATAAACTACACGATATGGATGGTCAAGAATCCGACGGCATTGAGAGGCTATGACGTCAGCCAGGGGATTCCCACGACATACGTATTGGATCGCAGCGGCAAGATAGTCAGAACCTATATAGGGGTAAGGCCGCAGTCGGTGTTTGAGAATGATATCAACGCGCTGCTGTGAGTCGTTTCATTCGCGCTCACGGCGCGAAGCGGTCGCGCTCATCGCTCAACTCGAGGGCGGCAAGCGATACAGCAGCTCCATCAGTTCTGATAAGCGGCCGACGATCGTCTTCAAGAATTCATGCACTTTCATCTCACCTAACGCTACCTCATTCTCAGCCCGAGCTCAAAGCCGATGAAGGCAGTAACCGAAGAAACCAATTCAAATACCAAAGACATAGACCGCCGTTCAACTCTCGAGATTGTAACGCTTATCAATCAGGAGGATAAGACAGTCGCCGAGGCAGTGTCCCGGGTTCTCGATCGCGTTGCAGAAGCGATCGACGTAATTGTCCAGCGGCTTGGTTCTGAAGGACGGTTGTTCTACGTAGGAACTGGAACCAGCGGCCGCCTTGGAGTACTCGACGCCTCCGAGTGCCCGCCAACGTTCGGCGTCCCACCTGCTCTTGTTCGCGGCATTATTGCCGGCGGATACGAAGCACTGCATCGATCGGTCGAAGCGGCGGAGGACGATCCTGTCCAGGCCGAGCGCGACCTCCAGTCATGTGGCGTCACGGCACAAGACGTATTGGTCGGGATATCGGCGAGCGGCAACACGCCATACACCGCTGGCGCGATTGAATACGCGAAGAAGCTCGGAGCGGCGACGGTTGCGATTACCTGCAACCCAGCCTCGCGAATGGCAACCGCTGCTGCAGTTTCGATTGCACCTATCGTCGGGCCGGAAGTCATCGCCGGCTCATCCAGGATGAAGGCGGGCACCGCACAAAAGATGATTCTGAACATGTTGTCGACCGGCACGATGATTAAACTCGGCCTGGTCTATGGCAACCTGATGTCCAATCTTCGAGCGACCAATGAAAAACTGAGACGGCGCGCACGCGCCATTCTTTCAGAGGAAACCGGCATCAGCGCGGACGAAGCAGCACGAGTTTTTGAGGCCGCGCGGGAGGACCTTCGAATCGCCCTGTTAATGGCCCGGTCAGGCTTGTCGCGGGATGACTCCGAGAAGCTGCTTGATTCATACCGCGGATCGGTCCGCGCTGCGCTTGACGGTCTGAGTTAGTCGCTGTTTATGGCCTCGCTACTCTTACACAATGCGAGAGTTGTCCTCGAATCCGGCATTCAGCGGGGCGGTGCGCTGGTTGTCGACGGAAAGATCTCCGAGGTGTTCGCCGATGACCAGGTCCCAACAGGTTTTGGGGCCGGTGAGTCAATCGATCTGGGCGGCGCCTACCTGGCCCCGGGTATGATCGACATTCACATTCACGGCTCGACCGGCGTGGATGTGCAGGCGACGGATACGGCAGGGCTAACGAAGCTTTCGAAGTTTCTGCTCGCGGAAGGAGTAACCGGGTACTTCGCCACCTTTGTGCCGATGGACCGTCGGAGCTACAGCGAGGCTGTCGCTGCGGTCGACTCATACTCAGACCAGCAAAGCAGCATTCAACGCGACAAAACGGTCGATAGAGCGCGAGTGCTGGGAATACACTTCGAAGGGCCATTCGTCAGCGAACGCCGCTGCGGCGCCCTTCGTCCAGAGCACTTCAGCAGCTACGACGGCGATGCTCGATCGTTGGATTTATTCGTAGGCGGCGTGCCGCGTCCTCGACGCCTGATGACCATCGCTCCAGAAATCGACGGCGGGATCGAACTTGCACGTGAGCTAACCGGACGAGGTGCAAGGGTTTTTATCGGGCACTCGCAGGCCGGCCTGGAAACCCTGGATTCGGCGTTCGAAGCCGGAGCACGTCACATTACACACTTTCCGAATGCGCTTGATTCGTTGCACCATCGCAAGCCCGGCGCGGTCGGATGGGGTTTGTTGCGGGAGGATGTCACGCTGGATTGCATAGCCGATCTTCATCACGTACACCCGATGATGCTTCGATTGATTTACCGGGCGAAGAGCGCGGATCGGATGGCGTTGATTAGTGACGCAATCATGCCGGCAGGACTTGGCGACGGAGAGTTTTCAGTCTGGGGCGAACCTATCGTTGTAAGGGGCGGCCGGACGTCCCTGGCTCGACAGCCCGGTGAAGACACAATTGCGGGTTCGGTGATAACGCTGCGCCAGGCCCTAAAGAACGTGGTCGATCTGGGAGTGCCGATACATGAAGCAGTTGGGATGGCTTCGCTCGTTCCAGCTCGAGCCGCTGGCATCGATCTTGAGGTTGGATCCATCAAGGAGGGTAAGCGGGCAGATCTGATCGCGTTCGACGATGATGTCCAGATTAAGCTCTCCGTTTTGATGGGAAGGCCAACCTTTCGCGATTAATCGACGGCATTCGTGTACACACCACGCCGGCGAGCGTGGTGATTCCATCCGTGAGAATCCGCCCAATCCGTGTCATCCGTGGCCTATTTACTTTCAAGACGATCGACCACTGATGATACGGATTGTACGGATTCTCACGGAGAATGCGGTTGAGACGAAGCACTACCTTCCCCAAACATACCATTGAGCGCGACCTGCGGCGATGATATAGTCCGTCACGACCCCGAAGTGCCTCCAATCGCTGAAGATCGGGCTTCAACCGCTGTTGAGCGTCACTTTAGAATCAGAGCTATAGCACGACCCCGCCCTCGTAAAACCGAACCAGTTATTTTTTCAATCTTGCTGACGATCCGAAAGCTACCCGAAACAAACTGACTGCCCCAATACAATCCGAAAACGAAAAGCTTATCCGTGAAATGATCGAGTCTATCAATCAGTTCTACAACGTTGGCGTCGATCGGTGAGTGGGGACGTAGTCTTAAGCAAAGGTGAAGAAATGCAGTGTCAGGACGAGGCAATCGTTGTTGGCGAAGGCCGGTTGAGACAGGCTCAATTTGACCGAGTCTCAGAAGGATTTAGCGGGATAGGTTTGGTTATCGCCGCCAGGGTCTGTTTTTGCACATTCATCCTGGTTACGTCTATTTACTGCCTGCTTGCGTACATTCCATTTACCTATCAATGGGTCATCAAGTTCAACCTGGTTTGGTGGGTGCCGTACTTCGTGAAATTTCACCCGTACATATTTTGGGGCATGCTGGCAATCAACATTGCGACGCTAGCGCCGGGTATCAAGCACGAGAGGACGAGAGGTCTCGCGGTCGGATTCATATTGGCGCATGTGGCCGCCGGTGTGTTGCTCACCGCACGGCCTATGCTTTCGGGAATCGGCAATGATGAGACCAGTTTCATTGGAAGTGTAGTTTGGCTTTTCCCGCTTCTCTGGCTAGGGACAATCGACTACGTTGCGAAGGTAGGCGATATCGAGTGGGCCGCAGCCGCGGATCAGGGCCGGCAAGTGTTGTCCGCGGGATTGTGGACCGGGTTGTTTGTGTCGATCTTGTATGCGGTTGCATCGGGCATCCGTTTTGGTTTGGATACCAGAAGCCCGTGGAGCGCTCGAGAACAACTCATCGGGACAGGTTTGAGCGCGACCTTACACCTGATCGCATTTGCAATCCTTGTTGCATTGCTGGAACTCATCAACAGTGTCGCAAAGCGTTTCAGAACCGGAACGAAGGTCGAGTTCGTGCTGTGCCACTTCCTGGTCGCCGGCGGCGCCGCGTTGATTCTGCGGAAGTCTGTTCTACCGGCAATTGCGTTCAACAACCGGCTCGCACTTCTTTATTCGGTGGCCGTGGGATTCTCGCTGGCAGTGTTCTTAATGGGAATAAATCTGAGTCTCCATCGGCAAGGCCAGAAGGTGACTGAAGGGCTTAAGATTGCGCTTGTTCCGGTGACGCTGCCGGGACTGTCCTCACGGTATGGCGCGTTCCTGTGGGCTGGGATCGCGTTACTGTTTGCGTGGGCTGTCCCAGCGGCGGTGGCGATGAGAGATTGGGACTTTCTGTTGCAAAAGCTGTCGGCGATGGTGGTCTGGCCGATAAGCTTTGCGGCATTTTATCGGCTTGCATCGCACAACCGCGTCAAGCGCTTGAGTACGGTGGCAGTAGTAGTGGCGGCATTATCGTTGCTCGTGATCTACAGACAAGTTGATTCATTCAAGCTGATTGATGCAGGTTCAGCGGTCGATCGTTATTCGGCTTACGATGTCTCATTCCGAGTGCTACGAGAAATATCAGCGGCATCTACTGACGACAGCACTGTATACGAATACCTGCGCGAGTACACCAATATCCTGCCGTCGACTCATGTCGAGCCGGTAGAGATTAATCTCGTCGAACAACTAAGGAAATCTGAAGTCGAGAAACCCAACATCTTTATTTTCGTCATCGACAGCCTGAGACGCGACTATCTATCGCCTTATAACAAGTCGGTCAGCTTTACGCCTAGAATCGAGGATTTCGCGCGCGAGAGCGTCGTCATGGAGAATGCGTTTACTCGGTATGGAGGAACGGCCCTGTCGGAGCCTGCGATCTGGGCCGGCGCGATGCTTGTGCATAAGCAGTATGTATTGCCTTTTTATCCCATGAACTCGCTGCAGAGACTGCTGGACACCGACGAGTATCAGAGTTTCATCAGCGCGGATCCCATCCTCAAGGAGTTGTTGCGTCCGTCGCAAGCCGTCGTCGAGTTGGATCAGCGGCAAGATACTCATAACTTCGACTTTTGCTGGTCGCTGAGAGAGCTACAGGAGAAACTCGATGCGCGTCGAGAATCGCATCCGATTTTCGTCTACACACAGCCATGGAATGTACATACTCACGTGATCGCCGTAGAGGGGCGTTCCACGGTGGATGGGGTCGAGTACCCGGGCTTCTGGGCGCCGTATGCTTCCCGGGTCAAATCGATGGACGCCTGCTTCGGCTCCTTTGTTGAGTATCTGAAATCGCGAGGACTCTACGATAACAGCATAGTGATTCTGACATCCGATCACGGGGATGCGGTCGGCGAAGAGGGTAGATGGGGTCATTCCTATTGGATCTATCCCGAGATTCTGCGAATTCCGTTAATCGTGCACTTGCCGCCAAGGTTGCGAAAGAGCCTCACGTGGGATGCGAAGAGCCCGGCGTTTTCGACTGACATAACGCCCAGCCTTTACTACCTGCTTGGGCACCGACCGATCGTCGCGAACGAACTCTTTGGGCGGCCGTTGTTCACCCAAACGGAGGGCGAGCGGTCCCAATATGAGCGCGCGTCGTACGTGGTCGCTTCGAGTTATGGAGCGGCGTACGGCGTTGTCAGCGGTGATGGACGATCGCTCTTTGTTGCCGATGGCGTGAAGGACAAAGACTACTTCTTCGATCTGACCGATGATGCAAATGGAAGTTTCGCTTCGTTCACAAAGACGCGTCGAACCGAGCAACAACAGGCGATAAAAGACTACATTGGGGCGGTCAACAGGTTTTACAACTTGAATGGAAAACCAGAGACGGCCGGCGCCTTCGACAGTGGCTGGCAAGGGCGAGATAAGGACAAGCGATAATCTCACGAAAAAAGTATCTGTTTGAGTGTTGACCGGGGTGATGGTAGTCGATCTCACCGATTACCCACGACGTTCCAATCTGGGCTCCCAGAGTGCGGGCAAATTGACCGAAATGGGGCGGCACGAACATTGCTGAAGATGGACTTGAATAAAGCTTTGAAGAGCAACTCCTGTTGGAGGAATTCCGATGAAGCAACAAGAAGGGTTTTCACTGGTTGAGCTGTTGATCGTAGTGGCGATAATAATGATTATCTCGGCGCTAGCTATCCCCGGGTTGCAACGGGCGAGGCGTCAAGCGCAAGCCGGATCTGCGGTTCAATCGCTCAGGACGATAACGACCGCGGAAAACCTCTATGAGCGACGGCACAAGGTTTATGCGACTTTGGCTGAACTTGCGCCGGAAGGGACATTAGACCCGCACCTGTCAGTTGGCATCAAGAGCGAGTACACGTTTACTATTTCGTTGGTGCTTGATGCAAACGACATTGCAAAAGGCAAGCTCCTCACTTTTAAGGCGAATGCCACCCCGCAGCAAGATACGGCCACCGGCACTTTTTTCTTCGTCGACGAGTCGGCGGTGATCCGCTACAACGAAGGTTCCCCAGCTGACTTCAACAGCGAGCCGATACCCCGCTAGAAGGTCTCTCTCTGACAAAAAGTGGCAAGGAATTACTATCGGTTTTTGTTAAGAACCGGGGGGAGAATCCCCCTGCCTGCAGACTCCTGGAATGCATACCCTTTCGCCACAAGCACTTCGCAGAACGGACCCTGTGAGAGCCCCGCTGGCACGGGCTTTGATCTAGGAAACGCTGCAATCTGTCGTAGATTGGCCGCTAGGAAAACTGACCTACGGCAAAATGAAAAGGAGCGTACTGCTTATGAAGAATGAGAAAGGATTTTCGCTGATCGAATTGCTGATAGTTGTGGCGATCATCGGTATCATCGCTGCTATCGCAATACCCAACCTGCTGAAGTCCCGTCAGGCGGCCAACGAGGCGTCAGCCATCGGATCGACTCGAACATTAGGAACTGCGCAGGCTACTTATCAATCAACTCGCGGTAAGGGCAAGGACTTCGCGACCGGTCTTCCTGCGCTTGTGGCCGACAACGCCGTTGACACCGCGTTGGGTAGTGGCTTGAAGAGCGGCTTCAACTTCACGTGCGTGGGTGTTGGAGCTACGGCAGCTGGCGTGCCGTCCTACTTTGACAGCACGGCGTACCCACTGTCCACTGGTAACTTTGGAACTGGCAACCGGTCATTCTACTCGAACGAGACGTTCGTTGTTTACCAGCAGGATGGCTCGGTACCGGGCACTTGGGGAACGGCGGCCCCTCCGGGCACGCGTCTTCCGCCTTCACCGGCACTGCCGATCGAATAGCTTGAGATTTGAACGAATCTCAAACGATCACCAAACGGGTGAGTCCTTCCAGGGCTCACCCGTTTGTGCTATATTCCCACCGTCAATTAATAAAATGAACCCGGCGGTACTGGCTGCGTTCGATTTCGCAAGAAGAAGCCTTCTTCCGGGAAGGCAACAATAAGAGGTGGGGGTATAGCCATGGATAGAAAGAAGCAAAGCGGTTTCTCGCTGATCGAGCTGTTGATAGTTGTTGCGATCATCGGAATCATCGCCGCAATCGCAATCCCGAGTCTGATCAAGTCTCAACAGGCAGCGCGCGAGACAGCTGCGTTAACAGAAGTGCAAACCATCGGCAAACAACAAGTTCTTTACTCGATAACCAAGGGCAGAGGTAAGTTCGCGGACATGGCAACCCTCGGCGCGGCTGCTCTGGTCGATTCAAACATGGCGACTGGGAATAAGGGCGGTTACATTTTTGCCACGACCCCGATCAATGCCGAAGGAATGCCGTCGATGTTCGATACGACAGCACATCCAAGCGCTGTCGGGAACTTCGGTACGGGCAATCGATCTTACTATTCGAACGAGACAATGGTCGTCTTCGAAGCTGAAGGCATCGCGCCGCCAACAGCGACCCCGCAAGACCGGGTACCTAAAGACGGCCAGCCGATTCAGTAGATGAATGTTTTGTGGCCGGCCGCCCGCGCGGCCGGCCCTCCGAGCTGCAAGACTGGTACTACCGCCCCAGAGCGCCCCCTTGGTTGCACTGTGATAAGCAGCGAGTGAGTAACTCAGGCCCGCGCTGCCTTGAAGCACGATCTAGCCCCTTTCTAATTCAACTAATCCTTATTCCTGCGTTCAAGACGGACAGCAGGTTCCTGGGAAATCATTGGCTACGGGAAAACGAACGAAAACCGGCAAATCGAAACCCGGAGATCGGCTGTCACTCGACCAGGCTGAGGGCCAGCCCGGACTGCTCGCATCCCTCGAAAGACTAACTCCGGCCAGAGCTATCCTCCTGGTCTGCTTGTTCTCGTTCATGGCTTACGCCAATTCGCTGGGAGGCGACTTCGTCTTCGACGATACCGATCAAGTCGTCGAGAATCAGAACATACGTTCGTGGGATAACCTCGCGACGGCTTTTACCACGCACGTTTGGGCGTTCCGGGACCGTTCGATAACGCTCAACGCGCCACCGCCGCTTCCATATTACCGGCCGTTGTTCACAGTGATGCTTACCACGGAGTATCATCTGTTCGGTCTGTGGCCGCAGGGTTGGCATCTGGTTAGCCTGGTGCTTCACATCCTGTGCGCCGTCGGTGTCTTCTACGTGATTCTTCGGATGTCCGGCCGGAATCTCGTGGCCCTGTTCGCTTCCATTATTTTTGCGGTGCACCCGGTTCATTCCGAATCCGTGAGCTGGATAAGCGGAATGACCGATCCGCTCTTTGGAGTCTTCTTTCTTGCGTCTTTTTCTCTATATCTGAAAGCTCGAGAGCAAGGCAACGAGGGCGGCGCCAACCATAGGCTGAAGCATCAGGGACCCACCTCTGAAGAGATGGGTATGCAGAAAAGCCGGGCGTTAGTGTTGTCGCTGGCGATGTTCGTGCTGGCGGCGTTCGCCAAGGAAACTGCATTGAGCCTTGTGATCCTGGTGTTTGGGTACGAGATGCTAGAGTCGTCGAGCAACAAAGCTGAACGGCTGATCTCCGCGGCCAGGCGGGCGCTTCCTTACGCGGCTGCCGCTTTGATTTATCTGGTCCCGCGATACCTGGTGCTCGGCGATATGATGTGGAAGAACCCGCAAGCACCTGATAGACCGTTTTCATTCACACTTCTAACCTTGCCGTTCGTGATTTGCAGCTATGTCGCACATCTCGTTTGGCCGATCGGTTTGAGCGTTACCTATAACACGCATTTTGTAACGAGTATGACGTCGCCGAGGTTTTTGTTGCCCGCAGCCGCGCTTAGTCTCGCCGTGGCGGCGGCCATCATTTTTCGCAACACGATCGCGAAGGAGGTTTGGCGGGGTTTGTTGCTGATATTTGTACCGCTCTTACCTGTGCTCAACCTGGGCCAAGTCTCGCAGGAAGAGTATCTGGTATTCGATCATTATCTTTACCTTTCGGTTGCCGGTTTGGGCTATCTGGTTGCTGCTGGCCTATTGAGAGCGGGTGCTTTTGGCACAGGCGTGATTAAGAAACAAACAGCAAATACCAGCCGGCAGGCTTATGCGGCAGCGGGTTTCTTTGTGATAGCGCTGGCGATGACGATCGTCGCCGCGCTGGAGAACCGTTCCTGGGCTGATTCGT
>Ga0134127_10001142_pt1 | contig 20454 bp, 16 predicted proteins | sample KB31753_FD_96459 | JGI IMG/M metagenome (GOLD analysis project Ga0134127, IMG submission 96459) | Terrestrial soil microbial communities with excess Nitrogen fertilizer from Kellogg Biological Station, Michigan, USA - KB3-175-3 | ecosystem: Environmental > Terrestrial > Soil > Unclassified ... | reverse complement strand
GGCAAGGAGCGCGACTTCGTCGTGCCGCGAGTCCTGCGCGGTGCACTGAAGCGATTCGGCACGACCCGGAATGTCCAGGACGTTTCCACGACCGTGCACAACACCTGCGAATCGGAGGCGGCGCGTCTCGACTCGGAGCTCGCAATGCTCCGCTTCAGCGTGTGGGCGACCCCGGCCCTCGGGTTCATCGGCACCGTGCGAGGCATCGGCATCGCGCTGCAGGGCGCGGAGATGGCGATGAAAGGCGACACCTCGGCCGTGACCGGCGGCCTCGGAATCTCGTTCAATTCGACCTTGATCGCGCTGTCGCTCTGCCTGATCCTGATGTTTCTGCTGCACGAGATCCAGCTCGCGCAGGAGCGCCTCGTGCTCGACACGGAGCGCTACGCCGACGAGCAGCTCGTCGCGCGCCTGAGCTCGCGTTAGCTGGCCGGCGGGCTGGCTGCAGGCTCGTCCTCGCTCTCGGTCACGGCGATCCAGCTCGAATCGGGATCGAAGGCATCGATCGACGCGACAGCTGCCTCGGTGTCGTCGCCCAGGTCTTTCTGGAACACCACGCCGTCCTGGTCGACGATGAAGGTCATCACGCCGCTGGCACCGTACTGTGCCGGCCAGGCGATAAGCGCGAATCCGTTCCTCAGGACGCCTTTGTCGAAGTAATCCATCGCGCCGCCATTCGCATTGTCGGTCTGGCGAAAAAGGGGGCGATAGCGATAACCGTGATAGGCGCCGCTGCCCGCCTTATAGCCTTCCGCTGCGGCCGCCGCGATGAACGGCCCAACCGGGCTTTGCGCTTGACCCTCAGCCGCCGCCCAGTAGAGGCCGTTTTGGGTGCCGGGGTCGCTCACGAGCTTGTGCGCGTAGATGCCCGCGCCCTCGCCATCGTGGTCCGCCGCCGCGTAATCGTGCTGCGCGTCGACGTAGCCGCGGCAAACCGCGATGGCCCCGAGCTCGTTGCGGCCGATGCGCCGGTAGACGAGTTCCTCTGAGCCGGCGGCGCCGTCCAGGTACCACTTGCCGTCTCGCCGGACGATCGGGACCGGCATCGGCCAGTCCTCCTTGCCGACCTGCAACTCGCGTCTGTCGTCGCCGTCCGGGACGAGCGCGTGTTTCTCGTCATACATCGCGACGAAGTCGGCCCGGGCGTTCTCGTCGGCGACCGGGTCGCCCGACGCAATGATGTCCTCTGATCCAGGGCCGAAAAGCTCCTCCAGGCTTGCCACGTCGGATTGGCGCCCGGCTTCGACGAGCGCGGTAACGGCGTCCTCAGGCGATGCAAACGACTCGTGCTCGTGTTCCTTTGCGCAGCCCGCGAGCCCCGATGCGAGCACCATGGCGAGGGCCGACGGCAACAGTAACGTGCGAATCGTCTGTATCTTCACGTCGCAACTCCTCCTAGCGCCGCGGCTTGCGCGCTTTTCCGCCGCCGTCGGCGCCGCCGAGGCTGCTGCGTCCGCGTTGGCTGGCTTGCCGCTCTGCGCGCCCGGATTGCGCGCCGGCACCGCCAAAAGCCGTGCGCTCCGCGCGGTCCGCAGCGGACGCGCCCGGTGTCTGCGTCATTCGCGGAGAGTTCGCATCGGCCGCACGCGGCTGCGGGGCCTGGGCCGCTTGCGGCCGCTGCGCGGCCGCGGGTGCGCCCCCGGACCCGGCGCGGCCGCGATCCGCCGCCGGTGCCGGCCGTGACCCCGGCGAATCGCGGGTCGCCGGACGGTTCTGGCCGCCGGCGTAGCCTCGATTCGCTGTGCCTGCATTGGGGCGGTTCTGCGCACCGGCGTAACCGCGATTTCCGGCGCTGCTGCCGGCCCGATTCTGGCTGCCGCCATACGAGTTCGTCGGGCGCTTCGGCAGGTCCTGCGCGACGCCCGCCGGCGGAGACTTGGCCACCATTCGATCGCGCGCGGCCTTGTTTTCAGGTCGCGCACCCGCGTAGCCGCCTTGGGCCGGTCGACTGCGGGTCGCATCGCGCGTCGCGACTTCGCGCGTCTGCCCGCTGCGATCGCTCGCGCGGCGATTGAGGTCATTGAGATCCGATCTCCGCGGCTTCGCGGCCGTGATGGGGCTCTGTGCCGGCCGCGTGCTGATTTCGTTGCGGCCACGGCCGTTGCGCTTCCAATAGTCGTTGCCCTTGTCGTTCACGATGATCGTGTTGTTATTGAAGCTGTGCCGGTAATCGTTGCCCCGGTTGTAGTTGTGCGATGGGTAATAGCCGCCCCCGTACGGCGGCCGGTACATGTAGCCGGGCGGCGGATAGTACGGCGCGCCGCCGTAATACATGCCGCCGTGGTAATAATTCGGGCCGTAGTCGTCCCAGTCGTCGTCGAAAGCCTCATTGATGAGGATGCCCGCGCCGAAGGCGAGCAGGCCGGTGGTGATCAGCGCCTCGGTGCTGTGGCCTTTCTCTTCGGTCGTGGTCGCCGCGGGTGCAGTGACGACTGTCGTCGTGCCCTGGGTCGTGACGGTCGTTCCCGGCGCGGCGCCGGAAACAACCACCGTGCTCGGCGACGGAATGGTCGCCGGCGGCGGCGCATAGACCGCGACCGGATCGTATTTCGGCACGTAGACGACTTCCGGGCTCGGCGGCGCGACCTTGATGACTTCCTTGCCGTCCTGCGTCTCGGTCTCGACCTTGAGCTGCGGCGAGGACTGCAGGTTGCCGACATCCTTCGCCTGCGCGCGCAGGCGCTGGACCGCGTCCAGCACCGCGCCCTGGTCGGCGGTGAAGGCCTGGCCCAGTTCCGTCGTCCAGTCGATCTGCATGCACAACATGTCCATCACTTCCGGGAACTGCAGCAGCGCCTTGACCGACGGGCTGAGCCCGAGCTTCGTCGCCTCGGCGTCGATCTCGGAGCCGGAGAGGTCCTGGTGATCGAGCAGCCAGTTGCCGGCGTCCAGCACTTCCTGAGGGTTGGTCGATGCGGCCAGCACGTGCCCGAGCACGACGTCGGGGTAGATCGCGATGGGCGCGAGGAGCTCCTCGAGGGCCTCCGGCGTCCAGCTGCCCGGCGTTGCGGCGGCTCCGCCCGAGGCGGCCGTCCCGGCAGGCGCCGTGGCCGACGGCGACTCTTCCTTGTTTCCGCAGCCCGGCACCGCGAGCAGGATCGCGACAATTCCGAGGCCCAACTGCAGGCGCTGGTGCATCTTGCCTCCCGCGTCACGGCGCGCGCGATGCCGTCCTGAATCCGCGCGCCGAGTCTGCAGGCCGTTGCCGGCAGGGGTCTATTGGACGAAGGTGCAATACGGCGCCCGCCCGCGCGCGCGTGCGCGCATCATCCGCCGGCGCTATGCTCGGCCGGTTCGCAGCCGGGGAGGGGGCCGATGGAACGCTTCACGCGCGTCTTCGAGCGCGGCATCATCTACGCGGCGCAATCCCTGCTGATGCTCGTCATCGTCGTCGCCCTGGTTCAGCTCTGGTACCTGTTCGCGATCGCCGTGCAGGAGCGAATCGCGGACATCGACACGATCCCGCTGCTGACGGAATCCGTGCAGCGTGCGTTCGCCGGCGTGCTCCTCATCGTGCTGGGACTCGAGCTGCTCGAGACGCTGCGCGTGTACTTCACGCACCACCGCGTGCGGCTCGAGATCATCCTGGTGGTCGCGATCATCGCGGTCGGCCGACATGTCATCAACCTGGACTTCGAGCGCCTGTCGGGCGCGATGGTGGCGGGGATCGCCGCGCTCGTCGTCGCGCTGACCGGCGGCTACTATCTGGTGAGAAAAGCGGGCGCCGCGGACGTCGCCTGAATCAATCGAGGATCGTGTACTGCCAGGTGATGCCGTAGGTCGTGAAGTCGCTGCCGATGCGCGTGCTTGCGCCGTCGTTCCAGTTGAATTTCAGCGACTGGCTCGCGCCGAGGGGCAGCGACAGCGTCAGGCCGTAGCGTGAGTTCGACTGACGGTCGTCCTTGCGCACGCCGTCGACGGTCGTGCGGCCGCCATCGTAGTAGGTCGCATTGAAAGCCAGCCAGAGCTTCGGCCGGAAGGTGTAGTTGACGTGCCCCTGGATGCTGGCGAGCGGGTCCTGCTCCCTGCGGCGACCGCCGAAGAAGTCATCGTTGTCCTCGAAGAACCAGGCACCAATGGTCCCTTCGAAGGTCCAGGGACCCCGCGGGTGCGACAAGCCCAGCTCCGGCTTGAATGCCCAGCGGTTCGTGCCGACGTTGACGAGCTTGTCCGGGTGATACTCGCCAGTCGGCGCCGAGAGCGTAAGGCTCGCACCGAGCGTCGTGCGCGGCGTGCGCTTCGCGAACTCGGCCGGCGTCATGGCCGGCGCTCCCACCAGGCCGACTGAAATGCGGATCTTGGTATCGCCGATGCCCTGGCGCGTGGCCTCTGCGTCCTGCCCGTCGATCGTCCCGGTGAAATGACCCGACAGGTATGGCAGCACGATTCCGGCGTTGGCTGACTGGCCGAACAGGCTGAACGTGTGGCCCACGCCGACGAGGCCCGCATCGATCGTCGCATTCACGTCGTCGACCGGGAGCGATGGGTCGGTGAGGATTCCACCGGTCGACCGGGCGGCTCCCGCCAGCACGAACGTCATTCCCACGGGATTCGGCGAGAAAGCGCGCGGCTCCATTTCCTGAGCCTTTGCATGGCCGGCAAGCGCCATGGCGGCGGTCAGCGCGAATGCGACCGATTGGAGAGCGCGGCATCCCATGACGGCCGATGTTGTAGCACGGTCGCCGCCGCCGGATAAGCCCGAAGGTAGATTGCGTCGACCCGCCCTTTGGGGAATTCTAGGCGGCATCGATCCACCCGAGGAGGCCTCATGTCCAGCAAGAGATTCAAGTCCGTATCCGCCCTGGCAGCGGGCCTCCTGCTGGCCGTTGGGGCGTCAATCACCCAGGCCGAGCCCGCAGCCAAGTGGCGCATCCAGTTCGACGACTACACGAGCAACGACGGCACGATCACGTTCCACGTGGCGCCGGATGGCGGCACCGCCGTCGATGTCGAAACCAAGATCAAGAAAGGGACCGGCGCCAGCACGGTCGCGCGCAGCGTCAAGGACTCGCTGAAGGCGTCACTGGGCAAGGGATATGATGTCGAGACTGACGACGGACAAGACGTCGTCATCCGCGCCGTTTCGAAGACGCCCAAGTTCGACTTGACGCTTACGGGCTCGACGGTCGCCGGGCTCAGCGTCCGCTTCAAGAAGGAATGAAGTCTCGGTAGGGCCCCGGGCCCGGCGTGCCTCGCACTAAGCAAATTCGCGGTTTCGCTGCCGCGGCACTCGTCGCGCTCGGCGGCTGCGCGGAGCTGCCGCCGCGGCCCGACCTGCCAGCCGAAGCCGCGGTCGCGCCGGACGCTGGGGGTCAACTGGACGAAAAGATCGGCCTGGTAGAAGCCGGACATGCGGGGGAGTCGGGATTCCGCCTCCTCAAGGAGGGTACGGAGGCATTCCTCGTCCGCATGACAAGCGCCCGGCTGGCGGCCAGGAGCCTCGACGTCCAGTGCTACATCTGGCATTCCGACCTGACCGGCATCTACCTCGCCCAGCAGCTGCTCGAATCGGCGGACCGCGGCGTGCGCGTGCGGCTGCTGCTCGACGACCTCGATGCGCGCGCTCAGAACGACGGCTTTGCCGCGCTTGCTGCCCACCCGAACATCCAGGTGCGGATGTTCAATCCCTGGGTCACTCGCGACGGCACACTCAGCAAGGCGGGCGAGGGGTTGTTCCATTTCAACCGCGTCAATCGACGCATGCACAACAAGAGCTGGATCGCCGACAACCGTATCGCGGTCGTCGGCGGCCGCAATGTCGGCGACGAGTACTTCGGCGCCGGCGACGACATCAATTTCATCGATCTCGATTTCGCGATGATCGGGCCGGTTGTGCGCGACGCATCAGCGGCTTTCGACGACTACTGGAACTCGGCCTCTGCGTATCCCATGGAGGCGCTGGACCCAAAGGCCGTCAACGACGAGGCGCTCGCCGACCTGCGCCGGAAGCTGGCAAAGCGGCTCGCGGGCGAGGAAAAAAGCCGCTATGCCGCCGCGCTCCGCGGTGACGACGTCGTCCGCCAGCTGCTCGCAGGCGACTGGCCGATGCAGTGGTCCGCGACATACGAGTTCGTCGCGGATGACCCCCGCAAGGTCACGATGAAAAAGGGAGACACGGGCCGCACCCAGGTCGGGCTCGCGCTCCTTCCGATGCTCCAGGCCGCGAAGTCCGAAGTGACAGTGATCTCGCCGTACTTCGTGCCGGGCGAGGAGGTCACAGCGGCGATGACGGCAGCGGTCGCCGCAGGGCGCCAGGTGCGCGTGCTCACCAATTCACTCGTGGCAAACGACGTCGCGGCCGTGCACGGCGGCTATTCGCGCTACCGCAAGTCGCTCCTGAAGGGCGGCGTTCAGCTCTGGGAGCTGAAGCCGGTGGCATCAGGCGGCGCCGGCTCCAGCGTCTTCGGCTCGTCCGGCGCGAGCCTGCACACGAAGGCGTTCGCGGTGGACGGCGCGCAGCTCTTCGTCGGGAGCTACAACCTCGACCCGCGCTCGACCTGGCTCAACTGCGAGCAGGGAGTTCTCGTCGAGGACAACGAGCTGACGCAGGAACTGGAAACGCTGTTCGCCAAGCAGACGGACGGCGCGCACGCCTGGCGTGTCTCGCTGGAGAAAGGGGGTCTTCGCTGGAGCGACGGCCGCGAGGCCTTCGATTCGGATCCGAAGGCCTCGGGCTGGCGGCGCTTTCAGGCCTGGCTGACGCGCGTCCTGCACCTGGACGCGCAGCTCTAGATCAGAAGCGGGCCGTCATGTAGATCTGCGGGCCCCAGTAGCGATAGTCGTATTCGCCCTGCCAGCGCGGCTTGTTCACGTCGAGGCTCAACTTGAAGGCATCCAGCGCGAGGCCCGCGCTATAGCGCCCGCCGAAATGATACTCGCCGAAAGCGCGGACGCTCGCGAGCGAGCCCTTGGCATCAAGCTGGTCCTCGCCGAACTCGATCGAGAAGAACGACGCCGCGATGCCTGCGGTCCAGCTCGGGTTGAAGTGCCGGTCGTAGCGCACCCCGAACAACGGCAGCGGCAGGTCGGCATTGGCCTTCGAAGAACCCTGGAAGCTCTGGTCGGCCGTTTCGCCGCGCACGCTCAGCGTGACCGCGGTCCAGTGGATACCCGCCGTGACGGCGAACTCCTGCTTCTCGTCGTTGATGAAGGAGTATGAATAGGTGACCGGGATTATTTCGAGTTTCTGCTGCGTCCTGAGTGTTGCATCGACCGGATAGAGCGTATCGCCGATCTCGATTTCTTCGTCGATCGTCCGGCTGCCGTTCAGCGTGAAATTGCTATAGGTGAACCCGATCCGGTGCTTTTCCTTGAACCGCCAGGACAGGCCCGCGATGTAGCCGGTTTCGTCCTGGTTGACGCCGAGCTTGTCGCCGAGGTCGATGCGGTTGCCCTGCTCCGTATCGCCGTCCACCCGGACGTCGGTGTTGAAGGCGGGGAGGAACGCGCCCAGGGTGACTTCAAACCGCTCCTGTCCCGGCCGGATGTCTTCGGCATTTGCGCCAAACGCCGCAGTCACTCCCATCAACCCGACCGCAACGCAGTGAATCTTCTTAAGCATGTGTCCGCCCTGATCTTTTAGGTGGCCCGGTCGCCCAACAATGCAATCGTACACTGGCAGCGAGCGGCCCGTCGCCGGAGTCCCGCGAGACGCATTCGAACCCCCCAAACCGAGCACGGACAATAGCCCAAAGGGGCAGGGCGCAGGACTATAGCCGGGCCCTCAAGTTCAGCGAATAGCGGCGTGGCAGAGCGAGGAAGGATTGATAGCTGGCGTCGTTGATGAAATTGAGCACCGAGTCGAAATAAACCACCGGTTCGTCGAGCAGGTTCTCGCCGGCCAACTCCAGGTCGACCGAGGGGCTGAGTGTGAGCCCAAGCCGCAGGGCCACGTCGTGATAGGCGTCCTGAACGAGGCGTGGGTCGGCGGAGAAGCTCGTGTTGTAACGGTCGCTCCAGCTCCAGTCGATTCGCACCCTCGCCGGCGCGCTCCCGACCGTGAATGGCTGCTCGAATCCTAACTGCGCCGACCATGGAGGCGCATCGACAGGATGCTCGCCGGAGAGGTCGCAGGCCCCGGCCACCGAGCCGTCCGGGACCCGTCCCGGATGGCACATGCCGGTTGTATTGCGCCCGTACGTCAGATCGGCGTAGGACATCGCGAGATTGGCGTGAGCTCCGGACCTGAACAGATAGTCGGCCTCGACTTCGCCACCATCAAGGTCGACGCGTTCGGCATTGCCGACGGTGAACTGGGCACCGATGAATGCCGAGTCCTGATAATCGTGGTAACGGGAGCGGTACACGGAGGCGCTGAGCATCCCGCGTTCCTGCGCGAACCGGAAGCGGCCACCCGCTTCGAGATGGTCGATCGTCTCATCCCCGAACTCGCGCGCCGCCAGCGGCGCATTGCCGAAGCCAGTGTTGAAGCCACCGAATTTACCGCCGCGAGTCCACGTGGCATAAAGCATCCGGGCGCTGGCGAATTCATAGCGTGGCGTCAGGCTCCACGTGAAGCTGTCGGAGACGCGCTTCAGGGATCCATTGACCGGCTCGCCGGTCGGTGAGGTATCCGGCGTGAGCACGCGAGAAATCACGGACACGCCGGGTGTCGTCACCGCGTTGTCGATCGACGCGTGTTTCTCCTCGCGGGCCCAGCGCGCCGAGGCGGTGAGGTCGAACCGCTGCCGTAGCGGGACGGTGACCTGTCCAAAGCCGGCGATGTAATCGGTGTCCAACCGCGAATCGTGCAGTCCTTCCTGACCGGGCGTCGCAAACGGCAGGCCGAGAGCTGTCACCCAGAAAGGATCGAAGGCCAGGTCGCCGTTGGGGCCGAACATGGGCCGGCGACCCCGCGAGCCGCGTTCATAGTCGTTGCGATACCAGAAGAGACCCGCGAGCCACGGCACGCGTGCGCTGTCGGTCGAGACGAGGCGCAGCTCTTCCTGCCATGCCGTGGCCTCCTCGCTGTCATGAAAGAAAAGGATGGGTGCGAGGAACTGTACGACGTCGTCTTCGTCCCGCCGGTCCCGATAATGCTCGTAGCCGCTGATCGAATGCAGCGTCCACCCGTTCTCCAGGCTGTAGTCCGCCAGCAGTGTCGCGTCCGACGCATCGAGATCGAGGCGATTCGTCGCAACGGAACAGGACGCGCGATTGTGCGGAGTGTTATCGGGGCAGGAACCGGCAAGGCCCTGTTGCCCAAGCGCCTCAACGATCTCGGCCGAGCGTGAGCCCGGGACGAAGACGACGTCCGACTCGCCTTCGTCATCGTCCCGGCCGAGATAACCGGCGATCACGCGCAGCCGCAGGCGCTCGCCGGGCGACCAGAGCAGCTGGCCGCGCAGACTGAGCGCAGACTCGTCGTTGCCGTCCGGGCCTCCGGTGAGGAGGTTGCGCGCAAGGTCACCGTGCCAGCTGCCGCCAGCGGCTATCCCGCCTCGCAGCGATTCGCCGATGGGCCCGCCGATGCTGCCCATCAACCGACTGAAACCGGGCTTGCCCTGTGCATCGATTGATCCGACCGTGGCATCGACGGACGCGCCCAGTCGGTCGCCGGGCTCGCGCGTATAGAGGGCAATCACGCCGGCCCCCACGTTTTTTCCGTACAGCGCCGTTTGCGGACCGCGCAGCAGCTCAATCCGCTCGACGTCGAGCAGGGCCCCGCTTGCAAAGAGCGAGCGGGAACGGAACGCGCCGTCGATGAAGAGGCCTACCGCGGGCTCGAAGGTCGGAATATTGCCGAGGTTCCCGATGCCGCGAACCCGGAGAGTCGTGGTCGCGGCCGTCACGCTTTCCTCGAGGTCGAGCATCGGGGAGCGTATGGCCAGGTCCGTGATGCTGCGGATGCCTTGGGCCTCGAGATCCGATGCTGTCAGCAGGCTGAGCGCCATCGGAACCCGGCCGATTTCCTCGGGTCGTTTCTGCGCGAGGACGATGATTTCCTCGAGGCTGCCGGTGTCGGCGCGAGCCGGCGCGAGTCCGGGCCCCAAGGCCAGCGGCAAAGCAGCGCAGGCGGATGCGAAGGCGCGAGGATGCCCCGAAAGCATTGCGCGCCGGCCACGGCGTCCCATGCGCGCTGGAGTCTACACGGGTGGTCGAAATCCTACCCTTAGAGGCAGTACCGGCCCTGCATCGCGGGGTCTAGGTTTCGCAGCACGGGCACGACGCCTGACCGGCCGCAGCACGCGGTGAAGTCTTGGCCGTGCAAATCAAGGAGAGCCAGATCATGACCGAGCGATTTCAGATGCGCCGCCGCACCCCGGAGAGGGCCCGAGCGATCAGCTTGTTGGGCGCCATTGGCCTCGTGCTGGGCGCCGCGACCGCCACAGCCGAGGACGGAGCAACCAAGGTCGACCTGTATGGCTTCGCCATGCTCGACACGGGTTACCAGAGCGGCCAGAACGATCCCGACTGGTTCGACGTACTGCGCCCGACCAAGCTGCCGGCGTTCGAGGACGAGTTCGGCGACGACGGCCAGTGGTTCGCGAGCGTCCGCCAGACCCGCTTCGGCGTGAAGACCAATACGGACACGGCGCTCGGCAACCTCTACACGGTATTCGAATTCGAGCTATTCGGGACCGGTGTCGATGCGGGACAGACTACGTTCCGCCTGCGCCACGCCTATGGCGAGCTGGGCAAGTGGGGCGCGGGCCAGACGTGGAGCCCGTTCATGGACATCGACGTGTTCCCCAACTCGGTCGAGTACTGGGGACCGAACGGCATGGTGTTCTTCCGGAACGTCCAGCTGCGGTACATGCCGATCCAGGGCGACACGCGGCTGACCTTCGCGCTCGAGCGCCCGGGCGCCTCCGCGGACCAGGGCGATGTCGCGGACCGCATCGCGCTGCAGGGCGTCACGACGAATTTCCCGTATCCCGACCTCTCCGCGGAATACCGCCAGGCGACGAGTTTCGGCTATGTCGAGCTCGCCGGCATCGTTCGCTACATGGAGTGGAACGACCAGGTGGATGATGGCGACGACATTTCGGGCGACGCGGTCGGTTGGGGCATCAACCTGAGCTCCAACGTGAAGCTCGGCAGGAGCACGCTGCGCCTCCAGGCGGTTTACGGCGAAGGCATCGAGAATTATATGAACGATGCGCCGGCCGACGTCGGTCCGGAGCTTACCGGCGATCCGACGCACTCGCTCGACGGCAAGCCGCTGCCACTCCTCGGCCTGGTTGCGTTCGTGGACACGAACTGGAGCGACAAGATGTCGACGACGATCGGCTATTCTCGCCTCGACATCGACACGACGGACGCGCAGGGCGGCCAGGCGTTTGAGGTCGGCCAGTACGCGCTCGCGAACGTCATGTTCTACCCCGTCAAGAACGTGATGTTCGGACCGGAGCTCCAGTGGGGCAAGCGCGAGAACCAGAACGGGTTTACGTCGGACGACGTCAGGATCCAGTTCACGGTCAAGTACAACTTTGCGACGACTTTCGGAGGCAAGTGACATGAGCGCATTCGTCGTCGAAAACCTGCGCCGCGGAATCGCCGCGGTAGCCATCGCTGCGGCCCTCGCTGTGCCTGCAATGGCCAAGGAAACGGCGCCCGACATCCAGGGCGCTCTCAACGCTGCCTACGCGAAGTACAAGGACCTGCAGGAGGGCGCTAACGCAGACTACATTCCCGCACTCGCGAAGGTCGACTCGAAGATCTACGGCATCGCCCTCGTCACGCCAGACGGCAAGGTCTATACCGCGGGCGACGTGCAGTCGGAAGTGTCGATCCAGTCCATCTCCAAAGTCTTCACGATGGCGAAGGTCATCGAGGATGAGGGCGCGGATGCGATCGAGAAGCGGATCGGCGTCGACGCGACCGGCATGCGTTTCAACTCGATCGTCTCCGTCGAGTTCGCGCAGAAGGCGCTCGGCGGACCGGAGATCAATCCGCTGGTGAACCCGGGTGCGATCACGGCAACCAGCATGGTGCAAGGAGGCTCGCGCGAAGAGGTCTGGAAGAAGATTCTCGACTATCACTCGGACTTTGCCGGCCGTCCGCTATCGGTGAACCAGGAAGTCTTCGAGTCGGAAGCGGCGACCAACCAGCGCAACCAGGCAATCGGCGCTCTGATGTACGCGTACGGCTTCATCAAGAGCGACCCGGCCCAGGCGACCGACGTCTATACCGAGCAGTGCGCGATCAGCGTGAACGCGAAGGATCTCGCGATGATGGCAGCGACGCTCGCGAACGGCGGGAAGAACCCCGTGACCGGCAAGCAGGTCATGAAGACAGAGAACGTGCCGGAGGTGCTGGCGGTGATGGCGACCGCGGGACTCTATGACGACTCGGGCAAGTGGCTGTACCACACGGGCCTGCCGGCCAAGAGCGGCGTCGGCGGCGGCATCATTGCAGTCTCGCCCGGCAGGTTCGGCATCGCCGTGGTTTCGCCGCCGCTCGATGCCGCCGGCAATAGCGTACGCGCGCAGAAGGCGATCGCGGACATCTCGAACGCCCTCGGCGGCAACCCCTACGCGACGGTGCCCGCCGCGACCGGGAAGAAGAAGTAGCGCGGTCGTTGCCACAAGGACTCCATTGTGCCGATCGCAAGCACGCGAAGGATCGGTGTCCTCCTGATCTCCGCGGCCGCCGGCTTGCCGGCCGCGGCGCTTGGCGCCGATAAGGACGGCTACCTATTCGACGACGCGCACTTCCACCTGACGAACTACGTACAGGAGGGGACTGACGTCCACGACTACCTGAAGATCATGGGCGACAAGGTGGGCCGGTCGACGCTGTTCGGCATCCCGCTGCAGCAGACCTGGTCGTATGAGAACTCGGGCGACTTCGCTCCGACTTACTACCTGCAGACGGACGCGCCCCTCTACTACTACTCGTTCACCGACGCTTTTATCGCCGTGGCATACCGGTCGTTGAAGCCGGAAGAGCAAGCCCGGCTCGACCCGATGATTACGGGATTCAATCCCGCGGACATGTACGCGGCGGACCATGTCCGGCGCGTCCTGCAGACCTTTCCCGGCGTATTTACGGGCATCGGCGAGTTCACCATCCACAAGGAGTTCGTGTCCTCGAAGGTGGCCGGTGACACGGCGAGCCTCACGGACCCTGCGCTCGACCGCATCCTCGAATTCGCGGCCGACAGTGGCCTTCTCGTGATCCTGCACTGCGATATCGACATGCCGTTCGCCAAGGCGGACACCGACCCCGTGTACCTCACGCAGATGAAAGAACTGCTCCGGCGGCACCCGCGCACGACGATCATCTGGGCGCACACGGGCCTCGGGCGCGTCGTCCATCCGCCGAATGCGCAGGCCGTCGGCGAGAGCACGTTCAGCGCGAATCCGAATCATCGTGCGATCGTCACCTCTTTGCTCGAGGACCCGGCATTCCGGCACGTGTACTTCGACATCTCCTGGGACGAGGTCGCGAAGTACGCGGTGAGCTCGCCGGAGATCGAGAAGGCGACGGCCGAAATGTTCAACCGGTTTCCCGACCGGTTCCTGTTTGGCACGGACAACGTCGCACCGAAGGACCAGGAGATGCAACTGCGGGTGTTCCACCTGTGGGACCGCATCTTCGCAGCCCTGACGCCGGAAGCGAGTTTTGCGATCCGGCGCGGAAACTACGAAAAACTGTTCGACGCGGCACGCGTTCGCGTGCGCGCATGGGAGCGTGAGCACGTGAAATGAAGCGGCACGGGTCAGGGGGGATTCTTGCACTGCTGACCGTGCTCGCCTTGCTGACCGGGGGCCTCGCCCACGGGCAGGAAAGCGCGGGCGCGGAACCGGCGACGCTTGTCCTGTGGAACCGGCCGATCGTGACCTTCAGGGCCTCGGTCGGCGGCATTCCGCCGCGGCAGCGGGCGGGCAATGCAGCCGCGCGCATCGAAGCGCTGCCAGCGGGCGCAGGTGCCGCCAAGGTGGCTGCGCAGCCCGGCCGTATTGGCACGTCGGAAGGCTTGACGCTGGCGGTGGGCGACCAGGTCGTCTTCGGCATCGTGGCCGGGGACCTCGACCCAGAATCCAAGCAGACGGTCGACCAGGCGGCGGCCGAATCCGGGAAGCGGCTCCAGGAACTGCTGGCAGCGCGTGACGCCCAGCACGACGTGCCGCGGACGCTCCGTGGCGTGGCGTTTTCGCTGCTCGCGCTGCTCGCATTCCTCACAGCGGTGCGAATCATCCTCTGGGTCCGGAACGCATTGGTCGGCAAGCTTGCCGGCTTGTTCGGCAAGCGCCGGCTGTCGATTGGCGGCATCGATATCATCCCGACGCTCGAGACGGTTGAGCGCGCGACTTTCCGGGTCCTCAGCTGGGCCGTGATTCTCGCGCTCGCCTACCTGTGCCTCACGTTCATCTTTCACCAGTTTCCATACACGGCGCCGCTCGCGGAGCGCCTCGGCGACTACCTGGTCGACCGGCTGCTGGCCGCCGGGCGCGCGGTCGCGCTGGCCTTGCCGAGCCTACTTGGCGTCGTCGCGGTGCTCCTCGTCACGCGGGCAATCGCCCTCTGGGTGTCGCGGCTCCTGGTCGAGGTCGAGCACGGCGTGCGTCACGTCAGCTGGCTCGCGCAGGAGCAGGCGAAGGCAACCCGGCGCATCGCGGGCGGCATTGTCTGGGCGCTCGGCATTGCAACGGCATATCCAGTCTTGCCCTGGTCGAACAGCCTGGCCTTTCAGGGCATGAGCGTCATCATCGGGCTAGCCGTCTCCTTCGCTTCAGGCGGACTCGTCAACCACTGGGTCAGCGGCCTCATGCTCCTCTATGCGCGGTCGTTTCGCGTGGGCGAATTCGTGGCTATCGGCGCGACCGAGGGCGTCGTGACAGAAATGGGTGCACTTGCGACCAAGCTCCGCACGATGCGGCGCGAGGAGATCACGATCCCAAACGCCTCGATGGCCGGCGAGCGCATCGTCAACTACACGCGGCTCGCGTCAGAGCAGGGAATGCTGCTGTCGATCTCCCTGGCCGTCGGCTATGACGTCGCCTGGCAGCAGGTCGCCGGGCTCTTGAAAGATGCGGCTGCGGCGACGCACGGCATTGCGGCCGAGCCGGCTCCGCGCGTGCTCGTCTGGGAATTATCAGACTTCTCGGTCCGCTACCAGCTCCACACGCATCTCGAGCCCAGGACCAGCCGGATCGCGGCGCGTGTCGAGCTCAACACCCGGATCCTCGACGCTTTCGCGGCGGAGGGCGTCCAGATCATGACGCCGCACTTCGAATCGCAGCCCGAGCGGCCCGCGATACCGCCGGCGCCGGGCACCGAAGCATGAGGGCCTTATGTCAGCCGTTTCAGGGTCTGCCCCAAGAGGCAGTGTTGGCCGAGCGGACTTGCGCCTAGGCTCCAGAAGAGCACCCAGCCATGCAAAGTCGAAACTACGTCGCGGTCATCGACGACGACGAGAGCCTCTGCCGGTCCCTCGCCCGGCTTCTCCAGCAGGCGGGCTTTCACCCGATCACCTACCCTTCCGCCGAGGATTTCCTGGGCGACCCGTTGCGCTCGCACTTCGGCTGCCTGCTCGTCGACGTGCAACTCGGCGGCATGTCGGGCATCGAGTTGTACGCCAGGCTGAAAGCCGAAGGCGTGCGAACTCCGATTGTCTACATCACGGCATTTGACGATCCCCGTGCCCGTGCCCAGGCGATCGAGATGGGCTCCTCGGGTTACTTCCGCAAGACCGATGCCGGCCTCGACATCCTGGAGACAGTGCGGCGCGTGATCACTCCGCGTGCAGCGGAAGGCGTCTGACAAGACCTGTTGTCGCCGTAACCCGTATGATGCGCGCGGGCGGGACCGCAGAGTGACATGCCGGGTTCGATCGACTCGCTGAGCAACGTCACGGTGATCTGGTCGATGATCGCGGCCGGTGCGCTGCTGCTCGGCACCGTGCACGCGTGTCGGTGGTTTCTCGACCGTGAAGCCCGCGTTGACCTCACCTTTGCCGTGGTCGCATTCTGCTTCGCCGGGGTCGCCTACACGGAGATCGGCGGCATGCATGCCGGGACTCCGGAGGCCTGGGGCCGGTGGCTGCTCTGGTGCCACCTGCCGCTCTACGGGCTCATCGTCGGCACGGTCCTGTTCGTGGACCAGTACCTTGGCACGGGGCGGCGCTGGCTTCTGTGGTCGATCATCGGGCTGCGCACGGTGATCCTGGTCCTCAATTTTTCGCTGCCGCCGAACTTCAATTTCGCCGCAATCGACTCGATCGAGCGGATCCGGTTCCTTGGGGAAGCCGTGACGGTCGTGGACGAGGCCGTGACGAGCAGGCTGCAATTCCTCGGCCTCGTCACGAGCGGGCTGCTGGCGATCTATGTGCTTGACGCCGCGGTCACGCTCTGGAGACAGGGTGGCGCCGAGGACCGGCGCCGCGCGTGGATGATCGGTGGCGGCGTGTTCTCCTTTGTCCTGCTGGCGGGGACCTATGCGCAGGCCGTCATCTGGCAGCTCGTCGAACTGCCGATCCTGGTAACGCCGCCATTCCTGATTCCGCTGCTCGCGATGTCATTCGAGCTCGGGCGGGAGTCGCTGCGCGCTTCGCGGCTCGCGCGGGATCTTCGCGAGAGTCAGAGGCGGCTGGAACTCGCGGCGGGCGCCGCGGACCTCGGCCTCTGGGAATGGGACGGGGGCATGAGCCGCGTCTGGGCCACGCGCCAGGCCTGCGAAATTTTCGGCGTTACCGCCGAAACCGCCGGCGACTACCAGCGCTGGCTGGCCTGCGTACATCCGGACGACGTGCCGCGCCTGGTCAAGGAAATGGGACAGGCGCTCGAGTCCGGCGAAGAAGTCGCAACCGAGTTCAGGATTCGCACGAAGGGGCGAGAACCGCGCTGGATTGCTGCGCGCGGCCGCGCAGAGCAGCCGCGACCCGACCGGCCGCCGCGGGTGCGCGGCGTGCTGCGCGATGTCAGCGAGCAGCGTCGGACCCAGGAGGAATCCGCGGAGTTGCGGCGCGAGCTGGCGCATGCAAGCCGCGTATCGATGCTCGGCCAGGTAGCGTCCTCGCTGGCGCACGAGCTCAGCCAGCCGCTCGGCGCGATCCTGCGGAATGCCGAAGCAGCCGGCATGGCCCTCGATTCGAAGTCACCGGATCACGAGGAGCTCAAGGAGATCGTCACCGACATCCTCCGGGACGACCGTCGCGCGCGGGACGTCGTCGACCGGCTGCGCACGATGCTGAGGCGGCGGCCTGCGGAATCGCGCCCGATCTCGGCGAATGGCCTGCTCGAGGACGTGGTCGCACTCGTCCGCGCGGATGCGGCCGCGCGTGACATCGCGATCGATTACAAACCGACTCGCGCAAGTATCCAGGTGACCGGCGACCGCGTCCAGCTGAGCCAGGTGCTGTTGAACCTCGTCCTCAACGCGATGGACGCGGTCACCGAGCAGCCTTCGATCCAGCGGAACGTGACAATGGGCGCAACGGTCGCTCCGGACGGGAGAATCGAATTTTACGTCGCGGACAGCGGTCCCGGAATCCCGCCGGAGTTCACCCGAAAGATTTTCGAGCCGTTCTTTACGACGAAGCCCTCCGGCATGGGCATCGGCCTCGCCATTTCGCGTACGATCGCCGAGGCGCATGGCGGGAACCTGGCAATGGAGACGCAACTGCAGGCCGGCACCACGTTTCGCCTGACATTGCCTGCCCGCGCGGAGCAGGCGGCATGAACCCGGCAGTGGTGCATCTCGTGGATGACGACGACTCCCACCTTCGGGCGCTCGCGCGCTTGCTGGCTGCGCAGGGCTTCCAGGTCCGCGCTCACGCCTCCGGCGAGAGCCTGCTCCAAGCGCTGGCCGCCGACGCGCGCGGCTGCGTGGTCGCCGATCTCGACATGCCAGGCATGGACGGTCTCGGCCTGCAGCGCGCCATGCGGGAGTCGGGTTTCTTCATGCCGGTCGTGTTCCTGACGGGGCACGCCGACATCCCAAGCACCGTATCCGCCATGCGGGAAGGCGCGATCGACTTCCTGGAAAAACACGCTCCGAGCGAAATGCTGGTCGAAGCCATCAACCGGGCGCTCGAACGTGACCGACTCGAGACCGCCCGGCAGTCGGAAGCCAATTCGCGGGCGCAGCGCTTCGCGCGGCTCACGCGCCGCGAGCTCGAGGTTCTCCGCGAAGTGGTCAAGGGGCTCATGAACAAGCAGATCGCGGCGGTGCTCGGGGTCAGCGAGCGCACGGTCAAAATGCACCGCACGGCCATCTCGCAGAAGGTCGGCGTCCACTCGGTCGCGCAGCTGGTGACATTGGCGCGCGACGCCGGCCTCGTCGACGACTCGGCGGAGACGACGCGCTGACCCATTGCCAGCGCAGCGGCGTCCCGCCAAAGTGGCGGGAATGCCCTTCAACCGCCTGACCACCTGGATCGTGATCGGCCTCGCAGCCGGCATCGCCGCCGGCTACGTGAGCAATACGGCGTATCCGGCGGACAGCGCCGAATTCTCGGAGGTCGCGGCGCTCCTGCCCGGCGCCTTCCTGCGCCTCATCAAGATGATCATCTCGCCGCTCGTCTTCGCGACGCTCGTCGTCGGCATCGCGAAGATGGAGGACATTCGCACGGTCGGTCGCGTCGGCGGCAAGGCGCTCGGCTGGTTCGTCTTTGCCTCGGTCATCTCCCTCTCGCTCGGCCTGCTTGTCGTCGGGATCCTGGAGCCAGGCCGCGCCATGCAACTGCCGATCCCGGAGGGCGATGCCGCCGCTGCCGTCGCGGGTGAAGGCGTCTCGCTCAAGACCGTCGTCACCCACGCGATTCCGACCAGCATCTTCGATGCGATGTCCCGGAACGAGATCCTCCAGATCGTCGTCTTCTCCGTCTTTTTCGGGATCGCGATGGCCTCGCTCGGCGAGCGCACGCGCACGATCGTCACGGCGCTCGATACGGTCGCGCAGGTCATGCTTAAGGTGACCGGCTACGTCATGCTCGCGGCGCCCGTTGCCGTGTTCGGGGCGCTCGCGAGCATCGTCGCCAAGGAGGGGCTCGGCATCGTGCGCGTCTACGGCATCATGGTCGCCGAGTTTTATCTCGGTGTGGTGATTCTCTGGACGGTGCTCATCGCGCTCGGCGCGGTCGTCGCCGGGCCGCGCATCCTCGCCCTGGTCCGGCGCATCCGGGAGCCGGTGATCCTCGCATTCTCGACCGCGAGCTCCGAGGCCGCCTACCCGAAGACCCTCGAAGAGCTCGAGCGCTTCGGAGTCAGCAACCGCATTGCGAGCTTCGTGCTGCCGGTCGGCTACTCGTTCAACCTCGACGGCTCGATGATGTACTGTGCGTTCGCGGTCATGTTCGTTGCCCAGGTGTACGGCATCGACATCCCCGCCGGGCAGCAGGTCATCATGCTGCTCGTCCTCATGCTGACGTCGAAGGGCATCGCCGGCGTCCCTCGCGCGTCGCTCGTCGTCGTCGCTGCGACGCTCGGTCAATTCAACATCCCGGAGGCAGGAATCCTCCTGCTCCTCGGCATCGACCAGTTCCTCGACATGGGCCGCTCGGCGACGAACGTCGTCGGCAACAGCATCGCGACCACCGTGGTCGCCAAGTGGGAGAAGGAGCTGGGGCCGGCGCGGGCCTAGCCATTGCACCAAGGTCTTATTCCCGGACCTGATCGCTGCCTTCACCATGGACCCATGCCAGATTCCCGAACCGACGCCGTCTGGGTGACGGCCGGAACCTTTCGCATGGGTTCCGACCGCCATTACCCGGAGGAAGCGCCAGCGCACTTCGTCAAGGTGGACGGATTCTGGATCGACCGCAGGCCGGTCACCAACCGGGAATTTCAGGACTTCGTCGAGGCGACGGGGTACGTCACTTTCGCGGAAATCCCCCCAGATGCGAAGGACTACCCCGGCGCCTTGCCGGAGATGCTGCAACCCGCCTCGCTCGTCTTCACGCCGCCCGGGCGGCCCGTCGACCTGCGCGATTTTCGCAATTGGTGGGTCTTCAAGCGCGACGCCAACTGGCGCCAGCCATACGGACCCGGCAGCTCCGTCGAAGGCCAAGATAATCACCCGGTGGTCCACGTCGCGTACCAGGATGTCGAGGCCTATGCGGCCTGGGTCGAAAGGGAGCTGCCGACCGAAGCCGAGTGGGAGTTCGCCGCGCGAGGCGGACTCGACGGCGCCGAGTACGCCTGGGGCGATGTACTCATGCCGGACGACCGCCCCATGGCGAACAGCTGGCAGGGCAACTTTCCGAACGAGAACCTGAAGCTCGACGGCTACGAGCGGACTTCGCCGGTCGATGCGTTTCCGCCGAATGGCTACGGCATCCTCGACATGATCGGCAACGTCTGGGAATGGACCAAGGACTGGTACTCCGCCCGGCACGAGGACGAGGCACAGCACCCGTGCTGCGCGGCGCCGAATCCGCGCGGCGGGCGTGAGGAGGGCAGCTATGATCCCGGTCAGCCGACGATCCGGATTCCGAGGAAGGTGCTGAAGGGCGGCTCGCATCTGTGCGCGCCGAACTACTGTCGCCGGTATCGCCCGGCGGCCCGC
>Ga0134127_10001139_pt1 | contig 20473 bp, 16 predicted proteins | sample KB31753_FD_96459 | JGI IMG/M metagenome (GOLD analysis project Ga0134127, IMG submission 96459) | Terrestrial soil microbial communities with excess Nitrogen fertilizer from Kellogg Biological Station, Michigan, USA - KB3-175-3 | ecosystem: Environmental > Terrestrial > Soil > Unclassified ... | reverse complement strand
GTCCGCAGGCCGTGGAATTCCTGCGCGCGCTCGGCGCGATGATCGCGCGCTCCCAGCCGTCGCGTTCCACGAAGCCGGGGAGCGCCGCTTCCGTCCCGTCCGCGGCCAAGGATGTTCCGCGCTACACGATCTGCGTGCTGCCGTTCGTCAACATGAGCGGCGACCCGGAGCAGGAATACTTCAGCGACGGCATCAGCGAGGACATCATCACTGACCTCAGCAAGGTCTCGACGCTCGGGATCATCGCGCGCAACAGCGCCTTCATGTACAAGGGCAAGCAGGTCGACATCCTCAAGGTCGCGCGCGAGCTCAAGGTCAGCCATGTGCTGGAAGGCAGCGTGCGAAAGGCCGGCGGGCGCATCCGGATCAATGCCCAGCTCGTCGACGGCGCGACCAACAGCCACGTCTGGGCAGATCGCTACGATCGAGATTCCAGCGACATATTCGCGCTGCAGGACGAGATATCCGAGGCGATAGTAAAAGCCCTGAAACTGCGGCTGGCACCGGAAGAGAAGAAGGCCATCGAGCGGCGCGGCACCAGCAATGCCGAAGCCCACAATCTCTTCCTGATGGCACGTCAGACCTATATCACCGGCCAGGAGTACGACCTGCGTTCCGCCGAAGCCATTGTCCGGCTGTGCGCGCGCGCGACTGAAATCGACCCGCGCTACGCGCAGGCGTGGGCACTGATGGCCATCGGCTACAGGAAGCTGCGCGAAGCAAAGGGTGGCGGCGCGACCGAGGGCATGGCAGCCGCGGAGCGCGCCCTGGCCCTGGACCCGGGCCTCGCCGAGGCCCATGCGATCAAGGCCCAGATCCTGCTGGCGGACGGCGATGCCGATGCCGCAGCGGCAGCAGTCGCCACGGCGCTCGAGCTGGACCCGGAGTCCTACGAAGTCAACCGGTCGGCGGGACGCCTGAATTACCAGCTGCACCGGCAGAGAGACGCCGTTCGCTACTACGAAAAGGCCGCAAGCCTGATGGAGGCGGATCTCAATTCCGCATCCATGCTGATGAGCTGCTACATGGCCCTTGGCGATCTCGCAGGCATGCGCCGATCCGCGCAGCGGTCGCTCGAGCGGGCCGAGTCCATACTGGCGCATGACCCGAACAACTCGGTGGTGGCCGGTTACAGTGCCTACGCACTCGCCGCCCTGGGCGAGGGCGAGCGCGCCAAGACGCGCATGGAGCGCGCGCTCTTGATCGATCCGCAGAATTTCAACATGCGCTACAACTTCGCGTGCGCCCTGTGCGTCTATCTGAAGGACAAAGAGGGCTCGCTCCGCATGCTCGGCCCGGTGTTCGAGACGGTTACGGAAACATTCCTGCCTTACCTCAAGGCGGACCCGGATCTCGACATGCTGCGCGACGATCCGCGCTATAAGGCCCAGCTGGAAGCAACCGAAGCGCGGCTCGCGGCGAGTTCCGGCAAGCAGGCCACAGTTTCAACCTGATTCCCGGCGCACGGTCATGCGGCGCGACTATTTCGTCACGGGCACTGACACCGGCGTCGGCAAGACGCTCATCACCGCAGCGCTCCTGCGTCGACTTCGCGAGGCGGGCGTGAAGGTCGCGGGCATGAAGCCGATCGCCGCAGGCAGCATCGCGGGACCGGAAGGGCCGGCGAACGACGACGCACTCGTGCTGCAGGCCGAGTCGAGCATGTGCCACCCCTACACCGTCGTGAACCCCTGGCTGTTCGAGCCCGCGATCGCTCCGCACATCGCGGCAGATGAAGCGGGGATTGCGATCGACACGGCGCGCATCGCGGCCGCATACGCGGCGCTCGCAGCTTCTACGGACACCGTGCTCGCGGAGGGCGCCGGCGGCTTTCTCGTGCCACTCGATACGCGCCGCAGCTGCGCCGAGATCCCCGCGCTCCTCGGCATGGACGTTATCCTCGTCGTCGGCTTGAGGCTCGGTTGTCTCAATCACGCGCTCCTGACGGCAGAAGCGATCGCGACGCGCGGTCTCGCACTTGCCGGCTGGGTCGGCAATCACATCGATCCCGGATTCGTGCGCTTCGACGCCAACGTCGCGACGCTGGAGGCGCGTATTCCCGCGCCATGCCTCGGCATCGTTCCCCACATGGCGCAGCCGGACGTCGCGGCTGCCGCAGCGGCGCTGTCAGGAGCGTCGCGCTTGAGCCGCATCCCACTGGCGGAAAAGGAAAAAAGCGGGTTGCGGCCCTAGCGCCCACCCCTTACGATGCGCGGGCCGTGAGCCCGCGTACCGCGAGCCACCCCCGGGGGATCCGTTGCACATCGCCAGTCGGTTCCAGATGCGGTCGGTCGTCGCCGGCGTGCTCGCCTCGGCCACCTCCCTGCCCGCGCGCGCGGACTGGAGCCTCGTCAACATGCCGGAGGGCGTCAGCGAGCTCTCGCGCGAGATCCACGACATGCACATGATCATGTTCTGGATCTGCACCGTCATCGCGGTCCTGACCTTCGGCGCGATGATCGTGGCGATGACGCGCTTCCGGAAGTCGAAGGGCGCGGTCGCCGACCAGAAGATGCTGCACAACGCGCGCCTCGAGGCGGCCTGGACGATCGTGCCGGTCATCATACTGATCGTCATGGCGATCCCGTCGGTCGAGAAGCTGGTCAAGATCGAGGACACCTCCGGCTCCGGGCTCACCGTCAAGGTCACGGGCCACCAGTGGTACTGGCAGTACGAGTACCTGGGGTCCGGCGTGAAGTTCTACAGCCGCCTCGCACGCTCGAGCGACGTGGCGCGGCAGAAGGGCTCCGGCATCGACCCGCGCACCGTCGAGCACTACCTCCTCGACGTCGACAAGCCGCTCGTGATCCCGACCGGCGTCAAGGTGCGCATGCTGCTCACCGCAAACGACGTCATCCATGCCTGGTGGGTGCCGCAGTTCGGCATGAAGCGCGACGCGATTCCCGGGTTCATCAACGAGATGTGGATCTCGGTCGACGCCGACAAGCCCGGCACCTACCGCGGCCAGTGCGCGGAGCTCTGCGGCGCCGACCACGGCTTCATGCCGATCGTCGTGGTCGCCAAGCCCAAGGCGGAGTTCGACGCCTGGCTGTTGAGACAGAAACAAGAGGCCTCCACGGCGCTCGCCGCGACGGAGCAATGACGATGGCACACGCGGGCCACCAGGACGACCATGGGCACGGGCCGCCGAAAGGCATCGTGCGCTGGCTGACGACGACGAATCACAAGGACATCGGGACGATGTACCTCGTGTTCTCGCTCCTCATGTTCCTCATCGGCGGCGCTTTCGCGTTCATGATCCGCGCCGAGCTGTTTGAGCCCGGGCTGCAGCTCCTGAACCCGGCGGTGTTCAACCAGATGACGACCATGCACGCGCTCGTGATGGTCTTCGGCGCGGTGATGCCGGCGACGGTCGGCCTCGCGAACTGGATGATCCCGATGCAGATCGGTGCGGCGGACATGGCGTTGCCGCGCATGAACCTGTTCAGCTTCTGGCTGCTCGCGTTCGCTTTCCTGCTGCTGCTCTCGACCTTCCTGATGCCGGGTGGCGCGCCCGCCTCCGGCTGGACGCTTTACCCGCCGCTCGTGCTGCAGACCGGCGAGGCCTTCCCGATGGCGATATTCGCGATCCACCTCATGGGCGCGAGCTCCATCATGGGCGCGATCAACGTGATCGTGACGATCGTGAACATGCGAGCGCCCGGCATGACGCTCCTCAAGATGCCGCTGTTCTCCTGGTCCTGGCTGATCACGGCCTACCTCCTTATCGCCGTCATGCCGGTGTTCGCGGGCGGCGTGACCATGCTGCTCACCGACTACTTCTTCAAGACCAGCTTCTTCAACGCGGCAGGCGGCGGAGACCCGGTACTGTTCCAGCACGTGTTCTGGTTCTTCGGGCACCCCGAGGTCTACATCATGATCCTGCCGGCGTTCGGGATCGTGTCGGAGATCATCCCGACGTTCTCGAGGAAGCCGATCTTCGGCTACGAGGCGATGGTGTACGCCATCGCCTCGATCGCGTTCCTCTCGTTCATCGTCTGGGCCCACCACATGTTCACGGTCGGCATGCCGCTCGCGGGCCAGCTCTTCTTCACGCTGTCCACGATGCTGATCGCCGTGCCGACCGGCGTGAAGATCTTCAACTGGACGGCCACGATGTGGCGGGGCTCGGTCAGCTTCGAGCCGCCGATGCTGTTCGCGCTCGCCTTCCTGTTCCTGTTCACGATCGGCGGGTTCTCCGGCCTCATGCTCGCCATCGTGCCGGCCGACTTCCAGTACCACGACACCTACTTCGTGGTCGCGCACTTCCACTACGTGCTGGTGCCCGGCGCCGTGTTCGGAATCATGGGCGCGGTCTATTACTGGCTGCCCAAGTGGACCGGCCACATGTACGACATGCGCCTCGCGAAGTGGCACTTCTGGCTGTCGGCGATCTTCGTGAACGTGCTGTTCTTTCCGCAGCATTTCCTGGGCCTCGCGGGCATGCCGCGTCGCATCCCGGACTACGCCTCGCAGTTCGCCGACTGGAACATGGTGTCCTCGATCGGCGCGTTCGGCTTCGGGCTCTCGCAGCTCCTGTTCGTCTGGTTGATCGTCAAGTGTGTGCGCGGCGGCGAGCGCGCGACCGCGGGCGTCTGGGACTGGCCGCACGGCCTCGAGTGGACGGTGCCGTCGCCGGCCCCGTACCACACCTTCGAGAAGGCGCCGGAGGTCCATTGACGCCGCTGTCGAAGAACGCGCGGCTCGCGATTGCGCTCGGCCTCGTCGCGCTCGCGGTCTACGTCGCCTACGTCATCTTGCAGCTCTCCGTGCGTGGCCCGTGAGCGAGCCCGGGAAGCGGAACCGCAGCCTCGCGCTCCGCCTCGTGCTGATGGCGGCGGGAAGCTTCGCATTCGGCTTCGCGCTGGTGCCGCTCTACGACGTCTTTTGCGAGGTCACGGGCATCGGCAGCAACGCCGTGCTGACGCGCGCGGGCACGGTCGACGGCGAGGTGCCGGTGCCGAACCGCACGGTCGTCGTCGAGTTCACGGCCTCCGTGCCGGACGGCGGCTGGACACTCGAGCCGGTCGCGCCTTCCATGGAAGTGCAGCCAGGTCGCCTGTACGAAGCCCATTACCGGGCGCGCAACCTGTCGGGGCGCGAGACCACCGGCCAGGCGGTTCCGAGCATCTCGCCGATGCGCGCCGCGCGCTACTTCGTGAAGACCGAGTGTTTCTGCTTCACGCCACAGCACTTCGCGCGCGATGAGGAGCGCGAGCTCAAGGTCCGCTTCGTGGTCGACCGCGAGCTGCCGAAGGAAATCGACCGCCTGACGCTTTCCTATGCGTTCTACGACGTCGAGCGCAAGGCCGGGTGACGGAGAATCCCTGATGGCACACGCCGAGCACGCAACGGACAGGCATCAGTACTACTTCCCGCACGGCAGCCGGCTGCCGTTCTTCGGGTCCGCCTCGCTTTTCATCATGATGGCGGGCGCAGCGGCGACGCTGAATGGCGTCGCAATTGGCGGCTGGGTGCTCGGCCTCGGCATGCTGCTCCTCTTCACGCTCTTCTTCCTCTGGTTCGGCGAGGTGATCCGCGAGAACCAGGCGGGTCTCTACAACGAGCAGGTGGACCGCTCGTTCCGCATGGGAATGATGTGGTTCATCTTCTCCGAGGTCATGTTCTTTGCCGCGTTCTTCGGCGCACTCTTCTATGCGCGCCAGCTCTCCGTGCCCTGGCTCGGCGGCGAGGGCGCGAAGGCCGTCACGAGCATCCTGTGGCCCGATTTCACGCCGGGCTGGCCCAGCAACGGGCCGGGCGACCTCGGCCCGCGCGACAACGGCAGCTACGAGACGATTCCGGCTTTCGGCCTGCCGGCGCTCAACACCGCGCTCCTGCTGACCTCAGGCCTCACGATCACGGTGGCGCACCACGCGCTGAAGAGCGGCCACCGCGGGATCCTCAAGGTCTTCCTCGCGTTGACCTTCCTGCTCGGCTTCGTCTTCCTCGGCGTGCAGATGAAGGAATACGGCCACGCCTACCACGAGCTCGGCCTGCAGCTCGGCACCGGCATCTATGGCTCGACGTTCTTCATGCTGACGGGCTTCCACGGACTGCATGTCTGCGTCGGCGCGATCATGCTGGTCGTGATCTGGCTGCGCTGCCTGGCGGGCCACTTCACGCCGCGCCAGCACTTCGCCTTCGAGGCGGTCGCCTGGTACTGGCACTTCGTCGACGTCGTCTGGCTCGGGCTCTTCATCTTCGTCTACTGGCTGTAGCGGCGCCGGCATGGGCGCAGCGCCCGCCGCAGGCAAGCGCTTCATCGCCATCGCCGGCAACATCGGCGCGGGCAAGACCGAGCTGACGCGCTTCCTGTGCCGCCGCTACGACATCAAGCCGTTCTTCGAGCCAAACGAGCAGAACCCCTACCTCGCCGACTTCTACAAGGACATGAAGACCTGGGCGTACCGGTCCCAGCTCTTTTTCCTCGCGCACAAGTTCCGGCTCCAGCTCGAGCTTCAGGACGAGCCTGGCACAGTCGTGCAGGACCGCACGATCTACGAAGATGCCGAAATCTTCGCGAAGAACTTGCATCGGCAGCGCCTCATCGACGGCCGCGACTTCAAGGTCTACTGGCAGTTCTACCGCTCGATCACCCAGGCGCTGCGCCCGCCCGACCTCATGATCCAGCTCTCCTGCCCGGTGCGGACGCTACGCAAACGCATTGGCCTCCGCGGCCGCGCGATGGAGCAGGACATCCCGCTCGCCTACATTCGGCGGCTCAACCGCCTGTATGAGGATTGGTTCAAGCGCTACGACCTGTCGCCCGTGCTTCGGCTCGAGACCGATCGGCTCGATTGGCTCACGGACCTCGTAGACCGGGTCGATCTATTCCGGAAGATCGAGCGATACCTCGACTGAGCTCATGACTTGCTTGGCGTCCAAAGAGGAGTAGCGCAAGCCACGCGAGCGCAATAGCCCCCAGGCCACCACCGCCGCCGCTTCCGCCCCTTCCGTTTCCCCCGCTACCTCCGCCGACGGGCGCGTCGTCATCGAGGATTGTCACGGTCGCAGTCGCATTCGACCCCAGAATGACAGCGCCAGTTGGATTCGATAGCTGCACTCCAAAAGTCTCAACCGCTTCTCTGACCTTGTCATTCTTGATTTCGACCCTGAAGGTTTTGTCTCCGGCATCGCCGTCGGACCAGTGGAGCGTAGCTGTAGACGCGACGAAGTCGGAGTCAGGCATCGCGGTGCCAGGAGCCGTCGAGATGCTCACACTACCCTCGCCTGCCGATCCTCCAACCCTGGAAACAGTCAGCGAAAGCGAACCGATATTTTCGTGAGCGGCCGCGGCCTCCCCGAGCTTAAACATTACCCCTGGATCGTTGTCGTCTATTAGGACTTGCTGTGCGAAGGTCAGAGGCCCGAGCGTTGCGCCGCCAGTTGGATCACTCAGCCTAACGGAAAAGTCTTCGGTCTCTTCCACTGCTGCGTCGTCGCGAATCTTGACCGCGAACGACTTGATTCCACTCTCTCCATCCGCCCACTCGAGCTTTCCCTTCGCACGTCCGAAATCCTCGCCGGCTTTTGCAGTTCCGTCGGTTGTCGAATAGCTGACACCGACTGCGCCCTCAGAGCCACCCGCGCGGCCCACTCGCACCTGGAGGGTGCTGTCACCTTCCATTGTAAAAATAGGATCAAATACGAAACCTATGCCAATCGAACCAGCACCATCGTCGCTGAAGATCCTGGTCGATGCCTTGCGAGCCGCAAGCTTTGTTCCACCCTTCGGTGCGGAAAGAGCCAGCGCGAACAGCTCTGCCGGCTCGACCTTGTGGTCATCGAGAATATTGACTTGGATCGTGCGGTCGCTCGCGTCACCGTCGGGCCACGCAAGCGTTCCTGGATTCGATTCAAAATCCTGTCCTGGCAAGGCCTCGACGCCGGCGGTGGCATAACTGACGCTCACTGCACCGGACCTGCCCCCGGTCCGGCGAACCGTGTAGATGATTTTCAACTCTGCTTCCTCGATGGCAAAGTTCGTGTGCGTCAGCCCGACGATGCCGGGGAAAGTCCCCGCCGCGTCAAATCGGGCGGCTGCGAAATCCCCCGTCGAATTCGGACCTACCGCCACGTACTTGCCGTCGGACTGCCGGATCAGGGCGTCCCCCTGAGACGACGGATCAATGGGTCCGCGTCCGAAATCGGCGATCTCGAAGCCAGCGTCGCCGAACGACGCGTCGACGGAGCCGTCCGCATTGAATCTAGCCACGATTAGGTCGGGTCCAGCCGCGGCCGTGGACCGCGAGCCGGTGGCGACAATCTTGCCGCTCGTCTCAAGGGCGAGCGCGTTCAGCATGCTATTGCCGCCGAACCCGGTCGTTGAAATGCCGCCGCCACCGAATTCAGTGTCCAGACTGCCGTCAGTCTTGAGGCGTATCAGAGCTGCACTGTTGCCGTCCTGCTCCGGGAATCGCGCAGCACCACCGATCACGATTCTGGAGTCAGCCTGAATCGCGACTGCGAGACCTTCTTCCTCGCCGCCGAAATCCAGAGTCGTCGCCCCACCGCTGCCAAAGCTTATGTCGAGCCTGCCATCGGGCAAGACACGAGCGACGTCAATATCCAGATGCCCGGCAACCACTGCCGAACTTGCAGCGACCAGCCTGCCATCCGATTCGAGTGCGACGTCGTTGATCCAGGCCGTGTCCTCGCCGACCAGCTCGATCACCGACATACCGCTTGTTCCGAAAGTCGAGTCGAGAGTCCCGTCTGCGTTGAGGCGCATCAACATTCGCCTGGATATCCCCGTTGAATTGGTCGTTCCGCCGCCAAGCACGAGTTTTCCATCCTGCTGCAGAACCATGCAGTGGACCTCTTGCTGACTTCCTTGCAACTCAAACGTTGACTTGCCGGCTTCGCCGAACTCCGGGTCCAGCGTGCCATCGGCTTTGAGTCTCACAATCGCAACCTCCCGGGTTCCGTCCGCCTTCGCCGCGGAACCAGCGACGACCAGTTTCCCATCCTTCTGAAGAACGATCGCCTCGGCCGAGTCGTTATGGCCGAAGAAGTCCACATTCACGATGCCGCCGGGGCCGAACGCGGGATCCGTCGAGCCGTCTTTCAGCAGCCGGGCGACGACAAAATCGACGCTATCCCCGTGGAGCGTCGTTCCGCCTCCGGCAAGCACGAGCTTTCCGTCCGGTACCGCCAGTACAGCCTCCGCGCTGCCCCCGACATGCAGCGATATGAGGCCGTCGTTGCTGAAGCTCCGGTCAAGGTCCCCGAACGCAGGTAGTGAAACCACGCCTCCAACTAGTAAGGAAATTGCCGCATGTGCAAGACGTGCGGCCCGATCCCCACACCGCGCTGCCACCCCGAGGCTCCTCATGTCTTGATCCTCCCCCACGACGGCGCTCGAAAGATCGCGCCATGCTTATCGGCAGCGTCGGCCGATACCGACTAGGAGTGGAGGAAGGCGTGCTTGGGTACCAGTTGAGCGCAACGCTCCCGAGCAGCGCGATATCTGGCTGTCGCACCATTGGACTTCGCGGTACCCGAAATTGGACTGCCGCCCTCTATACGGTTATCGCTACGGTCAGTCCGCGACGTCGACCATGACGCAAAAGGGGTACGCATGCATAACAAAGCGACGGCGCTAGCCGCTCTGACGCTCGCACTCTCCGCCTCCCTTTCGCCATTCGCAGCAAGCCCAGCGTCATCTGAATCCCATGCACTGGCTCCCGGCAAGGTACGCCAGATCCTGACGCTGACACCACTCATTGACCAGCTGGAAGGCATTGCCATCGACCATCGCGGCCATATCTTCGTAAGCCACGACCGGCTCGAAAACGACAGGTACGTCTGCGAAATTCTCGAGCGAGCGCCCGACGGCACAGTCAGCGTATTCGTCACCCTCGACCGGCTCACATGCGGTTATGTGGGCGGCCTCGAGTTCGATGTCCACGGCAATCTGTTCGCGGCAGGGGGATCCAATGGTTCAAGCGTGGTTTGGCGAATAACGCGCGACGGCGAGGCTGAAATCCTCCCGGGTTCGAAGCGGATGGTGGGCGCAAACGCGCTCGCCTTCGACTCGCAGGGCAACCTGTATGCGACCGACAGTGTCGATGGCGCCATCTGGCGATTCCCGCCGGGTAAGCGCGGTCGACTCTGGATCCGTGACCCGTTGCTGGCGCCGGATCCCGCGATCGGCGCAAACGGCATTGCATTCGTGCCGCCGAACAATCTGTACGTCGCGAACCTCGATCGCGCGCTGATCGCGCATATCCGCATCCGCCCGGATGGAAGGCCGACATTGCCAGACATTGCCGCGTCCGGTTTCGAGCTCCTCGGGATCGACGGACTGACCGCCGATGCGCAAGGCACGCTTTACGCCGTCATCGTCGTGTCAAAGGTCCTTGGGACGGCTCCGCTGGTCATGGTGGATCCGAAAACCGGAAAGATCACTTCATCCACTGCCCCGGCATCTGCATTCGACCTTCCGACTAGCCCCTATGTTGGCCGGGGTCCGCTGGACCACAAGAGCGTCTTCGTCGTCAATTCGGGGTTCTTTCCGGAGGAGCGAGTGGAAGCTGCGCCTGGCGTCGTACAAGTTGGGATCGGCACGAAGGGCAACCAGTGAATCCAGGAGAGTTCCCTTGAGTTACTTTCGAAAGTCGTCGCTCGTCGCCACCATGATCCTTGGGCTGGTAGCAGCTCAGTTCGCAGCTTGCAGCGGCGGAGGAGCCGGCTCGGATGTCAGGACCGGCGGATCGAATTCGGGCTCTGGTGCCGGCTCTGGCGATGGCACCAGCGGCGGCCCGGGATCGACCGGCGCCTGCGGCCTGACTCAAGCGTCCGGTGTTCCGACGGCAGGTCCCGCAGAAGGTGCGTGGACTGGCGCGTTTCCCATCTTTTCAGGCGTCGACCTGGTATTCGGCAATGGCGTGGTCACAGCCGAAGGCAAAGCCGTTTTCAATGTCGGCAATTCGGAGTTGTGGGTCGGAACGGTATTGGCCACTGAAGACGGCGCGGTCGCGTCGGACTTGACGCTCTACAAACGCCCGAGCTCCGGCGGAGCTGGCGGGCTAAAAAGTCCGGGTGACCCGACGCCCGAAGCGCTCGTGTTCGATCACGCGAAGGCGCGCACTGCACTTTCTGGGGCCTATCAGGGACCACTCTCGAACTGCCAGGACGTAAGACTCGGATACGACGATGTCTACGAGCAAGCGGCTTCGCTGCAAGAAATTGCCGGCGTTTATACGTCAGCCGCGGGCGATGATTATACGCTGACCGTCACCGTGCACGACGACGGCCAACTGGATGGCAGCGACACACGCGGCTGTGTACTGATGGGCGACGTCTCAGTTCCGGATGCTACAAAAAATGTCTACCGCGCCGTTGCCGACGCTTCCAGCTGCGGCGATCTCGATGGGCACTATGACGGACCTCTGTCGCTGCGTTATTCAGCGGGCCGTCTGTCGTGGCTCGACCTCGCGCTGACTGCCCCGGACAAAGCGATCTTCTACCGGCTAAGCCGGTGACAGGTGCGACGCGAAACCTTGCAGTCGCCTTTCAAAAGCGCCAGTTCGCGGAAATGCCGACGGTTCGCGGCGTCAGCGTATAGGCCGTCCCAAATGTCGGAAATCCATTTACGACCGGGCTCGAGTCGAGCGCGTTGTTCACGAACACGGCGATATTCGCAGGTCCGACTTGCGCGTTGGCGCGCAAGTTCAGAATGTTCGTCGTGGAATCGGCATTCCCAAAAGCTCGATAGAACGGCGAGTCTGGGTTGTTTTCCAGGCGGTTCCTTGACTTCCCGCCGTGATAGTGGTCTTCCGCGTGGAGTGCGACGCTCGTACCAAGAATCGGCGGAAACTCGTAATCGAAGAATCCCGAAAGCGTCCAAGGCAGCCGCCCATTGTGGACAGCATCGCCCGCGTGGACAATCACCACGCCGTCGAGTTCCACGGATTGGGTGTATCGCGCATCGATGTACGAGACCGCCAGGCCGATCGTGGTCCGCGCGCCGACCAGGGCTTGCCCGCTCAGCTCGAAACCGTCGCTTTCCGCCTGCCCTTTCTGCCACGAGGTGAGGCACGCAAACGCGATGGGATCGTGCTGCCGGTTTCCCCATCGCGCGTCGAATACGCTGGCCTCGACGTGCGCGCGGCCGCCGAAGATATCGGCCTTGGTGCCGAGCTCGTAATTCCAGAGAGTATCTGCCAGAAGCTGCAGCGGTTCGCAGCCGGGGATGATCCCCACCACGCTTCCTCCACCGTAACCCTTCGCGGCCGACAGGTAGTAGAGATTTCCGGACTTATCGTGATACGACAGGTCAAACCGCGGGATGAGCAGCGTTTCATCGTCGCCGCCTTTGAAGACTGGCGTCGGCAGGCCGGCGTATTGATAGCTCGGACGTGCAAGGCGCGCTCCGGCCCTTGCTTCCATGTGGGGTCCGATCTTGCGGGACAATTGCAGGTATCCCTCGACCTGTGACTGTTGGATATGTGTTCCTTCCCGTTCCTCGATGGGAAGATCCGAGACCCCGAGGCGCCAGGTTGACTCGGTGCGCGCGAGATGCACGCCCGCAAGCCAGGTGAATCTGGCATCCGAATCGGGCGAGGTCAGCCGCAACTCCTGCTGAAGCGATTGCTGATCACCTCCCACAGCAAAAGATAAGCTCAGGTCGTGAATCGAGTGGTTCCTGCGATCGATGTAGGAGCTCACCGAAAGAAAATCAACCTTGTCTGAGCCGTGCTCTACTTTGAATGACGCCAGGTAGAAGCGGTCCTCGCGAGGTTGCGAGATGGAGTACGAGTTCCTGAATATCCCGTGTGCCGGATCCGAATCATGGAGGCCGAACGTGGCCGCATCACTTGCACGATTGGAGTCATAGATCAACGTCGTCGTCATCCGCGTCGAGTCTGTCGGCAACCATGCCACGCCGATTCGGCCGCTCTTGCTCGTCAAACCATTGGTGTCGTGCTCCAGGATCTCGGACGTGAAGGCGTCTATGCGATCGACATATCCGCCCTCGGACCGATACCAGCCGCTGACGCGAATCCCGAGCTCGCCATCAACAATGGGACCGGCGGCCGCGACGCCCGCTTCGTAACTCATCGCACCATGCTCCGTCGTTGCCACTTCCGTCGTTGCGTTGCCCGAAAATTCCGACAGGCTGGGCGGGCTCGTGATGAATCGGATGGCGCCGCCGAGGGTCCCCTGCCCGAGAAGCATCCCCTGTGCCCCGCGCAGGACTTCAACGCGCTCCATGTCGAAGGTCGCAGGAAATGCGCGCTGGTAGCTGTCGTTCGTACCGGGCGGCAGCGTCGCGTCGTCGATGAAGATGCCGGTCGATACGCCGTGCATGCCGGTGATGCCGCGCATGTCGAGCGCGGTGTAGACGCCGGCACCGAGGTTGGATCGCCAGTCGTACGAAAGGCCCGGCGTCAACGCGCTGATCTCGTCCATCCCCTTCACGCCCGAGATCCGCATCTCGTCCTGCGACCATACCGTCAGGCTTATCGGAACGTCGCTCGCCAATTCGGTCTGGTGCATGGCGGTGACGACGACCTCATCCAGGCGTGTGGACTCGGCGCCGCTGTGGTGCAGGACAGTGGCGCCACTGAGAGTCGCAGCATCGCTCTTCGACGCAGCGCCCCGCCCCCCGTCGGTGAAGATGCGAACCGTGCGGTCGTTCAGGAACTCGAAACGAAGACCTGTGCCGGCCAGCATGTGCTCGAGGGTTTCCTTCGGCGGCAATCCGGCGGGAACGGGATTCGCGTTGAGCGACCCGGCGATCTCGGAGACGTACACCACCTGAAGGCCCGTCTGCGCCGCGAATTCCGAGAGCGCGTCGCCAAGCGACTGCGGGACGCCGCTGGCAATCGATGATGCTTGCGCGTGCGCAGACATCGGCCCGGCCAGGATCCAGGCCGTGCACAGCACGAGCAGGATGCGCCTTGACGCCATGCCCATGTACCCACCGCCGGCGGGCTCAGTTCGTCGGCTGACCTTCGCCCGGCTGCCGGACGTCCTCCCTCAGGACGCGAATTTCCCCCGCGATACGCTCGACGCGGACGCCATCGAGGCTTTCCAGAAATGCGACAAATGAATTCGAGTCGTAGGCATTGAAGACGCCGCTGACCCGCAGCCCGCGCAAGTTCTCGTCCTCGATGACAAACCGAACCGCTGCATACCGGTTGAACTCGTCCGCGACTTCGCCCAGCGGCCGGCTTTCGAAAGCGATCTTGTGCTGCAGCCAGGCAACGGTCGCCTCGGTATCGACGGCCTCACTCTGCGCCGGCAGCACACCACCGTCAATGCGCGCCTGGTAGCCCGCCGGTATGCGCAGCGTGCGGCTGGCAGGAGCCTGCGCGGCGACATTTGTTCCCACCTCCACGGCGCCTTCCACGACGGTGATGATGGTCGACGTGTCCTGCAGGCGCACGTTGAACCGGGTTCCGACGGCCACGATTTCAGCGTCCCCGGCCGTAACGCGGAACTTGCGCGCGTTTTCGTGCGCGACCGTGAAGAGCACTTCACCCGTTTCCAGCCGCAAATTCCGGCCGCGCTCATCGAACATCACCTCCAAAGACGTATCGGTGTTGAGGTGCAGGATCGATCCATCGGCCAGCCGCTGCATGGTCTGCTGGCCGTGCTGCGTCTCGAAGCGGCGCACTTCCGGACGGGACAACTCAGTCGTCATCCACCAGGCGAAGCTTGTCGCCGCCACCGCCGCCGCGGCCGCAACCAGCCAGCGACGTGAAACCGAGGAATACTGTGTTCGCGACCCGCGCGCCGCCGGCGAATGGATGGTCGCGACCCGATCCGAGACTTCGGCGCGCGCCTCCTTCACCAGCGCTTCAAGGATCTGGTCCGAATCTCCTTCCGCGGCGGTGTGGAGATCGCGGGCGACCAGGGCGACGCCGAGATACTCCTCGATGTGGATCGGCGACGCCTTGAGCCACGCAACGAATGCGGCGCGTTGTGTGTGTTCGGGAACGGGCTCCTGATTGGCGATGAACCATTCCGCGGCCTGGCCGGCGGCTGCGATGCGAACCTCATCCTTGGTCGAATTCATCACCACTCACTCCATAGTCGCCATGCGGCGCCGGCAATGCGCCAGCGCCTGCACCAGGTATTTCTTCACCATGTTCGACGAGACGCCGAGCCGCTCGCCGATCTCCTCGTACGAGAGCTCTTGTCGATACCGCAGCGCCACGGCGGCGCGGCACTTGGGGCTCAACTGCGTCAATACGACGCGCAGCCTGGCGACGCGGCGATCCGTGTCGAAATCCCGGTCGGCTGTCGGCAGCTCGGCAAGCAGGTCCTGGATGCTGTCTTCGTTGGCGTCCACGCCACCGGCTTGCCTGCGTTCGAGAACGGCATGCTCCTTGGCCAGGTTGCTTGCGACGGTGTACAGGTAGACCTCGGGGTTCCGGATCGCATCGACGTCGCTCACGCGAAGCATGCGTAGGTAGACCTCCTGGACCAGGTCCGGGGCCTGCGCCTTCCCCTTGATTCGGCGGTAGAAAAAGGACTGCAGGGCACGCTGGTGCTCCGTGAACAGCCTTTCGATGAAACCTTTCCTGGGATCTGCCATGGTCAGGAGGCGCAGCGGTCCTCCTGACTATAGAGGGCCGCCGAGCTCAATCGGGTACCGCCATGTTGGGCCTGGTTTCGAACTTTCCATAACGGTGCGGGGAGCCCGGCTACGTCGCTGTTCGGCGACGTCTTTTCAGCGGTTTTCTCCTACTCCTAATGCGACCATGAAACTCGGGACAGGCCATCTGTCGAATGGCATATTGCGCGACAAGAAAATGTTCGACCCGACCCAGACCCAGCCCCTGTCCTGGCGCATGCACCAGGGCAAGCCCGTGCCGGCGGACGATGAGATTCCCGCTGACGCGTCGCAGCGCCAGGAGCCGACCTTCGATTCCGGCCCGCCGGACCTCTCGGAGCGCGGCTATCGCCTGCGCGGCCGCCTGGGAAGCGGGCGCCTCGGTCCGATCTATGAGGCGCAGGACGAGCTTTCCCGGAATGCCGGCAGCGAGCACTTCGCCGCCGTCCAGCTGATCGACGAAAAGATCTCGTCGCGGCCGGGCTTCGGGGACGATTTCGAGCGCGGCGCGGTCGAACTCCAGGGGCTTTCCCACCCGAACATCGTCAAGCTCCTCGAGTACGGGCGCGATCGCAACCGCTTCTACCTCGTCAACGAGCTGCTGGAAAGCGCGTCGCTGCGCTTCGTGCTGAACGACGTCAACGAGCTGCCGCCCGAGGAGACGACGGCCGTGCTGCGCGCCGTGGGTGACGCGCTCCAGTATCTGCACGCGAAGGGCATCGTGCACGGAAACCTCCGGCCCGAGAATGTGCTCGTGACATTCGGCTACGATGTGAAGCTGCTCGACATCGTGCCGGGCGGCTGGCTCGTGAACCCGAACGACGCGCTCGGCGTGCCGGCGCGGACGCCCGACAAGCGCGACGACGTCTTCGGCATCGCCTGCCTCGCCTACGAGATGCTGAGCGGGCGACACCCGTATAACGGCAACACGGCGCAGGAAGCGTACCGCGCGGGCCTCGAGCCGACGCGGATCGAAGACCTCACGGACCGGCAGTGGCGCGCGCTCTCGAACGCGCTCGCGGTGCACCGCGACGACCGCACGCCGAACGTCGCGCAGTTCCTCGACGATTTCGGCGCCGCCGGCATCACGAAGCTACGCGCCGTCGTCGGCGACGCGCGCCAGGCGCCCACGATCCCGTCGGCGGCCTCCGTTCCGATGCCTGCCCAGCTCTCGCCGGGCTACTCGCCAACCGTCTTCGTCGAGCGCGCCGGCCCCGCCGAGCCGGAGCGTCGCGGGATCGCCGCCAAGCTCTTCCTGCTCCTGCTCGTGATCGGGGCCGGGGTCGCGGCCTGGTACTACCAGGAACCGCTCCGCCAGTTCACCACGGATCTGATGACCGAGGTCGAGACCCGGATGAATCAGGAGGCGACGACGACGAATCGCACGGCCGCCGGCGGCGCGCCCGAGGCGCCGCTCACGCAGGGGCCCGCGGTCACCGAGGATGCACCCGCGACCGTGCTCGCGCCCGGCGCCAAGGCGCCGACTCCGGCGCCTGCAGAATCCGCGATCACCACGCCGGAAGAAGCCGCGCCCGAGACGAATGCGGCGACGCAAGCTTCGCCGCCGGCTGTGACGAGGGCTCCGGCGCGCGCACCCGTGCGCCCGGCGACTCCGCCGCCCGCCGTGACGACGCAGCCAGCGCCCGCACCGGCCAGGCCCGAGCCCGAAGTGGCGCAGCCGGTTGCCGAGGCGCCGCGTCCTGCTGCCGAGCCACCGCCGGCCGCGGGCGGGGCGACGTATTTCACGTTCCAGCTGCCCGCCACGAGCGTGCGCGAGGGCGACGTCGCGGCGCGCATCGTGATCCAGCGTAGCGGCGACCTGTCGGGCAGCGCGGAAGTATCCTGGTGGACGGGCGACGGCACGGCCGTCGCCGACCGCGATTACGCCGACCTCGGCGCACGCGTCGAGCGCTTCGCGCCGGGCGAGAAGAGCCGCATCGTCTACGTGCCGCTCACGAACGACGCGGTGCCGGAGCCTGCGCGGAGCTTCAAGGTGATTCTGGGCCGCGGTGACGCCGCGCGCTCCGGCAGCGTCGCCGGCGAGATGCGCGTCGACATCCTCGACGACGACTGAGTCAAGCGCCACCGCCGCCGGGTCAATCTAGCTCGCCGGCCTCGATAGAGGCGAGATATTCCACGAGGCGATCCACTCTCTCGGTCGCGAGGGCATGTGCCGCTTCGTCCTCAAGGCGCGGGTCGAAGAATTCATAGCCCCAAACCGGCATCTCGCGGCTACCGTGGGCAGCGAACGGAGACAGCCCGTCGATGATGCGTGCAACTTCCTCGCGCGGGAAGCGCCCGCCATGCCGCGCGGCAATGCGGGTCAGGTCAGGGACTGGAACGGTCATGGATTTCGCAACAGGGCCGTCGCCGAGCCCTGCGACGCCATGGCAGCTCGCACAATTCAGACGGAAGAGAGTGGCCCCTGACTCGCCAGCGGTTGGCAAAGTCTCCCGCGGACTAGAGGCACACGCGGCTGCCAGCGACGCGGCAGCGACGGTCGCCATCCAGGCCTGAACGGATTGTCGAGCGCCCATAGCAACGCCATCCAGCAGAGCATCATATTACGCCCCCTGAGTGAGGCGGCGCGTCATACTGCGGCCTGGCAGACGCCGCATCGCGGCGCGCGATGGGAACGAAGATGAAGAAATTGCGGCGCGTGCTTGTCGCGGTGAAGGAGCCCCGGTCTGGCGGATCGGCGGCTATTTCGAAAGGCGCCGAGCTCGCGCGCGCGACTGGGGCGTCGCTCGAGCTGTTTCACGGCATTACGGAAGCCATTGCCGCAGACACTTTTACGTACGGAAAACGAAAGCTGACGGACATCGAACGCGACGTTCGCGATCGCCATCTGGTCGCTCTCGAGCGGATCGCGAGCCGGCTGCGGCGGCGCGACCTTCGCGTGTCAGTCTCCGCGGAATGGGATTTCCCGTCCCATGAAGCGATCGTTAGACGGGCAATCCGGGCCAAGGCCGACATCATCGTCGCCGAGCAACACAAGGGCTGGCGCACCCTGCCCTGGCTCCTTCACCTGACCGACTGGGAACTGCTGCGCCTGAGCCCTGTACCCGTGCTGCTGGTCAAGTCCCGGCGCCATTATCGGCGACCGGTCGTCCTGGCGGCGCTGGATCCGGCACACGCGTTCGCCAAGTCCGCCGGGCTGGACGCGGAGATACTTCGTGCAGCGGGCATGATCGCAGGTACTCTCGGCGGGACCTTGCATGCGATGCATGCCTACTTCACGGGACCGCCCATACCCATCAGCCCTGAATTCGGCGGCGCCGATGTGCTGGCTGAAGTGACTCTTCACGCGGAAAGGGACGCGAGCGAATCGTTCGCGCGTGAACTCCGCAACCTGGGGATTCCGCGATCGCGCCAGCACCTCGTGGAGCGCCATGCGATCGATGCAATCCCGCGCGTCGCGCGCGAGATTCGCGCCGAAATCGTCGTCATGGGCGCCGTGTCGAGGTCGGGCTTCCGGCGGGCGTTCATCGGCAATACCGCCGAGCGAGTTCTCGACCGGCTGAGCTGCGACGTGCTCGTCGTCCGTCCGCCCCGATTCCGAAGCTCGATCCTGCTGGGGCGCCGCGGCGTCCGGATCGTCACGAGCCCGCCGCCGCCGCCCTATTGAGGGCTCACGTAACGTTCAACCGCGCGGAACGTCGAGCGCGGCTGCCGCCTTGTTGCCGGGGCCAGCAGCCACCTTGACCGGCTGACCCGGCCGCAGGCGCTCGGCGCCGCGCACGATGACGCGGTCGCCCGCTGCGAGCCCGCCCGTGACTTCCACCCGCTCCGAGTTTCCGTTGCCGACGCGCACCGCGATGCGTTCGGCGAGGTCACCCTTGCCCACGCGGAACACGTGCGCGCCGTCGGAGCGGACGATGACCGCGTCGCGCGGCACCATGAGGCCCGCTGCGTGCCGCGCTGCAGGCAGGTCCACGCGCACGGCCGAGCCGATCGGCCAGCCTGCGCCAGCCATCGCGATCCGCACCTCGATCATGCGGGAGCGCTCGTCGCCGACCGGGACGATTGCGCGGATCTTGCTGTCCTGGTCCTGCGCCGCACCGTGCACCGTGACCGCCTGTCCGGCGGCGAGGTGACCCGCTTCTGCGACCGGCGCCCGCGCCACGACCTCGACGTGCTCCGTGTCGGTCAGGCGAGCGACCTCCACGCCGGTGCCGACGAACTCGCCGAGCTGGCGGATTCGCTCCGCTACATAGCCCGGGAACGGCGCGCGGATCGTCGCGCGCGAGATCTGGTGCCGCGTGCTGTCGCCCGCGGCGCGCGCCTGCTCGAGCTCGTGCCGCGCCATCGCGAGCCGGGCCGAGGCCTCGTCGATCTGGCTCTTCGAGGCGATGCCGTCCGGCAGCGCGGTAAGTCGCTTCAACTGCGTGTCGAGGAGCTCCGCGTTGGCTTCCAGCCTCGAAATCTGCGCCTCGTTCTCGCGAAGTTGCAGCTCGAGCGCACGCGCGTCGACGCGCGCGACCGCGCCGCCCTTCGCGATCCTGGCGCCCGGCTCGGCGACCCAGTCAAGCCGGCCGGCGACTTCGGCCGCCAATCGCGCATCGTTCCGGCTCACCACGGTTCCGGTCGCCGACACCGTCGTCGCAATGGCGCCCTTGACGACGGGCGCGACCGCGACCGGCGCGGGCGGCGCTTCCTGTTCCTGGGCCCGGGCCGCGCTGGTCGCCAGGGAGGAAGCGGCCAGCGCGGCCGTCGCCACGCACCATGCAATGGAATGCGTCTTCGATATCACGTTGCACCTTCCTCGAGCGTGCCCGCCGCCGGCACCGCGACCGCAGACTCCGCGGCGGGTTCGCCGAGGCGCAGGAGCGCCGGCAGCAGCACAAGCATGAACACGGTGTTGAGCAGCATGCCGCCGCAGATGACGGTGCCGAGGCCGCG
>Ga0134127_10001138_pt1 | contig 20475 bp, 38 predicted proteins | sample KB31753_FD_96459 | JGI IMG/M metagenome (GOLD analysis project Ga0134127, IMG submission 96459) | Terrestrial soil microbial communities with excess Nitrogen fertilizer from Kellogg Biological Station, Michigan, USA - KB3-175-3 | ecosystem: Environmental > Terrestrial > Soil > Unclassified ... | reverse complement strand
CAGAACGTCGCTCTGGTCGATGTCGTCCCAGACAGGACTGGCCCACTTCTGCCACTGCGACACAGGGAACTCCTCCGACGTGTGAGGTACCGGCTCCGAATTGGAGCCCGGAGCACGGAACATCAGGACCTCGTCCGGCAGCCCCATGCGGCTCATTGCCGAGTCCTTTTTGAGCTGCTTCCAGAGCAGCCCGAGCGCTTTCGTGCGCTGCATGGCAACGACCGGATCCTTCCAGATGGTAACCTTCGAGTGGAAGATGAATCCGGCCTCCTGGTGCCAGCGGACCAAGTCTCCAGGCAAGTCGCGCAGCCCTATGAATCCGTCGCGCGTCTTGCTCGTCGGCAGCACCATGCAGTGAACGCACACGATGCGTCCAGGCTTCATGACACGAGCCAATCCGCGAGCGATGAAACCGTAGTGCTCACCGAACTGCTCGTAGGTGTCGTTGTTGCTCAGGTCGCGCGGTGAGTCACTGTACGCGAACAGGCTAGCGAACGGCGGTGAAAACACTGCCATGTCCACACTCTGCTCTGGCAGAGTCTGTAGCCACTCGCAGCTGTCACCGTTGGTGGCCTCCCAATTGCGCCCCTTCTCAGACTCCACGCATCACCTCCGCCATTGCCCTGTGCATCTCGCTGAACTCCTCTTGCTTGCGCCGAATGTTTGCCACGACTAGGCCATCCGCGCTCGTGCAGATCTGGTGAATGTGCACCGGCCTGGTCTGGCCGAAGCGCCAGCTCCTGCGCATCGCTTGGTATTGGCTCTCGAAGCTATGGTCTACGCCCACGAACAACTGGTGCGCGCAGCACTGCGCGTTCAGTCCGAAGCCGAGTATCTTCATCTTGGTCACAATGACCCGACGCTTGCCGTCCAGGAAGTCGTTGACAGCGCGCTCCTTGTCATCAGCCGAGTCAGACCCTGATACGTCCACCGAGCCCGGGATTGCTTTGCACAATGCTTCGCACTCGTCGTTCAGTTGGCCCCACACGAGCCACTGCTCGCTGTCCGAGTTGACCAACTCTGCTGCCTTGGCAACGCGCTCGTGTAGCGATGCTCGGCGCACCTCCCGCTGCTCACCAAGGCTGGCCGCCTCGAATGAGAATAGCATGCCAGCCTTACGAGCCATGGCGCCGTCGATGTCCACGACGTGCTCGTGAATATCCAGCGGCGGCAGGTCGTAGCCTTCGTCGCTGTAGCCGATGTCGCTCGGCTTGTTGAGGCACACAGCCCAACTCGCTACCCATCTCCAGAATGGCTTGCGGCCGTGGCCCTTGAGTACCCAGTTGCCAGTGTCTCCGGCATCATGCTCGAAGAATCGGTTGAGCATATCGACGTGCCTCGACACACCCAGGAACTCGGCGTGGTTCCCGAGCTCAGCCGGGTCATTCGGAGCGGGCGTTGCCGTGCACGCCAGTCTGAACGGCGTCCACTGGAATACCTCGATGAGCCGAGTGCGCGTCTTGCCGTCAAAGGCTTTCAGGATGCTGCTCTCGTCCAGCACGACGCCGCCGAGTGATGGAATCAGGTCGCTGAACTTGTCGAGGCGCTCGTAGTTGGTGACCAATATGCGCGCGCTCACGTCTGCCATCTCACGCACATGCTGCACCTCGACGTCTAGCTTGGCTCCTTCGCGCACGAATTGCTGTGCCACAGCGAGCGGCGTCAGAATCAGCACTGGCTTGCTGGTGTGCTGAGCCACGACACGCGCCCACTCGATAGCCTGCCATGACTTGCCTAGCCCACAACCTTGGAACAGCGCAGCCTTGCCGCTCCGCAGTGCCCATCGGGTGCAATGGTCCTGGAACGGCTTGAGAAGTCCGCTGAGTGGCGGAGGGTCGGTGATACCTGTCGGCGCGAGCTGAGTGGATTTGCGAGCGAGGAAGTCGGCGTAACTCATCGCTTCTCTCTCCTCTCCAGACACGTGACACAATGCAGGCTCGGCATCGTCGCCGGCCTACCGTGGCAATTCCAGCAGACTACTTCCCCGTGCGAGTTTCGCAGGTTGTGCTTCACGATGAGCGACTCTGCAATCTCGTTCATCAGTTCAGCGAGCGACTTGCCGGCTGGCGATTCGCTCACTTCAACCTCTTCTTCTCGTCAGGCTCAGGCAGCGGAACTCCGGTCTGCTCGTCGGAGCGGTCGCGCTTCGCAAGCGTCTCGTATAGCTCGATGAACCGAGCTCGCCCGCCAGGGTCGTCCTCGGGCGACGCGCAGAACGACTGCCAGCTTCCCCACATCTGGATGCACTGCGCTACGATGGGGTCTTGAAACCTCGGCCGCCCGCACCATCCCACGCGGCGCACTTCGAGGATTGCGTCCTGCCATCCCTCGGCGCCGGTGCGGCGTGCGCCGAGCCTCAGGTCGGTGGCAGCCTCCCGAATCTCGGCGACGGTAGGCAGGAACCTGCAAGTGCCAATCAGCCGCGTGACCGCTCGTCTGGTTCGGTCGGCGTCCAGGTCCGCCAGCATCTGCTCGTAGACCTCCCGAGTACGCTCTCCGAGCTTGGCATTCGGGAATGCCTCCAAAAGTAGCGCAACAATCTCAGCAACCTCAGACTTTTTCATTACTTACCATCTCTTTCAGCCGCCGCTTCCTCGGCCCTCAGCCGAGCGATGCGCTCAATCGACTCCCGTGTCCTGCTCACAGGATGCCCTTTGCTGGCGTTTCCAGACCATCTGGCGGCGTTTCGGAGCCAGGTACGTAGTGCGGCGCTCCAGTCGAGCATGAGGCTCCCCTTGGCCCTGTGATGGTCCAGGAATCGGGGTAGCTCCGATTGGAGGTCCACCCGTAGCTCCGAGGCCAGCGAGTGGTGCTCGGCCGTTGGCGCGAAGTCCGGTGGTAGCTTGCACCGGTTTTTGGATTGCTTGGCCTTGGAGCGCCGCGAAGCTGGCGCCGTCCCCTTTGGGGGACTTACAGGGGGATACCCCGTCTCGGTCTCGGTCTCGGTCTCGGTCTCGGTCTCGGTCTCGGTGGCTCTAGCACTAGATTGGGTGGTATCTAGTGGCTGTTCTAGTGGAGGCTTGGAGCGGTTCTCATGCCACCACTTGCGCTTCGCGGCTCGCTGCGACTCTTGCCTAGCAAGCTCTCGATAGAACTCGATATTCAATACTCGCCACCCGCCAGTCACCTTCTCGATTCGGCGGCCATCGCGCTCCGGATTGCGCTCGCGGTCTTTGGATCCAAGGTCTGCGCTGGAGAGAATCTCCAGATGGCGCTCGACTTCGGCGGCGCTCATGTCGGCAGCTCTGCGCAGTCCGTCCACGGTGGCTGACACGTACCCCTCAGCATCGGCCTTGCCACACAGTGTGAAGAAAACCTTGATGGTGTCTCCGGTGCAACTCCACAGGGTGCTATCGATGATGCTCTTGAACACAGGGAAGTAGGGCTCTCTCATTGGCTCTAGTCTGGACTATGCTAGATGCCACTGGACATGTCAATCGTGCCATGACATATCAATGGCATCAGATGCCGCGACTCCGGGCCAGAGTGGATGCAGTCCAAGCGGGTTGCGTGAAAGCGCTACTGGGTGCCGGGTGCCGCGTGCAATCGCTTGCGGCGCTCGGCAAGGGAGTGCCAGACGCTCTGGTCAGCAACCCATGGGGCGAGCTGTTTCTGCTGGAGTTCAAGAGTGAAGACGGCAAGCTCGGTGAGCACCAAGAGACGTGGCATCAGCACTGGAGCAGGTGCACTCGCGCTGGTACATTGCACATCGTCAGAACGCCCGAAGAGGCGCTCATAGCAGTTGGAGTGAAGAGACCATGAGACACACCGTCGTGAACGTCGAGGAAGGCACGCGCGTCGTGCACTGGCGAAACGGATACGCATGGCGCGTGCGCTACGTGAAGCCGCACGGTCTGCCAGTCTGGAGAGAGGTGGCATTCCCGGACAACGACGGGCGCCCTCCGCAACTGCCAAGCCAGCGCGCTCCGAGTCCACCAGTGCCATCGGTTGCCATCGGAGGATTCGTTGGCGACTTGCTTGGACTAGTGCTACGCAAGGTCGCAGGGAGCGGAACGCCATGAGTCAACCGTTTGGTACAGGAGTTTGCGAGGAAGTACTTGATGAGTTGCACCGAGCGCGCCGTCTGCACAAGCAAGGAAAGTTCCCAAAGACCATTGGCATGTGCGACAACTTCGAGGCTCTGTCGGTTTTGACAGAGGAAGTAGGCGAGGCTGCTCATGAGGTCAACGAATCGATCGGGAAGCCATACGACAAGGAACGCGAGATGCGGCTACGCACTGAGCTGATTCAGGTGGCGGCGATGGCAATCGGTTGGGTTCTACGTATCGACTTCGGAGACGGAGCGTGACTGAGTACTTCAACGAAGCATGGCCAGCGCTGCTGTCGGCCGCTCTCTTGGTTGGCTTGGCCATCATCAACGCGCGGCTCAGGCGCTAAGAGTATCCGCCGACCGGGGCGGCCACACATAAACCGCGCGCCATCACCTGGCGTTCGGCAGAGTGAATCCGGTCTGCTGGCGCATGCGGCAATGCGTCTAGTGCCAGGGTTTTTCGACGCGGCCCCTTTCGCCGCTCGTCGCTCCGGAGCGGTGGCACGGATACGGAGCACCTTTCAAGGCCAACCAATGAAACCAACCGAGTGCAAGCAGTGCCAAGCTCCTATCACGCAGCCAGCCAAGGGACGGCCACGTGAGACCTGCAGCCGCCGCTGCAAGTCCAAGTTCAATCGCATGCGCCATGCCGGAGAGTCTCGGAAGTGCCAGTGGTGTGGAAACCCATTAGACCCGTCGAAGTCGCGCATGTTACGCAACTGCTCCGAACGCTGCCGATGGGCTTTCGCCAACAACGCGAGGCGGAAGAACCCCTACGAGACGCCGGCTGCGAACATCGAGCGCCGTCTGTTCCAGCTTCGCGAACTCGGGGCGCCCGATGAGTGGTTGGAGAAGTTCCGAGGCGTGCTGCTCTCGGAAGCGAGCCAGTCATGACCATCCACGTGCTAGTCACCGGTTCGCGTTGGCTTTGCGACGTATACGCAGTAGAGCGCGAGCTGGAGCGCCTATGCGCCGAGCACGTGTTGGTGGGTGACTGTCCAACCGGAGCAGACCTCAGAGCACGCGAGTGGTGCAGGTTTAACCGCGTGACTTGCGAGGTGTTCAACGCAGACTGGAGGTCGCACGGAAGTTCAGCTGGGCCTCGTCGCAACCGCCGCATGGTGCGTAGAGCTGTTGAACTCCAGCCTACGTTCGTGCTCTCGTTCTACCGAGGCGGGCCTGGCACCAAGGATTGCGTGGCTCAAGCTATCCGTGCTGGGCTGCACGTGATAGTGAAGTGAGTGGCCAGGAACTGTGGCGGATTCCTTAGGCGCGCGCCTGGAGTTGTTCCGGTTCGCTGAGGCTGTAAGCCATATCTGAAGAATCAGAAAAAGTAAAGTTGCTCAGATAAGGTGTCGCAGCGTGCAGCAGGTAATAGAGTGTGCTAGGGCAGAGTGAGAAGGGAGCGAAGAATGTCCGATTGGGAGCCTTGTTTTTGCGGGAAGTTCCGTGTGCGGGCCAAAGGTGATGTCTTCAGGTCATCTTACGGTGTGCACAGCATTCACCAGTGCATAGTCAAGCCCGCATCCGACGGCGGCGCGGCCTCGTTCAACGGGAGCTACGCCGGCAGCTGGGGGGCTGGTGGAGGAGTGAAGGTCGTGTGTGGCGGAGGTGGTGGCGCGGGAACGCCGGCGCCCAACTCCGGCTCTGGCGGCGGTGGCAGTTGGCCCGATGCTGCCGAACGCGAGCAAGCCGCCTACCGCAAGGGATGGGAGGCTGGCGCGAGGAAGGTCACGCAGGGGCTGCGCATAGAGATGGTCGTGCACGACGAGGTGAAGCCCATCGACCTACAGCGCATGGCCTACGAGTCGCGCGCATCGAGCGACCGAGCTGCTAGCAAGGCGCACGCGGAGCGCGCGTACTGGGCTGACGGCATCGACCCGGACGACGTATGAGCCACTCACTGCAAAAGCTGTTGGCAGCGGTGCGAGCTTCGCGGCGCGCGGTTTTCTACCCAGGCAACGCAAGTCGTGTTTTTGTAAATCACGTTGAGTATCACATCGACGGAGAAAGTGTCGAGTGGACCGAGGTTGACACGTCCTGTCATGGTAGCGCTTGCTACGAGCGCACTCCTGGAACAGTGCGAGACGCAGAGAATCTGAAGGAATGGATTCTGAAGGACTTGGGTGAGATGGCTTGGCAGGACTTCCAAGCCGAAGAGACCGAGCGGAGATTGCAGGAGATGCTCAAGTGAGAACGCTCATCACAGGCGCGCCGCGCACCGGGAAGACCACGATGGGCATGTTCTACGCCGAGCAGGGCATTCGGCACTACTGCACCGACCCGCGGGACCTGTGCCCCGCCGGCGTTCCTGGCACTCCAGTTGGACTAGGCTGGTCGGAGTGCTCGCAGTGGGTGGCCGACAAGCTTCTGGAGCTGCCTGGCCCCTGGGTTATCGAGGGTGTCGCTGTGCCACGAGCCTTGCGCAAGTGGCACGCGGCACATCCGGACGCGCCGCCGCCGGCAGACAGGCTCATCGTGCTGACCGAGCAGCATGAGGCGTTGACAGCTCGCCAGGACGCGATGGGCGTCGGGCTGCTGGCTGTGCTGGCCGATCTCGGGGACTGGCTCGCGCCGATTCTGGTGTACCGGTGAAGGTCCTGTACGGCGTCTCAGCCGTGGCCATGGTGGCCTATCTGGTTCTGTGGGCCATTGGCTGGATGCCATGGCTCGTGCTAGAAGCGTTTGCGGTCGTGCTGACAGCGGCCGTAGCGGAGACAGGCAATGAGCGCAGGGAGTCGTAAGTTCGCTAGGGCCATTACGTCCAAGGCCAGGCAGGCGAAAGCCGGCGCCGAGGCTTTGAAGCGTGAGCAGGAGAAGAAGCGCAAGCTCCGGGAGCGCGCGGCTGCTGCGGCGCTGAGCCTGAGCACGACCGAGAGCATGAATCCGAACTTTCGCAGCCAGATTGTGGCCGCGCAGCGCAAGGCAGAGAGCGACCCGGTTGCGAAAGCCAAGGTCGAGCGCGCGGAGATTGAGAAGCGGGTGCGTGACACGCGCAAGCTGCATGGCATTGGCGAGGCCGTGAAGCCGGTGACCATCGGCGGCGAGGTGGTGAGCGACCCGGACCAGATTCCAATGAGCGTTGCGCAGCGGCGCGCAGCTCGTAAGCAATGAACAATCAAAGGGGAATCATCATGCTCAGGTTTTTGGCAGTCGTGTCATTGGGCGCCATCATTGGCATCTGCGTCGTCGCTGGTCTGGCTCAGGCTGAGGCTGGCAACGGCTGCACGTACCCGTACACCAAGCTGGCCCACAAGGCTTCCGGAAGTGGCTCGACGTACTGCAAGATTGACCATTGCGTCGCCAGCGGGAAGCGGTCTACCACGTACACGATTGAGGCGAATCCGCCGTTCCTGCCGGTTCCCAACGGCAGCTACGTCGCGGAATGGGGTGGTAACACCGCGTTCCCGGCGTGCAGCGCCGACGTCAACAACGGACCGTGGGAGTGAGTTCAGGCCAGGGCCGACTGGAATAGAGCTCGGGGAGAGCCCGGGACATCGTGTGGCGCGAGTGATGAACACCAGTCGGCCTAGTGCCACTTGACTTTTCCGCGTTTCCAGTTTAGGACAGTAGCACCGGGCCCCCAGTCCGGGTGAAAGGGCTAGAAGCCCATGGGTCGAGACGGGTCGTCTCGGTAATCAGACCAGTGTGCAGGCCAATGCCTGTTCGTTTGATTCCCGGAGACCTGCCCAATGGCGGACCTCAGCTACTCCCTGCAACACGTGAACGTCACGTACGGTGACGATGACCTGACCGACGACGCGGCGATTCGCGATACCCCGCTGTTCCAGATGATTGACATCGAGGAGCGCGGCGGCAGCTCGGTCGAGGAGAAGTTCTACCTGAGTGGCCCGCGCGGCTTCTCGGGCAACCTGACCGACGCCCAGACGATGGCAGCAGTCGGCAAGGCTGGCCGTCTGAAGTGGGTACACCCCTTCGGCGAGCACGTCGGCAGCATCCAGGTGGACGTTGCGGACGTCATCCAGGGCCGTCCGGACCAGGCAGCTGCGGACCGCGCGCTGGAGTCCGAGTTCGACAAGGGCATGGCCCAGGAAGGCCAGAACCTGAGCGACCGCCTCATGGGTCGCGCTGGCCTGGCGATGGGCTACGGCGAGTACGAAGAGACCGCCGGCACACCGACGGGATTCCCGAGCTTCTGCATCCGCTTCGAAGACCCCTCGGACGCGCGCAATTTCCAGGTCAATGACCGGGTCGTCATCAGCGCGACCGATGGCACCACGGACGGCAGCCTCGTGGGCGAAGTCGGCGTAGTGATGGGGCGCGACCCCATTCTCGGGTACATCCGCGTGGCTTCGGAGAGCGACCCGGAGACTGCGGCCAACCCCGGCAGCTGGGTGGACGACGCCAACTACTACGTCTTCAAGCTGGGTGAGTACACCGACGGCGACCCGGACAGCATCATCACCAGCTACGAGCGGTTTCTGCCGGCGACGGCGGCCACGGACACGGTCCACGGCCTCGACCGCAGCATCGACAACCTGCTGAGCGGCTTCCGCCTCCCGTCGAGCCTGGAGAAGGGCAGCATCATCCAGCGCAGCAAGCGTCTCATCACGCTGATGCACGCTCGCGGCGGACTCAAGAAGAGCGACGCGAAGGACCTGCTGGTCGTCTACAACTCGGAGGACTGGGGCACCGCGGCGGAAGAGCTCGAATCGCAGGTTACTCGCGAGGTCGGCGCTACTACCGAGAGCGGCTACGAGGGATTCACCGCTCGCACCGCGGTGGGTGAGACCACGTTCGTCAGCGACCCCGGGAAAAACAAGGGTCGCGCGTTCATTCTCAACACCCGGCTGCTCAAGTTGTACACCGCGAGTGGGCGCTTGTTCGAAACCATCCCCGATGGTTCGGGCAGCATCATCCACCTGATGCCAGGCACCAATACCTACGAGGTGCGGACCATCAGCAAGCCGGCGGTCGGCTTCGGCGCCCCGTACATGCACGGCTCGCACGACACCGACGTCTCGTAAGGAGGAACCAGAATGGGACTCCCTGATATCGGAACTCCACTCCGGGGCTCTGGCAAGGACCAGAGCGTTTGGAAGCTGGAGTGGACGTACACCGGAACCTCGGGCGAGGTGTCGCTGGACACCTCGCAGAGCGACCAGGACGCGCGCATCCCAACTCCGGTGGCTGACTCTGGCACGACCGGGCTCACCAACATCGTGTTCCCCAAGTGCGACCGGGCCTGGGTGCTTCACCACGAGCTGGAGCCCGTCACCGCTGACATCAGCGACCCGACGGACTACCGCATGACGAACGTACTCGCGCTGGACCCCGACACTGGCACTTGCCAGATGGCGTTCAGCGAGATTGAAACTGCTGGCGCGCTGGCAGACCCGAACACCGGCGCGCGTGCGCGGCTGGTCCTGCTGCTGGAGTACACATGAAGAAGCTTCTGGCCCTCGTTCTGCTCTGCGCGTGTGGCACTCCGGCACTGGCCCAGTGCCGTCTGGCGGCCGCCCAGAAGCTCCCGCTCGACAACCCCGACGCGCTCACACTGGGTGACGTCAAGGCGCTCGCGAAGGACCTCAAAGCCTGCACGGCCACCGCTGATGCAGGGCCCGCGCTTTAGCGCGGCAAGGAGACCCGATGACCATCAGTCTGACCAGCCCGGTAGTGGGCCAATTCGACCCGGATACGCGAGACATTGACAGCCTGGCGGCGAAGATTGCCAAGGCCATCTTCGGCAGCACGACCAGCGCCAAGCGCCAGACGGCGCGAGCGGAGCTGCTGGGCCGCCCAGACTTCGTCTGCACGGCCAAGACGACCGCGGCAGAGACGGGCCAAGCCATCGACTTGACCGACGAGGGAGTGACCTTCGCCGCGTCGACGGTGCGCAAGATTCGCTGGCGCGTTCGTTCGCGTAACGGCACCGAGCGCTGGATGCAGGAGTACGAGCAGTACGTGGCCGGCGCGACCACGCCGATTCTGCTCGGCACGGCTCGTCTGGTCAACGCCGTGGCGGACCTGAACGGCACCAGTTCGCAGTACGGCAACTGCCACGCGGTCGCGAACTACGACAGCTCTGACACGGCCGTGACCACGGTGGTGGGCACGAGCGACACAACGGGTTCGACGGCAGGCTCCAGCATCGGCAACATCGCGACCAACACGGCGACGCTGACTCACCCGCGCGCTCGGCAGAACAGCACCACGAACACGGTTCGGCGCCGCGTGCAAGGCGTCAACGCCAGCGCCGATGCGGCGACCGTGACCGAGATTCTGAGCGCGACGGTGTACCCGGTGAACGGCACCACGATGAGCATCTTCACCGGTGACACGGCGACCCCGAGCGCAGACGGTTTCGACGACGACGGCCGCCTGGAAGTGAGCTTCTACCTCGAGCCGCCTCCCAGCTGCGCGCTGGTGATGAACTCGAACAACGTCGAGTTGCACATCGGCTACGACGCGACCGACAACGTCTATCACGACATCGAAGTGTTCATCGGCAAGGCCGAAGCCTTCGCGGTCGCGGTCGACTAACGACAGATCTCGCCGCGCCGGGTGTTGCTCCCGGCGCTCGGCGCGGCTGAGATACAACGGGAGAAGGACGCTGATGGCCAAGCTGGACGACATGATGGGCGCGATGAGCGAGATGCCTGAGGCAGGCGCAGAGCCTGCCGAGAAGGTCGCTCCGAAGCTGCCCGGTGACCTCTCCGAGGAGGAGATGGGATTCGCCGAGGATATGGGCTTCGACGCCACCAAGGCGCAGGCGCTCAAGCGGTTCATCAAGAGCTGCATGGCCTCGGAAGAGGCCGGTGAGTACGACATGCCGGAAGAGCCGGCGGAAGACACGGGAGAGATGTGATGGCGAAGGCAGCTGGAAACTGGGGCAAGATGACCACGCCGAAAGCTGGCGGACAGCCCGGCAAGAGCAAGCCGATGGTGACCCCCAAGCCTCGCGGCGATTCGAAGGCAGGCGCCACGCCGAAGGGTCGCGGCAAGGGCTCCTGAAAGGAGCTGAGCCGTGATTGCAAAGACCCTCGCGCAGCTGCGCGCCGCGGTCGTAAACGCAGCCTCGATTGGCGGAGCAACAGGTCAGGGCAGCTCGTTCCGGCATGACCAGGACGTGCTCGACCAGGACATCAATTCCGCCTATCAGCGCTTTCTGGAGGAGCTTTCCTCTCGGGACTTCCCGTACTTCATCGAGGAGTCCGAGCAGGACGTGCTGCCCACCGAGCGCGCAGACACGAACGAGAACTACTCGCTCATCGACTGGCCGACGACTGCGCACGAGATCAAGCGCATCGACGTCTACGCCAACGGCACCTGGGACCCGCCTCTGACCGAGGTGGACTGGTCGTTGATGCGAGACGTGCTCGCTGGGCAAACGCGCACCGCTCAGCGACCGCTGTACTACGCCATCAAGCGCATCGCCAAGACGAACAGCTTCGAGGGGGTGGACGGCACCGAGTACGAGCTCGAAGCCGGCAAGATTGCGCTCTTCCCGTTCGCGACAGGCGGCGTGTACAAGCTGAGCTACCTGCCCGTTTGGACGTACGCACTCGACGACGACGAGCTGTTCGTGTTCCCGACGGAATGGGGCTTCCGTTGGTGCGTCTGGGAGGCCGTGAGCATCATCGCAGTCCGGGACCGCAACGCCGGCAAGCGCGGCGACCAGGCCAAGGTCGAGCGTGGAATCTGCGAGGCCAAGATTGGCCGGTACGTGTCCAAGAAGGTCGCGACGGGAGGCGCCACCATGCGCCGCTCGAAGCGGTTCAACGGATGACCAGACGCAACCGCTATCGCAGGTCTCAGTGCGGCTTCAACCCGACCGACGTCACCGCGGTGCGGAACGGATACTGGTGGACAGCCAGCGGCGTGGTTGGCCTCGGGACTACCGGTTTCCGCGTGGTCGAGCAGAACGGGCACAGCACGTTCGACCAGATTCAGGCGACCATCACGGCTCAGCCTACGCTGCTCACGGAAAACGGCGGCCGCCAGTTCCGCATGCGCAAGTCCGTTGACGCAGCGCCGAGCATCATCACCACGTCAGGCGCTGTTCAAGCGGGCTGGACCGGCGACACCTATGTCGCCGGCTGGTTCCGCTTGCCGGACGCGAGCGGTGACATCACCGGCGTGTCCAATCTGTTCGTCCACACGCCGACGGCGGCAGGTCAGCGTCGATTCTCGATGGTAGCCACACAGCCAACCGACCGCATCTCGACGGTAACGAGCAATGACGGCACGACGACAGCGACGAACACCTGGGCAAACCCGTTCACCGGTGGCTGGCTCTGGCTGGAGCACATCCTGCTCGTTGGCGTTAGCATAGAGCTGGTTTCCAACGGCGTGCAGCTGGCGCACACCGCTACGGCTACGCCTGGTACGCCGCTATTCGACGGGAACACGGCCGCTTTCATCGGCTGCCGCGCTGCTGCCGGCCTCGCCAACGTGGACACAACCGACTGGGCCACGGTCTTCTACGCCAACGGCATCCCGACGGAAAGCGAGCGCCGGCTGCTCGCGGGTGTCAACAATCCAGCCGCTGTGACGTGGTGACGTGTCCAAGGCGCGGCCACCAAGGCAGATACCCGGGCTGAGCGCGGAAGCCAGCTCGGCCATCTTCGGCGAGCTCGACCGGCTGCGACAGGACGTCCAGGACCTGAGCGGGCGCAACCCGTCGACCACTCTGCGCCACGAGGCGACCGTAACGGCCGCGGTCGGCGAGATTCTGCGGCTCCAGCCGAAGACGACCGGGCAACGGCTCGTTCTGCCGCCGATTGGAACCACGCGAAACGGTGACCAGGTGCGTGTGCACCTCGAAAGCCCGCGAGGCACTCTGACCGTGGTCGCTTCGAGCAGGGAGGTCTCAGGAACGGTCCTGCGCGTGCTCATCGACGGCGAGGAGCGCAGGCAATTCAGTACGTCGTCGCTGCTCATCTTCGTCTCCAACGGTCTAAACAGCTGGAGTTCAGGTCCAAGCGGCCCGGCAGGCGCTACTGGGGCAACAGGCGCGACTGGAGCGACCGGCGTCACGGGTGCCACGGGCTCGTTCGTTGGCGCGACGGGTGCCGCGAACGGATACGCCTCGAAGAACACTTACTCTTCGGCCGACTCGGTCGTCACGTACACGACGTCGTCTGACATTCCAGCCGGAAACCACTTCATCCACATTCTGGACGGCGCGGGAGGTGGCGGTGGCGGTGGCGCTGCCAACATCACCACGAACGGCGTGAATTGCGGCGGTGGCGGCGGCGGTGCCGGAGCGCGAAAGGTCTGGCACACGTCCCGAGCTCAGCTCGTGTCGATGCTGCCCATCACGGTAACCATCGGCACTGGCGGCACCGGCGCCAACGGCGCGAGTACGTCAGGAGCGGCTGCTACGGGGTCGGACGGCTCCGCCGGCGGTGACTCCAGCTGGTCCGCGAATGCGGTCGTGCAGTACGTGGCGGGCGGTGGCGGTGGCGGTGCTGGCGGTCGTGGAGGCAGCGCAGCTGACGCTGCCGGTGGCGGAGGTGGGGGATGGCATAGTGCTGGAGCTTCATCTACTGGCGGCGCAGTTGCTGGTGGCGCTCCGCTAGGAGGGGCAGGCGGCAGTCCGGCAGGAGTGTCCACGTTCGGTGGCGGTGGTGGTGGGAGTGGCAACGGAATCGCTGGCGGAAATTCTGTGCATGGCGGTGGAGGCGGAGCCAGCGGGTCCCAAGCCACTGGCACAACTGGAGGTGTCGGTGGCGGGTCATCTACGGGCGGCGGAGCTGGCGGAGGGGGCGGCTCGTCTAACGCGAGCGGTTCCGCGGATGCTGCCAGCGCCGGTGGACAGGGCGGCGCTCACGAGGGCTTCCTGGGAGGCGCTGGAGGTGCGGGCGGCGGCACCGGAGCCGGCGGCACCGGCGGCGACCCCGGAAACGAGCTATTCGGCGGCGCCGGAGGCGGAGGCGGAGGCGGTAAATCCACCGGCGGGGCTGGCGCAACCGCAGGCCGAGGCGGCGACGGCGGGGCTGGTGGCGGAGGTGGCGGAGGTGGAGGTTCGTCCACCGGCGACTCGGGCACGGCTACGGGCGGTCGTGGCGGCGACGGCGGAACCGGCCGCTACACCATCATCGGCCTACCGGGTAGCGCGTAGGCAGGGCACGCGGAATCCCTGGAAGCGCGCTGCGGGCGCATCCGGGCGCGTAGGACGCGCCGCGGGCGGAGACTGGTCCCAGGACGCCAAGGCGACCTGCTGAGCAAAGGAGAGGCTCTCCTCGCGCACGGGCAGGCCATTGGCGATGCGGTGGCGGCAGGAGACTTGGACTTCGGCGGACGGTTGGAAGAACTTGGTCATGCCAGAGTGAACGGCTATGCCCCGGCAATCTTGAGCGCGATTCCTCCGCAGAGCGCGCCGGCACAGAACCCAATCAGCCCCCCAAGCAACGCAGCAATCAGCAGTGACTTCAGCATATTGGCTCCTCAATCCCAGCTGGTAATCCAGCCGCAGTTTCTGTCGTACCAGAGCTCCGGAAGGTCCTCTGCCGCAGACTGGAACGCTTCCTTGATGAAGAAACGGCCGAGCTTTCGCACGGCCCAATCAGGGTCAGTAGGCTTGATGCGCTCGAAGTAGAAGCGGAAGTACTTCAACAGGACTGGCCTAGCGCGCAGACGCCGCCGTCGCGCTCATGAGAGATGGTTTGCCGCTCCGAAACGCTCGGAGCGGCACTCGCGCAAAGGCGAATGCCGGCGTATGCCACCGCAGCAGAGAGCATCAGGACCGTGATTCGTCGTGCCATGGTCATCTGAACGGCTCCCTGCTGCGTTTAGCATAGTTAAACGAACGCGCAAACCGTCAGTCGCGGAAGTCGTCGATGAGTCGTTCGCGGTCAGCTCTGATGCTCAGCTCCTCGAAGCTGGTAGGTACAACTCGCGCGCTATTGCCGTGCGACTCGATGCGTAAGAGCCCTGGTGTTGGGCCGCTCAAGTCTAGCGTGTCGACCCAAGCGCCAAGCTCTTCCCATCCAGGGTTCCACTTGGCCATTAGCGCACGCTCTCCGCCACCAGCTCTTCAGCCTCAAATTGGTCCGGGATGAGCGTCGGGCGCTCGGTCACGAAGTCCAGCGACTGGTACACTTCAGCCTCCAGCGCGGGATACGAGGGAGGAATCAGCGTCTCGGCGGTGTGCATCGTGTTCATGCCCTTGTGAACGGTTCAGGGCTCAGCGCCTAAAGCGCGAAGTGCGCTCACTGGCCCTTTTGCGCCGTCGATGGTGCGCACGTCGGCTCCCCACTTGCCATTGACCGGAACGATTGCGAACCAGCCACCGTTTCGGGACTCCCCGACGATGTGGTCGCAGTTGTAGTACACGATTCGGCCTTCAACCCACAGCGGCCGTCCAAGCTCCGGCATTGCAACTCCTCCAGAAAGGCACGCCAGCTGTTGCGCGTGCGGTGGTACATGGCTTCTTGAACGGTCGCTCCGGCCACTCTCATGAGGTGGTATCGACGCGCGTGCTCCGTGTTTCGCACCATCGCGCGCATGGCATCGGTGCACGACCGCTTGCAGAACTCAGGTGGACGTCCTTTCCCGAGCCGGCGCTCCGGCATCGGGCCCTTGCACCACGGACAGAGCCTCACGCGTTGGCCTGTAGCAGCTCGCCAGGACGCGCTATGGCGCAGTAGCCAGCCAGACTCCCATGGGTCGCCGCTACGGGCAGCACGAGGCCTCTGCGTGTCAGCAATTCGAGCGCTCGCCGGAGACGCTTCGACTTGGGGCGCAGGTACAGCCTGCCTTGAAGGTTCGCAGCCTTTACTGAACCGATGAGGGCATCCAACTGAACGAGTGTCATCCCGGCCTTTGGTGAGTGCGTTTACTAGATACGTGGAGAAGTGCGAATTAGCGATTGCGTCGCTTGCGCGACTGCTTCGGATATTGAATCTTGCCCTCCCCAAGGGAGCTACGCAATGAACCAACGAAACAATTCTGCCACACTGTCCGACAACGCCACACTCGCTACCCTTCAAGATGAGGTGTCAGCATTCGTACGACGTCTGGAGGAGCTGGTGGAACTGAGCAAGGCCACACGCGAACGCGCTGCGGCCACGAGAGAACTGATGCCGCGCGAGCAAATCATGGCTGCTCTCGAAGAGAAGGACGCGGCCGGAAAGATGCGCGGGCGCATGACGATGAGCGAAGTAAAGGCCCTGCTGCACCTCAGCAACTCCAGCGTCAAACTGCACGTGGACGGGCTCGTGAAGGAGGGCCGAGTGGTCATCATCACCCGACTGGGTGAGAGTGGTCGCATGCGCGCAGAGGTCGTGCACGCTTCGGCCTACGCGGTGTGAAGTTGCCAACCGTGCCAATCCGGGGCACGCTGAGCCGATGACACTCACGCAATGGATCGCGCTCGGTGTGTCCGCGGTGGCCTTTGGGTCGCTGCTTTTGACCACGGTATGGGCAGTGCGCGGGTGGGGCGCTGCCGAAGCGAAAGCGGCTGCATGGCAGAAGATGGCCATGCGCGTTCCGCGCGTCCCGGCACTCACCCAAGTGGCACCCGCGTACCATGCGCCGCGGGAACAGCAGGTCACGTGCGAACCGTTTTCCCCTTGGGGAGAATCGGTGGAACCTTCCGAGTAGGCTCGACCGTGGCATCACTGACCGATGCCGGCACGACGCAGAAGAACACCTGAGCCGGCACTTGCTGGCTGCATAGCTTGGCGACCTGCCAGCACGTGCCCTCGTTCACCATGAGGCCGACGACGCGGAGCGTGGACGGCGCTGGCGCTGCACTCTGAGGTACGTCACGGGCCACCAGGAGCGTGGACTCTGGCGGGGTCTGCGGAGCGTCGGCAGCTGAGAGCCACGGCGCCGTTAGGGCCATGGCGAGCGTGTACGGGATGGCTTTCCTGAGAATCATGGCTCCTCACCCGAGTTGGCGTCGCCGCCCGATGTCTTCGACAATGCGCGCGAGCGCGCGGTCGCTGTTCCTGGCCCGATTGGCCTCGCCCACGGTGCCATAGTAGAGCAGGACCATCTTCCGACGCCAGAATCCCAGGTCACGCTGGCTCCGCGCGCCCTCGGTGGCCGGCGTCGGAGCCTTCCGGTACGTGTGAGGGGCCCGCGAGCCTCCGCCGCGGTACGTGCTCACCGGCCAACCTTGGACTGGTGGTTGGCGTAATGCATCCAGGCCTTGCTGGCCACGTAGTCACCGGCATCGGCGGCCGTCTGGGCGAGCTCGAATGCGGCGTCGGCCGAGAGCATGCTCCGCATCGTCGGAGCGCTGCACGGCTCGGTAGGGTCGTCGTCCGCTTCGGAGAATGGCACCGGCGGTGCCGAGTCCGGGGCGTAGTTAGGGGTCTGCGTCCAAAGGCCTTTGATGAGGTCGAACATGAGTCCAATCTGGCCTGTGGCAATTAGCCGCGCAATGTGTGACACGCAGAATTATGGCCCTTTATGGGGCGTATCACATTGCACTGCACGTGCTTTCATGGGTAACCTGCGACCTAGCGTTAAGGGGGAAAAGGAAAGGACCAGGTGGAATGGCAGCAGGTTCTCGAATCTCTCGCTGGATCAGGGCCGTTGGCTGGCGCCTTGGCCTTTGCGCTCTGGAAGATGTGGGCCCGGTGCAGCGAACTCGAAGCTCAGCTCAAAGCAAGCCAGGACGCGCGCATCGAAGATCTCAAGTCGATTCTGACGCACGATACCTGAAGGCCGCAATCCGCCAGTCCAGTCCGCCCATCACTGCCGGCGAGATGGCTCAGCGCGCTGAGCGCAGGTTGCGGCTGGTGGAGTCGAAGTGACCTTTTACAAGGGCTGGGCCGAGGAAGGCGGGAAGCTCCAGGGAGAGCTTGACCGTCGCGCTCCAGTCGGCTCGCCGCGCTGGCGTGAATTGACGCGCGAACGCCAGCAGATGCGCGAGTGGCAGGACAGTATGGGGCGATGCGTCGAAGGCCATGGTCGCGACGTCGTCACCATGGCGGACTTCGGCGGGCCACGGCGAAAGCTGGCCAAGAAAGCCTCTGCCATCGCGGACGAATTCGCGCTCGAAGCAAAGGACGGCGAATGACCTTCTACCTGGGAGCCAAGAGCAGGGCCAAGATGGCCGAGGGCCTGAGCCCGGACCTGATTCGCTGCCTGAACTTCGCAATCGAGGTCACCGAGCAGGACTTCTGCGTCTGGGAGGTCGCACGCACACTCGACCGCCAGGCTGCTCTGTACGCGGCGAAGGCCACGCGCACGATGAACAGCTACCACATACCCGACGCCAATGGCCGCGTACACGCCGTGGACATCGTGCCGTGGATTGGCGGAGACGCGCGCTGGATTGACGCGCCGGGCCTGAAGGTCGCGAAGGCCATGCACCGAGCCGCGACCAAGTTCAGCGTGCAGGTCACGTGGGGAGGCGTCTGGGACCGCACCTTCGCTGCGCTCGACCCGACGGCACTGGACGACGAGATTGACGCATACGTTGCGCGCATGAAGGCGCACACGGGCAAGAAGCCGCTCATCGACATCTGGCACTACCAGGTGCCGCGGTGACCTTCGCGCTGCTCCGCTGGATTGACCTGACTCTCGGCAGAGTCGCGCGAAAGCTGGGCAAGTGACCGTAGTTACGATTCCGCTGAGCAGCGGCTGCCATGAGGAGGCCGACCAGCGACTCATGACGGACGGTCGGCTACGCACCGTGCGTAACGGGCGCATTGACCGCGATGGGCGCATTCGAGTGCGCGCTGGCTACACGGCTCTCGGGGTCAGCACCTACGGCTCTGACAGCCCGGACATGGTTGCCTACGACCTCATCTCGTATCGAGGCCGGCTGCTCGCGCTCGGGGACAGGCTCAGCAAGGGCTTTGCGACTGACCTGTTCGAGTACGTCAACGGAGCCGCCGTGTGGCGTAGCCAGGCCACAATGACCTTCGCTGACAGCTACCTGATTCCGTTACCACGCGCGACCGGGCTGCGGAACATCGGAGGCGTGGCTTCTATCTCCACCACGAACTCGTGCGCTGCTGGTGGCGGGCTAGTGGCGCATACTTACCTATCGGACCCGGCGCGAGTTCTGATTCTGCGGGCGAGCACAGACCAGACGCTCATTCACGAGAAGTTTGGGATGCTCGGCCCTCAGCCGATAGCGCTTTCAGACCGGTTCATCGTCGCCGGGTTGCTGTCTGGCGCCAACCGTTTCTTGAGTGGGTATGTCACGCTCTTCACTGCGGAGAGCATGGTGGCTACGGCTCCCACGACGTTGGTCGATGCTGGTGTCGGCAATACCGTGCAGCAATTCGCGATTGCCACGGTCACAGGCGCTGACCAGTTCGTCATTGCAGCCAAGCTATCCACTGGCGCCGTCGTCATCAGACGGTACACCAGCGCTGGTGTCGTGGTTGTGCCGAGCGGCGGCCAGTACGCGGACATCACGGCCGCACCCGGAAGCCTGGATATCGAGGCGTCGGCCTCGGACAATACGCTCGTTGTAGCAATGGTTGTCGGCGGACAGCTTAGGCTTTTCTCCTACAACTACACCACCGGGGCTCAGATTGGGGTTGGCCCGCATGTGTCGGCTGACCTCGGAGCTGCCACGACTACGGTCGTCAAACTGACGCGCGATGGGAGCGTCGTGTACAGCTCTGCTGACGTCACTGGTGGAGACGTGGCTCAGGTCGGCATCGAGCCGTACAACCCGACGACGAATGCGTTCCTGACCACGAACACTACCTACGTGCAGGATGCATCGTTGTGCGGACGCCCGGTGCTGCAAGCTGACGAGATTGTGCTGGCGAGCAACTACGGCGGGCGAGGCGTCAATGGCATCGGCCCGCTCGTGCTGCTGAGCGTAGTGCTGAATGACGCCGGCAGCGGCGTGGCAAACAACCGGGTTACTCCGCTCTGTGCGCTAGACCTCGATATCGGAAAGGGCGGCACTGGGAATCTGACGCTCGATTCCAGCACCGGCAAGTACTACTGGGCTCGTTGCAACGATAGCGGGCCCATCGTCACAGAGCTGGAACTCGACTCGACCGAGCGCCGGCAGACAGTGCAGATTGGCAACGTCCTGTACATCTCAGGAGGGTTGCCGCTCGCGTACGACGGGCGCGACATGGTCGAGATGAACTTCGTTGGCCGCCCACGCATCGTGAGCGCAGTGGCTGGCGGCAGCGGCTCTCTGGACGACAACACCACGTACACACATCAGTACCACTGGCGAGCCATCGACGCGGACCAGAACGAGGTATTGTCTCCTGTCTCTCTGCCAGAGGAGACGACCACGGGAACCTCCGACGAGGTTCAGATGGTGCTTACCAGCGCGCACTCGCTTCGCAGCAACGCCAACGCTGATGGGCACGCGAACAGCTTCGCGCTGCGCGTTTTCCGCGACACGAACGACGTCGTAGACACGGTCAATGTGCCGTCCGGAAACTTGCAGCGCACAACCGACGCGGGCGCCAATACTACCATCGACGCAGACGACTTCGCCGGTGAGAGTGTTGACT